>Ga0172379_10002194_pt1 | contig 35541 bp, 28 predicted proteins | sample GrowelOW334metaG_FD_119756 | JGI IMG/M metagenome (GOLD analysis project Ga0172379, IMG submission 119756) | Groundwater microbial communities from an aquifer near a municipal landfill in Southern Ontario, Canada - Groundwater well OW334 metaG | ecosystem: Environmental > Aquatic > Deep... | reverse complement strand
TCCTTCTCCCTTATGATCAGGCTTCCGGCAACGGCAGAACGGCATTTTTTTGCCCATGACAGCATCCATGAAACACTTTCTCCCTCCATGGACTCGGCCAAATCACCGGCATTCATCGAAAATCCTGTGGTAAACATTTCCGGCAGGAGGATCAAATCTGACTGACCAATAAGAGGTTCCAGCAGCTGGTCTAGTTTCACCCTGTTAAACTCCGGACTCTCCCAAGCCACATCAAATTGAACCAACGAAATCCTAAGCTGATCCATAACTTAAAGTATTACTATCTGATGTTAATCCAAATCATCGCCATAATTCATCCCTTCGGGATTTTTTCCAATGATACCATGGTCTTTGTACCACTGTCTGATACGTTTCAAATCCGCTTGAAGATCGTCTGTTAATTCAATCTTTTCGGTGTATCCGATCCGTCTGCGTCCCCAGTCGAAAAAGGCCATGTAAACCGGAATGTTTGCGGTCCGGGCAATGGTATGAAACCCACCTTTCCATTTGGCAACCGGCTTGCGTGTTCCTTCGGGCGCTATGGCCAGGTGCATCACCTCTCGTTTTTCAAACTCAGAAATAATTTGCTTGACAAGACTAGCCCCTTTCGAGCGGTCGACTGGAATTCCCCCCATCCAGCGAACGAAATAACCCAAAGGCCAGAAGAAAAACTCCTTTTTAACCATGGTATTGGATCTACCGCCAACAGCCCTGTAGTAAACAAATGAGATGATAAAGTCCCAGTTGGAGGTATGTGGTACGCCAAGCACAATGGCTTTGGGCTCAGGAATAATGCCGCCAACCGCTTTAAATCCCATAATGCGCAACAACAACTTGCAAATGATTCTGACCATATTTTAATGAATGGATAATTGAAAATGGACAATCAATGATAATTAATTCTGAACTGGAAGCTTCATAAATCACATTATACCAAATAAAATATTTGTTATAAATCTCCAAGCAAAGTTAATCAAAAATAGCCTTTCTACGGATAATGAAAAAATTTCAAAAGCATTCGTCGCCTATTGGGTTTTTTAATAGCCAGACGATTCTTTACATTGTACTCCTTCTGTTTTCTTGCTACTTTTACAGCGAAATCAAATCATCTGATGAATATTTATCCGGAAAATTTTGAGAATAAAATTGGCTTCGACAAGATCAGGGAGTTGTTGGGCAGTCGCTGTCTGAGCGAAATGGGGAAAGAACATGTGGCAGCTTGCAGCTTCACTTCTGACGCCGATCTGATTGAAAAACAGCTGGATGAAACCGTTGAATTTCAGAAGATCATACGCGATGAGCTCAATTTCCCAACCGGATATTTCATCGATATGCGGTCGGTCCTCCGAAAGTCAAAGATTCAGGGTACATTTCTGGAGGTTTTTGAACTCTTCGACCTGAAAAGATCGCTCGAAACCCTCCGATCCATTGCCAATTTCTTCAAGGAGAAGGAGCAGGAACTTTTTCCGCGGCTTTATCTGGTTGTGAAAGGAATCCAGATCTATCCGTTTCTTTATGACCGCATAGATCAGATCCTGACGAAATTAGGAACTATCAAGGACAATGCGTCACCGGAGCTGGTGAAAATTAGGAGGGAGATTCTCTCTTTACAGGCGGGTATTTCGAAGATCATGGCCAAAATCCTCAAACATGCGCAGGCAGACGGCTTAGTCGAAAAAGATGTGACTGTCTCGATCCGTGATGGTAGGGCTGTCATTCCTGTTTTGTCGAGCAACAAGCGCAAGATGCGGGGGATTGTCCACGACGAATCCGCTACCGGACGTACCTCCTACATCGAACCCGAGGAGATTGTAGAGACCAACAACCGTATCCGGGAACTTGAATCCGCCGAACGACGGGAGATTGTAAAAATTCTCACAAAATTTACAGATGAACTAAGGCCCTATGCTGATGATCTCGAATCGTCGTATGAAATCCTGGGTATTCTCGACTTTATCCGCGCAAAGGGGTTGTGGTCGAACGAGAGCAAGTCGGTAAAGCCGTTGCTAAAATACGTCCCCGAATTGAACTGGCTGGATGCCAGGCATCCGCTTCTGGAACGAAATCTTGCCAGGGAAAAAAGGAAGATCGTTCCTCTAAATATCAAGTTAACAAAGGATGACCGCATCCTGCTGATATCCGGTCCCAATGCCGGTGGCAAATCGGTCTGCCTGAAGACCGTAGGATTGCTTCAATACAGCGTTCAGTGCGGAGTGCCTATCCCATTGCACCTGGATAGCATCGTCGGCATTTTTGACAAAATTTTCATTGATATCGGAGATAACCAGTCGCTCGACAACGACCTGAGTACCTACAGTTCCCACCTGAGCGACATGAAGTTCTTCGTCAGAAACTCTAATCCTAAATCACTGGTTTTGATTGATGAATTTGGCACCGGAACTGAACCCATGCTGGGTGGCGCCATAGCCGAATCAATATTGAACCGGATCAACAACCTGCAAAGTTACGGCGTCATTACCACCCACTATACCAACCTGAAGCATTTCGCCTCCTCTGTGCCGGGAATTGTGAACGGAGCGATGCTGTACGACTCCAACAAGATGGAACCGCTGTTTCAACTTCAGATTGGCAAACCAGGAAGCTCCTTCGCTTTCGAGATAGCCCGTAAAATAGGCTTGCCAGAGGATATTCTGCAGGAAGCTACGGATAAGATTGGGAAGGACCACATCGACTTCGACAAGCACCTCCGGGACATAGTCAGGGACAAACGTTACTGGGAGACCAAACGACAGAACATCCGGCAATCGGAGAAGAAGCTGGAAGATCTTACTTCTACTTACGAGGAGAATCTCTCTGAGGTAAAAAAATTAAGAAAAGATATTCTTGATAAGGCCAAAAAAGAGGCCGCGGAGATATTGGCCACCTCCAACAAAATTGTGGAACAGACCATCCGTGAGATCAAGGAAGCTGCTGCCGAAAAAGAAAAGACAAAGGATATACGTAAAAAGCTGGAAGAGTTCAAAGAGATTATTTCTACTGCCAAAGATTCCGAGGATGAACAGATTGTCCGTAAGATGGAGAAGATCAGGCAGCGGGAGATCGCTAAAAGGGAGAGGCCACAAAAAGAAGAAACAAATAAAGCCGTAGCCGAAAAGCTTGTCAAAAAGGATGAGCCGGAAGTTGGAAGCTGGATCAAAATCAAGGGACAAGAGGCTCCCGGTATCATCCTGGAGATCCATGGCAGCAACCTGGTAGTTGCATTCGGACAGTTGCGCTCTGTGGTTAAGCGCGACAGGGTTGAACTCATCTCCCACAACGAGGTAAAAAAAACAAAGGAAAACTATACAACCTCCCAGGTCAACAGGGAGATCAACGATCGGAAGCTCAATTTCAAACCCAGGATCGATGTACGCGGCATGCGCGCCGAGGAGGGACTACAGAAGATACAGAAGTTCATCGACGAGGCCATCATGGTCGAGGCCCACGAGCTGCACATCCTGCATGGAAAAGGGAACGGCATCCTGAGAGAGCTTATCCGTGCTTACCTCAATTCCGAACCTGCCGTTAAGAAGTTCCGGGACGAACATGTGCAGTTTGGCGGATCGGGGATTACGATTGTGGAGATGTGAAGGAATGATGGAAATGACTAGGATGACGGAGAGACGGAGAGACTTGGAGAACTGAACTTCTGAAAATTGAATTGAAACGGGGAAACGGAGAGACGGAGATGAGATATCAACTATTATAACTATTAATACTACAAATGAATACCATTATTTTTTACCTGACCATCCTGTGTGTGGTTAGCACAACTTTTGTAAACAATACGCAATCACAAAACCCGAAAGCAAGCGCTGGCGGAGGATCACCGGATCCTCAACTGAGCCAGAAAGACAATGATTATCTCGACCGCCAGTCGGCGGTATTTCTCGATTCGGTACGGGCAATATTGTCTAAATACCCACCGGTTTTGAAGGAAGGTAAAGAGCGGGGTTATGCCAAACTGCTGCTGGATGCCGTCTTTCACGAAAAATTTGCGGCTTTCAGAAAACCGGCCCAGGATTTCTACCACGCGCAAAACGGCAAGCTGATAAAAGAGCTGGAAGAAGCAAATATAACCAAGGGAGCCAGAATCTGGAAGGTATACGACATGGGATTTATCGTCCGCACCCAAACCGTCACCATAGCATTCGACCTGGTGAGCGGCATCACCTCCGGATCGAAGGAGTTTGCCCTTTCAACAGCGGAACTTGAACGGATCGTCAAACAATGTGACCTGCTTTTCATCAGTCACAGACATTCGGACCACGCGGAAAAGGCAGTGGCGGAACTGTTTCTACAGGCGGGAAAACCCGTTATTTCGCCTGCGCAGGTCTGGCAACAGGATTCGATTTTCTCCCGCATTATGCATCCCGAACCTATTGCAGAAAAAGTTCATCAGATTAAACTCCCCGGAAACCGGATGCTGGAGGTGATTTGCTACCCCGGCCATCAGGGGAAATCCATCGACAACAACGTTTCCCTGGTTACTACACCCGATGGTATTACCGTTGCCCATACGGGTGATGAACTCAATGAGGGAGATTTCATGATCGATTACGATTGGATCGACCAGGTGACCAAACACCATAAAGTCGACATCCTGATGCCCAATGCCTGGACCATGGATATCCTCAGGGTTGCCAAGGGTTTTAACCCCAAACTGGTGCTGCCAGGCCACGAGCTGGAGCTGGGTCACACCGTCTGGGATCGCCTGCCCTATTGGGGGGATGATGCCTATCTGGAACTTACCTACAAACAGTTGAAAGCATCCAAATACCCGGTTGTGGCGTTGATTTGGGGGGAGTCGTTTGAATACATGCCAAAACAATCAGGAAAATAGAATTGAAAGGCTATCCCCTACCGCGGAAACGGCATTGATTTCAAGTATTTCTATTGAGCTTGAGTCCTCCCGGCAAAATTTATTTATTTCCAATTATTAATCTGTAATTTTTAATTTTCAATTGATCACGTAATCACCCTCCTTCAACGCTACCACCACTTTTTTGAGATCTGTTTCGAAGGATTTTTTCGTGTTTACATTTGTCACTTTCCACTGTGTACGCGCTTTTACGGATGGTTCAAACAGGGCAGTTGTGCCCAATGGAACAGTCAACTTCATCAGGAGGCCCCCTTTGTCATCCCGCTTCCATGCAACTTTGATATCACCGTCAGGAGCATGGTAAACCGCTTCGGCATGGTTGAGCCCTTCCGGAAAAACCGGCGCTATCAGGAATTTTTTAAAGCCGGGAGATTCGTCCAGCGGCCTGATCCCGGCCAGCCACCGGAAATACCATTCCGAAACGGTTCCGAACATGGGATGGCAATTGGAATAGGTGTTGTCGCTCTCCTTCCAGGTCTCCCAGAGTGTGGTGGCCCCCTTGCTGATCATGTATCCCCAGCCCGGATAGACCGTACTATTTAGGATCTTGTAAACCTCATCGGCATGGCCTGTCATGGAGAGCGCCTCCAGGATGTATTTGGTGCCGAAGATGCCCGTGGTGAAATGGCCAGCAGGTTCGCTGCGAACGGCCTTGAGCAGGGAGTCGGTGGCTGCAGAAAGCTCTTTTGATGGAATGATCCGGTAGTAGATCATTGTCGAAAAGAGGGTCTGCCGGTTGATGGGACCCGGAACAGGCCGGTACCAAAACTGATCGAGCAGCTTCCTGGTAAGGGACTTTTCAAGATCCCTGAATTTTTCGCCGTTGGCATCATCGTGCATGATCTCCGCAAACCGTTGCATGATGCGGGCGCAATCGAGGTAGTGGGTCGTTCCAATCAGCTGCATCGGTACTTTTACCATCGACTCGTGGTCGCTTAGCCCTTTGTCCACAAGTCCATCGGGGTGTAACCTATTCACCTTGTCCATCCACTCAAGGTCCTTCCGGTACAACTCATGGATGATTGCAGTATCACCATAATATTGAAGCAACTTGAACTGAGTGGTCAGAAAGGCCGATTCCCAGCTGATGCCGCAATATTTGATGCCTACATAGGGGGCAGTGTCGATAAAGATGGAGTCCTGCATGGCATCCACCCAATCGTAAACCGTTTTGCGGTAAAAGGATTGCATATCGAAATTGCAGATAAAGGTTTCGCTCGTCGCATTCAGGTCGCCCCCATAGCCGAATTTCTCCCTGGCCGGACAGTCCGACTGCACTGTAATGAGGTTGCCCAGAAAGGTCTGACGGCAGATCTTCTGGATATCGTTCAGGATCGGGGAAGAGCAGGTAAACCGGTTCTGGTTTTCCACATCCGAGTGGAAAAAGAGGGCTTCAATATCCTCTTTTTTAGGCAAGTACTGCAATCCTGTGATTTCCATGTACCGGAAGGTATGAAACGAGAATTGCGGTTGCCAGATCGCTGTCTTTTCGGCCCCGAACACGTAGCTATCTGTCTGCCAGGCTATATCCGGAGCCCCGGGGCCTCCCCTACCCTTTTGTTTCACCTGTCCGGCCACTGTGGTCATGGGATTTAGCGTTCCATTTTCGTACAGGCGCTCGCCAAACCTGAAAAGGATCGTATCGCCCGGTTCTCCTGTGAGCTTTATTTTGTATAAGCCGGTCATGTTGGTTCCCATATCGACGATGGTGGTTTTGCCAACGGAACGGATGTCAACCGGTTGAATTTGTTTGGTCACTTTGACAGCCGGAAAGAAAGATTGTTGAAGTAAGCCGCCCGGACCTTTCATCTTTACCGGATGGTTCCACATCCCGTCGTCGAATCCCGGTTGGTTCCATCCTTTGATCTCTTTTCTTGCATCGTAGTGAACGCCGAGGTAAACATTGTTCCTCATCAGCGGACTGTCCGCTGTTTTCCAGCTTGTGTCGGTGACGACAGACTGCGATGTTCCATCTACATAGGTGAGCTGTAGTCTGGCAATCCACTGTGGTTCTCCGGTTGGCAGAAAGGTTCTGAGATTTCTGCCAAACATTTTCAATGGCAGCAAATTGTAGAAACCATTTCCGAGCTCAACACCGATGGTATTTGTACCACTTCTGAGAAGAGCTGTGACATCGTAAGTCGCGAAGTAGATGCGCTTGCTGAAATTGGTCCAGGCAGGATCCAGCACATTGTCTTGGATGGGCTGGCCATTGATGGAGGCCAAATAGTACCCCGCGGCCGTTACGGTTAAAGTTGCCTTTCGGAGTTTACCGGTCAGGGCAAAATCCTTTCTGAACAGCGGCGCCGGATGATCTCCGTACATAAGGGAATCTACAATAACCTGATTGTTCTTTGCAGCAATCCATAAGGCTCCCTGCAACTTGCCTGTATCAGCTTTCTGTGCTTGCAAAGGATCCGGTACAGCTTGCAGAAGAAGCGATATAACAACTCCTATTCGAAAAACTCTTATGTAAAGCATTATTTGATAAATTATTAATTGCTTTTTACCACAAATGGGCTCAAAGGAAGACACAAAGGTCACAAAGTAAAGTGCTTATTTTGTGACCTTTGTGTTTTCCTTGGTGTACTTTGTGTTGAATTTTACATATTTACCATTTTACCAGGTCATTCGATCTGATACCGGTTGCAGGGAAAGGATGCTGTTCGTCAAATGGATAAAGCGCCTTTTGGTCTTCGATCACGATCATGTCTTCTTTTACAGTACCGTCAGGGTTCATGGCCTTGGAAAGGTCCAATCCCAGGTATTTGGCCAAAAACGGGTAGACAGCCGCCCTTTTGTTGATATCGTAACCGTGCTTGTCGTTAGGAAGGTGAACATTCTGTACCGGATCCGATTTGCCAAAGAAATTGTATATGTATTTCAGGTGGGGAAGTTCAACCTCAGGGTTATTCTTGGTCCAGTCGCCACCATCTGAAACTAGCAACATCGGCCTTGGAGCCGCACAGGCGGCGATCTCCACATTGTTTGTCTGATAACCTACAGCCTTGTGAATCGGCATACCACTTTCGCATACACAGCCGCCAAAGAAGTGGGCAGAAACCATTACTACTGGAACAGAAACCTTCACCCGGTTATCGATGGCAGTGAGTAAAAATGTTTGTGTACCACCACCTGATGCCCCGGTACAGGCAATTTTTTCAGGATCGGCGCCCATTTCCAGAATAAAATCGAGGCAACGGATGCTGTTCCATAGCTGCAATTTAAGCGCTTCGGGATGATCATGTTTCCATCCGAGTTCTTCCATCTGGCCATAACCGACCATGTCGTAGCCGAAGACCATCGCACCCATGCGCGCCATAGCCGCGAACCGTTTCTGTGCATCGGGTCGGTATCTGCCTACATCGCCTTTCTTGTGCCAGTGACCGTGAGGACTGATAATTCCTGGCAATTTGCCTTTGGCATTGGTTGGTGTGTACAAACTTCCGGTTACGTAAACACCGGGCAAACTTTCGAAGGCAACATTTTGCACCTGATAACCATCGAAAACCCTCTTGGCCCCAATGATTGGGTTCAAAGGGCACTTCTTGGGGAATTTGATCAATCCCGTTCCCTTAAGAATATGTTCCTTGATTAGTTTTGCACGCTTCTCCCAATCATTTTTATTGACATAACTTTTTCTCTGGTTTTCAAGAAATTCCTTTCCCTGCTGCTCTGTAAAATAGTCCCCCGGACAAAGCATGCTTTGCGGAACAGGGATCACGTGATTTTGGCCTTGGGAATTCCCAGGGATAAAGTCCTGCAGTAAAAAGCTGGCAATCAGTAAATTAAAAATTTTTCTCATTTTGTTAATACATTATTAGTTTGGATCTAAATTAACCAAATATTTATAAATGAAATACCCACGAGAAAATTTTCACATCAACCGAAAATGAATATGCGGGTATTCCATCAGACCATTGAAAAAACAAAATTTATACTGATGAAACAATTCTTTTGATCAAACTTCAAACATACCAGATACTTTTTATATATTTGATGTAGTTAGTGATACAATTAATATTGTGTTAAAGGTGTTGTCCGGTGGTAAAAAGCATTGACAGCACTTTTTTATATGGGTCATTCATTGCCAAATTGAATTAACCACACCTAAATAGCTGAAGTAAAAGTAAAAAATGATATGCCTGTAAACAAAGTAGCTGTCGAAAAATCGAAAGATTTGGGAAGGTTCAGCGATATTTCAATCAAATATCCGTTAACTATCCTGGTTGTAGAGGACAATGTAATCAACCAGAAGCTTATTACCAATTTATTCAAACTATTGGGATATAAGGTCGACCTTGCAGCAAATGGGAAGGAGGCCGTTGATGTTTTAAAAGGAAAGTATTATGATCTGATTTTCATGGACATCCAAATGCCTGTCATGAACGGATATGAATCAACCAAAATGATCATTGAACACTGGAAAGAAGAACGGCCGGTGATCATTGCCATTACCGCAAATGCGTTGGCCGGTGACCGCGACAAGTGCCTGGAAGCGGGTATGGTCGATTATATTACCAAGCCAATAAATATTGATGCTCTCACCCAAATAATCCAATATTGGGGAGACAGAAAAATTCGTCATGAGGAGGGCTAACGCTTAGCAACAACATATGAACAAGCAAATTGATGAAGAATATGAGGATCCCAGGACTTTGATCAATGCCATGACTGCCAGGGAAATTTTGTCAAGATATGACGATGAATTGGGTAAGAGCTTTCGAAATTCCTAAGATTTCCATCGATCGAAGAACTTTGGTGGTCTATGGAAATCACAGACCTGCCGATCTGGGGGAGATGTTCGCGGTTCTGACTCCGGACGAAATAGCTTGTGTAAGCAGAATCAGGTCCTCAATCCAAAGAAAAACCTGGATCTCCTGCCATGTAACGCTGAGAATCATGCTTGGTAACTGGCTTGGAATGAATCCGTCCGATGTCGAAATTTGTAAGAACAGGTTCGGGAGACCTTTTCTGGCAAACTCAAACCTCTTTTTCAGCCTGAGTCACACAAACAGCTCCTATTTATTGGGCTTTAGTTTCGCTGGAAAAATCGGGGTCGACATTGAAGAATTGTCAGAAGAAGATGATTTGAACGAATTAATCGAATACGCTTTCTCTAAGGAAGAGGCTGACTTCTGTAAAAATGGCAATCTCCATGACCGTTTTTTGGAAATCTGGACATTTAAGGAGGCTTTCCTCAAAGCCACCGGAGTTGGATTGGTTAATGAACTGAAATCTGTTAATGTTGCAGGAAAGCTAAATAATCTTCCGGATTCAATGAAATTCAAGCAAAGCACTTTTGTATGTCCGGGCGGTGAAACAGGAAGCATTGTATTCAGGGGCACGGATCCGGTTAGGTGCATTTGGTATTAATGAACCCACATGAGGTGAATTGTTTATTTATTACTTGAAAAAAATAATTACTCCTGAACATAAACTACTTTAAATTGCTAAATTCATGCTTTTCAATATAACCAGGTACTATCTTTCTAAAAGCGAAATTTAAATATTTAATGTACTGGTTGTCATTATATTAAAATTAATAAAATATATTACTCAAAGTTCTTTTGCATGAAAGTAGTCATAGTCGGAAGTGGATATGTTGGTCTTGTAACCGGTACCTGTTTCTCGGAAGTCGGTATTGAAGTCACTTGTGTCGACATTGATCAGAAAAAAATAGACAATTTGAACAATGGAATTGTCCCAATTTACGAACCCGGGTTGGAGGAGATGCTACTCCGAAACATGAAGAAGGGAAGACTAAAATTCACAACCTCACTGGCCGAAGCTTTGGAAGATTGTGAAGTACTTTTCACGGCGGTCGGGACACCTCCGGACAAGGATGGTAGTGCAGACTTGCAGTATGTGCTGAGTGTAGCCCGCGATTGTGGCAAAAACATGAAGGATTATCTCCTCTTTGTAACCAAGAGCACTGTGCCCGTTGGAACCTCACAGAAGGTTAAAAAAGTAATTCAGGAGGAGTTGAACAAACGCAGCGTGACCATTCCATTTGATGTTGCTTCGAACCCCGAATTTCTAAAAGAGGGAGCTGCAATCGACGATTTTCTTAAACCTGACCGGATTGTGGTTGGTCTTAATTCACCCAGGGCTGAAGAATTGATGAAAAGTCTCTACAAACCATTTACGCTCAATGGCCACCCCATCATTTTCATGGATATCACATCGGCCGAGATGACCAAATATGCGGCCAATGCCATGCTCGCCACCAAAATCAGCTTTATGAACGATATCGCCAACCTATGCGAAATCGTTGGTGCAGATATCAATATGGTGCGGAAAGGTATCGGATCTGACTCCAGAATTGGCAACAAATTTATCTATCCGGGTATTGGATACGGCGGTTCCTGCTTCCCGAAAGATGTAAAAGCATTGATTCACACGGGTGAAGATTTCAAATACAATTTGCGCGTATTGAAAGCAGTTGAAGCTGTAAATCAAGATCAAAAATCTGTTCTGTTCCAGAAAGTCCACAACTATTTCAAGGGCGATCTGAAAGATAAAATCATTGCCATATGGGGATTGTCCTTTAAACCACAGACGGATGATATGCGTGAAGCTCCTTCTATTGTGATTATAAATAAGTTACTTGAGGCGGGGGCCAAAGTGAAGGCATACGATCCTGTTGCCATGAAAGAGGCTGCGCATCTGTTAGGGGATATGATTTCCTATGCCGAAGATCAATACGAAGCCCTTATTGACGCCGACTGTCTGTTACTGGTTACTGAATGGTCCGAGTTCAAATTCCCGAACTTTAAGATCGTAAAGAAACTACTGAATAGACCGGTTATTTTTGACGGAAGGAATATCTACGAAGTCGCTGAAATGCAACGTCAGGGATTCGAATACTTCTGCATCGGAATTGATACAACCATTTAATAATTTAACCAAAAGAATTGGACCTTCATCTCTTTTAGGGTGGCAGGTTTTGAAATTTATCAGAGCGACAATATGATCAAGAAAAAGGTTTTAGTCACCGGAGGTGCCGGTTTTGTAGGTTCTCACCTGTGTGAAAGATTGCTGAACGACGGACATGATGTAGTTTGCCTCGACAACTACTTTACTGGACAGAAGCAAAACATCGTTCACTTGCTCTCCAACCCCTACTTTGAACTGATCCGTCATGACGTGACCAATCCATTTTACATTGAAGTAGATGAGATCTACAACCTGGCTTGCCCGGCTTCTCCCATCCATTACCAGTACAATTCAATCAAAACGATGAAGACCTCAGTGATGGGTGCCATCAATATGTTGGGACTGGCTAAGAGGGTAAAGGCAAAGATCCTGCAGGCCTCTACGAGCGAGGTTTACGGAGACCCAAAGGTGCATCCGCAAAAGGAAACCTACTGGGGACATGTAAATCCGGTCGGTGAGAGATCTTGCTATGACGAAGGGAAAAGGGCCGCTGAAACACTGTTTGTCAATTACCACAAGCAAAACAATGTAAGGATCAAAATCATTAGGATTTTCAACACCTACGGTCCCCGGATGCATCCAAATGATGGCAGGGTTGTTTCGAATTTTATCGTTCAAGCGTTGCAAAACAAGGATATTACCATCTACGGTGACGGACTTCAGACCAGGAGTTTCCAGTATGTTGACGATTTGGTAGAAGGGATGATCAGGATGATGGCTTCCGGCGAAAACTTTACAGGACCAGTCAATATTGGTAATCCAAACGAATTTACCATCTTGCAGCTTGCAGAAACCGTAATCCAATTAACCAATTCAAAATCCAATATAGTAAGGTTGCCATTGCCTTCTGACGATCCGATGCAACGACAACCCAATATCGAACTGGCAAAAAAAATGCTGAACTGGGAACCTAAAATTCAATTGAAGGAGGGATTAATCAAAACAATTGAGTATTTTGCCGCTACCATCTAAATCTTGGTTATGTCTACTATAAACTGGGAACAATTCAATGAGAATTTTCAATATTATGATGAGGAGATTATCCGTGATGTAATTGAGAACTTCTTCGAAGAGTTTGAAGAACGTCTGAATACCATTGAAAAAAATATTGCGGATAATGACCTTAAACAGCTCACTTTCAATGCACACAGCATGAAAAGCGTAATCGGCAACTTTATGGCGCCGGCGCCCCACGAACTTTGCAGACGAATTGAGGATTTGGCCAAACAGAATTCACCTGAAGGAGTTCCTCTACTCTTTGCTGAATTGAAGAGGTTAACCTACGAAATGAATGACGAATTGAAGGAGTATATTCTCAAATAAGACAAAAAAGGTCCCGGATTCGAAACCAGGACCTTTTTTAAAGTTTCTTCATTCCAACCCTTGAAAGATAGGCACTCTTCGCGAGTTTAGGGTCTGCATCAAGGGCAATATAGAGAATCGTTTTAATATCAATAACTACTGCCTGCAATTTTGAAAGATCCGGCGATACAAATGAGGCTGGTTTCTTTTCGTACATGTTCGATGCCATGGGAAAGATTTTTTTAGTGAATTATTTTGAGATAACCGCTATACTTCAAAACGTTTAAGGAAGGAACGGCACATAATCTGACAAAGATTATTATTCCCAAATTGTGAAAACTTTTGCAAGATAGTGCTAATTATTGGATATTTTGCTATTCTGGGACACTGCCATCGACCGGTTGTTCTTCAACCCGGTAAAATGTTTGTGCAATAGATCCTCCCGTCCTGGAGAATAGGCAAGAATATATAATATGAATTTGTGAACCCTGGACTGCATTTATTTTATTTTTCGTCCAATTCCATAATAAATTTTTAACATTAATTAAGAAACTGTTATTATACAAAACTTGATTCCTTCATACTGAACTGGTTAGACAATATTAAATCGTTTTGGTTTAGTTAACAGGATTTTTTTTTACATTTACCACTTCAATTCCCCGCTATTAACTACTATTTTACTGATTATGAATATTTTAACGCAAACCAGACCGGTTTTTCGTACCTCATTGCTATTTTGTGGCCTGTTTTTTTTGTACACTATCCTGAATGCACAATCCAGGGATGGAAAATTGTTGCAGGGAGAAAAATGGGAAAAATTCAGTCCTTCGCAAAAAAAAGCTGATTTTTATGTTTCCCCTACCGGGAATGACAATTGGAGTGGTACAATTCCTGAGCCTAATTCCCAAAAAACGGACGGACCTTTTGCCACCATCGATCAGGCCCAATTGGCGGTAAAAGCATTGAAATCAAAAGTCTATTTCCCCAAAGATAAACCTATCGAAAAAAGGTGGATCGGATCGCCGCATCCGCTGGGCCGCGGCAAAGATATACTAGTTTACATACGTGAAGGATACTATTATCTGAACCAGCCTCTGCAATTTGAACCTACAGACGGAGGCGAAAGGGTCGAGACCAATCTTCCGACCGGTGCATTCGAATACCACAAAGTAAAGGACCATTACGTCACCTATGCTGCCTTTCCGGGAGAGCATCCCGTACTCTCCGGTGGCCGGCCGGTTACAGGTTGGAAATTGAAGAAGGGTGTCTGGTCTGCCTTCCTGGATGCCGACTCAGTTAACATGTTTCTGGTAAACGGAAAAAAGCAAACAGTTGCCAGGAAGCCCAACAGTGGATATTTCATTCCAACAAGTATCTCGAAGAAAACTGATGCGTTCTGTTTTGACAAAGGAGAGCTGGAATCCTGGAAAGATCTGATCGGCAACAAGGTCATCATGCTACTGCGCTGGCATACCGGAATCAATAGCATCAAAAGCATTGACCAAAAAAACGGCATAGCAACCCTTTCAACACCCCAGGAAGGTATCGTAATCGTACCTCCAAGATATTATGTAGAAAACTTGAAAACTTTGCTCGATACCGCCGGAGAGTGGTATTTTGACAGGAAGGCCAAAGAACTCAGTTACATCGCATCCAAAGAGACGGGCGATCCAAACAAGTCAGCTACATCGGTCGCAAATTTAAACCAATTGGTGGTTGTTAAAGGCGAAAAGGGTCATCCTGTGCGCAACCTCCGGTTCTATGGCCTGACCTTCGAAGGTGTCGTAGCCGGAAGCAGCGCTTTATCCTTTGAATTTGCCCATGCCTGCGAACTGGCAGAAAGCCGGGTCAGATCATGCGCCGGAACAGGCGTCTCAGTCAGGGCGGGATGCTACCAAACCAGAATATTCGACAATCAGATTGAGTCCATCGACAACGGAGGCATTTATGTAACCGGCTCCGTTAAACCCGTATGGCAAAGTGAAGTGGACTATAACAAAGGGGTAACAACAGGATCGGCAGGAGATAGTCCGAAAATTATCCGCGAAACGATGATCTTCCGAAACAGGCTCTTCGATTGCGGAGGCATTTCCATTTTAGCCAACAACACGCTTTCGACAACAATATCGCACAACTACATCACCAAAACCCGCGGCCGCTACGGCATCGACGTTGGCGATTGGTCCAACCAGGAGGATGCATTGGATGGGAATTATACCGTAGAATACAACCATCTGGAAGATGTTCAGCAAGACGCGGATGATTCGGGCGCCATCAAAACTGCCGGAATGGTTTTCAATTCAGTGGTCAGACGGAACCTGGTGCACAAAGTCCACGCCGGTTTTTTCAACGACAACGTCGGATTTTGGTTCGACAATATGTCGCAGGGGTGGCTCACCGAGGAGAATATTTATTACGACCTGGAACAGGGCGAGATGAAATACTGTGCCGCACAGCCCGAGGACAACACCTACCGCAACAATTTCAAAATTGAAGCACCAGCCAATGCACCTGAAATGATTATCGCCGGAGTCCCGGACTTCAGGTATAGCAAATTATCCATTGTTCCATCCGGTCAGCCATCGGGCTCCTACTCTGCCGGCGGTGTCATTCAGCTCTCAGCCATAGTAGAAAATACCGGATCCACAGGAATAGCTCCCGTAGAGCTTTATCTGGATGGTAAAATCTACGAGACAAAACTCTTCCCGATCATCAAAAACAACAGCCGAACCATCGATTTTCAGCTGAGAATTTACGATTCAGGTGAGCACCTGCTCTCAATCGGATCGATCCCGCATCAAAAGATCAACGTGAAGGGTACGAAGCCTCAGGTAGTTTTTGAAAATTTAAAACTCTCGACGACCAGATGCCTGGAAGGCGAACCGATAACCCTTCAGGCTACTGCAAAAAACCTTACCTCCGAAAATCAGAAGTACGAGGCGGTAATCTTTCTGGACGACCAAAGTATTCAAAGGCACTCAATGGACTTGAAGGCAAATGAATCTGGAAACCTACGTTTTGACCTCAAAATCGCGGCAGGAAACCATACCATCAGGATTGGCAACAGCTCCGTGCAAAATATACTTGTACAACCCAAACTTTCGCTGGATCTCTCCAAAATGAAGATCCTGGAATATGGGTCACCGCGTTCGAAACCATATGCCGTTGAATCTGACAGTCAGAACAACCGTTTCACGATTGCCGCCTGTGGCTCCGATTTCTACCATGCGGAGGATTCCTATGCGGCTGCCTACGTGAAAGATATTAAAGGTGATTTCGTGGCAACAGTGAAAATTGTCAAATTTGGCGATCGTACCCACGAATGGTTCAGGAGCGGTCTTTTTGTCCGCAACGACATGGCCAAAAGTTTCGATGTTCAACCAGGCAGCAAAGGTTCTGTTTTGCTTTTCGGAACTCCCGGAAGGGCCGGTATCGAATACGACGAATTTGCCAACGGGTGCATGCACAAAGCCAGTAGCCAGAATCTTCCAGAGCATAGTAAAACCCCAATCTTCCTGAAATTGGTTCGCCACGGCAACAGTTTCAGTGGGTATGTGAGCCTCGATGGCACCAACTGGATCATAGAAAAGCATTCAACCGATATTCCGGGAATCAGCGAATCTGTGGATATTGGCCTGGCTGCGGGCGGACCTGATACCCGACAATATACTGTCTCATTTACAGATTGGAAAATTGAGATTGCGAAATGAGGACAACGAGTAGCCAAAAACGAAGAATGATTTTCATCGTTCTTTTTCTGGTACTAATGATTCCGGTTATGATCTCCTACCGGATGCTGAAGCCAGTTCACATCGAAAGACCTGCAGGTAAAATTGGTTTTCATGATGCTGTCAATGACAAAAATGGTTATCTGCTTCCCAGTACCACATGGGAAGATGCCTTGAAGCGGGAGATGAACTGGTATTACAAAGCCCCAAAAGGGAAAATGGGTTATCCTGTTTACTTCTATTCCGCTTTCATAGGGGATGATTACCTTCCCTACAAAAATGAAATAATACCTTGTACCCAGCTCGAATTTGAGAAATCTCAATTGGGTCACCTATTTCATCGACTCCGATGGAGGACCGGCTGCAATGTGCGACCTGAGAGAGTAATACGAACAACTATTAATACAATATCCAATTAACATGAGAAAACTACATTTGCTGACATTACTACTATTTTTTACCTTTTCGCTCTCTGCTCAAATTACGGACCTGAGCAAAGCGACGATTATTGCATCCAAAAATATTCCCTCGACTGTTCGTGAAACAGCCATCCGGGTACTGAAAGAAGAGATTTTCCAACGCACGTCCATTCAACTCAAAGAGGTCGAAAAGATCGGTGCACAACCGGTCGTTGCCATGGTGCTCTCATCAGAGAAAGAGCTGGGAGGAATAAAAGTTCCTGCCAATAATTCAGATCTGAAGCCGGAAAACAAACCGGAGGGTTACCGTCTGGTTGTGGATGAATCCAATGGCAGGAAGATCCTGTGGCTGATCGCTGCAGACCAGCGTGGAACCATCTTCTCCATCGGACAACTGCTGAGGACGGCCGGACTATCGCGCGGCAAATTTCTCTTTGACAAAAAGAATGAAATTGCCACTTCACCGAAATATCCCATCCGGGGCCATCAAATCGGATACCGTAACACTGCCAACTCCTGGGACTCCTGGACCATGGAGCAGTATGAAAAATACCTGCGCGAACTGGCTCTTTTCGGCACCAACAGCATCGAGAACATCCCTTTTCACGATGGCAAAAACAATCCGTTGATGAAATATCCAAGGGATGTGATGAACATCAAAATTGCTGAGATATGTCACGAATATGGTCTGGACCACTGGGACTGGATACCTGCCGATGTAGATCTTTCAGACCCTGTCAAGTTCAAGGAAGAGGTTGCCAGACACGAAGAGTACTACAAGAATTGCCCCTACCTGGATGGTGTCTTCTTTCCAGGTGGCGATCCGGGAAGTAACCACCCAAAAGATGTAATGCCCTTCTTAAAAGCGGTCACTGAGAGGTTGAAAAAATACCATCCCAAGGCCACGATGTGGATCTCCCTTCAGGGATTCAGCGACGAACAGGTCGACTATTTTTACCAATACCTCGAAACCAACCAACCCGACTGGCTCACGGGTGTTGTAACCGGCCCGAGCAGTCCCGATCTGGCTGCCACCAGGTTCCGCCTGCCAAAAAAATACATGCACCGTCATTATCCGGACCTGACCCATACCGTTCGCTGCCAATATCCGACCTTAAACTGGGACCAGGCATTCGCGTTAACGGAAGGAAGGGAAGTTTGCAATCCCCAGCCCGTCTATTATGCCAAAATCCACAACCGCTTTGCCCCCTTTACCGATGGATTCCTCTCCTACTCCGATGGCTGTCATGACGATATCAACAAAGTAACATGGAGCCAGATGGCATGGGATCCGACAAGACCTGTCAGGAACCTATTGGTCGAATATGCCCGGTTCTTTTTTGGTAACGCCGTCGCGGAAGCCGGAGCGGACGGAATTTTATCCCTTGAGCGTAACTGGGTTGGTCCAACCGAGGAGAATGGTGGTATTGAAACGACCTACTCGTTTTGGAAAAACCTGGAGAACCAACATCCCGAATTAAACAAAAACTGGCGATGGCAGATGCTGTTGATGCGTTCAAACTACGATGTGTTCGTAAAGCGCAGAAAGGCTTACGAGCAAAAATTGGAGAAAGAGGCCAACGAGATACTGTTGAAAGCACCTCTTCTGGGTTCGGAAAAATCGATGAACATGGCCATGGAACTGGTAAACAAAGGGGATAAAGTGCCGGTGACAGGCGATTTAAGGACCAGGATCGTCGAACTTTGCGAATCGCTATGGCAATCCATCGGCTTACAAACCAGCGTTAAGAAATACATGGCAAGCGGTTCAGAAAGAGGCGCCATTCTCGATTTTATCGATTATCCGCTCAACAACCGCTGGTGGCTGGCAGATGAGTTCAAAAAAATTGAGAAGATGGCTACCGAAAAGGAGAAACTGGCCCGCCTGGAGGTCATTGCGAAATGGGAAAATCCCGGTCCGGGCAGCTACTACGACAATGTATCCGATATATCGAAAAGCTGCCACGTACTTACCGTTTCAGACGATGGAACAGATGTCGCATGGTGGGAAGGCGGACTGAGCCGGAGAAGATTGTCAACACAGCTATTTCAAAATTTCCCGGTCTTGAAATACAACGATCTTGATCCAAACGGCAGTTACCTGATCAGGGTTGCTGGCTACCGCGAAGCACTGCTGAGGGTAGATGGCGAACGTGTCGAACCAACCATTTACAACAAAGGATATGAGGAGTTTAAGGAGTTTCCGCTCAATCCAAAATATGTGAGTGACGGCATGATCGATGTTACTTTCGATCAACCCGAAGAATCCACACTCAACTGGAGGGAAAGATCCAAAGTCACCGATGTCTGGCTGATAAAATTGAAATGAATTGTCAGATTGATACATTTCACAACAACCTCAATAGTTCGAGATCGTGAGATGACAACAGATTGCTTCGCTCCGCTCGCAATGACGGTGCATCGTGGTTGCGAGCGGAGCTAAGCAATCTGTTGCATTAGGTAGAGTCCCTTCTACCATTTAATTTGTAAATGTTTTGATAAGCCCCTCATACGTATTGTTAAAAAAACTGAACAAAGAAAAGAATAAAATATCTTTTGCGTCCCAATTTGTACCTTCACCAAAAATTAATAACATACGTACCAATATAAATATTACACAGAGTTGCACAGAGAAGCACAGAGGACCACGGAGAATAAGAAAATGTTTTTTGAAGGGTTTAAAAAGTATTTATTATTTGAGTGTTCATCTTAATCATGATCTCAAATTTCAATAACAATTAGTTTTTTCAATTGTTCGCCTCTGTGAAACTCAGTGCTTCTCTGTGCAACTCTGTGTAATATTTTTAATGCACAAAATTTGATATTATGAGCCTTATCGGAAATGTAATCTGGATAATTTTTGGCGGACTCGTTGCTTTCCTGGGTTACCTGTGGGGTGGACTGATCCTCTGTTGCACCATTGTTGGTATTCCGTGGGGATTGCAAGCCATAAAAATTGGCATCGCCACGCTTGCCCCATTCGGCAAAACAGTGCGGCCCAACGGGGGCTCCATTCCGGGGCTCTCTTGTCTGCTGAATCTGATCTGGCTGATCTTTGCCGGATTGTGGATAGCGGTTGCACATCTCGTATTTGGTGTTTTACTTTGCATCACAATCATAGGGATCCCATTCGGAATTCAGCATTTCAAGCTGATGCGATTAAGCCTGGCTCCTTTTGGATATGACTTAATGTAATTGATATGAATTTAGATATAATCACCATTGGCGACGAAATCCTGATCGGTCAGATCGTTGATACCAATTCGGCCTGGATGGCCCAAAAACTGAACGACGAAGGGATCAATGTACGGCAAATCATCAGCATATCGGATGATCCGGACCACATCACAGAAACCTTTATCGAATCGGCCCGAAAAGTAGATCTTGTGATTGTCACCGGCGGATTGGGCCCCACCAAAGACGACAAGACGAAGGATACCATTTGTGATTTTTTTGGAACAAAACTTGTCGCGAACGCCGACGTTCTGGAAAACATTGAAGAGCTGCTCAGCAAAAGGGGTATCGCACTCAACCGTTTGAACCGCGACCAGGCCCTGGTACCTGAGGGCAGTCATGTATTTCAGAATAAGTTAGGAACAGCCCCAGGACTACTCCTCAGAAAAAACGGATGCTCCTTTATTTTCATGCCGGGAGTGCCTTACGAGATGAAATACCTGATGGAATTTGAGGTTTTGCCTTATTTGAGGAACAATTTTCAAACTACAACCATCCTCCACAGAACTGTCCTGACACAAGGTCTTCCGGAATCAATGCTTGCCGAAAAGATCGCCGACTGGGAAGATGCCCTCCCCGGATTCATCAAACTGGCCTATCTGCCCAGTCCGCAAGGAGTAAGACTTCGCCTGTCTGCGAGAGGAATGGAACAGGCGCTAATGGAAGCCGAGGTGGCATCACAAATCACCGGGTTACAAAAACTGATAGCTCCCAACATTTATGGCTACAACGATGAATCGCCGGCCGAAAGTATCGGAAAACTCCTGACCGAAAAAGGGTGGACCGTCTCAACTGCCGAAAGTTGTACCGGAGGCGCCATTGCAAAACTTTTTACAGAGAATCCTGGCAGTTCAGACTATTTCAAAGGTTCGGTCGTGGCCTATTCCAATGAAATTAAAAAGGATATTTTAGGGGTCAAGGAAGAGCTGCTAAATCAACATGGCGCCGTAAGCCGGGAGGTTGTTGAATCGATGGCCCTCAATGGATGCAGGGTGATGAAGACCGATTTTGCAATTGCAACATCGGGCATTGCCGGCCCGGGTGGCGGTACTGAGGAAAAACCGGTTGGCACTGTTTGGATTGCTGTTGCCTTCAGGGATCAAGTCGTTTCGCAACTATTCAATTTCGGCAATGACCGCGAACGCAACATCACCAGAACCAGCCAGAATTCGCTGTTCATGCTTAGAAAATTATTGATCACCTTGTAAATTCAACTTTACTTAGTGAACCTTTGTGCCTTCCTTTGAGACCTTCGTGGTAAAAAAAAAAATCAACACAAAGATTTCGCAAAGGGTTACACAAAGGGCACCAAGTAAAATAGTTTCAGCAGTCTTTTAACAAAAAAATATCATGGGAAAGAAGAAAGTATTTTTGATATCTGGTGTAGTTTTGGCCGCCATAATTCTAGCCATCGTTTTAGTTCCGATACTCTTCAAAGGCAAAATCGTTACCAAGGTGAAGGAGATGGCCAACCAGTCGCTGTTGGCCAGGCTGGATTTCAAAGATGCCGATGTCTCCCTTTTCAGGAGATTTCCACAATTGGATGTTCGCCTCAATGATCTAACCATCAATGGGATTAACGAATTCGAAGGCATACAACTAATGAAGATTGAAACCCTGTCAACCTCTATGGCGCTCTCATCCCTATGGAAAAGCGATGGCATTACCGTTTCGGAAATTATCCTGACTAACCCGCAGTTCAATCTTCTGGTCTCCCCTACCGGGAAAGCCAATTGGGATATCACAAAGCCTTCATCAGCGGGCTCATCTTCTGAAGCCAAGAGTCCGATGAAAATTGAATTATCTAAAATTCAGTTAATCAATACACTGCTCACCTACCGAGATGAGCAAGCCAAAATGTCGACTGGTTTTAAAAACGGCAATTTTGAATTATCGGGCTTTTTGAAGGGCAGCGACACCAAATTGAGTTTCAAAGGAGAAACCGACAGCATCGCCTTTGAATATGGCGGTAAAAAACTGATCAGCGGAATGACAATGAATGGCGAAGGGGGAGTTCTGGCAAATTTCGATAAAATGAGCTTTCGATTTCTTAACAATAAATTTAATATCAACAATTTACCAGTGCAATTGCAAGGAACTTTCGTGATGGGCGATAAGGAGGATCAGTACGACCTCGCCTTTCAGTCAACCGGTTCAACACTTGAAGATTTGATTGGATTTCTGCCACAATCACAACAAAATAAACTTAGAGCCTACGAAAAAGGCGGAAGCCTCACTTTCAGCGGTCTTTTGAAGGGCACCTATTCAGATACGACATTTCCGGCCCTTTCGGCCGACCTGAAACTGACCGACGGAAGGTTGAAATACCCTTCCAAGCCCAATGAGATCAGTAAAATCCAAATGATAGCCAGTCTCAGTAAGCCACAAGGAGTTCTTGATTCGATGAAAATTTCAGTCAGCAAGTTTGAGGCGTTTGTTGCCGGACATCCTTTCATTGCCAATCTGGCGGTGAAAACGCCGGTCAGCAATCCGTTTCTGATGGGTGATATCGTTGGCGAGGTCGATTTTCATTCCTTACGTCAGACCATTCCGCTCGACTCCATGGAAATTGGCGGAAGCGCAAATGCCAACATCCATTTCTTTGGACCCTGGTCGGCCATTGCCAAAAGTGAATACAACAATTTTCAAACCAAAGGAGCGGTTACGCTGAATAACTTTTTTTACAGATCTCCTGCTTTCCCTGAAAGAGTTGGAATCCAGTCCGGCACATTCGCCTTCAATTCCAAAGAGGTGACCATCACTTCCATGAAAGGGAAATTTGGCCAAAGCGACTTCACGGTAGATGGTTCTATTGCCAATTATTGGGCCTATCTTTTGAAAGATGGAACAATTTTGGGCAACATCAAGCTAAAGTCCGATCTGCTTGATGTAACCCAGCTGATGAACGGCAGCACCCAAAGCAAAGATACTACCCATCTCGGCGAACCCTACGTCATCCCTGCACGCATTGACCTGACCGTCCAGGCAGCCGTCGACCGGATGCTTTACAGCAGGATGGAGATAAGGGGAACAACCGGAAAACTGGTGGTCAAGGATCAAAAGCTCAATTTAGACCAACTCTCCATGAACCTTCTAAAAGGCACAATGGTCTTGTCGGGCGTTTACGCGGCCAAAGAAAAGAGTCCGGCAGACTTCAATTTCAAAATAGATATCAAGGATTTTGATCTTCCAACCGCCTACCAATCCATGGGAATTGTCAGGCATATTTTGCCCATAGCCGGAAACAGCAAAGGTACTTTCCTATCGGGATTATCGCTGACAGGTAAATTGGGAAAAGATTATGCGCCTTACTTCGAGACACTTAACGGAACCGGACAGATTTCGATGAAAAACCTCGAACTGGTTGGCAACAACATGTTTGCTGAGATCGGCAAATACTTCAGGAAGGACCTCTTTACCAATGTTAAAGTCAATGATTTTGCCAGCAACATCGTACTGACCAACGGAGCCTTATCCATTTCGCCCTTTACAACCAAGGTCGCCAACCAGGAGGTAACTGTTTCAGGAAGCCAAACCCTTGCGCTGGACCTGAATTACCAGTTCAATTTCAAAGTCAACAAAAATGATCTGGCCCCTGATGTGACCAACCTTATTGGCATGGTACCCGGAACAGAAAATATTGACAAATACCCGATCAAAATCAACGTGGTTGGCAACCTCAGGAAACCGGATGTCAAGGTCGACTACTCAGAAGCTAAAGACCTTGTAGCCAAAGAATTTTCGAAGAAGGCAAAGTCTACAATACAGGATGCAGTGAAGAAATTTGGGTTGGAGGGGTTGTTTAAATAATCATGCAAATCTAAAGTTGTATTTTAGATTTGCATGATTATTGTTGTTTTCTAGAATATTTTTATGTAATTTTAAAGTCTTATTTTAAATTTGCATAAAATGTACATTTCACGTGAGATTTACAACGAACTGATCGAATCCTGTAACACCTTCCCGGTAGTTACGATCACAGGACCAAGACAGTCGGGCAAAACGACACTATTGAAAAACGTTTACCCTGACAAGAAATATTTTTCCCTTGAAGATCCTGACACGCGACAACTTGCATTAACAGATCCCAGATCCTTTCTGAATCAATCGGATACAGGAATGATCATTGACGAAATTCAGCGGGTGCCTGAACTTGTTTCGTACATTCAGGGAATTGTTGATAATCTGCAAAAACCAGGTTACTATATTTTGTCGGGAAGTCAACAATTCGAACTTTCACAAACTATTTCGCAATCGCTGGCCGGACGGACCGCCATCCTACGGTTGCTGCCGTTTTCAATTCAGGAGATCCTGGTAGTCTCGCCCAATTCAACCGCCGATGAATTACTTTATAAAGGATTTTATCCGCGCACTTACACACTGCCGTCAATTAGCCCAACCCGTTACTACAACAGTTACCTCGAAACTTACATTGATCGCGATCTGCGCCAGTTGCTTCATGTCAAGGATTTAAGGCTGTTTGAGCTGTTCGTGCGGTTGTGCGCGGGAAGGGTCGGGCAGATTTTTGTAGCAAGTAACCTGGCTAACGAGGTTGGTGTGTCTATTCCTACGATCCAGTCGTGGCTCTCCATCCTCGAAGCCTCATACATTGTTTATTTACTCCGGCCTTTCCATGCCAATATCAACAAACGCCTGACCAAATCGCCCAAAATTTTCTTCTACGATGTTGGCCTGGCGGCATTTCTTTCCGGAATAACCGAGCCATATCAACTTTACAACAGTCCGTTAAAAGGCCCATTGTTTGAAAATCTGGTAGTCATGGAAATGCTAAAAAGTAAGTACAACCACTTCATGCCCTACCAACTGTACTATTATAGGGATTCCAACAACAATGAGGTTGACTTACTACTCGATTTTTCCACGCACATCGATGCCATTGAGATCAAATCATCGAAAACTTTTGATACAGGCTTTTTAAAAGGACTTAAACATATCCGTCAGGTTTTGCCAGAAAAAATAAAAAATACAACTGTTTGCTATACCGGTGACATGGAGCAAACGATTGGCGAAAGTAAACTGGTCAATTATAAGAACATAGCGAGGATATAAACCCAAAAATTATAGCATCATGGTAATTTCAATAAACAAAGCGGAATATAAAGGAGAATATAAAATCAAATTTTCCTTCTCTGACGGAGTGGAGAGATTGATCGATTTTTCAACATTTCTAAAAAGTGCAAAAAACCCAATGACCAGTAAATTTCTTGATAAACAATTGTTTACAAAATATTCAATTAAGTATGGAGATATCATTTGGAATGATTATGAAATGTGTTTCCCTATTTGGGATTTGCACGAAGGGAATATTTAGAATGCTTGCTATTAACATGTTTTCTGTCATAAAGGCATGTTGATACTTTTTCCCTGAATATTTTTTGTACCTTACAAATTGAAAATTAAACAAAATGAGAACCACTGAATTGATAAAAGAAATTGAAAAACTGCCTGTGCAAAAGCGAATATTCGTCATTGAAAGGACGCTTCAGTCTATTAGAAGAAATGAAGAAAATTCTCAAATGAAAAAGGCCACGGAACAGTTATATCAAGATTATACTACTGATTCTGAATTTACGGCTTTTTCTGATATTGATTATGCCGAATTCTATGAAACAAGGTGAAATTTTGCTTATACATTTGGATCCGAAAAAAATTAACCATAGTCTACAATGGTAAGACATATGAGAAGTTTAAATCCCTTATGCAAGTGTTTCTAAGGAGTTTAATATTCTATCTTTAAGCTTTACATCCAAATAAACTTTACTTAAAATCATCTAGTACTGAGTCCTGCAATCTCCTAACAATTTCTTCACCTTTTGCTTTAATTGTTGCCATTATTAAGCTTAATGATGCAAAATCATTCTCTTTTAAATATTCATCGTAATTTTTATATTTATTCAATGTACCTGTATGATTCTTGATTTCAGTTACATAATCCCAAACCATTTTATTAATATCCTTTTCTAATAAAATGGGGAAAATATTTCCTTTAAAATTTATTAGATTCATTGTAGTAAAGTTGAAATTAATTAATGACATTATAAATTTTAACAAATCTTCATTACTAAAGCTTCTAAAAGTGTTATTCAGTTCTTCATTGTATTTGAGTAATTCTGATTGTCTAAATTGCGCCTTTAGTAATTTCCTTTGAATCTCTATCTGTTCTTCATTATTTTTATTTGCCAATTTTGCAACGTAATAGCTTAGGAACAAGAAGGCAATAAGATTTAAAATGCTTGTTACCCCTGAAATATAACTACCATATTCACCCCAAACGGTTGTACTATTTGAAAATCCTGAACCTCCAAATTTCAAGATATATGGTATGCTAATAAATAAAATTGCACCCATGAACGCTCCGATTAGAAGTAAAATATGATATACCGTAAATTCTTTACGTAAGTTGTGAAAAAAATTGGAAAACATAAGCAGTAATTTTTGTGAGTTTTATTTTTTAGTTAAGTCAATTTTTAACGAATGTACTAAAAACTAAAATTAATGTCTGTTTATACACAGCATTTTTTAACCCTTCATTCTTATAACTAATTCAGGGCTATTCCGTAAGACAAATAACAACAAAACACCAATCATGAAATACAACGAACTAGGAAAAACCGGCGTTCTTGTTTCTGAGCTCTGTCTCGGAACCATGACATTCGGCGGAAAAGGCTATTGGCAGGCAATAGGTCAGGTGCCTCAGGATGAGGTGAACCAAATCGTCAAAACAGCAATTGAAAAGGGGATCAACTTTATCGATACAGCCAATGCCTATTCGGAAGGGCTGTCCGAAACGATGCTGGGGATCGCATTGAAAGCGCTTTCCATTCCCCGACAGGAAGTATTTGTCGCCACTAAGGTTAGGATACGCATGGGGGCCGGGGCCAACCAGGTCGGGCTCTCGAGACTGCACATCATGGACTCCGTGAATGACAGTTTGCAGAGGCTCAATCTCGATCATATCGACCTCCTATACATCCATGGGGTTGACCCAATCACCCCGCTGGAAGAGACCATGCGCGGATTGGAGAATGTTGTCCGTTCGGGCAAGGTACGCTACCTGGGCATAAGCAACCACCCGGCCTGGATGATGATGAAAGCCAACGGATATGCGGATAAAATGGGCTGGACGAAATTCGTGGCCTCTCAAAATTATTATACCATCGCCAGCCGCGATATCGAACGGGAAATCGTTCCCATGGCAAAAAGTGAGAACATCGGCATCATGCCCTGGAGCCCGTTGGCCGGAGGATTCTTGTCGGGCAAATTCACCCGCCACAACGAGGTTGCCGGCGACAGCCGCAGGGATGCCTTCGACTTTCCTCCCATCAACAAAGCCAAAGCCTACGACCTGATCGACCTGATGGCCGAAATCGGCAAGAAGCACAATGTGTCGGTTGCCAATGTGGCGCTAAACTGGGTGATCCGGCAACCGGGAGTGACAAGCACCATAATTGGCGCCAAAAACCTGCTCCAACTCAACGACAATATTTCTGCCGTCAACCTCCAAATGACACCGGATGAGATGCAGCAACTCAACGAAGCAAGTGCCCTGGCACCCGAATATCCAGGATGGATGGTGACGCGGCAGGCCACAGGCCGCTGGCCCGATTGAAAAAATAGTCGCAATTTTCCTACAAAATCTTACCTTTGTAATTCCTTTTATGAAAATCATACTTATCAGGGAAAGTTGTTACATGAAGATTGCATTGATCGGATACGGGAAAATGGGAAAAGAGATCGAGCAGATTTCGCTCGGCCGGGGACATACGGTTGTTTTAAAGATTGATATTGATAATCAACACGATCTGACTGTAGATAATCTTTCCAAAGCCGATGTTGCCATCGAATTTACTACACCTGCAACTGCCATCCGAAATTACAGGATTTGTTTCAAGGCCGGGGTTCCAGTCGTCAGTGGTACTACCGGCTGGCTGGAGCAAAAGCCTTTGATTGAGAAAGAATGTCTGGCCAGTAATGGATGTTTTTTCTATGCCTCCAATTTTAGTTTGGGCGTCAACCTCTTCTTCGAACTTAATAAGGTCCTGTCCCGAATGATGAAGCCGTTTCAGCAATACGATGTCGCCATGACAGAAATCCATCATACCCAGAAACTTGATGCGCCCAGCGGTACTGCCATCACCCTGGCAGAAGGAATTTTATCCGAAAACGGATCCAAAAAATCATGGACCATCGAATCTCCAAAAAGTAATGAAGAACTTTATATCCAACCGGTAAGAAAGGATCCCTATCCCGGGTTGCACACCGTAAAATATGATTCGGAGGTCGATTACATCGAAATCACCCACAATGCTTACAGCAGAAAGGGATTTGCCCTTGGCGCTGTTCTGGCGGCAGAATTTTGTCCGGGGAAAAATGGAATTTTCAACATGTCTGATTTGTTAAAATTATAACTGAAACCAATATGTTTAAGGACGTCTCAAAAAGCCAATGGATTCAATTTGGCGTTGTTGCAGTATTATATTTACTGTGGGTTATCTGGCTGAAAAATTTCTGGTGGCTCATCGGTTTGGGTATTATTTTCGATATGTACATCACCGGAAAAGTTCACTGGACATTCTGGAAAAAGAAAAATCCGGTAGATGGGAAGCAGACCAAGGTAGTTGAATGGATTGATGCCATCATCTTTGCCGTCATCGCAGCCACCTTCATCAGACTCTTTTTTATTGAAGCCTATACCATTCCTACCTCATCCATGGAAAAATCGATGATGGTTGGCGATTACCTGTTTGTCAGCAAGACGGCTTACGGTCCCAAATTGCCCAATACCCCCGTTGCATTTCCTTTTGTCCATCACACCATGCCATTCACTGCTTCTACCCGCTCTTTTTCTGAAATCATCCACAATGGTTACAAGAGGCTTGGTGGTTTTGGAAGGGTGAAAAATGATGATGTAGTCGTCTTCAACTTCCCTGAAGGTGATACGGTTGCCACCAACATGCAGGAACGCAGCTATTATGAAATGGTGAGAAGTTATGGTAGGGAGCGCATAAATACCGACAAACGCTCCTTTGGCGATATCATCTACCGTCCGGTCGACAAGCGGGAAAATTACATCAAACGTTGCATCGCCATACCTGGCGATTCGCTAAAAATTGTCAATGGACAGGTCTATGTGAATGGCAAAGCGCAAAAGGAGATTCCCGGAATGCAATACAAATATCTGGTAACCATACAAGGCAACTCACTGAATTCAAATGCCATGGAAAAACTGGATATTGCCCAGGAAGATATCGAAGGATCAGGATCTAGGATGGTTATTTCGCTTACTGCTAAACAATACAGAAAAATGGACGGCATGAAATTCATCACCAACAAGGAACGTGTTACCTGGCCTAAAGAGGACCGCGATCCGAATATCTTCCCGAGTGATGATCAATACACCTGGAACCTCGACAATTTCGGACCACTCTGGATTCCAAAAAAAGGGACAACTATTCAACTTACCACGAAGAATTTACCCCTCTACAAAAGAATCATCAGCGTGTATGAGGAGAACAAGCTTAAAGTTGTCAATGGGGAGATCTATATCAATGGGGCCGTTGCGAAGGAATACACCTTCAACATGGATTACTACTGGATGATGGGCGACAATCGGTACAACTCTGCCGACTCAAGGTATTGGGGTTTTGTTCCCGAAGACCATGTTGTAGGCAAAGCATCATTTGTCTGGTTATCCCTCGATAAAAACAAGTCGTTCCTGGCCAAAATTCGTTGGAACCGCTTCTTTATGGGGGTAAAATAACCTCCCCTTTTCTGAATGGAACCTGGCAACAAATGTGTCCTGCTGAGCAGCGCCTATCTGGCGCCCGTTCAATACATCACAAAATTAATGGACTACGACGAGGTGTGGGTTGAGTTGAGCGAGCATTTCCTCAAACAATCCTACCGCAATCGTTGTAAAATCCTCACTGCCAACGGGCAGCAAAGCCTATCCATTCCTGTCACGGAAGGTTCCAATTCCAAACGGATAATCCGTGAGGTTGCCATTTCGTACGACCATCCCTGGCAGAAGCTTCACTGGAGGGCCATTGTATCGGCCTACAATAACGCTCCCTTTTTCGAGTACTACGCAGAGAGCTTCTCTCCATTTTACCATACCAAAAAGTGGCAATTCCTGACCGATTTCAACCATGATATTCAGTCGGTGGTTTTGGAAGAACTTAATCTGAAATGCAATATCCGGGTTACCGAAACATTTTTACCACCTACCTGGATACCCCCAGGCACGGATGATTTCCGCTATTCCATCCATCCCAAAACAAACCGGCAAACCGACGATGATCGTTTTGCCCCTACAGTGTACATGCAGGTCTTTCAGGAGAAATTTGGCTTTACATCCAATTTAAGCATCCTGGATTTGCTCTTTAACGAGGGGCCTATGGCTGTTGAAATATTGAGAAAATCGATTAAAAGCCAATCATAGACTTGGAGATTTTGGAAATTGGATGAGTGGCGGAGCGTATTCATCAATATCCCCATTTCACCACATAGGCACATAGGGCACAATAGATTCTAATGTGTTCTATGTGTCTATGTGGTGAATTCGAAAATCCGGAATCCATCGTTTTTTTGGAAATAGTCAGTCGTTGTCTTTTATAATCCTCCGCATCAATCTCATTTGGTGAGAATACCGGTTGGTGTCGATGTTGTAGATCCCAAAATGGTCAATGTTGTCGATCCGCACTTTACCCGAGGAGTGAATAATTTTGTTCTTCTCCCAGATGATGCCCACATGCACAATCTTGCCTTCTTCATTGTCGAAAAATGCCAGATCTCCTGGCAAGGCCTCTTCCACGAATGTGATGTTCTCCCCTATCAAAGCCTGCTGACCGGCATCCCTTGGAATCTGCAGGCCAATCATCTTGTATAAAATCTGCGATAATCCGGAACAGTCAACCCCAAATGGCGAACGACCGCCCCAGAGGTATGGGGAGTTAAAATATTTCAGCGCATTTTCTATCAGAACGTTTCTGACATTTTTCCTGACCGGTTGAATCTTTTCCCCCTGAATGGAATAGCAGTCTGATCCTATCTTAAAGGTGTTGCTGGCCGGTTTGTAAAAGGGGAGTGAACTTCCGGCTACGATCAGAAAATTTCCATAACCCAATTCGGGCTGAACAATGTTAAAAGGGTTGGTTGTAACCGTAAGTGGTTGCTGACCCAATTGCAGAAAGGTTTTTTCAGGGATTTCGTTCACCATTTTCTGATCGATCCATCCTTCATACCCGTCAAAGAAGAGCTGAACCTTGCACCATTTTTTGTTTTCATCAAGGATGCTATAATGTTCTCCAAAAAGTATCTGGGTACACATTTCGCTGGTTTCACTTGGATCGGTGCGAACCGGAACGATGCTTAGGTTAGAGATTCCGTATCTCATTAAAAAATTGCTATTTTTGATTCTTTCCAAAGATAGAAATTTATTGTCTCCTGACTAAGTGATTACTGCTGTAAATGAGATGAACAGTAACAAAAGAAAAAGGTTAAGTCCAAAACAAGGGCACAGAATCTATCTGGCGGCACTTTTTTTGGTTACGACCATAGCACTTTATTTTGCCCTTCCCCAGGAGGCGCGTTTCCGGTACGAATACCAGAAAGGACGACCCTGGATGCACACTACTCTTTTTGCCCCGTACAATTTCGCAGTACTGAAATCAGACAGTGAAATCAACCATGAAAAAGACTCTTTACTGAAAGAACAAATACCCTATTTGGTTTATGCCGATTCGGTTACCAAAGTGAAAATGGTTTCGCTTTCCATAGATATTGATCGCATAAAACCATCCAAAGCAAATGGTTCCCTTCAACTTACGGCCCTGAAGTTGAAATTGACAGAAATGTACCACCAAATTTATGAAGTTGGGATTTTGGATCAGAATTTTATCAATAATTCAAGTTCTTTCAAAAAAAAGAGCCTCAAAATTCTAAGAAACAACATTGGCAAGGAGAGCCAAATCACGTCACTTTTCACATTAAAAAGCGCCTACAACGAAATTAAGTCCCAACTGGACGAATTAAAAAGTGCACATCCGGAATGGATTTCATACATCGAAAATTTTCAACCTGAAACTTATCTTGTCAGTAACCTGATCCTGGATGGTGAACGTAACCGACAGATGGAAAAAAAGTTACTTGAAAACCTTTCGACCAACCATGGTATCGTTCAGGAGGGTGAACGAATTATCTCGCAAGGCGATATCGTATCGGCCCAAACATTCAACATCCTGGAATCATTCCGGATCACTTTCGAGAAAAACAGGGGAGAAAATTCAAAATATGTTATGGTTATCCTTGGCAGGGCCGTGCTAGTGGTCATGTTGCTCGTAACCCTCTACCTTTTTTTGCTCAATATCCGGAGAAAGGTGATGCGATCCAAAAGGGATATCTCCTTCCTCATGATTACCCTCACAGCAATGATAGTCTGCTGTTCCATGGTAATCCGGCTAGGAACTTTCGACATCTATGTGGTACCTTTTACAGCGCTGGCACTTATTATCCGTACCTTTTTGGATACCCGGGTTGCAATTTTCGTCAATACCATTGCAGCACTGATTGTTGGATTCATGGTTGCCAATGGTTATGAATTTGTGCTCCTGCAGATTGTTGTCGGAAGCCTTGCTGTAATCAGTTTGAACAAAATGCAGAAGCGCGAACAATTCATCTTTACTGCCATTATTGTATTTATTTCTTACGCTGTTATTTACATTGGTATATCTTTGATCCAGGAGGCAAATCTAAGCGCCGTAGAATGGATAAAAATGAAGTGGTTTGCCACAAATGCCCTCCTTACTTTGATGACTTATCCTTTGATTTACCTGCTTGAAAAAACTTTTGGATTTGTCTCCGACGTGACCCTGATCGAACTTACCTACACCAACCATAAATTGCTCAAAAGACTGGCCATGGACGCCCCCGGAACGATGCACCATTCACTTCAGGTGGCCAATCTTTCCGAAATGGCCGTGGCCAAGATCGGCGGTAATCCGTTGCTTGTCAGGGCAGGTGCCTTGTACCATGATATTGGCAAAATTGTAAACTCGGGCTACTTTATTGAAAATCAAATTATTGGAATTAATCCGCACGACGATCTCTCCAGCGAAGATAGTGCTGCCATTATCATTGAACATGTGGAGCGAGGAGTGGAACTTGCCAGGAAACACAAATTACCGGAACAAATTATCGATTTTATCAAAACACACCACGGAACTACCAAAACAGGCTATTTCTACCAGAAATATCTCAACGACAATAGTTTGGATGAGGAAACAGAAAATGTGTTTTCATATAAGGGACCTATACCAACTACCCGGGAAACGGCCGTAGTGATGCTGGCCGACAGCATTGAAGCTGCTTCCAGAAGTCTGCTTGTCAAGAATTCGGAGAATATTCGCAATTTGGTAGAGAATATTTTCCGTCAGAAGGTTGAATTGGGACAGTTGGAATATGCCCCACTGACCTTCAAGGATATCAGGGTTTTAAAAGATTTTTTTCACGAAAAATTGATTAATATTTACCACATCCGGGTCGACTATCCGGAGATAAAAAATTAAAAAAATGCAATTCAAAGGATTTATTTCTATTGCTGTTTTACTCTTTTTCTGCAATCTGGCCATCCAGGCGCAGGAGAAAAAGGATACCAGCTATAAATTCACCCTAATCAAAGAGTTGCCGCATACATCGGTCAAAGATCAGAACAGAACCGGAACATGTTGGTCATTCGCGAGTTCCTCCTTTATCGAATCCGAATTGTTACGGATGGGAAAACCTGAAGTCGATCTTTCGGAGATGTTTCTGGTAAACCATTGCTACCGCGATAAAGCCGACCGCTATGTCAGGATGCAGGGAAACACCAATTTCGGCAGCGGGGGTTTGCTCCACGACATGCTATATGTGATGAAAAATTACGGATTGGTTCCTGAATCGAGCTATCCGGGATTAAATTACGGGGAGAAAAAACATATTCACGGAGAAGTGGATAACCTTCTGAAGAACATGGTTGTCTCTGTGGTTCAAAACAAAAACCGCAAAATTTCGCCAGTCTGGTCAACTGCCTTCCAAAAAAGTGCCGACGCCTATTTTGGCGAAATCCCGGAAGAATTTAAATATGAAAAGAAAAAGTACTCTCCTTTGACGTTCCTTTCCGATTTTTGCGCCGGAATCAATCCTGATGACTATGTTGAGATTACCTCCTTCACACATCATCCATTCTACCAACAATTTATACTTGAAGTACCTGACAATTGGTTGTGGGCTAAGTTGTACAACGTTCAACTCAACGATTTGCAACAAATTATTGACAACGCGCTCGATAAAGGCTATACAGTAGCATGGGCCGCCGATGTAAGCGAGAAAGGATTTGCTACTTCCCAAAAGGGGGTTGCAGTTGTTCCTGAGGCCAGCAAGGCCGATATGACAGATACCGAAATCAGTAAATGGGAAAAACTATCTGATACGGAAAAAGAGAAGGAACTCTACAAACTAAACAAACCCGGAAAAGAAAAAGTGATTACACAGGAACTACGTCAGGGTGCCTTTGATTCGCAAGAGACAACCGACGACCATGCCATGCACATCATCGGAACTGCCAAAGACCAGAATGGTACAACCTACTGCAAAATCAAAAATTCCTGGGGACCTTACAATAGCCACGACGGATATTTTTATGCATCAGCGCCTTACATCCAATACAAGACAACTGCGATCATGGTGCACAAAGATGCCGTTCCACAAGAGCTCAGAAAAAAGCTTGGATTCTGATTTTTTTTTGGACAGCAAACAAAAAGAGCATATTTTTTAGATAAAAATTTCTTTCAGAGGAAAATAATATCTATTTTTGCAGCCGATTTCCGTACGCAATCTCTGGCAGCAAACATCTGGACACTGTTATATTGCGTTCGTCAAACAAGTAAAAACAATTGTAATGGATTTAATTAAAATTGCTGAAAATGCGTTTTTAGCAGAACAAAAGGAGTTTCCGGCATTTCACCCTGGTGACACTATC
>Ga0172379_10002193_pt1 | contig 35578 bp, 28 predicted proteins | sample GrowelOW334metaG_FD_119756 | JGI IMG/M metagenome (GOLD analysis project Ga0172379, IMG submission 119756) | Groundwater microbial communities from an aquifer near a municipal landfill in Southern Ontario, Canada - Groundwater well OW334 metaG | ecosystem: Environmental > Aquatic > Deep... | reverse complement strand
TATTCCATGCATTGCCGGCTTGACCAGGATCCATCCAGTAGTAGTTCACCGCCTGAGAACTCGCGGCGAAGAACAAACAAAAAATAATCGCTAAAACAAATTTTACTGCTTCCTTCTTCATTTCTTTACCTTTCAAAAACAGAAAAATAAATATTTCAGGATATACGTCTACACCGTATTTCCTTTTATAAACTCACAGCCAAACTTCAGGATGCCCCCTAAAAAACATCGGAATCGTTTGCGAAACGATTACATAAAACCTGAAAACGATACAATATTAACTTTTTTAAACTAAATTGGCTTGCTCATCAGCAGGACTTATATTCCTGCTGGTGGATTCTCTGATTATCAATTCAGGCATAAGTATTGCATGACTTGGATTTCCTTTTTTAATCCCGGAAATCTTGTCCAGTATCATTTGTGTACATACTTTAGCCATATCACAGGTGGGAAAAGACACGCTGGTAATTGAATGGCCCAGCAGAGAAACAAACTTTGTATCGCCAAATTGCGCCAGAGCAATATCTCGTGGAATATCTATGCCATTCGCCGTCAGTTCTTGCAATACATTGATAGCAACAAAATTATTAAGAGCAACAATAGCGGTCGGGGGCGTCCTTAATGATAACAACTTTCTGACAGCTTCTTTGCAGGAAGGAGCGTTCATTGTGGCAACTCGCGCAAGATAATCGTCGCAGACAACCAAACCATGCTCACTGAATACTTTTTGATAGCCGGAAATACCCATGTCGGCACTACGGGAATCAAAATAAACAAAAGCTATTTTTCTGTGTCCCTTCTCGAATAGGTGGGAAAACAGACGATAAGCTCCGATTTCATCATCATATGTAACATAATCAATCCCCATGCCTTCCATGTGGCCTAAAACTACGAACGGAAAAGACTCACGCTGCAACTCTGCCATATAAGCCAATTGGCTATTGTTCATTCCTGAAGCAATATGAATCAGAATAACACCATCAACGCCACGGCCGCGAAGCAATTTAATATAATCCGGTTCCTGCTGAGACTTATTTTGCGTGGTACACAGCATTACATGAAAACCATTCTCGGTAAATTGACTTTCTAAATCCTCTACAAGTTCTGCGAAATATGGGTCAACAATAGTATTCACAACAAGCCCGATGGTGCCAGTACTCTGGTTCCGCAGACCTCTGGCGAAAATATTGGGTTCATAACCCACTTTTTTAGCTAAACTACATATTCTTTGTCTTGTCTTGTAACTTACATCACTTTTGTTGTTCATGGCACGGGAAACAGTGGCCTCTGAAACATTAGCAAGTCCAGCTATAGTATTTATTGAAATTTTTGCCATCTGTTAAAACTTTCTTTCCGTAATCGTTTCCGGAGTCTAACAAAAAAATTGGCATCCAATGTCTATACATTCTATCTTTTTGGTTATAACGTGTCAAGCAAAAAAATAAACAAATGTTAAATTTTCGTCTACTTTTGAACGGTTTTTGTGAAAAATAGTCAAGCTTTTATAGCCACAAAGATACTAAATCGCAAAAAAAAATGAGTATGAGGCATAAAGATAAAAATGCCAAACCCCGATGAGAAAGCAAAAAACGAGCCGCTTGGGTCCGTGAACGGTTATAAAAAAAGCAGGCATTGGACAAAACTGCCCAACGCCTGCTTATTAACAATCAAACTAAACTAAACTAAACTAAACGCTTACGGCCATAAAACCGCAGATGCCCAACTGTCAAATATGACCGACAGGTCTTTGAAATCAACAACATTGTCTCCGTTGATGTCCCCAGCCGTAATCAATGGCTGAACAACGCTGGCTTTACCTGCAAGGGAAACAATTTCCGCATGCGAAAGAGCTCTGTTATAAAGCCTGAAATCGTCAGAAGAGCCAAAGAACGGGCGGGGATGGAATGCTGCGTTGCCCAACGTTGACTTAGTTATGCCTGCAATCGACTGGAACGCATTCTGGTTTTCACCAATTAACATCCCGTTGAAGTACATCCGCTGGATGCCTTTAGAGGTATCTGCCACTACTGCCCAGTGATTCCACACATCCGCGAAATGTTCAGCACGCCCTTCCACGATTATCTGGTCTGCCGGCACTGGCGGCGACCAGGCATTCGCATTGAACACAAGCACGCCGCGCAGCGAGTTATCTACCTCGGGCTTCCAGTTAAGATACATTGAAAAGACATACGAATTGATGTTTTTTCCTGCATCGAAGTAATGACCGATGTTGGTATTGCCGGTATCTCCAAGTGGATTACGCACCCACGTTGAAATAGTCATCTCATTGGTTATTGTGTTGAATGCGGTAGCCGGCAGGGTTACGAAAACTCCTTCGTTGTGGAAAAGAGCATTGCCGCTGTGGCCGGGGATACTCCAGTCTCCTTCAAAATTAATATCTCCGTTATTACCATTGACCGAAGAATCCACCGCGGTTGTGCCGCTGCCAGCTTCGAATTCATACCAAAGCACGAGGTTGCTGTCTGACGGTGCAACGGCGGTTACCGTTTCACCGGTACGCTGCCAATTTATAGCAAGACCCGCAAAGTCAAAGAAATTAACTAAACAGTCCGTCATAGTAGTCTCTGGATCTCCACCGGCATATAGAACGCTGTTGGTGACGACGATATCTCCCATTGGGGCGGATTTGCTTGCAAAACATGTGGACGGATACACTCTGACATCATCGATATATATCCTGCCGGCTCCACTGCCTGCGGCGCTGCCATCCCCTGCGCCAATCGATATTGAAGTGATATTGGTAAGATCAATACCCGTGAAATCAGAAAGCATGGTGCCAAAGAACTGCCAATATGCCCTATAATCAGTGATTCTTTGTGTATCGCCGGAATTGTAATATACCCTGGCCGTATTCGTACCATCGCCTAACTCAACGAACACAACTTCAGGAGTATTACCCCTATCCGCGTGGAAATAAAGAACGAGCGATTTAGCCGCACCGCCGGTAAGATCCCGCGCACAGGCGAACGTCTGCGTTACTTTCGCTTCATACGGAGCGTTTACAGTATTATAGTCAATCGCCATAGACTGGTAACTAAGACCCCCACGGCCGCCGGCATGGGACGTACCAAGAGGAAAAAATGTCGTTGAACCTATCTCCAGGATTGCGTTAGTTCCCCACACCGCTTGTAACGCGGCTGTGTTGGCGTAACTGTCAAAACTCTCTATCAAGGCCTCGCGAGTGAAACTCCAAACATTTCCCTTGGTTGTCGTCGTCGAGCTGACTTCATCAATTCTCCAGTAAACCGTCTGCCCTACAGGTATTGCGTTTGGATTTAACTCAAATGTTTCATCGCCCAGCAACTGATTTCCCTGGAATATCCCGGCTGTACTGGTGTTGGCATCGTTGACATCATTGTAATTAGTGCCGCCATAAACATCATGACTGATGGCGTTTAAGCCCGGCGACCATTGTAATACAATGTTCGCATCGGCACACGGTGTAACCGTACCGCCTGTGGCCGGAACGGGATTCCACGCTGCCTTCAAAAGGTTTATATCGGCAGTTACTATAACCTGAGTGGCTGTCGTCTGAACCTTAATGCAGCGGCTGCTGCCATAACCGGTGTATATCCTGCCGTTGCCAATATAAGTGTTGACATTGGCAAACTGACTTATCGGCAGTATCAACGTACCACCCGTAATGTTTATTTTGTTTAGTGCACTGCCACTATTAATTACAAGAGTAGCCATACCTGTTAAGGTTCCTCCCTGCAACTCAATCGTTGCAGCGCCAGTGCCGGCGGTCGCAAAACCCATATAAATATGGGAAGCTACTCTCATTTTTGCTGTGCCCGCAATAGTCAGCCGCCCCACTGAAGTGGCACTGCTGTATGCAATCTGTAATGTGTTCCCCGCCATAACGTTTGCATCATTGTTAAGCTGCATAAAATTTGTGTTCGCGGAGTTAGTGCCTATGTGCAAGATATTTCCTACCTCTAAAACACCTCCATTCATTGTCAGGCTGCCCGTACTGCCGACTGCAGAGCCAACCTGCAAAGGAGCAATAGCTGTTGTCTTGACCTTACCGCCGCTATTTATTATTAACTCTCCGATACCCACTTTTCCAATGTAGATGGTACTGGCGATATTGACAACAGCGCCATTATTCACGGTCAACTTCCCTTTCGAACTAGCAAGATTAGACAAAATGAAGGTATTACCCGTACCAGTGTAATTCAATGTTCCGCCGTTCACAGTCATCACACCGTTTCCGTATGCAACATTAGTGCCTATGACTATCGCTGAGGTGACATTTAGGGTACCCATCAGATTACAATCTCCTATCGAGGTGTAGGTGGAAGTTCCGGTACTGCCGACAACAAGCGTCGGAACAGTGACCACTGCACCAGTATCAATCCTCACTGTTCCTTTGCTATCGGCGACAGCCGCATAGCCTAATCTCAACGAAGCAGCAAAAGATGCCTCGCCTTTGATAGTTAAAAAAGCGTTCGTGCTTGCGAGACCACCCACATACACATTAGCGGCTAATGCTTTGGCAACGCCAACCATATCTGTCCCGATGATACACTCCTTAGCTTTGTAAATATATGCCGTATCACCAGTGGTTGGGTAAGCCAGTATCGGGACATACGTCGAACTCCCCCAATTGCCTGCGGCATTATTCCATGAGTAGTTGCCAACGACATTCGGGTCATTCCAATAATAATTGGTGGCTGCCTGAGAACCCGCCGCAAAGAACACACAAAAAACAATAGCTAAAACAAATTTTACTGCTTCCTTCTTCATTTTGTTACCTCTCAAAAATAAAAAAACTATTATTTAGGATATACGTTTACGCCGTATTTCCTTTTATAAATTCACAATCAAACTTTACTACCTGACGAGGCATTTCCGGATTTTCAGCTCTCATCTTAAGGCACCTCAGAGCGCTGTTCCCATCTCATGACTCTGAACTTTAACACCCGTAAGGAAAAAACCATCAGAATAGGCTTCCTCATCGGGGTTAAAACCGGCAATAGCTACTTTTGTTGCAATATACCATATTGACCTACTGGAAATCTTCCGGCAAATGCCCTATTCACTCCGGTTTCCTAAGATTCATACACTATTACAACTTCCATTATACTTCACTGCAACGCCGCGCATTAAGTTCGTTGCGAATTTCTATTACCTTCTGCCTTGAAAGCGGATACATAAACGTCATTGCCAAAGCAACTGATAGAAATGCTGTCGGTATAAACGCCATCATTAGCCGAATTTTCAGAATTGTTTCTGGCGATTGTGTTATTGCTGAAGACTGATATCCAATCCAGTTGACCACATATCCGCTGACCACCATTGTGAACGCCACTCCGCCCTTAAGTGCCATGTTATAGACCGCCCCGAACATCCCCTCGCGCCTACGGCCGGTGGTAAGTTCGTCAACATCGCAGACATCCGCGATAAATGAACCCAGTATCACCCAGATACACGTCATACCAGGCGAAACTATAATATTATAGACAAGTTGCATATATGGTCTTTTGGGCGTGTAATAAAACCAGCTCAGCATCAACCCAGCCATGATGAGCACCAGCCCCGCCTGAAGCACAGTTGTCTTGCCGTACCGCCGTGAAAAATAATTGATCAGTGGCACTGAAATAAACCCCATAATACCCCAGATATACGAATTATACATGATGTAATTGGATGTCGCGATTTCGTCGCCAGGCAGTATGTATGCCATATTGATATAGTATTGAAGCGGCTGCGAGACATACACTCCAAGTACCATAAAAAAAATAATCCCGCAGACAATCAGGAACGGTTTATTCTTGAGCGTGTACTTGAACGCCGAAAAAACCGATAGCTTTTCCTGATGACAAACTCGCTCACGGCACAATATTGCCGGCAATATCCCGAAAAGTATCATCACCATCCCGAAGATTATTCCAACAACCCGCACACCTGCGATCTTATCTGGCCCGAACCAGAAACACATTCGGAACGCCAGCGGCAACGTCAATGTCGCAATAAAACACATAAAAAACATCTTGTACGACATAACGCTCGTGCGTTCATCATAGTCCTGACTCATTTCATAGCCAAGACCGTTATATGGTATTGTGAACATCGCAAATGATGTGAAATACAAAATCGAGCAGACAAAAAAATGTCCGAATATTACCATCTTGCTCGTATGTGTCGGCGGCATCCACATCAGCATGCAGACAAAACCTGTAAGCACAGCCCCAAGGAAAATAAAAGGCTTTCTGCGCCCAAACCGACTCTTTGAATTATCAGAAAGATTCCCAATTATAGGGTCCACTAAAGCATCCCACAGTCTCGGAATACCAACCGCAAGACCGATAAGCCTGGCATCAATACCCAAACCAGTTTGATATATAGGATATGCCAGCGTAAAAATCAGGTTCGCCATTATAGAATCGCCACCGCCGCCAAGACCATATGCTATCTTTTCACGGACAGGGAGCCTCCGCTCCTGCTTTTGAGTGCAAACTTCAGGTATAGAGTCTACTTCTTTCATCAATATTTCTTATCATCCCAATATATAGTAACATCTCATAGCGTGATAGCTGTATTTTCCTTCATGCTCTTCTTGACACCATCATGGAAACTAATAATACTATCAAGCTTACTTACTTTCTGGCCTACATCACCACCAGAAATTATTCTGCCGATACGATGCCCTGGCGAATCGTTTGTCTTACCAGCGAATTGCGGCAGCCACTGCGCCTCAGCAATCAGCATTTCATCAACCATATTCCGTATCTCATGGGGTGCGAGTGTCGCTGCTGTCAACGGATCAAGCAAACAAGCATGGAAAACTGCCTCCATATCCCCCTCTATTGCCGCACGAACAGCAAGTCTTTGCACTGAAATATTTGAATTGCAAAGTGCAGCACAGTGATCGGGTAACTTGCCAACACGTGTCGGATACATACCCAGTCTGTCAACAAATATCGGCACTTCAACACAACTGTCTGCCGACAGATTTTCAATGAGATTTCCCGTATTGAGAATGTTGCCTACAAAACGAGTGTATTGACCGGTAAGTTTGGCATTAATTATTGGCCCAGCCCACTCAACAGACCGCTCAGTTGCGCTATATGGAACCAGAACTTTGCCAGTTGCCCACGCGTCCATCTGTCGGTCGTTTTCCTCATAGTATGGCTTTAAGCCGCGAAGATTACCTGCCGTTTCACCGGCAAACTTTTTGCCGCTGAACATATCCTGTATGTCTTTGCGATGACGGAAATATGGCAGATATTCCGAAAGATGACCGGAACTTTCTGTCATAAAGAAACTCGTCGCTTTCATCATTTCAAAACGATAATGCTCGCCCTCTATGAGACCTTCTTTGTCGAGCTTTTCCCACAGCAAGGGATATAGGTCTTTGCCCCAGTGCTCAAATTTCAAAAACCATGCCATATGATTAATGCCAGCAACCAGAACATCCACCTCGTTTCGAGCTATCCTCAACCAGTCACAAAGCATATTTGTCGTATGCTGAACACCATGGCAAAGGCCGATAGACGCGATGTGCGGAAACTGTTTTTGTATTGCCCATGTGCAAATCGCCATAGGATTCGCATAATTCAAGAAGATAACATTGGGCTTGCTTACCTCTTCAATGTCTTTGAGAATCCCCATCAGTATCGGCACATGCCGCAATCCTCTGAATATGCCTCCCGGATTAAGTGTATCACCCACGCACTGGTCAACACCATGCTTCAGCGGTATCTCCACATCTATCGTATAGGCATCCAGCCCGCCCGCCTGTATCATACAGATCGCAAAATTTGCATCCTTAAGAGCTTCACGCCGGTCGGTAGTCGCAGAAAAAGAACACTCCAGCCTGTTCTGGAATTTCATATTTTCCATAACCTTGAGCGACGTATCAAGCCGCTCATGGTCTATGTCCATCAGAGCAATATGCGCCCTCTTCATGGATTCATATGTTAGAATATCCTGCACAAGCAAACGACAAAATCCCGCGCTGCCTGCGCCTATCATTGCTATTTTAACCATATTCTCACCTATTTGTATTTCTATCAGTAAACTTATGCCACTATCAAGCGACATCTATTTAAGACAATAACAAACCAAGATATTTTTTTCCTCTGGTTTACTTATAAATATATATTGTTTTCTAAGATTAGCCACCCATCCCATGTCTCACTGATTGCATAATACAAGCTTTATATATCACTGTAACTTACTATTATATAAAAACTTACATTAATACTAACCACCTAAACTATCGGCGATCACCGCATAACCGTTTTTCAATTAAATGCTTGCTATAATTTAACTAATTTGTATAATCCACTAATAAGTAGTAGCGATATTTTAGACATTCAGGTCGTTGTGCTGTGCCTTACATGCAACCATCAAATCGAATCTGTAACATGACATTAGGGTTCTTCGGCTCGCTTGAACCAACAACCCCCATGGGGTATTTTCAACGACATAACGAGATTGAGATCAATTTCGGTTACAAATCTTTTGATTACACTATCGGAGGAAAAACTGTCCGCATCCCCGCCAAGCACCTCGCAATCTTCTGGGCCATTAATCCTCACGAAATCACTTGGATTGAATCCGATGGTGGCCACCACTTCCATATCACAATTCCCCTTCCATGGTTTTTGAGCTGGCCACTCCCAGGCAATTTCGTCCGCAGGATACTCGCTGGCGAAGTGCTCCTCGAAACACTACAAATACAGAGAACAAAAGACGAGCAACTCATACAGCAGTGGCGTCAAGACCTCGCTATAGATGATGCCGTGCTCCATAATGCCGTGCTTTGTGAACTCCAGGGCCGACTATTGCGACTTGCCTCGAGTTTAATCGCGAATGACCCATCCCAAACTCAAATGCGGTCCGGCAACACTACATCAGATAGCCAGATGGAAAAAGTTGCTCTCATGGCCAAATTTGTAGCTGAGCATGGCCATGAATTTATTACCATCACTGATATTGCCGCCGTCGCAAAGCTTCACCCTAACTATGCCACAAATTTATTCCATGAAATTTGCGGAGTCAGCCCGATTAAGTTCCTTATCACACACAGAATTACATTGGCGCAGATTTTGCTCGTTTCCACCTCTAAAAAGATAGTTACTATTGCATTTGAATGTGGGTTCAATTCTGTAAGCCAGTTCTACGCACATTTTCAGAAATTCAACAAAATAACGCCTTCGCAATATCGCAATGATATAACTCAAAAGAATCTATCGCGACTCGCCAAGCATCACAATTGATGTGCTGAACAGATGTTAATTTTTGCCCATAAGCACTAAAAGCCAAGAACCCATAAGTCCTTGGCTTTTAATGTGTTATGCTATTTGGCCCGGTAGGACTCGAACCTATGACCAATGGATTATGAGGCCGAAATGGTGGTTATAACTATAGTTTTTGCAATGAGTTATATGCGTGTTTTGAGGGAAAAAAGTGAATTACGAGTGGTTGACAACTCAACATACAAGTCACTTACAACTCAGTATACACTGCTCACTGACGAACTTTTTGCCGAACTCTTTAGAAGTGCAGATTGAAAAAAATGAGCAATAACACCCTGTATGACGAGCTGTTTTATTGTTTTAATACAGTACTGTCCGATACTTACAAATAAAATTTACACAAAAGTCGCCCCCATGCTTCGTCAATCTGTGAGCCAGCTGCCAATAGAGCATTGGTTACAAAAATGAAGTTTAATTTTTTGAAAGCATTTTTTGTTAGTATAGCTGAAAAGCTATGATTAAATTCCTACGAAAATAATGCAAAAATAATATATCTAAAACACATTCTTAATAATTCAATGCATAATAGCCGCTGTAGAAATGAAACGGTACAATGAAATGATATTAAGAATTGTGAGGTGTCAAATGAATCAAAAAAGAGTTTTTTTATTTGAGCAATTGTTGCAGTACTTTGGTAATCAGCCGGCCAAGGCGGGGAATCTAATCGGAATCGGCAATAATCCCGTAGATTTTAATTGCCCCGACCAGGAGCTTGTTCAGGTGCTTTGCGAAAAGTATGCCGGGACATGGTGGGAAGTTTCATTCGATAAATTTTCCGACGCTATCGACAGAGTTGTAATGCCTGAATGTATTTATATAGCTGATTCCATACAGGATGCTCTCAGGTTGCGACCAGACAAAGACGATTCATACTGGCAAAACGCATTAAGCCACTTCGACAATCTGTTTGCCAATATGTACGACATCGACGATGAATGCATTTAAAACCTATATTGCTCCAGCCCAAAAAGTCAATACGCGGTAAGAATCATTCGAAACTGCAAGTATCGAGTCTATGAGTCGATATCGCTTTCTATTGCCCCAAGTGCCAGTGAAATTACAAGCTATGGCTACTGGTAAAATGTCTAAGTTTCTCCATCGCTTGAATTTCAACAGGCCGCTGAGTTGTTTATCGTAAATGATTTCCCTTGCTTCCTAAAAGATAGCACCTGGCATTATGGATTTTGACATATTTTAGGCTGGAAAAACTAATAAAATTCTAATATACTGCTAACAATAAGCTAATATAGGTTGATATGATGTATTTATGCCAAAAGAGAATATTCTAATAGTAGATGACGAGGAAGATGTGCTGGAGTTAGTTCGGTATAACCTTGAAAAAGAGGGATATATCGTACAAGCTGCCGCCTGCGGTGAAGATGCTTTAAAAAAAGTAGCCTCCAAGCTGCCAGACCTGATAATTCTGGATTTGATGCTGCCAGGTATTGACGGCCTGACGATTCGTAAAAAATTAAAGGCTGAGAGCAAGACTCAAAACATACCTGTCATAATGCTCACCGCTAAAAGCGAAGAAAGTGATGTGGTAACCGGTCTGGAAATCGGCGCAGACGACTATATTACCAAACCTTTCAGTCCGAAAATTCTAATAGCTCGCATTCGCCGACTCCTGCATAGAAACATTGCTCAGGATTTGAAAAAAACGTCTGTCAAAATTCACGAGATTGTAATCGACCCTTCTCGCAGGCAGGTGTTGGTGAAAAATAAGCCCATCGAACTTACATTCACTGAATTCAATATCCTGTACGCACTGGCCCAAAGGCCGGGCATGGTATTTACAAGGTATCAAATTGTTGATTCTATCCACGGTGAAGATTATCTTGTTACCGACAGGGCTATCGACGTTCAAATGGTTTCGTTGAGGAAAAAACTCGGCGAAGCAGGAAAATACATCGAAACAGTTCGCGGCGTAGGTTATCGTTTTAAAGATAGAGAATGAAAAGCCCCAAATTAATTTGGCAGATTTTCCCGCCTTTTTTGGCGATTGCTGTGGCAACGCTTTTAGCGACAGCCTGGTACTCGTCAAAGTCTTTCAACAAATTATACTATGAGCAACTCGCCGATAATCTCAAGGCTCAATGCAATCTGATTGAGCCGCAGATAATGGCGAATTTTTCACAAATAGACACTGTTTGTAAAACATTGGGTAAAAAGGGTGGCCTGCGCATAACCGTTATATTGCCTGACGGTCAGGTAGTCGGCGACTCAGATAGCAATCCTGCCACAATGAAAGACCACAGCGACAGGCCTGAATTTAAAGAGGCTCTCAGCGGCGGTGTGGGAAAAGCAATAAGATTCAGCGATACTTTAGGCAAAAGTATGATGTATCTGGCGGTTGCGGTTACCAAAGACAGCCAAATTGTTATGGTTGTCAGAACGGCTTTGCCGATTACAGTCGCTGAAAAAGGACTGACCACACTTCATGAAAAAATCTTATGGACAGGTTTAGTCATAACAATTTGTGCAGCGGTGGCGAGTTGGGTTGTTTCCAGAAAAATAAGCACCCCCGTGGAGCAGATGACTGAAGCAGCGGAACGTTTTGCCGCAGGCGATTTTAGCGGCAGAACTGTGATACCGAATACTCAGGAGTTAGCGGAACTGGCAAAAACTCTTAATGAAATGGCCGAGCGGATAGGCGGCAGAATTGATACTATAACCAAAGACCAGAATGAAACGCAGGCTGTTCTGGCAAGTATGAATCGGCTGGAAAACATAAGACGCGATTTTGTGGCAAATGTTTCGCACGAACTGAAAACGCCTATTACATCTATTAAGGGGTTTGTGGAGACGTTGCTTGAAGAAGGAGCAAACAATCCCGAGCAGACGCAGAACTTTTTGAAAATTATAGCCCGTCACACCGACAGACTCGATGCGATAATTAACGATTTGCTTGCACTTTGCAGGCTTGAGGAAGATGGCCAAAAAAGAAATTTGAATTTTGAACAGCAGCCACTCAGACCGGCGATTGTATCGGCAATTGAGCTTGCAAAACTAAAAGCTGATACCAAAAAAATTACCGTTGAATTGGATTGTGCCAACTTCATAACAGCGAAAATAAATGCCGCTCTGCTGGAGCAGGCGGTTTTAAATCTTATCGACAATGCTGTTAAGTACAGTTCTGACGGCAGCAAAATTAAAATAGATGTAAAAAAATCAGACGGCCAAATCGAAATTATTGTTGCTGATACAGGCTGCGGAATAGACAGTGAACATCTCGACAGGATTTTTGAGCGATTTTACGTCGTTGACAAGGCCAGAAGCAGAAAACTCGGCGGCACAGGTTTGGGGCTTGCGATTGTGAAGCACATTGCACAAGTCCACGACGGCAGCGTTTCTGTCGAAAGCACAATCGGCAAAGGCAGTATCTTCACAATTCATTTGCCTTTTAAATAAAGTGAATATGAGCAAAAATGTCTGACATTCTTAAAATACTGTTTTTGTGTACGGGGAATTCCTGCCGAAGCCAGATGGCCGAAGGATTTGCCCGTCACTTGAAAGGGAATTTAATAACCCCTTTTTCAGCCGGAATCAAGCCTAAAGGTCTTGACTCCAATGCTGTTGAGGTTATGAAAGAAATCGGAATAGATATTTCCGGCCATAAAAGCAAGACAATCGAGGAACTTGGTAGTGTAGAATTCGATTACGTTATTACCTTATGCGACTCTGCACAAAAAAATTGTCCTTTTTTTCCTGCCAAATACGGCATCATACACCGTGGATTCGACGACCCTATACGGCTGGCCTCAGGCGAAACAAACAAACAAAATATACTGGAACATTACCGGCGAGTCCGTGACGAAATCAGGGCGTATATTCAAACTATACCGGCATCTCTCATTGGACAAAAAGACAGTGCAATGCCAAAAAGCCAACCTTCAAATTAATAATAGTTTAACACAAGTTTAATACCCTTCTAAACATTTACATTTATCATTACCTCCGAAAATACGTAATAAAACTTTAATTTTTCGGAGGTAAACGAATGGACTTTAAATCAATAAAAAAACAGAAAGAAACAAATCATAAGGCATTTACTCTCGTTGAACTGCTTGTTGTGATTTCAATTATTGCCATGCTGCTGGGTATATTGATGCCTGCTCTCGGCAAGGCCAGAGATACGGCCAGAGCTGTAATTTGCGCAACCAATATGCGGGGTGCCGGCATAGGAATGCAGGTCTACGTCGCTGATTATCAATACTTTCCCGCATCCTATCTGTATCCTTCAAACTCAGAAGGCGGCTACAGCATGTACAATCAGGATGTAAGCCATCCTTATGGCTATCTCCACTGGTCGTGGTATTTATTTTATGCCGGCAAGTGCACCCCCGATGTTTTTGCCTGCCCCTCTATGAAAATGGGAGGCGCACCTCGAACCAATCCCGGAAACAAAGCAGAAGACTGGGAAGCCAGTCAGGTTGACCAAAATGGAAATACTCAACCAAACAGCCTTACTGACAAACAGGCGCCAAGGATATCGCTTACGGCTAATGCTGCTATTCTGCCCCGCAATAAGTTCACCACCAGCATATCAGGTGGTCAGAGAGTAAATCGTCTTGTTAAAGCCAGTGAAATCAAAAATTCTAGTTCAACTATCCTTCTGACGGAGTTTAATAATAACTGGAAGGCTCTTGGGGTTCAGCAAGGCGGTATTTTGGTTAAGAGTCATCGTCCCATTATGCCATTTTCGCACATCGGTACAGGATATGCGGGCAATGCTCTTTATCAAGCTCCAATTAGCACGCCTGGTTACGTCTATGGCGACCCTACGGCCAGAAATTTTGGATTGAAGCCAATCGCAGAGGTTGAAAATTCTTCAGACCTTCTCGACGGTGGCGCAGGACATCCGATTAATGCTGTAGGAAGACACCATCCAGGTCCGGGCATGACGAAGGAATTAGGCGGATGTGCAAATTTTCTATATGTTGATGGCCATTCTGCAAGAAAGACCATACTCGAAACTATGCAAAAACGCGAGTGGGGCGAAACAATTTACAGCATAACTGGTAACAGTGAGGTTTTACGGTAGACGTCGCCCAAAATCAAACGTGTTGCAGGTAATTTTAAAGTAATCGTATTAATAATTATCGAAATTATAAGGAAAGGAAAAGAAAAATGAAAAAATTTTTAAACAGACTAATGTTATCTTTGGTAATTGTCAGTGGGCTGATAAGTTCATTGCAAGCAATGCATCAGGTGAACATCAGTGGAGCGACTCTGTTCCAGAGTTTCTTTCTCGCCCCAGCCTCGACAAATGATTATATAGATGTTGACGGCGACGGGTTATACGGTTTCTTTGTTTCTTCACCATATGTGGACCAACTGGCTGCCACATATGTATCAGGTTCCGGCTGGAATCCATATTGGGCAGTTTTATATCGTGGTGTCGGTTCTGGAACCGGCCTGACAGATTTGGTTAACTGGTACAATTCAAATCCTTCTCTGTTCACTCATCTTTCAGTTCCGTCTGATTATGGTTATGTTAATCGTATCAGGTGGGCAAGCTTAGGCGCGCTTGAGATACCTCCCGCAAACTCACTCTTCCCAGGCGGATGTCCTGTTGACTCCAATAATATAGATATAGCGGTTATGGATGTTCCGACAACATGGTTCGTATATAATGGTGCAACCACAGATGCCCAGTGGAGCAAAAAACCGATGCAGGCTGGTTACGGGCGAAACCCTGTGAAATCCTGGAACGGCACACAAAGCAATCAGTTAAAAAGTCTGGGCACACTTAACACGAATACAACTTCACCAGATGCTATGACGGTATTTGACACAGAATTAGCCTGGGTTCCTATCGCGATTATCGTAAATCAGGGCGTTGGGCTTACCTCAGGCAACATCAGTTCAGAGCAAATGCAATATCTTAGTGTAGCCGGTCGTATGCCAAGCGGCGAAAACCTTGCAGCGGCAACTCGCGATTCTGGTTCAGGGACACGCAACGCAGCAATGAATACGCTGGGAATGGACCCAAGCTGGGCAAGAGGTGACAATTTTGGCAACAAATTCGATATAGAGTCAGACACCGTTGCAACAACAAAAACGGGTAAAAACCATCGAATCAGTAATTGCGGCGGTTCTGGCATAATGGAAAATGCCGTTCAATACAGCCGTCTGGCCGTTGGTTACACCGGACTTTGCAGCGCAAGCAGAGCAAATGAGGATGCCAGAGGCGGCAAATACGAAATATGCAGTATTAAAAATATCGGCGGTTCAGTTTATGTTCGTCCGACTCTTGATAACATCCTTAACAATAGCGATGTCAATAGCGGCTGGAGAATCGGTGGAAATGAAACATTTGCAACCGTAGGCAGCACCGATACCTCTGCACTCTATACAATGTTAAATCCATATGCTGCGGCGTATATAAATAATATAACAGCCAGCATCGCAGATTTTATCACCTCTCCGGGACTGGATGCAAGTTATAATATGCCCGGCGAATATCTGGCAAACCAGTATTTCCTCGTAGCGGCTATAGATATGATGCCGTCACCAACTGACCCTACTTCTTTTATAGCCAATGCCAGACTCAATCAGAGTTTGCAGAATTGGGTTGCAGGCAGCGCGCATGAACTCGCTACTAATCCTGTTCCGGTATTCGGCTCGGTCAAACCATCAGGCATAGTACCGGTAAGAGTAAATATTGCCGGTGGCGGAACATACAGTGATGGAAGAACATCTACTTATATTGATAATGGTGGAAATGTTATCGCCGCAGGTACAGAACTGTCAGAGCGAAACAAAGTTGCAGGAGATTTCAATTACGAAGGCAACGAAAAGCACAAACGAAATATGAACGATATCGCCAAAATGGTACAGGCTGTAAAAAATCCGCGAACTTTTGAGCAAAATGTCGATAGCGGCGGATATCACGGTACTCAGGTCGGCGATTATGTTATGCCAGAAGTCATCGGCGACTTTGATGGCGATGGCAACTTTGTTGCTGCTGACGTAAGATATTTTGCCGATGGTTTGGCAATAGACACTGTTAGCGGGAAACTAAACCGCAGTGAAGGCTTTGCGAAAGTTGACCAGGCTGATAAGGCCACAGGCGGCAACGGAAACTATTTTAACACCACACTTGCAACAGGCAGAGCATACGACCCGAATTCCGGTTGGTCAAAAGCAGATATCATTACAGATGTTAATGTAACGCCTGGCGCAAATCCACAGGCCAACGGTGTTGTTAATGCAAAAGATATCGATTGGATGTACAAAGTGCTGCGAGGCGGCATAAAGGCTACGGCTCTTGGCCAGACACTTCAGGTCAATCTAAATGTACGTTCCAACGTTCTCGACTGGAACAATCTTAATGATGCAGCTCTGATGGACTTAAGCTGTGATATGAACGGCGATTTGATTATTGACAGCGAAGATATGGATATAGTCGTAATAGACATTCTCGGCACCAACTACGGCGATGTTAATCTGGACAGTGCAATCAATGCTGCCGACAGGAATATCATAATCGCCAATATCAGCACAAGTTACGGCAAAAGCTGGGCAGACGGCGATATGAACGGCGATGGATATGTAACCGCCGCTGACCTGGAAATGTACAGAATGACTCTTCTGGCTACATTCAGCGAAAACTGGCTTGCTTCCTGTTCATCACCGTCGTGGTGTGATGATATGGACTATAATCACAGTGGCACAGTGAACTTTGCAGATTTCGCGACTTTGGCGCAGAATTGGTAATCAGAAAAAGGAAACAATAAGCCTCCAACAGGAAGAAGATGAAGAAGAGACATGCAGGTGCATTCTATGAAAGATGCACCTGCTTTTTTATTTTCATTCTAACCAAAATTTAACATAAAAAAAATACTCATTTAACAATTCTTATTTAAACTTCTGACAGAAATTTTCGGCAGAAGTGTTTCTGTCGAGCAGTCAATTTTTTTAAGGAGATATGAATGAAACATGGAATTGTAATTATGGCGGCAATGTGTTGTATCTCAGCTTGTGCCAGTAACACCAGAGCTGATGAGATGTCTGATTTGAAGCAGCAAATTGCCGAGCTGCAACAAAAAGTCGCGTCCGTCGAAGCGAAGCAATCGCAGCAGCAGGTGCAGGTTGACGAAAGAATTACCAAATTAGCTGATAAGCAGTCCACCGTGCCGGACAGTCTTAAATGGGCGGAAAAAATCAAACTCAGCGGTGATTTTCGATATCGACACGAGTCGGTCAATTCACAAAGCAGCGGTACGGAACAGGCAGGGAAAAATAATAACCGTATCCGCGCAAGATTGGGACTTGGCGTGAAAATCAACGAAGACTGGGATTTAGGTTTCAGATTTGCCACAGGCGCTTCTTCTGACCCTTCTTCGACAAACCAGTCTCTTGACAACGGTTTTGCCAAGAAAGCTGTTTGGCTTGACCAGGCATATTTTAACTGGCATCCAAAAAGATATGAAAATCGCCTGAATATTTACGGCGGCAAAATGCCAAATCCGTTTTACAGGGCAGGCAACAACCAGTTGGTATGGGACGATGATGTAAATCCTGAAGGTATTGCGGCAAAGTACGTTATGCCATTTCCCGGAGCAGGAAACAATCTGTATATCAACGGCGGCGGATTCTGGCTAAGGGCAGATGAGGGCGACACGGCCTCAACAAGCGGAGCATCTGTTTTCGGCATTCAGGGTTATGTAAAGCACGACTTTGAAAATAAAAATTATATGTTGGGCGGCCTGAGCTATTATATGTTTGGCAACCTCGAAGGCAAAAACGGCTTATACAGCACCACAAACAAGTACGGAAACACAATGACCGGTGCAGGGACAACCGCAAGTCCGTATAAGTACGCGATGAATTACAATGTTTTGGAAGCGTTCGGCGAGTACGGCTTTAAATTCGCTGATAAACCCACAAATGTCTACGGCAGTTACGTCAAGAACTTAGACGCAACAACTTCAAAAAGTACCGGCTGGCTGATTGGAACAACGTTCAACAAGGCCAAAGACCCAGGCTCATGGGAATTGGGCTATAACTACCGCGATCTTCAAGCCGATGCTGTTTTAGGCCTTCTGACCGATTCTGACTTTGTCGGTGGTGGAACAAACGGCAAAGGCCACTGCTTTTCAGGAAAGTATCAGTTCACAAGAAACATTCAGGGCGGTCTGACTTACTACCTCAGCCAAAAAGGAGATTCAGGCGATGCTTACCGCAGGCTTATGGCTGACATAGTGTTTAAATTTTAATAAAATTCTAATGTTGTCCTAACAAAATTCTAACAATAGCAGAGTATAAGAGAATATGAAATTAAAAAAAGGAGTATTAAAAATGAAAAAGATTTTATGCACAATGGTATTGGTTCTGACAGCGGTGTGGGTATGCAATCTATCCGCCGCTGAAACGTCATTGCAGATTGAAGGCTCAACAACAGTCGGGCCTATAGCTGATGCGTTCACAGAGGCTTTCAGTCAGGCATATTCTGATATAAAAATCACGGTAACCAAAAACGGAAGCGGCAATGGCGCTGCAGCCCTTATCGACAGACGCTGCGATATCGCGATGATGAGCCGATTTATGAAGCTCGATGAATTCACGGCGGCAGTAGATAAAGGCATTATGCCTGTCGCTCATGCCATAGCGATGGACGGTATATGTATAATTGTCCACCCTTCAAACCCTGTAACCGAACTGAGCCTTGCACAAATTCACGATATATTTACCGGAGCCGTAAAAAACTGGAAAGAACTCGGCGGCCCGGATATGCCTATCGTCGCAATCAGCAGAGACACCTCTTCGGGAACTTATGAATCTTTTGACCATTTCGTTATGAAAAAAGACAAGATGGATGCGAGCATCGAATATGTAAGCTCTAACCCACAGGTACACTCAAGGGTTAAGACAACTGCCGGAGCAATCGGATATGTAGGCGTTGGCTTTCTCGACGCAGAAGTCAAAGGTCTGAAAGTGAACGGCGTTATGCCGTCGAAACAAACTGTGGCAAACGGCACATACCCGATGTCAAGACCGCTGTTTCTGTTCACAAACGGCTATCCGGCACTCGGAACAATAAGCTATAAATTCTGTGTCTTTTATCTTACTGAAAAAGGACAGGAAATTATCGAGGCCAAAGGGTTTGTTCCTTTAACAAAGTACTAATGGAATCGAATGGAATACAATAAAGCACAAATTAATACAGAGCCAAAGGCTGGCAATCGGTCTTTGGCTCTTACTGCATTGGAAGATTTTAAAGGCTTTGCTTTTTATCATCTCGGCAGATTCGGTTTATTCGCGGTTTCCTTCAGTACCGTTTTGATTGTTCTGCTGATATTCTTTTTTGTAATACAGCAGGGTCTGCCGTTTTTCAAAAATTTCGGCATAACGGAATTCTTCACATCAAAACAATGGTATCCAGAAGCTGGTGAACCAAAATTCGGGGCGTTATCTATTATTGTGGGTTCTGTTTATGTAACAATCGCAGCCCTGATTTTGGCAGTCCCGGCGGCAATTTTAGCGGCGGTTTTTTTAAGCGAAATAGTTTCACACAAAATCAGAAACTTTGTCAAACCTGTAATAGAATTACTGGCAGCGATACCATCGGTTGCTTATGGTTTTTTTGCAGTGCTCGTTTTAGCTCCGTTCCTTCAGGCCGAATTCGGCCTTTCTACGGGTACAAACGCTCTAAACGCGTCAATAATTCTTGCAATAATGGCTTTGCCTACAATCATCAGTGTCGCCGAAGATTCAATTACCGCAATAGGCAGAGATTTGCGTGAAGCCTCTTATGGCCTGGGGGCTACCCGTTTTGAGACGATTTTTTTCGTCGTTATTCCAGCAGCTCACAGCGGAATCATTGCCGCGATTGTTTTGGGAATGATGCGGGCGATAGGCGAAACTATGGTTGTCTGGATGGCCAGCGGAAATGCGAATCAAATACCGTCGCCATGGTGGGATTTAACACAATCAGTCAGAACAATGACGGCGACAATCGCAGGAGATATGGGCGAAACCGCAAAAGGCTCGCCTCATTATCAGTCGCTTTTCGCGATAGGAATTATACTTTTGGCGATGACTTTTTTATTAAACATTGTAAGCGAATACTTCCTGGCCTCGGCAGGAAAGAACAGCAGGAAAAAATAATATATGCGGTTTATAATAAGACATATAACAGATAAGATTTTCACAATGCTTACGGTGTTAAGCGTGATTGTGCTTGTCGCGATTCTCGCCGTGATACTTACGCCGATACTATGGAAAGGTTTTTCTGCCGTTGTTTTTACCGGTACAATCGAATTTCGTAAAATGCAGCTCGATTTATTCAATAGGGGCGATATCGACAAACTGAACGAGGAAAATGCCCGTTCGCAGCTTTGCCGAAAAAAAGTCTATGACACGATAAACAGATTCAAACAAAACATAGATGCCGAAACTCTGTGTGATAAAACCGCTCAAATTTGCAGAACCTTTGGAAAAGAACTTCAGCGTAAAGATATGCCGGGCACAGAATACCAGCAGCTTCGCTCGCTCAGCAGAGAGATTAGGGATAAACTTCAAATTGCGTTTAATAGCAGCGATAAAAAAATTGTCGATGAAAACCTAAAAGATGTATTAAAATACAAAGCCGATATTAGATTCAAAGACACTTCTGCTGCCCAACTGTTTGCCATAGCGGAAAATTTTGCCGCCGACATCAAAAACATAGACCTTGCCAAACGTCAGGAATATGCCGATGCGCTGAAAGAATTTGAAAATATAACAGTAAAGCTGCTTGGGTATAACCCGTCTACGCCCGTGCCTGCTTTAAAAATGGACCGATATGGCGCAACAAGGTTAGACCTCGCCCAAAAAAATCTCAATAAACTGCTCTGGCTGGAAAAATGGGAACAGACTTCGCCCGGCAAGCCAATGGTCAAAATTTCTACGCCCAGAGCACAGTTATTTGCAGGCACAGAAATTGAGCCGCTGTTTGACTATATTCGGGACAACTTCGATGAGATGTTTATTCCCAAACGGACTTTCTATTGGCAATATCTAATTGACGACAGTACGCCCGGCCATTATTTCGGCGGCGTAGGGCCGGAAATCCTCGGTACGCTGCTTTTAACGCTGGTCTCAATGGTTTTCGTTTTCCCGATTGGAATAATATCCGCGGCATATCTTGCCGAATGTTCATCAGACAACTTTATAATAAAAATTATCCGTATGGCTATAAATACTCTTGCCGGCGTGCCAAGCATCGTATTCGGATTGTTTGGTCTGGCGTTTTTCGTGCTTTATCTTATTCCATTATTTGGTGGCGCATCGAAGCCGTGCATATTGACGGCAGCACTGACGCTGGCGGTACTTACATTGCCGGTGATGATACGCGCAAGCGAGGAAGCGATTCGCAGCGTTCCACAAAGTTATAAAGAAGCGTCGCTTGGCTTAGGTGCTGGCAAATTAAGAACTTTTATTTGTGTAGTTCTGCCGGCAGCTTTGCCGGGAATTCTAACAGGAATCATTCTTAGCATCAGCAGGGTTGCCGGCGAAACCGCTCCAATTTTGTTCACTGGCGCAATCGCGTTCGGCCCAACTCCTAAAAATGCTTTCGACCCGACATGCACGCTTTCATACAGCAGTTATGACATTGCCGTAGGCGATAGGCTGGCAGCTCTCGTTCCGCACAATCAATACGGTATGGTCGCGACACTGATAACGCTTATTTTTTGTTTGAACATCGCTGCGATAATAATGCGGGCAAAAATTTCAAGAAAGCTAAAAGGGCATTAAATTTATGACCGACAAAAAACCTATAATCAAAGCCGACAATTTTTGCTTTTACTACGGGACAAAAATCGGCGTAGAAAATATATCTATGGAGATATATCCCAAAAGCGTTACTGCCATAATCGGCCCAAGCGGCTGTGGTAAAAGCACCTTCCTGCGAAGCATAAACAGGATTAACGACCTGATTGGCAATACCACAAACAAGGGTGCATTGCTGGTAAAAAGCCATAATGTCTATGACAAAAACACCAATCTGGCAAACCTCCGCCAGCAGGTCGGTATGGTTTTTCAAAAGGCAAATCCATTTCCCAAAAGCATTTTCGATAATGTTGCTTACGGCCCACGTTTGCAGGGCATAAAAAAACGCTCCGATTTACAACGCATAGTCGAAGAAAAACTCAAAGCCGCCGCTCTCTGGAACGAAGTTAAAGATGATTTAACTAAATCCGCTCTCGCCCTATCCGGCGGCCAGCAGCAGAGGCTCTGTATCGCTCGTGCGCTTGCAACCAATCCGGATATTTTACTGATGGACGAACCCTGCTCGGCTCTCGACCCGATTGCCACGGGAAAAATCGAAGACCTCATAGACAAACTTCAAACCGACTATACGATAGTTATTGTAACGCACAATATGCAGCAGGCGGCAAGAGTGAGCAAAAGAGCCGCGTTCTTCTGCCTCGGCAATCTTATAGAATACGACACAACCTCGACGATATTCAGCAATCCTTCAAAAAAACAAACTGAAGATTATATTACTGGAAGGTTTGGTTAATATGCTTAAACAAAATGAGAAAAAAGTTTGGAAAATCCGTACCGTTAAAACTTATCCTGAAGCTCACAATCATATAATTGTGGGACGGGTTATCGATACAACAGACTACTATGTTCGTTTGGACTGCAGAACATATCATTTCGGAAGAGCCGTGAACGGAGAAAAGGATATCTGTGAGGGGTCTCAAATGGTTCGTGTAATTCCGTGGGCCAGAATTGAAATAATTAACGAACTTGCAGATTCCTTTGATTATACAAACGCCCAAATTACCAGTGGTAAAGATAGCGACATAAACATCAAGGATAAGAATTTTGTTTACAGCCTTGTATCTTACTCCGAAAAAAAATATTGAAAATAATGGGAATCTCGTATGCCAAAACAATTACAAAAAGAAATAGAAATTATAAAAAATAGAATACTTAATCTTAGCAATCAAGTCAAAGCTGCCGTATATGGCGCTACAGTTGCCATCGAACAAAGAGATGGCAAGTTAGCCCGGAAAATAATAGAAAATGATATCGTAATAGACCGGCAGGAAATTGAGATTGAGGAGGAATGTTTAAAAACGCTTGCTTTACACCAACCGGTTGCCATAGATCTCAGATTTATTATCGCAATGTTAAAAATAAACAATGACCTTGAGAGAATCGGTGATTTGGCTGTTAATGTGGCAGAGCGAGCGGCTTTTCTGGCGACACAACCCAAGCCCGATATATCTTTTGATTTTGTCGGTATGGCCAATACCGCGCAATCAATGTTAACCAAAAGTCTTGATGCTCTGGTTAATCTGAGCATTGAGCTTGCACAGGAAGTCTGTACCAGCGACGATACAATTGATTCTATGAATCGCGAAATGTATATAAAAACGCAGCAGGCAATTGTCGCCCATCCTGAGCAGATAGAGTCTTTAATTCATATGCTTTCTGTTTCCCGACATCTGGAACGAATAGCAGACCATGCCACAAATATCGCAGAAGATGTAATTTATATGATTGAAGGACAAATTGTTAGACACAGAACTGAAACATAAATAAAAAAAACGAATAAAAATAAGATACGAATCTTAGCCTCAATAGCTTGCGTATAACGCTTAACTCCAATAAAAAACAAAGATTTATACTCTCTCGTTTCTTTACTATCTCGGCACGATTTTTTACTATCTTGATACCCTTTTTAAGGGCAACTCCGAAATGGGCTACCCTTTAATAATAAGTGATAATAGCAGAAGCTGGTTAGGCTGGCAACAAGGGTATTATAATAAAATTGGATTATAACTATAGTCAAGTGAGGTGCTGAACGGATGGTAATTTTTGCCCATAAGCACTAAAAGCCAAGAACCCATAAGTCCTTGGCTTTTAATGTGTTATGCTATTGGGCCCGGTAGGACTCGAACCTACGACCAATGGATTATGAGTCCATTATTCCGGCCATAAGTATAGCAACAACAGATACTTATAGTGCATTTTTTGCGTAAAAATGAGAATTACAAGTGGTTAACAAGTGAATAACAAGTCTACTAACAACTGGTTTACCACTGGCGACTGACGCATTTTTGACGCAGAATTATGGCATTTTTGTACTCTACCTATATAGCTTTGTCGTATCAATTATATTCCTATTTTTGACCTAATTGGAAGATTGTTTTTCAAGAGTAGCTCTAACGAATCCTGTAGAAAAAACTTTTTATTGACAGATAACAGATAGTTCATCTTTGCGATAAAACTGCATTGCAAGGAAGCTCTACTCAATAATCATACCAGTATAAAAATTAATAAAAACTGGCTTTAAGGTTACAAGATATTTCGAATATCGTTCATTAGGGGATAGCTTGTCGAATATGCTGCGGTCATAAATTGTAAGTTTTGTGCGACTTTTTTCTTGCGTATTATCCTGAACAAACATTCCAGTATCAGCCATCACCTTTGCATTGCTGTTAAAAACATCATCTTTACTGGTATCATCATCAACACCGTCTTTGTTTCCTGTCCATGCATCATAGACAATAAGCTTTCCGACAGGTGAAAAAACAATTGAAAATGTCGTAGCATTTAAAAGTTTAATATCATCGTCGATATTATAATTGTGGATTCAACCGTATACCAGCTTTCAGGGTCTTTGCTCTGAACAGTTACAGCCTTGCCTTTGAAATTGATTGTCTCATAGTAAAGACCGGCCTCAACTGTAATCTCATCTCCATTGCCGGCAGTATCTATTGCCTTCTGAATAGTCTTAAATCCTGCTGCCCACGATAGGCCGTTGGCATCATCGCTGCCATCGGTCTTGACGTAATAGCCGGTTCCAAAGACAGAACTGGCAATAAATAGCAAGCAGACTATCGGAATTAGCCATTTGTCAGGGATTTTTTTTACGATTATTGCTATACCCTTCATAAATTCATTCCTCAATTACAGAAATAATAGGGAGTTGATATTGGAAAAATGCTGCTGATACGGTCGGGTTGGTATGCCCATTAAAGAAAGCTCTCCTGCAAACAGTTCATTAGCTGTTACTCCACATAAGCACAAACAAAATGTCAGAACACAATCTTTAGATATTAATTCGAGCTTTCCTCGAATCCCCTGACGGGTCTAATACTCATCCCGCCCGGTATTTTCAACTAAGATTAGAACGTCTGATAAAACTATTGTCAATGGAAAATATTACAGCATTTTCCGAGATATCGGGAGGTAACAACCTCTTTGCTCAACAGAAATCACAGAGATAGAGCAATAAATCATCCTAAAAGGTTCAGCTTTGGTATGAAAAGCGAACCTTTTTTGCTTCAAACCAAAGTATCATAACCACTTCATTATGAGGGAGTTATGGACTATGTATACTGATTAAAGAATGGATGTTTTTAAAAGTTTTCCCATAGTCTTGAGGAAGCGAAAAGCATCTACGGTTTCTATGAAACGTACGGCCACGACGGGTTTTAGCGAATGAAAATTTTTTAGAAAAAATTTCTCTAAGAAGTAAAACGTTCAGTTTTCATACCTTTAACGAACCTTTTTGAAAGTGGAGATATTAAAAATGGCATCATTCAACTGGACACTGACTCCGGATAAATTCCTTACGCAACAACAGGCAGGCAAGCTATTAGAAACAGCGAAGATAAACGCTGAAGCAAACAGAAGTAAAATTCCCGTCAGAGATTATTTTATCATAGACATAGCTTTATCAACTGGACTGCGTGTTATGGAGATAGCACAATTAAACTGCGGTGATATTTTCCTTGAGAGCAAAATGCCGGCTGTCTTTGTCAGAAACGGTAAAGGCAAAAAGAAAAGGCTGGTAAGATTTAATAGCCCTTTCAAAATACACTGTGAGAAATATCTATCGTGGAAACAAAGTATAAACGAACCAACAGGAGCAAATTATCCTTTACTTTTGTCCAGCAATACAGGCAAATATATGACTATAAGGGCGATTCAGAAAGTTTTTAAAAGGGCTGCTGCAAAAGCAGGCCTGCCTTCCCGCTACTCTGTCCACTGTCTTCGTCACACCTATGCGTGTTTTTTGTTAAAGGCAAGCAACTGGAATCTCCGTCTTGTTCAGAAACAATTGGGGCATTCAAATTGTAAAATTACAGAGGTTTATGCGGATGTGCTTGCTCCTGATGTGCAAAGTGCTTTGGAGGGGTTGTATAGGATGTAATTCGTGACATATTAAACCGGCAAAATTTACCGATTGAGAAAGCGATGACAAATAATTTATGTTTAGCTTGTAAGGGGATAATCACCTTAATTCAAGCAATTTGCCTTCAAAGCCTTTCCCATCGTATAGTGCGACATAAATATCTTGAAGCCCTCTGATTATCAGCAAAAGGTATTTTTCATTGATTCTGTTATTCTTAAACTGTTGTTCCAGCATTTTAATATCAATACTAGAAGGATTTGGACTAATCTCTGGATGTGTATGCCATTCACCTAAGTAAATTGTCTTTTTGTTGCTGTTTATAAATTCATAATCAATAATTATTTGAGCCGCTTTACTATCCCTAATGAATTTGCATCTGCCAGCTTTATCAAATCTATTAGGGATGGACACTTTAGTTATACAAATTTTTTCCCCAACAACTTGACCTAACAATATTCCACCAGACTCATCTTTTTTTGCGGTGTCCTGTATATATTGATTGAATATTTCTATGACTCTATCAGAAATAACTATTTTATAACTTTTAATTGTCAGACACATCATATATCATTCCTAACAACTTCCCCTTGTTTATGGCTATCTCCATATTTAGATGTCTTTATCTGTTTGTCACGCAGTATTGTTTGACTGCCGAACCAAGTATATGAAGCAGAATGTTGTATGTTATTTTGAATTATAGAATTTATCACTGGAAATAATTGTGACAAAAACAAGACGATGTTTGATAAAGCATATGGAACATATGAACTCTGGCAACCTGCTTCTTTCATAAATAAAGCTTTATTGCCATTCGTATATTCTTCCTTATCAATAATATTGAAATTAAAGAATCCATCTGAATCAAACGTTTCTTCATAATTTTTATTGTCATTGGGATGTAAATAAATGCAATGTCCTGCCACTAAATACGGCTCAACCCAAAGAAAAAATATGGGTTTTTTAATAACTTTATTTTTGAAAGCATCGCCCAGCCAAGATTGGACATTCCCTGTACCAATAGCAACAAATACATAATCAACATCATTTACTATGTTTGTTTTATGCTGAACAATTTCTACAATGGATTGATATTCAGTTTGAATCTTCTGATGAGGGTTTTGCTTGTGGAGAAAGTTTTCAATTGCGATGATTTTGGGATTATTGACACAAGAAAATCCTAATAGATGCCTTCCTATGTTTTCAATTTTTAAAATGTCTGTGTCCACCAGGCTAAACTCTGGCGTATTCAGAGAGTTTAAAAAATATATCAAATTAGAACCTATGCTTCCTAATCCCGCAACCAAGAATTTCAAAATAGATTTGCTTACATCTCCACTTGTTCTTTCTGCCAGTCTCTCTGGTAAATATATACAAGGATTCAATCTTGTAACATTGGCATGGTTATTAATAGTTGTCAGTGATATTCGTTCCCATTTAGTAAAACCACTTTTATCCAGTTCTAAGTCGTCATGTGACCATCCTAAAAAATATTCTTTTTTGCCAATTATTTTTTTAAATAATACTATTGCAGGAGTGTCTTTTCTCTTAAGGTAATTCCTAAATTCACTTAATTGCCCCATCTTTGTTACGATTTCTATAGCTTCGCTATTAACTAAGTCAAAAGATGGCATTTTTTTGTGGTCTATTTCACCCAAATATAAAATATCATGCTCACTAAATCTTAACTTACATTCTTTAAAGTATTTTTTAAACCTCTCATAAAGATAATCATGTTGATGGAATATATAATTAAATTCATTTTCAGGAAATTGAACAAAAAACATTCCAATTTTTGATTTGATGGAATCAACATTGCTTAATAAGGAAAGGCAATAATTGTTAATCTTGTCATTTTTTGAGTAGCTATTATTCCAATAAGCTAAAAACTCCTCGTCAAAGTCGGAGAGATTTGTTTTTTTGATAATACCATCTATGATAATCTCTTTAGCTTTTTTGAGGCAGTTATAAACTATAGAATGTGGATTGTCGGTATTAAATCTTATGATTTCTCGGTCATATGTACATATTTGTCTCTCGGTATCCACATGAGGGATATATTTAATTCTATCGTAATCTTTTTGCGATAAATATACCCATGGAAACGATATTGGGAAATCGCTTTTAATGCAAATATGAAATTCAAAGTCTTCTGGGTTGTTGGGACGTAACTCTATTTCCGTTATAACCGTCCAGACTTCAACAAATCCTTCATACCCGAATTTATCTTTTTCTTTTAGCAGTTTTACATTGTTAAATTTGCTTAATTCGTTGAAAGCAAATAAACGAGCTTTTTCAAAATCAATCATTATGCACTTCCAGCATTTCGTCTAATAACAGCAGGTGCCAGATATTCTTTTGCATCTTCGATTTCATCTTTTGCATTCTGGCATGGAAATCTTTCACCAAGATGTTTTTGCCACTTAAGGCAAGAGTCCTTCTGGTTAGGCTCTTCAATCGCTTGTTTTGCGGAAGTTATAACCCCCTCAAGTTGCTCCATAAAATAATCTTTTCTGGCCTTACTATATTCTTTTAATAAATCCTCATTAATAGGAGCTGTCGGTCGAAGGCACACAAAGTTTTTCTTAAGTTCCTCATGTATTGCTATAAGTGTATCTTTCATTGCAATATCATCTCTGTTATTAGCTTTGAAGTTATTTGCTGTTAGAATGGTTAAAATAAGACCACTTGGCATTCTTGTAGCTGAATTTTTTATATGCCTTGCATCACGCCAACCTTTCATGTATCTTGTCAATCGCCGCAACTGAGGTGTTACATCCGCTTTTTCATTAAACCATTCTGCAAAAGCGGCAGGGTCACTTTCAACCCATCCATTTGCCTTGTGAGCCAACTCAGGTATACAACTGTTTTTCTTGTAATAGATTGGCATATCGATATGATGACCATCATCAAAAATGGTTCTCACGCTTGTATTCTTATCCACAGGTGGAGTATCGGTGTGACCATCAATTGCTTCAACTATCCAATTATGGTATGTTTCTATGGTTATTCTATCTTTAGGTTCCTCTCCCCCAAGAAAATAAACTCCATCGTCTAAGTCATACTTTGTTATCGTTTTGCCATCTTTCTCTATAGGTGTCGGATTAATAATAGTTTCCATAACAAAAGAACCTTGAGAAGTAAATTTAGGTTGAATTTCTTCTGGCTTATTTTCCTTGAAATAATTCCTGATTTTGTTTCTTAAACACGTTCTTGAATTTTTTAGCTTACTTTTTCTGGAATCACTTAATAAAAGGTTCCCATCGTAATCAGTAAACAAGTTGTGACAATTGGCCATAATTTCTCCTTACACAGATAATTCTGATAAATTGGAAAAGATATTTTTAATTTCATCCGAACCATAATGTTCATTATTCAAGACTTTACTATGAATGTGATCAGCATCTGCGGATGCAAATCCCAGCAAAGTTTGAATTGCTGAATTATCCGCACGATCCAGTCCTATAGAACTATAATGCTCTGGGGATTTTTCGCTACTTTCAAGTCGAATAGTTATCACTCTCTGGCCTCGTTTGCTAATACTTTGGGCTAAAAATTTAGCCATATTAGAATATCCATAAGCTTGAGCAGACAAAGATAGTTCTATGATTTTTATTCCAGCTTTCCAACTCAATAATCCCCTATTGCAATCGTCGATTGCATATGGGTCACCTGTTGGTTTATCACAGGTGCCTATTGATATGAGTTCGATAGGCTGTTTACTGACATCCGTTATAGCAAGAGCCTCAATTAAGCCTGTCAAAACAGGATTATTTGCCCACAGCCCTCCATCTACAAAATACTGTTTCTGGGAACTGTTATCTGGATTTGACTGTCCATTTATTGGAAAAAATATTGGAGCAGCAGCACTGGCAAGACAAACATCAATCAATTTATAATTATCATCACGATTCTTGCCAGCATTATGTCCTGTCTTAAATACCCATGCTTTATGAGTGCTTGCATTAATCGTAGGAATACACAGTCTAATATTCCTTCTTTCGTATAACTCTTTTAGTGTCATTTTTTTAAAACAATCTGATAGTGTTTCTTGCAGTATTTTACTATTGGCGGACGGTTTTTTTAGATGCTTAAATAACCATAAGCCAAAACATTTCAGTGGTACAGGGGAGGGGAATATTTCCTGCCCCTTAACTTTATACAGATCGCATATTTTATAAATTGGGATTCCCGCTGCAAGAGCACAAGCCAAAATAGCTCCTGTACTTGTTCCACAAATTAAATCAAAGGACTTTCCTATATCAGGCTGAACTTCTTTTGACTTGAATTTAGGAGCAAAACGTTGACCAAGTGTTTCCAGTAAAGATGCAGTATACAACCCTCGCATTCCACCACCATCAAGAGTTAAAACTCTAAAAGGCTTAATGTTATCATTATCGGTACTCATCTATAACTCCACATCTTATATAGCTTATGTAACATATAATACCGGTCTTCTAATTATGCTGCCCATTCATCAGCAAAAATTTCTGCCTGCTTTAAAACGTTTTCCGTAGCAAGTAGTTCCATATCTGGTGGATAGCCATATTCCCTCAAAAGCCTTTTAACAATAACCTTTAATCTTGCACGAACACTTTCTCTTAATGTCCAATCAATAGAAGTATTAGCCTTAACCCTCTCAAACAAGACTCTTGCTAAAGCCCTCAATTTCTCATCACCCAAAACGTCTCTGGCACTCTCATTATTAGCCAAAGCATCATAAAAAGCCAGTTCATCATCGGATAGATTAAATTGCTTGCCTCTTTTATCAGAATCCCTGATTTCTTTAGCCATCTTGATAAGCTCTTCAATCACCTGCACAGCAGTAAGCAGATTATTCTGATATTTTCTTATTGCATTTTCAAGCATTTCAGAAAGTTTTTTACCTTGAATCAGATTCTTTTTAGATCGTATTTTGATTTCATCATTAAGTAACTTCTTCAATAACTCCAAAGCAAGATTTTTTCTTTCCATGCCTTGAATTTCTTTTAAAAACTCATCAGAAAGAATGGAAATATCCGGCTTCTTTATGCCAGCAGCATCAAAAACATCAATAATACCATCAGCAACAACAGCTTTATCAACAATCTGCCTTATTGCCGTTTCAATTTCAGCATCTGACTTCCCGGCACCTGTTGGCTCAAACTTTACAAGCCTTGCTTTTACTGCTTGGAAGAATCCAACCTCATCCTTGATTTCCATTGCCTTAATATGTGGAACAGAAAGAGCAAATGCTTTTGAAAGTCCAATTACCTCCCTCGTGAATCGTTCCTTACCATCCTTGAGGCTCAATATGTGCTCCTGAGCCTCCAAAATAACTACAAGCTTATGTTGAGTATCTACGGTAAAGAACTTTTTATAGTCAAACCCATCAAACATTTGACTGACAATCTCAAATTTCTCAAGCATCAACGCAACAGCATCTTCCTGCATCAAGGTAGGAGAACCTTTTCCACCACTTTGTGTATAAGTAGCCAAAGCGGTTTTCAAATCAGATGCAATGCCGATGTAGTCAACAATAAGACCGCCAGGCTTATCCCTGAATATCCTGTTCACTCTCGCTATTGACTGCATCAGATTATGCCCCCTCATCAGTTTGTCAACATACATCGTATGCAAACAAGGCACATCAAAACCAGTCTGCCACATATCGCAGACAATAACAATCTTCAAGCCATCATCTATATTTTTAAACCTCTCACCAATCTCTTTTCTGTCATCTTTGTTGGTATGGTGTTCCTGCCAGTTTTCAGGGTCAGAGGAAGAGGAAGTCATAACAACCTTTATAACACCTCTTCGCTTATCAGAATTATGCCACGCAGGTCTCAGCTTTGTAATTTCATCATACAACAACACGGCAATTCTTCTGCTCATACAGACTATCATTGCCTTGCCTTCAAAAGCCTCTTGTCTTTCCTCGAAATGCTTAACAATATCCGCAGCAACAATTTTTAGACGTTCTTTATGTCCGACAATAGCCTCGAGCTGCGTCCATTTCGCTTTTGCCTTGTCCGATGCAGTACTATCCTGCCCCTCAGTAATAGATTCTACTTCCTCATCAAGTTTTGCAGCCTCATCTGGTTTTAAATGAATTTTAGCAAGTCTTGACTCATAGTAAATTTTTACAGTTGCCCCATCCTCTATTGACTGCTCAATATCATAAATATCAATATAATTACCAAAAACTGCCGGTGTGGATAAATCTTCCTTCTCAATCGGCGTTGCTGTAAATCCAATAAATGAAGCGTTCGGCAAAGCGTCTCGCAAATACTTTGCAAAACCATAGGTTGTCTTCACTCCGCCATTTTTGTCCTCAATATGCTTTGCTTTAAAACCATAATGGCTTCTATGAGCTTCATCAGCAACAACGATGATATTTTTTCTTTCGGATAGAAGGTCATAAACGGTTTGCCCTTCATCAGGAGAGAACTTTTGAATTGTAGTAAAAACAATCCCACCGCCTGCTACCTTTAAAAGTTTCTTTAAATGTTCCCTATTCTCTGCTTGAACTGGTTTCTGCCTTAACAACTGTTTACATCCAGCAAATGTATCAAATAGCTGTCCATCCAAATCGTTTCTGTCTGTTACTACAACAACGGTTGGATTATTAAGCTCCAGAACAATATTACCGGTATAGAATACCATCGAAAGACTTTTTCCGCTTCCCTGAGTATGCCAAACAATACCGGCTTTTCTATTTCCATCTTTATCTGATGCAATAATTGTCGTTTCGACAGCCTTATTAACCGCAAAATACTGATGATATGCTGCCAGTTTCTTGATAGAAACAACAGTGGAAAGACCTGTTTGAGCATCGGTCTTTTGAGACTTCTCAAATACGATGAATTGCTTTATCAAATCCAGCAATACATCCTTCTTTAGCATTCCCTTAATCAGCGTCTCAATCTGAGGAATTGTTTTCTTATCTTCCTTAACTCCATCAACGCTTTTCCACGCTGCGAATCGTTCAATGTCTGATGATATTGTCCCTGCCTTAGCATCAAGACCATCAGAAGCGATAAGCAAACCGTTATAATAAAAAAGACTTGGTATGGCATTTTTATAATTTTGCAATTGGGTATATGCCTTTTGAATGGTTGCATTCTCATCAGCAGGATTCTTAAGCTCAATTACAACCAAAGGCAGACCATTGACAAATAAAACCACATCAGGACGCTTGGTAAGGTTGTTTTCTGTTACCGTAAATTGATTACAGACAACAAAATCGTTATTCAGCACATCTTCAAAGTCAATCAGCTTTACATCGCCGCCCCTGATATTGCCATCAACCATATATTCAACAGCAATACCCTCGGTCAGCATCTTATGGAAGACTTCGTTATTGTCGATGAGGTTTTGACTTGGCAGATTAAGGACTTGACGTAATGCCTGCTCTTTGGCTTCATCAGGCAGTGAGAAGTTAAATGTTTCAATAGCGTTCTTTAGTCGTTCCTCAAGAACAACTTCGCTTAGTTTTTGACGTTCCGCTTCCTGCTGCTCTGGGGCAAGATATTCAAACCCTTGACTTTGCAGAAGCTCAATTACAAACTGTTCTATGTCGGATTCAAATATAGGAGTCATATTTTCTTTAAATTAAATTATAGCTTTCTGTTGGTTATTTTTTTAGCATTTGTAAAAATTCTGGAGGATACCATCTCTCTTGCTCTTGTATATAGTTTCTTAAAGCCGGACTATTCGCATAGGTATCTTGCATGTATTTTTCAAAACCATAATAAGCTTCTTTGGACGGCAATGTCTTTTTTTGATGAAAAACATTATCGAAATAATCTGTCACCATCTCGGCAGCCATCATTACTTCTTCTTTTGTAATATCTTCCTCATGAACATATTCCACTCCTTCTCGAAAATATTTAATCATCTTAGGTTTTTCAATAAAAAACTTATCAATATCTACCATCAAGCTGTATGTGCTATGATATGATGTGCTTTTAATGCCTCGTTGTACTTGGACAAGTTCCCACCATACAAGAATAACAGAAACAACAAATATTATTCCAAACACCCATGTTCCGATAGCACTAGCCCCATCCCAACCTATTTTACTATAAACATTACTAACTGCATTACAATCGATAGTACATAACATTGTGTTCTCCTTAAAAAAGTTTTTCAGTTTTTCACTCTTATTTCACCCTTCATCAGTTTCGGCAAAAGGAAATCCCGCAACTTTGAGAGGGTTTGGATTTGTGAATTGTTCAAAACAATATGTTCAAATACAGGCTTAATCTTGCTGTCCGCAAAAATCATAAAATCCTCATTAGGAACGACAACCAATGCTTCAGATAAATGATGCCTTTGGATATGACCCATTGTTGTTGCTTTAGCCTCTGCGATAGACCTGAAAAACGGCAAATGCTCTAAAGTCCAATAGTAATAAAACCATTTTGGATACCTTTCTGAAGTTGCCTTAAATAGATGCTGATTCAATGCTCCTTTACCATAGCACCATAGCACAACTTCAAGACTGCCAGACCACGAGAAAAGAATATCGCCATCATTAACAATGTATTTAGAGTTGATTTGTTTACTTGCCTTGTCGCTTTGGTCAGTTATGCCAGCTTTAAGTTCCCTTATTTTAATCACAGGCAAAACGTCTGCTTTATTTTTAGGCGGATATTTCTGTAATGCTAAACCATTGAGAAAATCTGCTATTTCATCTATACCTTTTTTTCTCCAGCCTTCTGGCAGTCCAGTTTTGCTGTTTATTTTTAACTTTTTGCCATCAACGGTAAAATTAACAAACCATTCCTTAAAAATTGTCTGAGCAATGGATTCAAGGGTCTTGTTCTGCTGTCTTAATAATTCTATCTTGTCATCAAAACTCGAAAGAACCGCCGCTATGGTTTTCTGTTCGGAAATAGGAGGTATCACAAAAACCGAATTTTCTATGACATCTGGATTAAACGATGGATAAGCAGAAGTATGGCTGTCTGCGATTTTGGTCAAGTAATCAGTATAGTCATTGGTTGTCAGCAGATAATACAAAAAGGCAGAATCCGATAACGTATAATATCTTTCGCACTTTGAAAAGTTGATAAAAAGAGTCCTTTCTTTGGTCGATGGTACTTGAAACGATCAAAAACCATAAAACCAAAGAAAGGACAGAACTATGCAGAACGCT
>Ga0172379_10002192_pt1 | contig 35590 bp, 46 predicted proteins | sample GrowelOW334metaG_FD_119756 | JGI IMG/M metagenome (GOLD analysis project Ga0172379, IMG submission 119756) | Groundwater microbial communities from an aquifer near a municipal landfill in Southern Ontario, Canada - Groundwater well OW334 metaG | ecosystem: Environmental > Aquatic > Deep... | reverse complement strand
TCTGCGGGGCAATTCAAAGGTGGTCTTGCCGACCATTCTGAGGTTTCAACAAAATATCATACTGCTACGCATCTTCTGCATCAGGCACTTATTGATGTGCTTCATATTCCTGCAGGTCAAAAAGGTTCCAACATTACCGCCGAGCGTTTACGGTTCGATTTCGAGTGTCCGCGCAAGGTAACGCCGGAAGAACTTACAAAAGTTGAAGAGATTGTGAATAAAAAGATACAAGAGGACTTACCCGTGCATTTTGAGTTGCTTTCCTTGGATGAAGCAAAAGCAAAGGGAGCAATAGGAATATTTGAAGATAAATATGCTGAACTTGGCGGTAAGCTCAAGGTGTATTTTGTAGGGGACTATTCGAAGGAAATCTGCGGAGGACCACATGTGGAACATACAGGTACAATCGGGCACTTCAAAATACAAAAAGAAGAAGCAGTTTCAGCGGGAGTGCGAAGAATCAAGGCTATCGTCAGCTAAAAAGTGTCTATTGACAAATAGTGAACTATATGCTATCATTTGACCATAGTTCATTTATTTCTTAATATTATCTTGAGGCTTCTATGCATCTTGTAAGCGAAAAAAGTTTTAGCGGCTATGGCGTTTATGCCCATCACAGCAGAGCAAATCGCACACCGCTTCGTGAAGCATTTAGCGCATTCTTGCGTGAAGTGAACGGGCGCATTGCATCGCATACCGACGGACTTGGCCACCGCGAAAGACCGAAATGTGGTGCCGCACGCCTTGGTATGTCGCATACCGAAGCAGTGAGAAAATATGGAGCACGCGTTGCCCGCGTCCTCGCGCGATAAAAAATAAATCCTTGAATATACTACGGTATATCCAGGGATTTTTGTTATTAGGAGTTATGTGCATTTTTATTCTTGGTCGGTAAGGTATAATGAATCAAATGGCAGAGGATCCGCGCGATGTAGTATATTTTGGACGTACCAATTTCCGTGGCAGGGATCAGCTTTTTGGTATACGTCGAAGAGATAGACGCCAGCATATGTATGTGATAGGACAGACCGGTACAGGAAAGTCTGCAATGATTCATAACATGATTATGCAGGATATTGCCAACGGTGAGGGCGTGTGTCTTGTGGATCCCCACGGTGAAAACGTAGAGGGACTTCTTTCAAAGATTCCTGAAAATCGCATGGATGATGTGGTGTATTTTAACCCTGCCGATGCGGATTTTAATATTGGATTTAATGTACTTGAGTTGCCTGACCCAAAATATAAACATCTTGTGGCATCAGGTCTTATGGGTATTTTCACAAAGATTTGGTCAGGCGTATGGTCTGCGCGTATGGAGTATATTATGAACAATGCGGTTCTCGCACTTTTAGATACGCCAGGAACAACGCTTCTTGGTATTACTCGCATTCTTGTGGATAAAGAATATCGTCAAAAGATTATTGGAAATGTAAAAGACCCTGTTGTGAAGGCATTTTGGATAAACGAGTATGAAGAATGGAAGGATCAGTTTCGTAATGAAGCTATCGCACCTATTCAAAATAAAGTAGGTCAATTTCTTTCAACCGCACTCGTAAGAAATATCGTAGGGCAGTCAAAAAGCACCATCGATATTCCGGAGATAATGAACTCAGGGAAGATCTTCCTTGTAAACGTTTCGAAGGGACGCATTGGTGAAGATAATTCCGCTTTGCTCGGCGCTATGCTTATTACCAAAATTCAGCTTGCGGCGATGGAGCGCGTAAGAATTCCCGAAGCAGAGCGTCTTGATTTTTATCTGTATGTCGACGAATTTCAAAATTTCTCAACGGATTCATTTGCGAACATTCTTTCTGAAGCGCGTAAGTATGGATTGAATCTTGTACTTGCTCATCAATATGTGGGACAACTCATTACTGATACTTCAACTAAAGTACGCGATGCGGTGTTTGGTAACGTAGGTACGATGATCGTGTTTCGTGTGGGAGCAACGGACGCAGATTTTCTTGAAAAAGAATTTGAACCGGAGATTGGTGTTCAGGATATGGTGAATTTACCGAACTATCATATTTACTTGAAGTTGTTGTCGCAGGGACAGCGAAGTAGGCCTTTTTCTGCAACAACATTAGCGCCATTGAAAATGAAGTCATCGGAAGATACCGAAGAGAAAGTAATTCAGAATTCTCGAAAGCGATATGCGCGACCGCGATGGGCGGTAGAAGACGAGATTAATATGTGGAGTGGTATGGGGCAGAGTGCAGAAAATGAGGCGGATTGTATGAATTGCGGAAAGCATATTAAATTGCCATTTACTCCAATTCCAGGACGCCCTGTGTATTGCCCTGAGTGTTATGCAAAAGTGAAGTCAGGTGAAGTAGCACCTGCACGCGTGGTGCCAGAGGGGGGTGCGTTTCAACGGAAGCCTTCTTCAAGAAGTGTAGATGAGCTTGCGGGACTTGGTATTGAATTTAAGCCACGAGGTGCATCTGATGAAGGATCTCCTCATCCTGTTGCAAAAGAAGAATCAAAAGAGGCTCGTCCTGCAGTGCGTCGTGAGGAATACAGACCTCGTCCAACTCTCACCCAACGTCTTCCTCCGAGAAACGAACAACGTAGAGACGTACCAAGAGGGCCAGAGCGGGCACCTCGGCATTCGTCCATTGTTCGTGAGCGACCTTCCGCGCCTCCTCAAGCCGCACCTCAGAAGGCACCAGAGCAAAAATCATCGCTGAGTCTTTCAGAATTGAAGCCAATGGAAAAAAAGGAATCAAAGCACGTTCATGATGATAGTCATGTAGATGAGTTGCGTGCGGCGCTTGGTGCAGCACTTAAGAAAATAAAGGAATAAAAATCCCCTCACTGCAGGGGATTTTGCCTTTTAAAACACTCTGGAGTATCATCCAGGCAGTTTTTTACTATCACAATAAAAGGAGGTTCGATGAGCAAAAACCCGTATATTGATGTCATAAAAATGCTTCTTTCGAGAACAGCGCAGATGATGATTAATGGGAAGAATCCGTATGAATATATGACGTTTAATCTTACGTTCCACAGATACAGTAGGTCAGGAAGTTCCGATGATGTGGTACGACGTCTTATTGTTCATTTTTTTAATTTTGGTGGAAATATCGAAAAAGTATATTTTTTCACTGATAATAAAAATAAAGACAGTTCATTTCTTTCTCGATTTGATACCGCCTATCGAGGTGTGGAAAGAGATGGAGGTTTAGAGAATCTTCTTGAGCAGACACTGGGAAAAGATCCACAAACAAACGAAATCGAATCTACCCTTGTATTTGAAGAATTTGGACGCAATAGACTTCGTGAATATGTTCTCGCAGTTGATACTATTATGAAGAAACATTAAAAAACCCCGCCGATGGCGGGGATTTTTTTAACTCTTTTCTACACGCTCTACATATTGTCCGGTGAGCGTACTTACTTTGATGGTGTCTCCTTCATTAATGAAAAGGGGAACGTTTACTTTTGCGCCCGTCTCAATCGTGACCGATTTCGTTCCACCTTGAGCAGTGTCTCCTTTAATTGCGGGAGGAGCCTCAGTTACTTTAAAATCCATTTTTACAGGCACTTCAACGTTGATGAGTTTCTCCCCGTACTTAAATGATTTTACCTCTGTGTTTGGTTTTAAAAATCCGGCAATATCACCAAGCGTTTCTTCTTTAAGAGAGAAGCGGTTTTTCGGATTTTTTACTTCAGTGAACCAATATTCTCCGCGATTTGAATAGAGAAAGGTAACAGGGACCATATCAATTTCCGCCTCTCTAAAATCCTCATTTTGGTGTGCGGCATATTCAAGTACCTTCCCCGTGAGAAGATTCTTAATTTTAAGCTGGGCCACAGGCTTTCTTTGCTGCATACGGATGAAGGCATATTCCTTCACTTCATACGGATCGGGGTCATCATTCTTGGTGAACCTCGTCCCAATCTTCAATTCATTATATGAGAGTTGTGCCATAACGCTTCCTATTTTATTGAATAATAAGGAATTTTGCAAATTAAAAATCCCGGAAATAATTCCGGGATTTTATGTTATTCTACCCAGTTTTCTATTCGACGATCCCTTCTCTGTTTCTTTTTTAGAGCAAGAAATTCATATAATGCCACCGTTCCAAAAATAGAAACTATCGGCGAAAGAAGAATTATCAACGCATATTCAGGAACTCGTTCATTTGGATCTCTATCAATCCATGTGCTACCAATAAAGGATCCAGACCTATCAGCGCCCCTTATTTTATCAGCCTTTTTCATGGTGAGAATTATGAGTATGCCAAGTATAATCCAGGCAATCGCAATCATTCCGTAAATGCCTACAAGCTCAGCAAGTCCTCCTGCAAATATGAATGTTGCAAGAAAAGAAATAAGAAAAGAAATGAGATACCAAATCCCATAAGCTATCCATGAGAGTGCAGAGACTATGAAGAAAAGAGGCCAAAAAATGGAAGAAATTATCCGAAGAGCGCCGAGAGAGTCCTTGTGTTCTCCATTGGACAAAGGAATTTTATCGTTTTCGATGGCAGTCTCATGACCCGTTCTTTCGTGAGGATTAACCAAAAGTATATTCCATCCGCCAGAAAGAATTCTCGCGGGCGTACTCAATTTTGCAGGGTCGGACTGAATCAAATTTCCATGAATAAATGTTCCGAGTGACCAGCCTATATTCAGATACACTGTGAGTATCACGATGCAAAACAGAATTCCCATGATTTTTTTCATGTGAATCTCCTTATGTTGTGAATAAAATATTATTTAGCTAACAAATTTCTAGTGATATTTTGGTACATTTTTGACAAAAAGTCAAGTAAAAAAATCCTCCGCATATGCGGAGGCGAAGGGAATTAGAAGGGATTTATGCGAGGCCAGCGAGGCGTGCGATACCGCCGAAAATAATGAAATAGATAATCCATACCAGTGCCATAATAATGAGTATAATTGGCCAGAACAGAATAGTTATTAAACGTGGCGGTACGTTCTCGTAACTGAATGTAGCTGAATAATTTACTACGAAGGATGGTCCGCATATAAATTTTTCAATTACTGTAACTGGTTTCTTTCCATCGAGCTCATGCCACTTGTAATCAACTGCCCAGCCGATGTTCAGATAGACCGCGACAGCAATGACGATAAAGAACCATTTATAGAATGCACTCATACAAACCCCCAAGAAATGTGATTGATAGGTTAATTTTTGTTTTCCGATGTTCCACAATTCAGATCAGTAAGTGAGTGTACGTGTATTACTGCAGAATCAGGGAGTCCGATATCAGTGTTGAAATATTCAACATAAGGCGCGGTATTCTGAGGGCAATCATTTTTTACTTTGTAGTAATATGAACGTCCCGAACTAGCACCTTCATCAGATGATTTTGTACAAAGATTCCCTGAATTATCAAACCAGTAAATTGTGTATAAATTTCTGTTCGCGGTTACTTTAATATCGTGGATAATCTTACACGGAACTCCGGGTTTGAAATTCGCGCGCATCACATCGCGTTCCTGATCTGTGGTATAGATAGCGAATATGAAAGCTCCCGCAACGAGAGCAACAAGGAATACAAGAATTCCAAAAATATGTTTTGCAACAAAAACAATTACGCGACTTTCTTTTGCCATACAAACCTCCAAATATAAGTGATATTCAGTTGATTAATTACTGCGATATTTATATAATGTTCCTGCTTGTATGTCAAGAATTATAAAAAATAAAAAAAGAGTATTTGTGGGGATGAGCGGCGGCGTTGATTCGTCTGTTGCGGCATTGTTACTCAAACAACAGGGGTATGAGGTAACGGGCGTTTTTATTAAGTGCTACAACATCGATGGATGCGCGGAACGCGATGCAGAAGATGCGCGACGTGTCGCGGAACATATTGGTATTCCATTCTATGTATTTGATTTTGAGAAGGAATATAAGAAAAAAGTAGTGGAATATATGATTGAAGGATATCGTGCAGGACTCACGCCAAATCCTGATGTGATGTGCAATCGCGAGATAAAATTCGGACTCTTTCTCAAGAGGGCTCTTTCGCTCGGAGCGAACTATGTGGCGACAGGACATTATGTGAGAATACGCTCATCCGATACCTCCGCTCAGGGTGTCTCCGGGGCGACGCCCAAGTCTTACCCTTCGCGGAAAAATCGGATTTCGCCAAGTTTTTTCCTTCAAGAGGCAGAGGATAAGAATAAAGATCAAAGCTATTTTTTGTGGACGCTTACCGAGAATGAATTGAAGCACTGTCTTTTTCCGATAGGCGATTATATAAAGCCTGAGGTGCGTGCAATTGCAAAAAAAGCGGGATTACCAACTGCAGAGAAGAAAGATTCTCAAGGAATCTGCTTTTTGGGAATGGTAGATGTCAAAGATTTTTTAAAAAAATACATTAACGCAAAGAAGGGAAAGATACTTAATGCAGAGGGAGAGGTGATTGGTACCCATGAGGGAGCTGTATTCTATACGATAGGACAACGACACGGATTGCATATTGATACGAAAGTTCGTGGAGCTCACGATAGTCAGGCACATTATGTAGCCGCAAAAGACGTAAAGAAGAATATTCTTGTGGTTGCCGAAGGAAGTGAGGACCCCATTCTTTTTAGAAAAGAAATTACTCTTGTGGGTGTGAATATGGTGATGCCAATTGATATAAAAAAGAAAATTATTGTAGTTGCTCGAGTACGCTATCGTCAGCCAGTATCGGAGGCAGTTTTGGAAAAGATAAATGGTTCAAAAAAGACCGAGACATACAAACTTACTTTTAAGCGTCCGCAAAAATTTGTAGCGGAGGGTCAGTCGGCGGTGTTTTATACAAAGTCCGGGGGTCTGGTCGGCGGAGGCATAATAGTGTAGAATAGGGTGGTATGAAAAAGACCATCGGGTTTTTCGTTGGTTTTATGATGCTTTTAGGAGCTTTTGTCCCTGTGTTTGCTGAAACAGGAGAAAAAGCCATTTCAACCGTGGCAACCTCAACCCCTCTTACTAAGTGGGATATTATTGAGCTTATGCAACGAGGAAAATTTGCTCCTGATTCGGTATATGAAGCATCGTTTTCTGAGCAGGAATTAAATGATTTTTTTGAACGCGAATTAACGTCGCTCAAAATGAAGTGGTTCGTAGAAAAAGCGTCCATCCGAATTATGGAGGATTCAGTTGAAGTGACCGCAAGAGTGCTTCGTCCTATAAAAGGAAATTTAGTAGTAAAAGGTTCTGTTGAGGTGCGTGATGGGGAAGCATATCTCAAGATTCTTTCTGCACGATATGGTTATTTTCCTGTGCCTGCATCATTTGTAGAAAGAACAGGTAATTTCATAATGAAACGTAAGTCACTTAGTGAATGGCTCAATATTGGAAACGGACGATGGGATGATTTGAAATTATACGATGGAAGTTTAGATATTAAGATTCATTCATTATCCGAGGAATCGTTCTAACGAGGTTATGTTATGCTTCCGTATGAGATTTTCTTCTTTGGAGTAATTTTCTTTCTGGGTGGTATTCTCGCAGCAAGTGCAGGGATACCGCCCTTTTTTGTTACCGCATTTGGAATTGTCGCAAGTATTTTTTTCGTTGTAGTACGGATTCGCATGAAGAATGTCCGCATGACTTGGTATGCGGGCCTTATTCTTTTTCTTATTATGGGTTCACTTTATTATCGAATTGATAATGCACAATTTTTTGCGTCACCAGTGGTCTTTAATAGTCCCATCATTTTTTCTGGAGTTGTTGAAGAAGATCCTGTTATTAAAGAGAGTGGTCAGGAGATAGTAGTAGGCATTACTCTGCCATATCATGCGCGTATTCTTGTGCGTCTCCCTGCATATCCTCGATTTGCATATGGCGATGTGATTCACGGAAAGGGGAAGATACAGAAGCCTTCAACGAGTTCATACGCACATTATCTTGAGAAGGAACGTATTCGAGGAACGATGAGTTTTGCGAGTGTAGAAAAAGTTGGGCAAGGAAGCGGTTCCTCGTTACGCGCCTCACTTTTTGAAATAAAACATTCCATCATGAATGTATTTGCGAGTGTACTTCCTCCTGAAGAGGCAACTTTTTTGAGTGGTCTCACAATAGGCGCGCGCGGGAGTTTTTCTCAAGAGCTAAAAGACAATATGCAGAAGAGTGGCACGACGCACCTTGTAGCACTTTCGGGATATAACATCACCATTCTCGTTTCGGTGGCGATGGGATTTTTACTTTTTTTGTTTTCGCGGCGTATCGCATTTATTGTTACGGTAATACTTATCGTTTTGTTTGTAATGATGACTGGTGCAGAGGCATCAGTAGTGCGTGCCGCAATCGTAGGATTTTTGGCACTTCTCGCATCAGAAATTGGTCGTGTGTATGACATACGCAACGCGGTGTTATGCGCCGCACTTATAATGGTTCTTCTAAATCCAAAAGTGCTTGCATTTGATATTGGTTTTCAACTTTCCTTTCTCGCGCTTCTTGGAATTGTATATCTTCGTCCCGCATTACAAAATCTTTTAAATATTACTGAGAGCACTACTATTTTTTCGTGGAAGGAGAATATGTTGACTACGCTCGCGGCACAACTTGCGGTAACTCCGATACTTATTGCAAATTTTGGATTTGTTTCCCTCATCTCCCTTTTTGCAAATATCGTTGTATTAGAGCTTATTCCAATCACTATGGGTCTTGGGTTTTTGATTGTGGGAGTATCGCTTATTTCTCATATACTTGCACAAGGTCTTGGATTCCTTGTTTCTGTATTTTTAAGAATTGAACTTCTTCTCATTTCGTTTTTTGCTCATATTGCTATTCCTATTTCGTTCAAGGCTGGCGTGGTATTTACCATTTTATGGTATGTCGGACTAGGAATACTGATATGGCACTATTATATGGATGATGCCCGACGAACTATTCAATTGGCTTAAAGCAAATAAAAAGAAGGCAATCATAATTGGGTGTGCACTTGTGATATTTGAAGGTATTTTTCTTGTAACTCTTTTTTCTGAATCAAAGACATCACGAGCCTTGGAACTCCATTTTTTTGATGTAGGTCAGGGTGATTCTGAATTTGTGGTACTTCCTGGTGGAGCAAGGATGCTTATTGATGGAGGTCCTGCAAATGGACGTGTGATGAACGAACTTGCACGCACAATGAGTCAGGGAGAGCGTTATATTGATCTTGTACTTATGACACATCCGCAACTTGATCATTTTGGTGGCCTTATTGATGTAGCAAAGCAATATACTATCGGCGCATTTCTTTGGAGCGGACGGGGAAGCAATGCACCCGCATTTCAGGAATTACTCAACGAATTGCGCAATAACCACACACAAATGATATCGCTTGGTGCAGGGGATAGTATTCGGAGCAATGAAAGTAATATCACCATTCTTTCACCTACCCCCGCATTTTTGCATGATACTGATTTGAATAACTCAACGGTGGTAGCCGAAGTAATGGCGGCAAATACTTCTGCACTTTTTGTGGGTGATATTGGCACAGAAGTCGAAGAGTATCTTACGCACACATTTAATATGCGCGCAGATATTTTAAAAGTTCCTCATCATGGGTCGCGATTCTCATCGAGTGAATCATTTCTTCGTGAGGTGCATCCAAAAGTAGCTATTATTGAAGTGGGAAAAAACAGTTATGGACACCCGACTCCCGAGGTGCTTTCCCGTTTAAGTTCAGTGGGTGCTCGCATACTTCGAACCGATTTGAATGGTGCTGCGGAGATAGTAAGCGAAGGAGTGAGAAATGGTATTCGCCTCATAGTAGAAAAATAAGTCATTTCTTTTTCTTCCTCATTTTTTGTGGTATTATTTTTTTGCTATGAGAATACTTACACGGGACATTGGTGCGCATGTCGATAAAGAAATAATGCTTCGAGGATGGGTGGATACTCGCCGCGATCACGGGAAGCTTATTTTTATCGATTTTCGCGATTGGACCGGACTCGCACAAGTTATTTTTCTTCCTAACAACAAAGAGCTTCACACAAAAGCGAGTGCACTTCGCTCTGAGTGGGTAATTGAGCTCAAGGGAAAGGTACAAAAGCGTCCTGCGGGGTTGGTGAATGAAAAAATGATATCGGGTGCGTATGAGATACTCGCCACCGAACTTACCGTTCTTTCTGAAGCGAAGACGCCACCCTTTGATATTGGTACCGATGGACTTGATGTGGGGGAGGAATCGCGTATGAAGTATCGCTATCTTGATTTGCGACGTGCGCGCATGCAGAAGAATTTGCGTAATCGTGCAAAAGTATTTCAGCACATTCGAACCTTTCTCGCATCAAAAGATTTTGTAGAAATAGAGACTCCTGTACTCTCGAAATCAACGCCAGAGGGTGCGCGTGATTATTTAGTGCCTTCTCGTATCCACGAGGGTAAGTTTTATGCACTTCCGCAGTCGCCTCAGCAATATAAGCAGTTATTTATGGTGGCGGGTATGGACCGTTATTTTCAGCTTGCACGATGTTTCCGTGATGAAGATACACGCGGTGATCGCCAACCTGAATTTACCCAACTCGATTTAGAGATGAGTTTTGTGGCGCGCGAAGATGTGATGGCAGTGAATGAGGAATTGCTTATTAAAATCGTTACCGAACTTTATCCCGAGAAGAAAATTCAAGAGATTCCGTTTCCGCGTATTACGTATAAAGATGCGCTTGAAAAGTATGGCAGTGACAGACCTGATATGCGCAAAGACAAAAATGACCCGAATCTTCTTTCGTTCTGCTGGGTAATAGATTTTCCATTTTTCGAAAAGACAGATACGGGGTGGACGTTTACCCATAATCCTTTTTCAGCGCCGAAGCCAGAGTTTATGGCGGATCTTCTCGCAAAGAAGAATGTGGGCGAGATACTTACCACACAATATGATGTGGCGCTGAACGGCTGGGAAATTGGGGGAGGAAGTATTCGCAATCATCGTTCAGAAGCATTGAAAGCGGTGTTCAGTATTATGGGATTTGAGGATGAACGCATCTATAAAAATTTTGGTCATATGCTCGAAGCGTTCGATTTCGGAGCTCCTCCTCATGGTGGTATTGCGTGGGGTATGGATCGCTTGATGATGATTTTGGAGCAAGAAGCGAATATTCGTGAAGTCATCGCATTTCCGAAGACGGGAGACGGAAGTGACCTCATGATGGATGCACCATCGGACGTAACGCCAGAGCAACTTCGAGAATTACACATAACGATTAAAGAAAAAAAGAAATAATATGGCACATCAAAAAGAAGAAAAAACATTTGTAATCGTAAAGCCCGACGGTATCCAACGCTCACTTATTGGTGAAATTATTCAACGCCTAGAGCGCACTGGATTAAAATTTGTTGCATTTAAATTTCTCGTGCCTTCACGAGAAGTGTGTCTCGCACATTACAATAAAGACGATGTATGGTTTGAGAAGGTGGGTACGCGTATTGCAAATGAGCGAAAAGAAAAAGGATTTCCAGTTGAGAAATCAGTTATTGACTATGGTAAGGATATTCTTGAAGGTAATGTGGCTTTTTTAACCTCTGGCCCCGTGCTCGCAATGGTGCTTGAGGGTAATCAGGCAGTCGGCATTGTGAAAAAAATTGTAGGAGGAACAGAACCCCTTACTTCTGATGTGGGTACTATTCGAAGCGACTTTACTATCGATTCATACGCAATCGCAGGACTTGATAGCCGATGCGTAAGGAATCTTGTGCATTGTTCTGATGTACCAGCCGAGGCAGAGCGAGAAATTAAACTTTGGTTTCGTGATGATGAACTTATTAAGTATCATCACATGAATGAGGTTATTCTCTACGAAAAAGACCTAAGTCATATTTTGAGAGGCGAGGAGTAGAATTTGCAGCGAGTTACTAAAAGATTTATTATATTTGCATTATGAATTTTGAAAAAATCCCCGAGCAAGAGACCGAGGAATTAAAGAAAAGAGTTGAGGCAAGAATCAAGTCTTGGGCGGAACGACAATTTATTGGAGGACAAGTAGAAGAACATGAGGCACTATTGAGTGATGTTGAAAAAAATCCACTGAAATATATAGAAGAGTATTCTACTGAATTAAATCAATTTCGGAATGATCCACCAACTGGTCCTGATTCTTCTGATGAGGATAAAGCACGGATAGCGAAGGAGTTTAAAGAATTAGATGAGGAGGCGAGTGAACTTGGGAAGTATATAAAATTAATGGAATAGTCTTGGTATTGTAAAAACTACCGATTTAAATCGGTAGTTTTCTATATAACTTATCCACTTTCTTTAAAGAAAGTGTGCAAGGAGAGTGCTATACTATAGGTAGATCCTGCTTTCTAGATTTCGGCTCGAATTACTTACCAAGGGATTCCATTATCGTATTGCATTGCTGGTTCGTCCGGAACTGCAATACAGAGGAAACCCACCTGACTTTCAGCCGGGAGAATTCTTCAGAGCGGGATCTTTTAGTTTTTAAATTAAAAATTTCACCATAATTTACAGCATGCAGTCAAGTTTGACATTATCGGGGGGCACGGCCAGAATGGGGATGCTATGGAACCGAAGAATCTCATAAAACCAGCAAAATTGAAATCTGGCGATGTTGTTGGGGTTATTTCTCCCTCAACGCCTGTATTTTCAAAGAAAAACCTTGCGAGTGGAATGAAAACACTCGAATCTTTTGGTTTTAAACCAAAACTTGGTCCTAAGGCACTTGAAGTGCGAGGTGGTTATCTTGCGGGGACACGAGAAGATCGACTCCAGGATTTGCACACTATGTTTTTGGATGATGAGGTAAAAGCTATTTTTTGCACGGGAGGAGGTTACTCTGCGATACAACTTTTGCCGGATCTTGATTGGGAAGCAATTCAAAAAAATCCGAAAATTTTTGTTGGGTATTCTGATGTAAGTATTCTTTTGAATGCAATTACTGAAAAAACAGGACTCGTTACTTTTCATGGACCGACCGTAGAAGCAGGACTCGCATCGGATGTTGGGGGAAGTATGAGTAAGGGGAAAAAGTTTACTCTTAATAGTTTTAAATCCACCCTTATGAAAGGGGAGATTGGAAAATTAAAAGAATACACAGAGTGGAAAGTGTTAAAACCGGGGCGTGCTGAGGGACAGCTTGTGGGTGGCAATTTAGATGTGGTTGCGAGTCTTATAGGAACGCCGTATGAACCAAAATGGGATGGAAAAATTCTTTTTTGGGAAGAAGTGGGTGCAACCATCGAAACAATTGATAATGTGCTATGGCGTCTTCGAATTGCAAAAGTATTTAAAAAAATAGAGGGTATGGTTGTTGGGAAAATAACAAATCTTGAATCAATTGAAGATGATGGAGAGCCATGGACGAGTATGGATAGAGCACTTACTATTGAAGACGTTATTTTGAAAGCAACAGAAGGATTTAATTTCCCAATCATCTATGGTGTGGATTTTGGTCATGATGTACCAAATATGACGCTTCCTATTGGAGGGCAAGCGAGACTCGAATGTCCCGCACCTGGAAGGATTGGAAAAGTATCAATCTTAGAAAAATACCTTGCTGATTAGCGAGGTATTTTTTTGCTTTCTTAGGAACTGCGGGTCGCATAGGATGCGACACTGCTGTTTTCTAAGCTCATTCACATTCACTAAGAAAACAGGGAGCCCGCGGTTCGATTTCTCATCCCGACAAAAATACCCTTACGGGTATTTTTCTAGTCTTGCACACAAACACTACTGTGTTTGGTACCTCCTTCCATTTTGTTCAGTCTTGTACATGTGCGCTGCTGCGCACAGTACCTCCCTCGCACCCAACGGCACGATGAAGCATCGCCTTCGCTCGGTCGGGCTGCTGGGAATCGCCTCAAATTTCTTCTAAAATTTGAAACCTTCGTCCGCTCTTCGCGGACTGCGGCCTCCGGTTCGATTCCGGCAAGATATATGATGAACAAAAAAATCCACAAATAGTGAATTTTTTTATTCATATGTCTTGCACACAAACACTGCTGTGTTTGGTACCTCCTTCGCCTTCGCTCAGTCGGGCTGCCGGGAATCGAACCCGGTCTACATGCACCCCATGCATGCGTACTACCGGTATACTACAGCCCGTAGTGAGGAGCAAAATGAACAGTAGGTTCATTTTGTCCGAACGCCCGGGATGAAAGCAGTCTTCTGCTTACAGCCCGAGTGGAATTTATTATGCGGTTTCTACGTAACGATGGGATGCAAGCGTCTGCGCTTACAGCCCGAAGTGGGACCTGTCTGAAACTTGAGACATAAGTCTTCTGCTTACAGCCCGAAGTAAGTTCTTCTCGCTAATTTAGTATACATACATTTATTTTCTTGTGAAACAAAAAATCCCGCTTCTCGCGGGATTATTCTTTATTTTACTTTACTTAATGTTCTTAAACACTTCGTACACACCTTTGATCTCTTTCCCAATATTAAAAGGCTCGTCCATTGAAGGTTAGCTCTTTTTTTATTCCATCCCGTTGGATTATATTTACCGCGGAGCAACTGCCGTGTTCCTCCCATTTTTCCGCTTTTTACACATCGTTCACATGCTCGCATAGTTTTTGTATTCTAAAGGGTAATAGAATACTCGTCAACTCCAAAAGAGGGGAAAACAAGCATTTGGAAGAATATATTGACTTATTAACGATTTTATCGTAGTATTTTCCGCGTGTGATACATACACGTGTTCTTTCACATTAATCTATATAATCAATCACTTCTTGGAGGTTTATTATGAAGTTCTTTATACGTTTGTGCATCATCGCATGCGCATTCTTTACACTCTCGTTTTCGGTGTTCTCTCAGACAGAACCCCCGAAGGAAACGTGTTCTTCAATGATTTGGCCTCATGCGGATTACCGTATGTGGGTGAATCGGGAATATGTGATACCGGGATCGTTTATCCAAGTTCCTATGATATTCGGTCTTCCGTCGTCTGACACCGTACTCGTTGCAGATGCATCGGTTATATTTAATCGATGGATTATGCCGCAATGGGGATGGTGGTTCAATCAGTGGAACTTCTGTCCGTCTTCGGTCAGTTCGCAGCCCGATTTTAAATCAGATCGATTTAGAGTAATTGTTGTGGGATACCCTCACATTGGTGCAGGTGAAGTCGAAGTTGGTTCATTTATGGCACAAGTGGATCAGAACGCCGTTCCTGGCGATACCATCGTCGTTGAACATCTGTTTGCAATTAACGATAAAGAAGTCGAACGGCATAAAGCAGAATTGTATGTTCATTCTCGCGTAGTTTATGCGGATTTGAATGGAGATTCGCTTGTGACAGGAATGGATGCTGCCTTCATCTACCGCTTTCTTGTGGGAAATGGTGTGGCAATTAATATAAAACAATTCCTTACTTCGGACCTTGATGGCAATTACAAAATCGACTGGTATGACCTGTATCTTTGTCTTTCTTATGTATTGGGGCAGCGTTCTGGATTTCCCGTCGAGGGGTATGATATAGGAGGAAAAGGAATGACCGCAGAAAAAATGCCTCTTATTATGGCCTCGCTCGGTAGTGCTACCGCAATCTCTTTCGGAACCAATGAAATAACAAATGGAGAACTCGAGTTCAGAATACCTCAGGGGGCGACTCTTGAGCCTACGAGCGCGTTCTCGGGATCCCTTTCCGACATCGCATATGGATCAAACGGTGTCGTGAAAGTACGGTTTGCAAAAGGCATTTCTATGGCCGGTACACTCTTTACCGTACGTAATGCATCACCCGAACAAATCGCGGTATGTGGGAAGGTTAATCGAGGAAATCTAATTGATCCGATCATAGAGCGCACAACGGAAGTGGAAGGAAAGACAATCATTCCGCACACCTTTTCACTTGAGCAGAACTATCCGAACCCGTTTAATCCGACAACAGTGATTGCGTTCTCGGTCCCTTATGCGTCGCGCGTGACTCTTAAGGTGTACAACCTTCTTGGTCAAGAGGTTGCAACACTCATGGAAGGGAGAGAGCAGTCTGCAGGAATGCACTCCGTTCCATTCGATGCTTCACATCTCGCATCCGGCGTTTATCTCTATAAAATGAATGCAGGAGAGTTTGTTGTGACGCGACGAATGGTTCTTCAGAAGTAGATTTATATTTTATCCCCTCAGAACATTGAGGGGATTTTATTTTGACAAAAGACAGCAAAAATTGTTTACTGAAACTAGTATTCAACCATTTTACAATTTCAAAAGGAGGTAATCATGAAAGGTAATCGCGCGCGTTTTGGTATTATTGGTATCGCGGTATCGCTTCTTGTTACGGGATTCATTATTTCACTTTTTTCTTCACATGAGACACCACCAACATTAGAAGAAGGTATCGTACGGGTGCAGATGTTCTATAACGAACAGTGTGATTTAAGAAAGAAAGTAAAGGAAGATTATACAAGAGTGAAAGAAAAGATGAGTAGAAGTGAACGAAGGGTCATCGATAGTCTTTTCTTGGAAAATCGGCAGATGCTTGATAGTAGTGCATCAATGATTGCCGGTGCCTTTCCCGATTCATTGAACTTTGATGTTCGAAAGAATTTATTATTGAGTGCAATGAGGGAGATGAAGCAAGCACTTACGTCCATTATTTATATATGCAGAATACTCGTGCCTTATCTGGATGAAGATAACAACAAAAAAGAGAGAAAGGAAACTATAGCAATAAAAAGCGACTCATATGAGTCGCTTTTAATTTTATCCAATCACCGTTTCTCTATATGTCTTTTTTCCAAAATCAAATTCATAAAATTTCATAGCATCTCCTGAGCCCACTTGAAGAATAAGTGTATTTTTGTCTGTGGGAAGCGTAAAGAGAAGCGCACCACTTACTGCACTTTTTGGTGGCATAGAAGAAAACGAGCCGATTACTTGAGTGGCTTTTTGATTATTCCCATCAAGATTTAATACTTGGATAAGGTCATCGAACGCGATAGCAGTATATGAAGCTGCTTGTGCGGTAAATACTTTTACTCCCACACGCACTGTGCCGTTAGGAAGTTTTGTTGCGCGTTCGATAGTGACGGTAAGAGGCGATTGAGGGGCAAGCGTCGCATTTGAAGAGGTTTCAAATAAAATTGCAGAAGATATTGCAATTCCACTTTCTTCTGGTTCGGGAGGCGTTGAGGTTGGTACTGAGGAAGGAATTTCTGATGGGGCAGGCGCTTGAGGTGTTGTATTGGATTGGTTTTTCATTTGGAGCGCAATTTCCGTATTCGCAACACTTGTTGAAAGTGTGGCTAATTTATCAAAGACCATATAAAAGCCGACCATTACGAGAAATGCAAAAAGAACAAGAAGAATGTATATTGTTTTTTCAGTACGCATATCCTTATTATACACTCTCGCATATCTCATATGTGCTGCGCGGAGCCTCTTTTTTTGTTATTTGTTCGGTATGATATAGTGGAAGCATCTATGAATCCCGTATTATTTATTTTTCAGATTGTGGTGCTCGTTTTTTCGGTCATCATTCATGAGATTTCTCACGGGTTTGTTGCCGAGAAATTTGGTGATTCAACGGCGCGGCGTATGGGGAGGCTTACACTCAATCCTTTAAAACATATCGATCCATTTGGTTCTATCATCTTGCCGCTTCTTATGGCACTTGTGCCCGGAGGGGTGGTATTTGGATGGGCAAAACCAGTACCAGTAAATACGACAAGCCTTAAAAATCCAGAGCGTGATATGGCATATATTGCAGCTGCGGGACCTTTGAGTAATCTTACCCTTGCGCTTGTGTTCGCAATTTTATATCGTGTACTTTCTTTCTTTTTCTTGCCAACACCATACACAATGGCACTTGGAGATTTCTTCAGTTTGATTTCAATCACCAATATCTCACTCGCTATTTTTAATTTAGTGCCGATTCCACCGCTTGATGGTTCAAATGTGCTTTTTGCACTTTTACCAAGGTCTGCACATGCAGTACGCGCATTCCTTACTCAGTACGGCTTTTTCCTTCTTCTCGCGTTCATTTTCTTTGGTATCGAATTTATTAGTCCCATCATTTTCTTCGTCTATAAATTATTTTTTGGTTTGTAATTTCTTTATGGGGATGGTGGGGTTGACCCCGTTAGAGGCGCCATTTCGTAGTCATGGCATATCTTAATTATTGTATTATTTTGTTTCTAAATATTGTGTAGTGTAAATGAACAACGGGTGCCACAGGCACCCTGCTTCTCACGGGGTTGACGATTTTTACGATGCCCTCTATACTAATTTCTGTTTTATGCCAACCATTGGACAACTTATAAGGACTGGACGCACGAGTAAAAAAGGAAAGGACAAGACCCCTGGTCTTGGTTATTATTTTAACTATTTGAAAAATCGTCCAGTTGACTCTGCATCACCGTTTAAGCGCGGCGTATGTCTTAAAGTGTTTACCACCACACCAAAGAAACCAAACTCTGCACTTCGTAAGGTAGCGCGTGTGAGACTTACGAATGGCATGGAAGTCACCGCCTATATTCCTGGAGAAGGACACAATCTTCAAGAACACTCCGTAGTAATGATTCGCGGTGGTCGCGTAAAAGATCTTCCGGGTGTACGGTATCACATCGTTCGCGGTGTGCTTGATACGTCTGGTGTGGACCGCACTGCACAGAGGTCAAAGTATGGTGCAAAGAAGAAGAAGGCAAAATAAACTATGAGGAAAAGAGGATATTTCAAAAAAAGAGAATTTTTACCTGATACTAAATATAACCGCACTGATGTCGGCCGATTTATCAATTATATGATGATGGGCGGCAAGAAGAACGCAGCAGAGCAGGTTATTTATGAAGCATTTGCAAAGATCGAAGAAGTAACCAAAGAAGATCCTATCAAGACGTTTGAAAAGGCGCTTGAGAATGCAAATCCTCTTCTTGAAGTAGTATCAAAGCGTATTGGTGGTGCGAACTATCAGATTCCTCGTGAAGTACGTCCTGAGAGACAGTTTTTTCTTGCCACGCATTGGATTATTACCGCCGCAAAGGGAAAGAAGGGAAAACCAATGGGTGAGAGACTCGCAGAAGAACTTCTTATGGCCGCAAAGAACGAAGGAAGCGCAATTAAAAAGAAACAGGATACTCATCGCATGGCAGAAGCAAACCGCGCGTTTGCATCGCTTATGCGTTCGTCTTCCTAAGAGTCGAAGTACATCGGCTCATACGAGGGCCGATTTTTATAAATTATTATTTTATGCCACGGGAATATCCTATTGAGAATGTAAGAGACATTGGTATCATCGCACACATCGACGCAGGCAAGACCACTGTATCGGAGCGTGTTCTTTTTTATACTGGCGTTTCTCACAAAATTGGTGAGGTGCACGAAGGTGAGGCAGTGATGGACTGGATGGACCAGGAGCGTGAACGTGGTATTACGATTACGTCAGCGGCAACCACTTGCTTCTGGACACCTTCGTATATTCCTTTAGACAAAAAGAAAGAATTTGGATATCGTATCAACCTCATTGATACTCCGGGACACATTGATTTTACTGTCGAGGTAAAGCGTTCTCTCCGTGTACTTGATGGTGCGGTGGTGGTATTTGATGGTGTGTCTGGTGTAGAGCCACAGTCAGAAACAAACTGGCGTTACGCGGACGAATATAATGTACCGCGTATTTGTTTTATTAATAAGCTTGATCGTATGGGTGCAAGTTTTGAGAATAGTTTTAATTCGATTATCGAGCGTCTTACTCCGAACGCGATTCCGATACAGCTTCCGATTGGACTCGAGGAGCACTTAAAAGGTGTGGTAGATCTTATTAATAATAAGGCATATCTTTTTGAAGGGGAGCGTGGAGAGAAAATTATCGAGACTCCAATTCCTGATGATATGAAGGAGATAGTAAGCAAGAAACGCCATGAAATTGTAGAAAAGATTGCAGAAACTGACGATGAGCTTATTACTAAGTTTTTGGATGGCGTAGAGCCAACCGTACCTGAACTTAAGAAAGCACTTCGCGCGGCAACACTGAAAGTAAAATTAGTGCCAGTACTTTGCGGTTCTGCATTGAAAAACAAAGGTGTGCAATTTATGTTGGACGCAGTTATTGATTATCTTCCATCTCCTATCGATCTTCCTCCTACGAAGAGTATCAATGCTGACACGCATGCAGAAGCATTTCATCACCCTGATGACAATGAGCCTTTGACTGCACTTGCCTTTAAAATCGCAACAGATCCTTTCGTGGGCTCACTCACGTTTTTCCGTGTGTATTCAGGAACGTTGAAGCGTGGCAGTTATATTTTGAACGCTACAAAAAATACTCAGGAGCGCATTGGCCGCATCGTGCGTATGCATGCGAACCATCGCGAAGAAGTAGAAGAAATTTATGCAGGTGACATTGGTGCACTCGTAGGACTTAAAGACACCACGACTGGAGACACGTTGACCGATCCAGAACATCCAACTATTTTGGAGCGTATTGTATTTCCTGAACCAGTTATCTCAATGCGTATTGAGCCAAAGACAAAGGCTGACCAGGAGAAGATGGGTATTGCACTTCATAAACTTGCAGAAGAAGATCCGACGTTCCGCGTAGCGGGTGATGTGGAAACGGGTGAGACTATTATTTCCGGTATGGGAGAACTTCAGCTCGAAGTACTCGTCGAGCGCATGAAGCGCGAATTTAAAGTGGAAGCAAACGTAGGTCGCCCGCAGGTTGCATACAAAGAAACTATCAAAGGAAAAGGTGACGCAGAAGGAAAATATATTCGCCAGTCTGGTGGTAAGGGTCAGTATGGTCACGCAAAATTGAGAATCGAACCTATGGAGCGTGGCACTGGATTTGAATTTGTGGACGAAATTAAAGGAGGTTCAGTTCCTCAGGAATTCATTAAACCTATTGAGAAGGGTGTTGAGGAAGCTGCACAGCGTGGTGTGGTTGCAGGATATCCTGTGGTAGATATTAAAGTAACTCTTTATGATGGATCATTCCACGAAGTAGACTCTTCTGAATTCGCGTTTAAGATTGCCGGTTCCATGGCATTCCAGGAAGCGGTCAAGCAAGCGAAGCCAATTATTTTGGAGCCAGTCATGAAGATTCAAGCAATTGCGCCGACAAATTTCCTTGGAGATATTACAGGAGATTTGAGTTCACGCCGTGCAAGGATTTCAGCAATGGGGGAGCGCGGCAATTTGCGCATTATTGATGCAACGGTACCTTTGGCAGAAATGTTCGGCTATGTCACAAACCTTCGTTCAATTACGCAGGGACGTGGAAGCTTCAACATGGAATTTTCTCATTATGAGGAAGTGCCAAACAATGTGGCTCAGACCATCATTGAAGGGAAAGCAAAGAAATAAAAAGTATAAAAATCCCCTTACGGGGATTTTTAGTTTGAAAATAATCAGTTGAGGGATATAATGGCGCAATGGATAACAAACATTCCGCACTCACAAAAATAATAGTAGGAGCATTTATTCTTGGTGTTGCAATTGCCTACATTGCATTTCCTAAGAAGGACGCACCAAAAGGTGAAGAGCAAAAAGAAATAGTTGTGGCAACATCGACTCCTATAGTTGCAACATCAACACCCCCTCTCACACCAACTTCAACGGTAAAGAAAATAAACAGTACTTCGACACCAATAATGTGGAGGACATACGCAGATCCAAAATATGGATTTTCGTTTCAATATCCTGCTGCGTCAAAATTACTTTTTTCGTCTTCGAGTAATTCAATGGCAAACGTAGTAACTATCGTAGTACAAGCAGAAAATATTGCTGCGGCAAGTATTGGAAAGTTGATCGAATTTAAGGTGTATGAAAAAGGAACATTTGTGCAATACACACAAGCATCAGGATGTAAATTATTTGCGCATTCCGAACTTCTCATTGATGGAAAGACGATTGATATTGCAGAACACGAAAAGTGCCTCGGTGAGGAAGGAGTGATAAGCTCAACGCATTATATGCATGCAATTGTTCCACTTTCAGCTACGGAAGATGTTGTTTTTACCGCAAGTTTGGGAGATATTCCATTTGGGAAAGCTGAATTTGCAAAATCGATTCTTGCCACCTTTAGATTTATTCCAAGAACATAAGAGTTTCTTACGAATAGGTTGTATACAGGGTTGACTTTTTTAAAGGAATAAGTAAGAATTATCACTGCTTTTGGAAAATCCTAACTAGGTCGAAAAAAATAAAAAACCAAGCAAAAAACTAGTTATATGGCAGAAAAAGAAAAATTTGTTCGTTCGAAGCCTCACGTAAACGTGGGAACTATTGGACACGTCGACCATGGGAAGACAACTCTTACCGCGGCGATGACGCACGTCCTTTTTATGAAAGGTCTTGCAAAGAAGGAAGAAGGTGTCGACAACATCGACAATGCTCCTGAGGAAAAGGCGCGTGGTATTACCATTGCACTCCATCACTCAGAGTACGAGTCTGCAAAGCGTCACTATGCACACATTGATGCACCAGGACACGCGGACTATATCAAGAACATGATTACGGGAGCTGCGCAGATGGACGGCGCAATCCTTGTGGTGGCAGCGACTGACGGCCCTATGCCTCAGACACGTGAGCACATCCTTTTGGCATACCAGGTTGGTGTACCAAACGTCGTTGTTTTCTTGAATAAGTGCGATATGGTAGATGATCCAGAACTCATCGACCTCGTTGAGTCAGAAGTTCGTGAGCTCTTAAAGAAGTATCACTACGATGGTGATAACACTCCGGTAATTCGTGGTTCGGCGTTGAAAGCACTTGAAACAAAGTCTGCAGACAGCCCTGAAGCGAAGCCAATTCTTGATCTCATTGACGCATTGGATAATTTTATTCCTGAGCCAGTTCGTGCAACTGATAAGCCTTTCCTTATGCCTATCGAGGACATCTTCTCGATTGAAGGACGCGGTACTGTATGTACCGGCCGTGCAGAACGTGGAATCCTTAAGGTGAACGAAGAAGTCGAAATTGTAGGATTAAAGCCAACGGTGAAGACTGTCGCGACAGGCATCGAAATGTTCCAGAAATTGCTTGATGAAGCACGTGCGGGAGATAACGTAGGTATTCTTCTTCGCGGTTTGAAGAAAGAAGATGTGGAACGTGGCCAAGTTATTGCAAAGCCAGGTTCAGTAACGCCTCATACCGAATTTGAAGCAGAAGTCTATGTGCTTTCAAAGGAGGAAGGTGGACGACACACCCCATTCTTTAAAGGATATAAACCTCAGTTCTACATTCGTACCACTGATGTGACAGGAGAAGTAATTCTTCCTGCGGGTGTTGAAATGGTTATGCCTGGTGATACCGTTTCTATTAGCGTAAAGCTTATTGCGCCAGTAGCACTTGAAGAGAAACAGCGCTTTGCAATCCGCGAGGGTGGCAAGACGGTGGGTGCGGGTGCAGTAACGAAGATTCTTAAATAATCGATAACGAACAATTCATAACCAACAACCCAAAACAGATTTGTATTAAGTTGTTGGTTATGAGTTACTAGGTTTGTACTATATGGCAAAAAAAGACGAGCAACTTCAAAAGGAAAAATTACGCCTTCGTATAAAATCATACGATGCAAAACTCATTGATAATTCGGTGAGGCAAATTATTGAAGCGATAAAGCGACAGGGTGGGGACGTGGTAGGTCCTATTCCGTTGCCGACTGAATTCAAAAAATATTCAGTTAATCGTTCAACTTTCGTGCATAAAAAGTCAGTCGATCAGTTCGAACTGCGTGTGCACAAGCGCCTCATTGATATCTTGAATCCTCAGCAGAAGATTATTGAATCACTCACTGATTTGAATCTTCCTGCCGGTGTGGATGTCGAGATTAAGATGGGCTAACGAGTTACTTACTTGAATGATATCTGGCATCGACCCCAGGCATCAGAAAAGAGTTGACTTTCGTGCGTGAAATATAATAGGATAGTTAGGGTTTAGCCACATTTCATCTACGAAAAACAACAGGGCTTGCCTCTGTTGTTTTCATAAGAAATCGTCTCATGGAAAAAATAATCGCAAAAAAAATGAAAATGGCGCAGATTTGGAAGGACGGAAACGTCGTTCCTGTAACACCGCTTCTCTGCCAAACGGGCGATATTGACGCATTCCTCTCATCCCTTAAGGAAGGGGAGATGGTTGCGGTTTCTGGGACAAGTCGTGGAAAAGGTTTTCAGGGTACGGTAAAACGTCATGGTTTTCATGGTGGTCCCGCAACTCATGGTCAGAAAGATAGATTGCGTGCTCCTGGTTCTCTTGGTCCTACCGCACCTCAGCGTGTGGTAAAAGGAAGAAAGATGGCAGGGCATACTGGCAATAGACGCGTGACAGTAAAAAATCTTATGGTTGCCAAAATTCAACCAGAGGAAAAGATTGTCATGGTGCGTGGCGCAGTTCCTGGTAACAAAGGAGGGAAGATTGAAATTAGAAATAAATAAGCATGACTACGGATCTCTACAATCAAGAATATAAGAAAGTAGGTACGGTAACATTACCTGATCCGGTTTTTAATTCACCATGGAATGCAGACCTCGTGCACCAAGTAGTGGTGGCGTATGAAGCAAATTTGCGTAAACCTCTCGCGCACGTAAAAGGACGCGCAGAAGTACGCGGAGGAGGAAAGAAGCCGTATGCACAAAAACACACTGGCCGCTCACGTCAGGGTTCAACACGCTCTCCAATTTGGAAAGGTGGTGGAGTAACTCATGGACCGACTGCTGAGAGAAATTTTTCAAAAAAGGTTAACAAAAAGATGAGACAAGGAGCCCTTTCCTCAGTGCTTTCCAGAAAATTACATGAAGGTGAAGTGTTTGTAGTGGACTCACTTTCATTTGAAAAAGGAAAGACAAAGGAAGTTGCTTCAATGCTCGCTCGTTTTTTCAAAGCGAAGCCAAATGTTCTTTTCGTTTCAGAAAAAGGAAATAGCACGTTGGTACGCACAGGACGCAATATTCCTAATGTAGATATTGTGCGCGTTACCGGTCTTACTGCATTTACGGGATTACGCCATAAGAATATTATTTTTGAAAAGGCCGCGCTTGATGAGTTTGTAACCAAACAATAACCATGAGTATTTTAGGCACGAAAAAACCGAAAAAAGAAGTAGAAAAGAAAGACGTGGTTGTGGCACCATCATCTGGCGTGGAACGAAGTATTTTGAAGAAACCACTTGCAAGTGAAAAAGCTTATGGACTTCACAAACAGAATCAATACGTCTTTATCGTAGAGATGTCTGCAAATAAAATAATGGTGAAGGAAGAAGTACAACGCCGCTACAATGTGAAGGTGGTTGATGTCGGTATTTTAGTAAATAAGGGAAAGGTAAAAAATTATCGAGGAAGACCAGGCAAAGCATCGAAATTCAAAAAAGCGTATGTCACGTTAAAGGAAGGCGATAAAATTGAGCTTGAATAATTATTATCATGAAGCAGTATAAACCAACAACTCCATCGCGCAGGCATATGACGGTCGTAGATTACGGCACGTTAACTCCAGGCGCACGTCCTTTGAAGAAATTTACCTCACGATTAGTAAATCGCGCAGGACGAAATTCTCAGGGTCGTATTACGGTACGTCATCAAGGAGGTGGTAATAAAAAGTTATACCGCGAGATTGATTTTGTGCAGAAAAAGCGCGGCATTTCAGGGAAGATCGAAACGATTGAATATGATCCTTATCGCACCGCATTTATTGCACTTGTGTGCTATAACGATGGAGAACGTCGCTATATACTTGCACCAACTGGTATGAAAGTAGGTGACAAGATTATTTCTTCTGAAACCGCACCTTTTACTCCTGGTAATCGCACTTCATTGAAGAGGATTCCCGTAGGTATGTTCGTACATAGCGTGGAAATTACCCCAGGGAAAGGTGGGCAGTTTGCACGCTCTGCAGGTACATCAGTACAAGTACTCGCAAATGAAGATGGATATACTCATTTGAAAATGTCTTCAGGCGAAGTTCGTAAGGTTCTCTGGGATTGCTTTGGAACTATCGGACAGGTCTCTAACTTAGAACACAACCTTGTGGTAAGTGGGAAAGCAGGCCGTTCACGTTGGCTCGGTATTCGACCGACCGTTCGTGGAAAGGTTATGAACCCACGCGACCATCCATACGGTGGTGGTGAAGGAAGAACGCAACGTGGTACAAAGCGTCCAAAGACGAAGTGGGGTAAGATTACCGGTGGTAGGAAGACCCGCAACAAGAAGAAGTGGTCGACTGAAATGATTGTAAGTCGAAGACCTTCTCGAATTCGAAAATAATCGTCACGAATTGAAGAAAGGAAAAAATCGTGTATACTAATGTCCGTTTCACCTATTAACTAAATTATGAGCCGTTCAATAAAAAAAGGTCCTTGGGTTGACCCAAAAATTGTAAAAAAGATTGCGAAAGTAAAGCAGGGTGATCACACTCCTATTAAGATATGGTCACGTGACTCTGAAATTGCGCCAGAAATGGTTGGGTTTACATTTGGTATCCATAACGGCAAGGTATTTAACGAAGTAACAATAAGCGAAGATATGATTGGGCATCGTTTTGGTGAATTTTCTCCTACACGGAAATTCATTAAGCATGGTGGCAAGATGCAGCGCGATATTGAGAAAGGTCCTACTCCCGCAGCTGCAGCACCTGCCGCAAAGAAATAATAGTATTTTATGGAAAACGCAATTGTCGCAAAATTGAATTACTTGAGATTATCGCAACGAAAGGTGCGTCTTTCCTCAAACATAATTAAAGGACTTTCGGTAAACGAAGCAGAAGGACAACTTATTCTTTCTCCTCGTCGTAGTCGAGATTATCTTTTGCGTCTTTTGCGCAGCGCGGTGGCAAATGCAAAAAATAATAATAAGATTGATGTAGAAAAACTTTATGTAAAGGATGTTCGCGTTGATAAGGGTCCTTCACAAAAGCGTTTTGTACCTCGTGCACGTGGAAGTATGAGTCAGATTGAAAAGAAAACCTGTCATATTACTCTGGTGCTCGGTATCCGAGAGGATGCAAAGAAGAGCCGATTCACTATCATCGCGAAGAAAAAGAAGGAGGATATAAAAGCGAAGAAAGGGGAGCATGGCAATAAAGAAGCTCCTGCCGCAGCGAAATCACCGAAAGAGCATATCATTCCTTCAAAAGCTGCAAAGAAAGCGCCAAGCGAAAAGCGCGAGACGAAAGGAAAGGTAGTTGTTCCCGGTGCATTCAATAGGAAGGTGATTTAATACCACACATGGCACAGAAAATTAATCCAAATACATATCGATTAGGCATTACGCTTCCTTGGGCAAGTCGCTGGTTTTTCACTCGAAAATCTCGCTACTTCCTTGAAGAAGATCATGCGATTCGCGTATTTATTCGTGGAAAGATTAAAGATGCAGGCATTGCAGGACTTTCCATTGAACGCACAAGCGATGTAGTAAGGGTAAACATTCAGGCTGCTCGCCCAGGACTTATTATTGGAAGAGGAGGAAAAGGAATTGAGGAACTTCGCGAGAGTCTTTTAAAAATTGTGAAAAAGCTTCGTATAGAAAACAAAGTACCTCTTATTTTCTCATTCAATCTCAACGTAGAAGAATTAAAGAGAACAGATGTTTCTGCGGGTGTACTTGCACAGCAGATTGCAACCGACCTTGAGAAGCGCCAGCCATATCGCAAACTTATGAAGCGCGCGATTGAGAGCACAATGCAAAATCGTGATGTAAAAGGAATTAAGATAAAACTTTCTGGACGCTTGAATGGTGCAGAAATTTCTCGTGTTGATTGGCTTGCAAAAGGACGCATGCCTCTTCAGACGCTTCGCGCGATTATTGATTATGCAGAAGCAACTTCATTTAATAGTTACGGTACTATTGGTGTGAAAGTCTGGATTTATAAAGGTGAAGTGTTTGATGAAAAAAGAGCATCTCGTAAATAAGTAATTACCCCATATGTTACAGCCAAAGAAACAAAAACATAGAAAACAGCAGAAGGGACGTTCTCGTAAGAGGCTCGTGGAAACACGCGGCATTACGCTTTCCTACGGTAACTTTGGGCTTCGCGCAATGGGTGCTTCGTGGATGACCGCAAACCAAATTGAAGCAGGGAGAAAAGCAATTGCACATTCAATGAATCGCGAAGGAAGACTTTGGATTCGTATCTTCCCTGATAAACCAGTTACGAAACTTCCTCCAGAAGTCACCTTGGGAGGTGGAAAGGGAGAAGTCGATCATTATGTATTTCCTGTAAAACCAGGACGCATCATTTATGAGATTGATGGAGTTTCAAAAGCAGTTGCAGAACGTGCACTTAAAATGGCGGGATTCAAAATGCCGTTTAAGACGAAAATAATTTCACGATAACCATACCTATGAAAAAGAAAGACTTTCTCACCATGAAAAATAAGCCGATAGTGGAACTCGATAAAGAGCTTCATGATTTGCGCGTTCGCGTGAGTGGTCTTAAATTTGATTTAGCTGCCGGCAAGGTGAAAAATATTCAGGAGGTGAAGAATGCAAAGAAGGGAATTGCACAAATTCTTACCGTGAAAAAGGAAAGGTCTTTAAAAGAAGCAAAGAGTCATTAATATATGAGAAAACTACAAGGAACAGTCGTATCTGACAAAATGAAGAAAACATGCGTAGTATCGGTAGAGCGCATGAGGAAGCATCCACGATACGAAAAATATTATCGAATTACCACAAAATTCAAAGCACATGACGAAATGAACGAATATCATGTGGGAGATAAGGTAGTGATTCAGGAGTCTCGCCCCCTTTCTCGCGATAAACGCTGGACAATAGTCGGCAAAGCATAGTATTCTAGGTACTCGGCACCAATTCAATGATACAAGAACGATCAATATTAAAAGTAGCGGACAACAGTGGTGCAAAGGTAGTGCGCTGTTTTCGTGTACTTGGGGGAAGCCGAAAAAGATATGCCACTATTGGTGATATTATCGTTGCTTCAGTGCAGATTGCGGAACCTCGCAAACAGGTAAAAAAGAAGGATGTAGTGCGCTGTTTGGTAGTTCGTCAGCATGCACCGACTCGCAGAAAGGATGGTTCTTACATTCGTTTTGACGATAATGCAGTAGTTATCATTGATAAAGGCGAACCAAAAGGAACTCGTATTTTCGGCCCAATTCCACGAGAAATAAAAGAGAAAGGATACGATACTATTGCATCACTTGCTGAAGAACTTGTATAACCCAGGAATCCATGAATATCAAAAAAGGCGATACAATCAAAGTATTATTAGGAAAGGATAGCGGGAAAACCGGCAAGGTTGTTAGTGTTGATGCAAAAAAGAATCAAGTTCACCTTGAAGGATTAAACCTTTATAAAAAACACGTGCGTCCACGCAAGCAGGGTGAGAAGGGAGAAATCGTTTCTGTGGCACGTCCGATGGATGCATCGAATGTTGCAATTGTGTGTCCGAATTGTAATAAACAAACACGCGTTGGTCATCGTAAGGATGGAGAGACCAAAATTCGATTTTGCGTGAAATGCAAAGGAACAATTTAAGTATGAAAAAGGATATGTCGACAATTGAAAAGACAGGACTCTTGAAAATCGTGGTAAATGCCGGCGTCGGCAAGTTGCGCTCAATGCAGCAATTTGATGACAAGGTACTTCCTGAGATTCAGAAAGAGATTGCGATAATCACTGGCCAAAAGCCCGCAGAACGCAAAGCAAAGAAATCAATTGCGACATTTAAAGTGCGCGAAGGAGAGGTTGTGGGATTACAGGTAACTCTTCGTAAGCAGCGCATGCATGATTTTTTCACGAAGGTGGTGAATATCGTATTGCCTCGCGTAAAAGATTTTCGTGGATTAGTGCTTTCGAATGTGGATCATGATGGTAATTTGAATTTTGGATTTCGCGATCAGCTCGTATTTCCTGAAATCAATCCAGAAAAATCAAAAGTTGCTTTTGGTATTCAGGTAACGGTTGTTCCTAAAATCAGAGATCGTGAGAAAGCAATTGCACTCTACAGGTCGCTTGGGGTACCATTAATGCGTTCTGAAAAATAATTATGGCAAAGACATCTGTTATCGCGCGGGCAAAAAAGAAACCGAAGTATTCCACACGCATTGTGCGACGCTGTTTTCGCTGTGGAAGAAAGCGTGGATTTATGCGCGATTTCAATCTTTGCAGGATTTGTTTTAGAGAGTTGGCAAGCAAAGGAGAGATTCCAGGAGTGAAGAAAGGATCTTGGTAATTGACTATATATGTATATTGATTTACTTATAAAATTAAAAAATTCACAGGCTGCAGAAAAGAGCACAGTGAAGACACGATATACCAAGATGGATAATGCCGTTGCGGATGTCTTAGTGCGCTTCGGATTTTTGAAAAAAGTAGAAGTGAAAGGAAAGTCTGTGAAAAAGGTAATGGAGATGGAACTCGATCCTCATCGTCCTATTCGCGGTTTGAAACTTTTGAGTAAGCCCTCACTTCGACGTTATGCGGGATATGATGAGTTTCGAAGAGTGAAGAGCGGACATGGCATTCTTGTCGTTTCAACCTCAAAAGGAATCATGACTGGTACGGATGCACGAAGGGAAAAAGTAGGAGGGCAACTCCTTTTCGAATTGTGGTAATACAACACATATGTCAAAAATTGGAAAAAAACCTATAACAATTCCTAGTGGTATAACCGTACGCGTTGACGGCGGGCTTGTGATAGTAAAAGATGCCACACGCACTCTTTCTATTCCGCGTCTTTCAGGTGTTGAAGTGAAAGTAATAGAAAATGAAGTAGTGCTTACGACTGCGGCAACTTCAAAGCAAGTGCGCAGTAATTGGGGAACGCTTCGTGCACTTATTCAAAATGCAATTGATGGTCTTGTAAAAGGATATGGGAAGACACTTCTTCTTGAAGGAGTGGGATATAAGATTGCAAAGGAGGGGAATGATTTAGTATTGAACCTTGGATTTTCACACCCGGTGAAATACAAAGCACCTGAACACGTAACTTTTGAAGTTGAGAAAAACACCATTTTAAAAATTAAAGGTTTTGATAAAGCACTCGTAGGACAAGTTGCCGCAGAAATTCGAGAGCTTAAGAAGCCAGAGCCGTATAAAGGAAAAGGATTCCGTTATTCTACTGAAATCATCAAAAGAAAGGCAGGAAAGAAAGCAGGAGCAGCATCAGCCTAAATAAAATAAACGTATGAACGCACGAAAGCAATTAATTCAAAAAAGAGGAAGAAGGGCAAATCGCGTACGAACGACGGTGCGTGGTTCTGATGTGCGGCCTCGTCTTTCTGTATTTCGAAGTAATAAATTTACCTCAGTACAGCTTATTAATGATGTAAGCGGAAAAACACTCGCGCAGGCATCTTCACGAGAATCAAAGAAGAAAATGACGAAGACTGCGGGAGCTGAATTTGTGGGAACAACGATTGCAGAGCGCGCAAAAGCATTGGGCGTGTCTGCGGCAGTATTTGATCGTGGTTCCTATCGCTATCATGGTCGCGTCAAAGCGCTTGTCGAAGCGGCACGAAAAGGAGGTCTTCAAATTTAATATATGTTTAATTCACGAGGTCAAAAAAACGAAGGAAGAGGTCCACGAAGGCCATTTGTAAAACGCGTTACTGAGTTTAAGGAGCGCGTACTTGAAGTGCGCCGCGTAACTCGTGTGGTCGCAGGAGGAAAGCGTTTTAGCTTCCGTGCAACAGTAGTAGTGGGCGATATGAAGGGACGCGTGGGCATTGGTATCGCAAAAGGACTCGACTTTGCGGCCGCAGTACAAAAAGCACAGCGCCAGGCTGAAAAGAGCGTAGTAACCGTAGCACTTGTTGAAAACAGAACCGTTCCTTATGAAGTAGAAGCAAAGTATGACGCCGCTCGCGTACGTATTAAACCAGCGAAAAAAGGGCATGGTCTTATTGCAGGAGGTTCTCTTCGTGTGGTACTTGAACTTGTAGGAATAAAAGATGTATCTGCAAAAATATTAGGTCGTACCAAAAATAAAATTGCAAACGCACAAGCAGGTATTGAGGCATTACGCATGATTCGTCCTATTGTGAAAATTCCTGCGGTTCCTGCAGTTTTAACTAAATAGTCATATGCAATTAAACGATTTAAGACCTAAAAAAGCAGTACGAAAAAGTCAGAAGCGTGTAGGACGTGGTGGTAAGCGTGGCACGACTTCAGGACGTGGACAAAAAGGACAGAGAGCTCGTTCAGGACACAGAATTCGTCCTGCACAGCGCGACCTTTTGATTCGCATTCCAAAATTGCGTGGAGTAAAGAATCGCGTCGTATTTCCAAAATCAACCGTAATTAATGTGCGTGAATTGGTTCGCCTTTTCCCTACAGGAGAAGTGACGAAAAAGAATTGTATTGCAAAGGGATTGATTCCTAATCTCCGTGCTCGAGTAAAGATACTCGGTGAGGGAGAAGTGAAGAAAGCGTTTGTGGTAGAGGGATGCGAAGTATCAAAGGAAGCACGAAAGAAAATTGAGGCTGCGGGTGGTACTATTAAGTAAGTAGACGCTCGTATATTGTTTGGATAACCTTCTTATAGGATGAATCCCGTTAGAATTTCGAAAATAGTCAAAACAGAATTTATTATCAAAGGTACACAATCGTCAATTAGAAGAAATGGCCAATACTATAAAAATCTAACGGGATGAATAAATTACTTCTTATCTTCAAATCGCCGGATCTTCGCAAGAAGGTACTTATGGTTCTTCTTCTTCTTTTTGTATTTCGTCTTCTTGCCGCTATTCCTATTCCGGGAATTGACGCATCAAAATTACAGCAATTCTTTAGTTCAAACCAATTGTTTGGTTTCTTGAACATTTTTTCTGGTGGTGGCCTTTCTAACCTTTCTATTATGATGCTTGGTGTGGGCCCTTATATTACGGCGACCATTATCATGCAGCTTCTCACTATTATCTTTCCTAATCTAAAGAAAGCTTATTATGAAGAGGGAGCTGCGGGACGCGCAAAGTTTAATCGTATTTCGCGTTATATCACCGTACCGCTTGCCGCACTTCAAGGATATGGATTTTTGAATCTTCTTGCATCGCAGGGCATTATTCAGCGTCTCGCATTTATGGAGACTGCTACCAATGTGCTTATTATTACCGCAGGAAGCATGCTTCTTATGTGGATTGGAGAACTTATCTCCGAATATAAGATTGGGAATGGTATCTCACTTCTTATCTTCGCAGGTATTATAAGCGGCCTTCCTCGTGCAATTAGCACTGCGTTTTTGAACTATACACCCGCAGTGATTCCTACTTACTTCGTCTTCTTTATCCTCAGTATCGTGGTTATTGCCGCAGTGGTATTTGTAAACGAAGGGGAGCGCAAAATTCCTGTGTCGTATGCAAAACAGGTTCGCGGTATGAAGATGTATGGAGGCGTTTCTACTTATCTTCCACTTAAAGTAAACCAAGCGGGTGTGATTCCAATTATCTTTGCAATATCTATTCTTCTTTTCCCTCAGTTTATTGCACAAGCACTTTCAGCATTCTCACCATCATTGTCACTTAGCTTGAATGCATTTGTCACAAGAGTTTTTAACAATCAGGTTATTTATAGTTCACTCTACTTTGTGCTTGTGGTTCTCTTCACTTACTTCTATACCGCAGTCACCTTTGATCCAAAGGAGATTGCAAAGAATCTTCAGCAGAGTGGGGGATTCATCCCAGGTATTCGCCCAGGACAAGCGACCGCAGAAGTTATTGCAAAGACGGTGCATCGCACGACACTCTTTGGTGCGGGCTTTCTTGGTATCATCGCCATCTTACCGAATATTACTCAACTTGTGACTGGTATCCAGATGCTTCGCATCGGTGGTACAGCACTTCTCATTGTGGTATCAGTTGCACTTGAATCAATGAAGCAAATCGAATCGCAACTTACGGTTCGCGAATACGAGGGGATATTTTAGAAGATAAATTATATTTTGAATAACACTCTTGAATCTCAAGAGTGTTATTTTTAGCAAAATCAGTATTACTTGCTTTTATTTATGGTTTATTGGATAATCGCGGTAGTATTTGTATTCACAAATTTGTAGGAGGGAAGATGATACACATCATTTGTTTCGTTGTTTGGGTTCTCACACTTATGTTTCTTTTGTATCTTCGGTATAAGTATTTTCCGAAGAAGTCTGTTTTTTCGATAGTATTCTTTTCCGCACTTGGAGTGGCAGTAACTTCTTTTGTGGGATGGTTCATCTTTTTTATACTCATTCTTTTTATTGAGCTTGTGGCACAGGAACCTGTCTTGTACACTCCGCTTGCCACCGAGTATCTTGAAGTGTGGCTCCGATTTGGTGAACTGGTCCTTGTATTCCTCGGAGGACTTTTTGGTCCATTGTGGCAGATAAATCGAGAGTTAGATAAAGCTGAGAAAAAAGGAAAACAGTTTTAGTGCAAAATCACTCCGCCGAATGGCGGAGTTTTTATTTTGGGGTACAATATGAATATGCAAAAAGCAGTTATTATTTACGGACCTCCTGGGTCGGGGAAGGGAACGCAAGCAGATCTTTTGGTGCGAAAGTTTAGTTTTATTCACTTCGATACTGGACGTTATATCGAGGCCCTTCTTCGTTCTCCCGAAGCGAAAAAAGACCCTATTTTAAGGCGCGAAAAGAAGCTTTTTGATTCGGGAATGCTTTGCACCCCGGAATGGGTTCTGAAAGTAGTGCGGGAGGAAGCAACACGCATTGCGAAGGCAGGGTACAATATTGTATTTAGTGGTTCTCCTCGCACGCTTTTTGAAGCATTTGGCGATAAGCATACGAAGGGACTTGTGGAAACACTTGCCGCACTGTATGGAGTAAAAAATATGTCAGTGGTACTTCTTCAAGTGAATGACGCAACCTCAATCAAGAGAAATAGTCATCGATTAGTGTGTTCAGTATGCGGACTTCCAAAACTTGAAAGCGCAAAACTTCCTCATTGTCCGTTATGTGCGGGACCAATGCGCACTCGCTCACTTGATAATGCAGACGTGATTAAAGTACGTCTTCAACAATATAGAGAGCGAACGTATCCAATCGTGGCAGGTATGAAGAATTTGAAATTCAATATTGTAAAAGTAAATGGAGAGCCATTGCCATACAAAGTTTCAGAGAAAGTGGTTACTGCGTTAAAACTTAAATAATTCAATGGTCAGGCTGAAGAGCGAAAAAGATTTAGAATCATTACGTATTTCAGGGCGCATTCTTGCGGCCACACTTCACGCACTTTCAAAAGAAGTGAAGGTGGGAGTGATGCTTTCTGATCTTGATAAAAAAGCGAAGGAATTAATTTTGAAGGAGGGTGCGACCCCCACCTTTTTAGGATATACCCCGGAAGGAATGACAAAAGCATATGCTGCATCTATTTGCGCGTCAGTGAATGATACTATTGTGCACGGACTTCCCGGAAAATATATATTGAAAGAAGGGGATATTATTTCGCTTGATCTTGGGGTGACCTATAAAGGATACGTGACTGATGGCGCGATGACGGTTGGAGTGGGGAAGATATCCGAGGAAGCGAGGGCGCTTTTGCGCGTAACAGAGGAGGCTCTTCAGAATGCCATCAAAGAATGCACACCTGGGAAGCATCTTGGAGATATTGGCGAAGTGGTGGAAAAGACCGCACAAAAGGGCAAATTTCGCGTAATTCAGGGCCTTACGGGGCATGGCGTGGGGTTTGCACGCCATGAGGACCCATCTGTATTTAATTATGGGCGAAGAGGCGAGGGAATGAAATTGGTGCCTGGACTTGTTATTGCTATTGAGCCTATGTTTTCTGCAGGGTC
>Ga0172379_10002191_pt1 | contig 35594 bp, 31 predicted proteins | sample GrowelOW334metaG_FD_119756 | JGI IMG/M metagenome (GOLD analysis project Ga0172379, IMG submission 119756) | Groundwater microbial communities from an aquifer near a municipal landfill in Southern Ontario, Canada - Groundwater well OW334 metaG | ecosystem: Environmental > Aquatic > Deep... | reverse complement strand
CAAGATCACCGGCACGCCTAACGTACCGGCCGGGGATTATGACTTTACCGCCGCGGCTAGAGATGAATTTTACGATCAAACAATCTCTCCCTATTCAGCCGAAACCACCAGAACTTTTACTTTGACCGTGGTTAATGAAAATTTCACGGTTAATCTGCCTATTGCTAATGACACAATTTATGTTTATCCAACCGGGGCTACTCTGCCTTTGTACTACGGCCCGGTGCAGTTTAACGCCCAGGCCAACGTGACCACGCCTACGCCCGTAACTTACAGCCTGTTTAATAATCCGGCCTGGCTGACTATTAATCCAGCTACCGGCGCTATCCAGGGCACGCCCACGGATAATATCAATGACCCGGGGGATAAAAACGTCATAGTCAGAGCCACTACCAATAATGGCTGTCAGGTTATGGCCAGCAAAAATTTCACCGTTCATGTTTTGGCTAATAGCTGGTGCGGGGACGGGGTGGCTAATGGAGGGGAGGAGTGCGATGATGGCAATCAAATAGATACTGACGGTTGTGATAATAATTGTTCAGGGGTGTGCCATCCGGACTGCGCGAGCAGAACCTGCGGCGATGATGGCTGCGGCGGCAGTTGCGGAACCTGCAGCGATGTTAAAGATATCTGCTATCAAAATAATTGCTGGACGCTATTGGCCCATGGCGATATCGGCCCGTATAATAAAGACAGTTTGTTTTGGAAAGGAACATTAGGCTCAAACGTGGATTTTAATTTTAACAGCCAGACTTATAATTCAGGAGATCTGGAGAGCACGATTAGAAATAAGCCATTTAAATATTTAAAAGTATTTAGTACGGGCGGCAATGAACAGTTGAGCCTAACTTTTTCAAGAGATGACACGACTTTTGCTCAAAAATTGGTTGCTACGGAAAGCGTCTCCGGAGGACAGTGGTATCCTTTTTATAATGGAACATGGACATATGTTGAGGCTTTATTGGGTTCTTTCACTTATTCTTATGCTGGCGACAAAGCTTTAGCAGGGTTAGCAACTTATGGGTATACTTGGCATAGCTATAATGGTGAATGTCCGCAAGCGGCGAATTATGTAACAATGAGTGTTGGCCATGAAGATCATCGCGTTTGTACTATTTATTATGATTGGTACGCGTTGATACAAGTTATAAGGCCTGAATGGATATATATTATTGGCGACCCGGATTCAAATATTAAATGCCGTTGCAATGGATTGGATTACGGAGGCTGGGTAAGTTGTTATGATATATCAGCTTGTAATGACGGCGTAGCTATCACGTCTTATTGCCGGAATACTTATGGCACGGCTATTTGCGATTAGCTCTGGCGAAATTTATGATTATATTGGGCATTGAAACTTCCTGCGATGAAACCGCGGCCGCGATAATTGAAGGCCGCGGAGATAAAGTTAAAGTATTATCAAATATTGTCTCCTCGCAGATAGAAATACATAAAAAATACGGCGGCGTGGTGCCGGAAGTGGCGGCCAGAGAGCATGTTGTAAATATATTGCCGGTAATTAATCAGGCACTGGAAAAGGCTGACCTCACCCCAGCCCTCTCCTTGCCAAGGAGAGGGGGATTTATTGACACAATTGCGGTAACGGTTGGGCCCGGGCTTATTACTTCATTATTGGTCGGCGTGGAAACGGCTAAGACTTTAGCCTATGTTTGGCGTATTCCTGTTGTGGCGGTTAACCATATTGAAGGGCATGTCTACGCTAATTTTATAGATAACAAGCCAAAATTTCCCGCGCTTATTTTAACTGTTTCCGGCGGGCATACTATGCTGATATTGATGAGCGGACATGGGAAATATAAAGTTTTGGGCCAGACACGGGATGACGCGGCCGGAGAAGCTTTTGATAAAGCGGCAATGTTGCTTGGACTAGGATATCCCGGTGGGCCGGCGATCGCGGCTGAAGCCGCGAAATTACGAATTACGAATTACGAATTACGAATTAATAAATTGCCGCGGCCGATGATGAATTCCAATAACTTTGATTTTTCGTTCTCGGGGCTGAAAACGGCTTTATTATACGCGACGCAAAGAGATAAGAATTGGAAGAAGAAAATTTCCGAATATGCTTATGAATTTGAGCAGGCCGTAGCCGAGGTGTTAGTCCATAAAACTCTTAAGGCCGCTTTAAAATATAATTGTAAAAATATAATGCTGTCCGGCGGCGTGGCGGCGAATAAAGAATTACGCAGCCGAATGGGAAACGTGGTTAAAGAAAAATCAACCGGCGCGAAATTAATAATTCCTGATTTTAAGTATTGCACGGACAACGCGGCCATGATCGCCGCCGCCGGATATTTTCAGGCTAAAAGGAAAAAACTCACGCCGTGGCGAAAATTGAAAGCAGAGGCCAATCAGGAGTTAAAATAAATATAATAGTTATTTCTAAATATTAGATTTGTTATTTTTTAATTTTTATTTGTCAGTTACTACAGTTTTTCGCTGCCGCGGGCCTTACTTTTTATAACTAAAAAGTAAGCAAAAAGTTTTGGGGGTCTTCGATTGGCTATCGCACTGATTATTCTCCGACTAACTAGCCTTGGCGCCAACTCCGACCCCCAAGCCCCCTGGTTATTTTAAAATGATGGATTAAATGAATTAATAAAATTGACAAATTTTTTATTTGTGATAAAGTGCTAATAGAACCTAAATAATTATAAAATCCGCTTGAGTCCTCGCGTTAATTCGCGGGGGTTGGGCTTAAGCATAATGGGTGGCCAATGCGTTAGTGTTGGCCCGGCTTCCTCCGTAATCAAAGGATAACTGATGTCTTCCGCCAGAGGCGGGGCACGAGTCAGTAAAAGTGGTTTTGAAATCCGTTTTACTGGCGGATTTTTTTGTTAAATTCGCCTGTTATTTCAAAACCAAAATTAGGGTGGCAACACGTAAAGTCAAGGCTTTCCGTCCCTTAAACATAGTTTGGCTATGTTTAAGGGACGGAAAGCTTTTTTATTTATTGTTCATTCTAACTGGGGAGGAATTAAAAAATGGAGAAGTGCTTAAAACATGGTTCTAAAATGGTAATTAAGGAAATGGCGGTTGGCTGGGGCAATGAAAGCAAGCTGGAATGCCCGGAATGTAAAAAAGAACTTATGCAGGCAAGCAAGAGCGGCAATGATCAAGTTATTTTTTCAGCGGGCCGAGCCGGCTGGCAGTGAAGCAAAGGCGGGGAGCGAAATTATGTTTCGTTCCTCGCCAATTCTAAAATTATTAAATTTAATTATATTATATGAAAAAATATTTTTACAAAAATAGGTGCAGTGAATTTTGGCGAAGTTTAAAAAGGTAATGGATTCCCGCCTGCCTACCGGACAGGCAGGCTTGCGCGGGAATGACAAAAAATTAATTATTATTTTTTAACATAAATATATGCCAATAATATTCTTAGATCAGAAAGATGCGCCGACTCATTACTATAATATTGTTCCGGATCTGCCTAGGCCGTTAGATCCGCCGCTTCATCCGGGAACGAAAAAACCCATAACGCCGGAAGATTTGGCGCCGTTATTTCCCATGGAATTAATCAAGCAGGAAATGTCCGGCGAAAGATTGATCGCCATACCCGAGGAAATTAGAAAAGCCTATCAGCTATATCGCCCCAGCCCGCTCATCCGAGCGAGTCGGCTTGAAAAAGAGTTAAAAACTCCGGCCAAGATTTATTATAAATATGAAGGCGCCAGCCCGGTGGGCAGCCATAAGTTAAATACGGCTTTAGCGCAAGCCTATTATAATAAGCAAGCCGGCGTTAAAAGATTAACTACTGAAACCGGCGCGGGCCAGTGGGGCTCGGCTTTGGGCTTTGCCTGTAATTATTTCGGTTTGGCTTTAACCGTTTATATGGTTAAAATAAGCTACGAGCAAAAGCCTTACCGCAAAACAATGATGAAAATTTACGGCGCCGAGTGTATTTCCAGCCCGTCTAATTTAACCGAGGCCGGAAAAAAGATATTAAAGAAAGACCCGAATACTCACGGCAGTTTAGGCATGGCCATTGCCGAAGCGGTTGAAGACGCGGCTAAGCATGATGATACTAAATATGCTTTAGGCTCGGTTTTAAACCATGTTTTGCACCACCAAACAATAATCGGGCAGGAAGCTATGAAGCAAATGGAAATCGCCGGAGACTATCCGGACATAATTATCGGTTGCCATGGCGGCGGCAGTAATTTAGCCGGCATTGCTTTTCCATTCTTGAAAGATAAGTTAAAAGGCCAAAAGAAAAATTTACGCGTCATCGCGGCCGAGCCGACTTCATGCCCATCATTAACCAAGGGCGAATATAAATATGATTTCGGCGATACGGTCGGCTTAACGCCGCTCATAAAAATGTATACCATGGGTTACGAATTTGTGCCGTCGCCGATTCATGCCGGCGGTCTAAGATATCATGGCGCGGCGCCGATCGTCAGCCTGCTAAAAGATGAAGGCTTGATTGAAGCCGTGGCTTATGAGCAAAAAGAAATTTTTGCCGCGGCCGTAAAATTCGCGCGTAGCCAGGGAATTGTTCCGGCGCCCGAATCCGCGCATGCGATTAAGGCCGTATTTCAAGAAGCGGAAAAATGCCGCTTGTCTGGAGAGAGCAAAACGATACTGTTTAACTTAAGCGGCCATGGGCATTTTGACATGGCGTCGTATGAAAGTTATTTGGAAGGGAAGATGTAATAGAATAACTAAAGACGTCGGACGTCCAATCGGACGTCCGACGTCTTTTTGTTTTGTCATTGCGAGCGATAGCGAAGCAATCTCTGGTTTTTTAGAAAAATAATTTATATATAATTGTGTACTTTTTTCTAAACCTTTCGTTCGTGTCGCTCCGCTAAGGTTACTTTCTTATAACTAAGAAAGTAACCAAACCTGCCTGCCGGTAGGCAGGGAAGTTTTGGGGTGCCTCAATGCGCTATCACGTTGATTTATCTTTTGATGCTCACGCCTTGGCGCTTATTCGTCACCCCAACCCCCCTGGTGATTTTAATATATATATAGACATTTATAATTTTTATTGCCTTTACAATTGTTTTGATTGAATATACAATAAAACTATGGAATTAGCTAAAAATAATATGAAACCAACCGTGTTTTCCGGAGTTCAGCCTTCGGGCGTTTTGCATTTGGGTAATTATCTTGGCGCCTTAACGCAATGGGTGGAAATGCAGAATCAATATAACTGCATTTTTTGCGTGGTGGATTATCACGCCATAACGGTTAAGCAGGAGCCTAAAGAATTAAAAAACAGGATTATAGATGTGGTAAAAATGTACTTGGCGTCCGGCATTAATCCGGAGAAGGCGGTAATTTTTCAGCAATCGGATATTACGGCGCATACGGAATTGGCTTGGATATTAAATTGCGCGGCCGCGCGCATGGCGGATTTAAATAAAATGACGCAGTTTAAGGAAAAAGGCGCGGCCAAAGAATCGGTTAGCATTGGGCTTTACGACTATCCGGTTTTAATGGCCGCGGATATTTTACTTTATAATACCGATGCCGTGCCGGTTGGCGATGATCAGGTTCAGCACGTGGAACTTTGCAGGACTTTAGCGCAAAGATTTAACCGCGAATACGGGCAAGTTTTTAAAATTCCCGAAGTAGCGGTCAGAAAACAAGGCGCGCGCATTATGGGGTTAGACGACCCGCTGAAAAAAATGAGCAAAAGCGCCGGTTCGGCGGCTAATTACATCGCTTTAACCGACGCGCCGGAGATAGCGGCGAAAAAAATTATGCGCGCGGTTACGGATTCGGGTTCGGAGATTAAATATGACGTAAAGAAAAAGCCGGCCATTGCTAATCTAATGACGATTTATTCGCTATTAACCGGCGTAAGCGTTAAAGAATTGGAAAAAAATTATAAAAATAAGCTTTACGGCGAATTTAAAAAAGATTTAGCCGAAACGGTTAGAAATTTTCTAACTGAATTTCAAATTAAATATAATAGTTTTTCCGACGAGGAAGTTAAGCAGATTTTAGAAAACGGTGCGGATAAGGTTAGGTTCATAGCCGAAGAGACTTTGAAAAAAGTTAAAAATAAATTAGGCATAAATTAATATAATGGACATCCAAGAACTTTTAGCTTCGGCCAAAACGCAAACTTTTGACCGGTTTGCGCAAAAATTAAATACGCTAGTCAGGGAAAATTATCGCTATAGCAATTTGGACGAATCTAACCGGAAAATAGTTTTGGCTATTATTAAAAAGCATCTATCCAATATCCATAACGGCTACGGCATATCGTCAACCGTGGCGGAGCGGGAAATCTATAAGCTTCACCAGGACAGAATAAAATTAAATTTAACCGAAGAAGATTTGGCTGATATAAAAGAAATTTTGGGGTTATTTAAAAAGTAGAAGATAAATAAAAAAGTTGAGATTATATATCTCAACTTTTTGTTATGGCAAACTTTATTTATGATTTACATTTGTGTCGCTCCGCTAAGGTTACTTTCTTATAACTAAGAAAGTAACCAAACCTGCCTGCCGGTAGGCAGGGAAGTTTTGGGGTGCCTCAATGCGCTATCACGTTGATTTATCTTTTAATGCTCACGCCTTGGCGCTTATTCGTCACCCCAAACCCCGGGGTGATTTTAATATTTTTAGCCTCTGATTAATTTTAAGAGCTCGTTTTTTTTATTGGCTAGTAATTTTTTAGTTTTTGCTTCTAAATTAAGCCGTAAGACCGGCTCGGTGTTTGACGGCCTGACGTTAAACCACCAATTCGGATATTCAACAGTTACGCCGTCCAGGCAGAAAATTTTTCCATCTTTATATTTTGTTTTTATCTGTTTTAGTTTAGCGTCTTTATTTTTAACTTCGCTGTTGGTTTCTTCTATTTGAAAATATTTAACATAATTTTTTATCATTTCTGAAAAAGTTTTTTTACTTTCCGAAAGTATTTGCGTGATAATTACCGCCGCTATCATGGCGCTATCGGCCCGGTAGTTATCGCGAAAATAGTAATGGCCGGAAATTTCGCCGCCAAAAATAGCGCCGGTTTGCTTCATTAATTTTTTTATAAAACTATGGCCGACTCTGGAAATTACCGGCTGGCCGCCGTTAGCCTTGATTAATTCCGGAATAAAATGGCTGCAGCGCAAATCATAAATTATTTTTTCTCCTTGATGCCGGTCCAAAAAATATTTCGCTAAAACGGCGACGATAGAGGCGCCGCTGACTAAATCGCTGTTTTCATCAACAAAAAATACCCTATCGGCGTCGCCGTCAAAAGCCATGCCGAAATCAGCTTTTACTTGCTTAACCTTTTTTTGCAAGTCCACTAAATTTTTGCTCTCAATCGGGCTGGGTTGATGGTTAGGAAAAGAGCCGTCCGGCTTAAAATATAAAGGCACGATTTCGCAGGGAAGTTTCGCATAAATTTTCGCTAAGATTTTTCCGCCCATGCCGTTGCCGGCGTCAGCGGCTATTTTCAGTCGGCTGATTTTATTTTTATCAATAAAATTCAAGACGGTTTTAATATAGCCAGGGAAAATATCAATTTTCTTCATTTTCCGTTTAACGTTTTTTTTATTTATTTTATGTTTTATAACCGCTTGCCTAAGTTTTTTTATATCATCTTCGCCAAAAGGAACAGCGTCGGCTTTAGTCAGTTTAAAGCCGTTCCACTCTTTGGGGTTATGGGAAGCCGTTATCATAACGGCGGCTAAGCTAAATTTTCCTGAAGCAAAGTAAGTCGCGTCGGTTGAAACCAGGCCAATATCAATTACTTCGGCGCCGGCTTGATTTATGCCTTTGGCCAAAGCGTTAAGCATTAGCTTTGAAGAAAGCCGCATATCTCTGCCAACAATAATTTTTTTGGCTTTAATAATTTTAGCGAAGCAAAAGCCGATGGCCTCTGCCGTTTCTTCGTTTAATTGGTTTGGATAAATCCCTCGGATATCGTAAGCCTTAAAGATATTGGCGGTTACTCGCATAAAAATTAAATTATTTATTTTTTAGCGCCAATAAAATTCCGCCCAGGCCCCAAAGTACGGCTAAAAGCGCTACGAAGGAGCCGATAATCGGCAAGGCGAAAATCAAATAGGCTATGATGATGCCGATAATCATGGCTAAAATCAAAGAGTCTTTTTGCTTGAGCCAATAGTTGCTTAAAAAACTGCGGCCGATTAAAATGCCGGCTAAAATTTTACTGACGTACATGGCGATTAACCAGAGCGCCATTAAAATCAAAGACAGAGGAATGCCGATAATGGTAATTAATAAAATAATCGCCGCGATAGGCGTTAATAATAAAGCTAAAACGCCCCAGCCTAAACTCGGACCGACCTTTTTTAACATTAAATCGGTAATTTTAATAATCTGCTCGCGCCAGAAGCTGATTAAAACCAAGCCTAAAACTAACGCGGAAAATAAGGAAATTATTTTTCCCCACCACCAGCCTATGCCGTTCGCGCCGGATTTTTTAGCGGTTATTTTGGGAAAGTTATGGATGACTTCGCCTTTAACAACCGCGCCGTTTTCTATGGTCGCTTCTTGGTTAGAGGTATATTTAACGTCGCCGCCGATTACAGCCGTGCCGGTCAAAATTAAAGCCGGTTTATCGGATTTTTTATTTTGTTGGCCGAAATTTAAATTAACATTTTTGCCAATTTGTCCGGAAAGGGAAGCTTGGCCCAGGCCGCCATAAAGGTCGCGGCCGACATTGCCCGCGATTTGCCCGAAAGCGCCAAAAGTCATCATATCCCAGCCAACCGATGAACTGGCGGATGATAAAATGGAAGCGCCGAAAGCCATAACGTTGCGGCTGACTTTACCGCTTAAATTAATGGAATTGCCGACCGCGCGCAAGCTGCCGCCGACATTGCCGCTAACGCTGATTGATTGCCCGGCGCAGATAACATCGCCGGCGACTTCGCCGGAAATATTAATGGCTTGCCCGGCGCAGAAGACGTCGCCCGTGACTTTGCCTTCAATGGTTACGTTGGCTCCGGCCGCGTAGAGATTGCCTTCAATGGTTTCGCTTTTTGGAACATAAACCGAGTCATCGGTTTTAATACTGTAAGCTGAAACCGTGAAGGGCAGGAACAGAAGAACTAAACCGGCGAGAAGAGTTGTTTTTTTCATAGATTTATGTTTAAATTTAGATGTTTTAATAATAACATGCAAAGAAATGACAATCAAGGATAAACAAAAGAAAATTAAGGCTATTAGCGAATTATTAAGTAAAAAAATAAGCTCGCGCGCCGAGCTAATGGCGGTTAAAAGAAAGCTGGCCAAAAAGTACGGCCAGGTTATTTTAGCAAATTCGGAAATTTTAAATGAATATAAAAATCGCCTGCTAACCGGCGCGGCGCGGGGTTCGGCGGCTTTAGAAAAAATTTTACGAAAACGGTCGGTGCGCACTATGTCCGGCATAGCGCCCGTGGCCGTTTTAACCAAGCCTTATCCTTGCCCGGGCGAATGCGCTTATTGCCCTAGTGAATTAAACGTGCCGCAAAGCTATCTGTCCAACGAGCCGGCGGTCATGCGCGCCATTCGCTGTAATTACGATCCATATAAACAGGTAGAGTTGCGTCTGCGCGCCTTAGAAGCCAACGGCCATGAGCCCACGAAAATTGAATTGATTGTCATCGGCGGAACTTGGTCGGTTTTGCCGGAGAATTATAAATATTGGTATATAACGCGGTGCTTTAAGGCGGCGAATGAATTTGGGGGAAGTAGAAAGTTAAAGGTAAAAAGTCAAAAGTTCAATTCAAAATTCAAAATTAAAATTATAAAAAAATTATTATTCAGCGAGCAGAAAAAGAACGAAAGCGCTAGATATAAAATTATCGGCATAACGTTAGAAACCCGGCCGGATTATATTAACGATAAAGAACTTTTGGAAATGCGCGAATTAGGCGCGACGCGCGTGGAACTCGGCGTACAGGCGGTTGACGATAAAATTTTAAAATTAAACAAGCGCGGTCATGGCGTAGCGGAAATCGCCCAAGCCACCGAATTTTTAAAAAATTACGGTTTTAAGGTGACTTATCATATTATGCCCGGATTACCCGGCGCCACGGCCAAAAAAGATTTAGCTATGTTTAAGCTCTTGTTCAGCGATCAGCGATTTCAGCCCGACCAGTTAAAATTTTACCCGACTATCGTAACGCGCGGCAGTCTATTATATAAATGGTGGCGCGCGGGAAAATATAAGCCTTATTCCGATAAGGTTTTACAGAATTTAATCGTGCAATGCAAAAAAGCCGTGCCGCCGTACGTGCGCATTATCAGATTGATCCGCGATATTCCGGGCGAATCAATTATGGCCGGGAATTTAATAACCAATTTAAGACAGGTGATGAAAGACCGGGGCGTAAAATGCCGGTGCATTAGATGTAGAGAAGCCAGGGAAGAAAAATTTTCAATTTTCAATTTTCAATTTTCAAAAATAATATATCAGGCTTCTAACGGTATAGAATATTTTATCCAGGCAACTGATAAAAAAGATGAAACGCTTTATGGGTTTTGCCGGTTAAGGCTGGCAACCCGCAACCCGCAACCCGCAACTCATAACCCAATAAAAAATGCAGCCTTAATCCGCGAATTGCATGTTTATGGCGAGTTAGTATCTATGGGGCGGAAGAAAAAAGTCCAGCACGCGGGCTTAGGCAAGCTTTTAATGCAAGAAGCGGAAAAAATCGCGCGGAGAGAGAGCTATAAAAAAATCGCCGTGATCGCCGGCGTGGGCGTAAGGGGGTATTACCGTAAATTAGGCTATAAATTGCAGAGTAGTTATATGGTGAAGAATTTGGTATAATTTATAATAATTATTAAATAAAAAATATGCCAAAAATTATAATCGCTTCCGGGCCGGTAATCGTGGAAAATAATAAGGTTTTATTAAATAAGCATGGCGATACGGCTTTTTGGAAATTTTGCGGCGGACGAGTTGAAGATTATGAGACAAATTTGATTGATAATGCCGGACGCGAAGCTAAAGAAGAAATGGGCATAGAAATAAAAATTTTAGACGAAGAGCCGTTTTTTAGCTTTACCAGAAAAGAAACGGACGAGGGGAAAATTGATATTATTTTAGTCCATTTTTTAGCCGAGCGAATCGGCGAAATTAAGCCCGGGGAGGATATTAGAGAATGGCGGTGGTTTGATATAAATAATCTGCCGGCCGATTTAGGGCCGAATATAATTCCGGCGTTAAAATATTTTGGGTTTATAAAATAAATTTTTAATTTGACAGGCTAAAATTTTTATAATAATATCAAATAATATCGCTTATTTTAATGAAAGGAGGTGAGGACAATGGCTTGGTTTGATAGTTCGAAAGAGCAAGGCTTTAAAGATGGTCAGAAAAGCGGAGATGTAGACAAAGCAGCAGAAAGTGAGTTTATATCAGGGATAGTCCCGGGGACACAAGACTATGCAAAAGGATACAGAGAAGGAGTTGAGTCAACCAAGGATAAGAAGTAGAACTGTTGGTGCTCGTGACCACAAGCCTATGGGGCATGGCCTAAAAACCTGCCCCTTATTTTTTTTGACAAAATGGGTGGAAGAAACTACTATTAAATTAATACTAAATCCCCCTCACCCCCTTTGTTAAAGGGGGTTTAATACAAACATATGCTAAATTATAAAAATCTAAGCGAGCAAGACGGAGAAATTATGGCCGTGGTTAAGCGGGAAATGAACAGGCAGGTTGAGGAAATGGAATTAATCGCTTCGGAAAATTATGTTTCTAAAGCCGTATTGGAAGCTATGGCCACGGTGCTGACCAATAAATACTCGGAAGGCTATGCCGGCCACCGCTATTATGGCGGCAACCAATATATTGATGAAGCGGAAACCATCGCCATAGAGCGGGCGAAAAAATTATTTCAAGCCGAGCATGTTAACGTCCAGCCTTTATCCGGTTCGCCGGCCAACGCGGCGGTTTACTTCGCCTTTATAAAACCGGGCGACAAGGTTTTAGGCTTGCGCTTAGACCATGGCGGGCATTTATCGCACGGCCATCCGATAAATTTTTCCGGCATGCTGTATAATTTCACCCAATATGAAGTGGACATAGAAACCGGCAGAATCAACATGGATAAAGTTCGGGAAATCGCTTTGCGCGAAAAGCCGAAAATGATCGTGGCCGGCTACAGCGCTTACTCGAGGGAAATTGAATGGCAAAAATTCAAGGATATTGCCGATGAAGTCGGGGCGTTCACTTTCGCCGATATCGCTCATACGGCCGGTTTAATCGCGGCCGGCGAGATGGCTAATCCGGTGCCGTTTTTTGACGTAGTTTCAACCACTACGCATAAAACTTTACGCGGTCCGCGCGGCGCCATCATAATGTGCAAGGAGCAATTCGCCAAGCAAATTAACCGCGCGGTTTTTCCCGGCATGCAGGGCGGACCGCATGACCATATTACCGCGGCCAAGGCCGTGGCTTTCGGCGAAGCGCTGCGCCCGGAGTTTAAGCAATACGCCAAACAGGTGATCGCTAACGCCAAGCTCATGGCCGAGGAATTCATAAAATTAGGCTATCGGGTAATTTCCGGGGGTACGGATAATCATTTAATGGTGGTTGACATGACTTCTAAGGGTCTTGCCGGCAAAGAAGCTGAAGTTATTTTAGAAAGATGCGGCATTTCGGTTTCCCGCTCAACTATCCCGAATGATCCGAATCCGCCCATGAATCCGTCAGGTGTGCGCTTCGGCACTCCGGCCATAACCACGCGCGGCATAAAAGAGGCGGAAATTAAAAAAATCGTTGGCTGGATTAACGCTGGCTTAGAACAAAAGGATGAGGCGGAGATACTGGATAATATTAAAAACCAAGTTAAAGAAATGTGTTTGGAATTTCCCATACCTTCAATTTAAATACAAAATTGTTATTGTGAGAAAAGCTCTCCCCTTGTCATCTCGACGACCGCAGGGAGGAGAGATCTTTAATACTTGCTAATCGCGCTTATTGTCTATTATAGGTTTCTCCCTTCGGTCGAAATGACAAAAACAAACTACTTAAGCTCGCGATGATAATGCCTTTTTATGCCTAAGATCATAGACGGAAAAAAATTAGCTGAAAAAATTAAAGATCAAATCGTAAAGGAAATTATCAGCTTTAATAAAGATATTTATAATATCACCAGGCCAAACCTGGCGATTGTTTTAATCGGCGAACGTCCGGATTCGGAATTGTACGTAAGCTTAAAAGAGCGTGAAGCTAAAAAAGTCGGCGTTGATACGCATCTATACAGATGCGCGGAAAATACCAGCGAGCGGGAAATTTTGGAAATGATAGAATGCTTGAATAATGATAAAGCCATTGACGCGATTTTAGTGCAAATGCCTCTGCCGGCCGGGATTGACGCGGATACGATTATTTTAGCTTTGGATCCGGCCAAAGACGTTGACGGCTTTCAACCGGATAATCTGGAAAAATTATTAAAAAGTTGCGATTTTTCCGGCTTAATGCCGCCGGTGTTCGCCACGGTTTTAGAAATGCTGAAAAGCATAAATTACGAAATTAAAAATAAGCAGGTAGTAATAATTTCCAATTCGGATATTTTTGGAAAAACTTTAGCCCATATTTTAAAGTGCCGAGGAGCTAAAGTTGAGGCGATTAAGGCAGATGATAAAAATTTAGCGGCTATAACCAGCCAAGCCGATATTTTAATAACGGCCGCGGGCAAGCCTGAATTCATAAAAAAGGATATGGTAAAAAAGGGCGCGGTGGTAATTGACATCGGCATTACCAAAATAGGCGGCAAAGCGGTGGGCGACGTTGATTTTAAAGAGGTTAAGGATCAGACCGGCTATATTACGCCCGTGCCCGGCGGAGTCGGGCCCATGACGATCGCCATGGCGTTTAAAAATACGCTGGAGATTTACAAAAAACGACGGATGCAGTAAGATAAAATAAATAAAATTAAACAAGGAGCTTAACTCAAAGGGGTTAGGCTTTTTATTAAATATTCGCACATTACAATTTTAAACAATCTAAAATAGGAGGGGGCAAAAAGATGAAAAAATTTTTTACGGCAACAGTAATAAACTGCGAGGGAAGCAAAAAAATCGGCGTTTTTTATCTTACCTTGAAAAAAGAACAACCGCTTGGAGCAAAGCCTGGCCAATTTGTAATGCTGCAGTCATTTTTTGCAGATAAAATTTGGCAGCGGCCATTTTCAGTATTTTTGCAAGGATTTAATTATTTTGCCACTAGAATTCAAGTTAAAGGGGAAAATACCGAGCATTATGCAAGATTGAAGCCGGGCGATAAAATTTCCGTGAAAGGGCCGTTAGGCAAGCCAATTACGGTAGCAAGCAATTACAAAAAAGTAATACTAGTGGTCGGCGGCGCTGGCATTGCCGGAATAATGCTGTTGATTTCTAAGCTGAAGGAATTATCTGTTGAAATAACTTGCCTTTATGGCGGTAAAGGAAAATTAAATAAAATAGATAAAAAATTGCTTAAAATTTACGGCTGCAAGTTGGAAACTATTACCGATGAAGAGGGGCTGGTTACAGATTTGCTGGAAAAAGAATTAAAGACAGGACATTATAATAGAAATGACAGAATAATAGCTTGCGGTCCTAACGCTATGCTGGAAAAAGTTGCAATAATGGCCTTAAGGTATGGGATGACCTCTTTAGTCGGCATGGAAACTTTGGTAGCTTGCGGTGAAGGCGCTTACAAGGGCTGCCCCATACCAAAAAAAGGCGGCGGATATTATCATCTTTGCCAAGACGGGCCGTTTTTATCCGGCATGCTAGTTGATTGGGAAAAGGTAAAACAATCAAATATCAGCCTCGTAGTACCGGAAGAAGAGCGTATGCCGGTTAAAAAGATAAACATGAAAACCGTGTTAGTCGGGCAAGGCGGTAAAAAATTAATTTTGCCCAGCCCGATTATTACTTGCGCCGGCTGTCTGGATTTAGAGGCGGTTGAAAACGGAATGGTAGATATAAGTAAGGCTGGAGCGATTACCACAAAAGGTTTGTCTTTGTTGCCGCGTGTCGGTAATGAAGGTCCGAGGATAGCAGAAGTGCCCGGCGGTATGCTTAATGCCATTGGCCTTGAGAATGTAGGCTTGGAAGTGTTTTTAAAAGACAAGCTCTCTCACTGGCTAAGTTTTAAGAAAACCGTTATCGTTAATATTTTCGGCAATAGCGTGGATGAGTATGCAGAGCTGGCGGAAATATTATATAAGCACGGTATAAGAGTTTTCGAAGTAAATATCTCCTGCCCTAACAAAAAGCAAAACGAAGAAATTTTCGCTTTATCTCCGAAATCAACTTTTAGAGTGGTTAAAGCGGTCAGGCTTAAGGCGCCCGAAGCTTTTATTATTACAAAGCTTTCGCCCATACCGGACGGCGAATATCTAAAGAAAATTGCTCTAATGGCTGTAAAAGGTGGCTCTGACGCCTTAGCCTGCTTTAACACTTACCCTGGTTTAAAAGTTAACCTAGAAACCGGACGGGCGGCTTTGGGCAATACTTACGGAGGTTATTCCGGCCCCGGGGCAATGCCGATAGCGTTAAGAAAGTTAAGAATACTTTATGAAATGAAATTAGGTATATCTTTAATCGGGCAGACCGGCGTAGACAGTGGCGATAGCGCGGCCGAGTATATGGTCGCCGGCGCTCCAGTTATTGGTATAGGCACAGCTTTATTATACAATCCAGAGGTGTTGGTCGAAATTCATAATGGATTAAGAGGAAAAGTTGCCGCTTATGGCATGTCCAACATTAAGGAGCTGGTCGGGTCAATGGTTAAATAATTATAAAATAAAACAAGGTCGGTTTGTAGTGATACAAACCGACCTCTTTTTTTAAGAAAATCCATTAATTTAAAATTGGAAAATATAACCGGGAACCATTCCAGGGATTTTCTACTTTTCCATTGTTGTAGAGCAGTCGATCTTCCTTGAACTCCCACTTGTATTCCACGAGTTCGTTTGGCACCGGGATATTAAAAAATTTTGAGTGGTTGAAAGAAAGTAATTGAGCCACTCTAGCTTCGGATATTTTATGCTCTATTGCTAAAGTGATAATTACCGGCACTAATTCCTGGTTAGACGGAATGCCGCCTGGTTGGTCTCGTAATTTTTCCTCCCTGGCATGACAAGCCGTATCAGAATCGATTAAAACTAACTCATTGTTGGAGGCTAAAAGCCCGATTAAGAATTTTCTATGTTCAGAGCCTCGCAGATTATTAAAGCAATGATAGAAAATCGAATGTAGATTTTCATTCCAGTTAGTGCTCTCATTATCAAACCAGAGATACTGCGGGCAAAGTTCAATCGCGATATTCATGCCTTTGGCTTGCGCCTCAAGGATTAATTCGGCGCTCTGCCTGCAGGAAACATGGCAAATCATAATTTTAACGCCAGGCACTTGTTCGGCCAGTTTTAGTATCTTTTTTACGTATTCAATTTCAGCTTCAATCGGGTTATATTTAAGTCTGGCAATAATAATCGGGTCATCGCAATGCGCGGCAAGGACTTTATCGTTTTTTTTCGCCAATAACATGGCTTTTACGATAGTGCTGTCATGCATTACGCCGATAGTGCCAGTGGTTACGCCTTTACCGTCCGGGGCTAAAGGATAAATTTTTAAACCAATAACATAATTTTCTAATAGAGCTTGCTCGTAATATGTTAAGTTTCCGTCTGTTACGCCGAACCAAATGTATTGTTCAAATTTATTATTATTTATCCTTTTGGCCTCCTCAACTAAATCAAAATAATGTTTAAGGTTAGTATCGTTAATTATGGCCGGAATGGTATTTGGCATAAAAGCTGAAATATTAATTAAACCATTCATAGCTTCTGCCATAACTTGTTTAACGGTTGTCTTTTGCCATTGCATAAATCCTCGCCCATGCACATGCATGTCAAAAATTACTAGCGGTATCCGGAATTTTATTATTTTCATGCCGTATTCCTCCTTAAATAAGTTGTAAAGACCGGTTATTTTAGATTTTTTTGTCTTAATTTTCTCCTTATGTTAATCTTAAATTAGTTTAATTCGCGTGGAATGTCAAGAATTCTGGATTCCCGCCTACGCGGGAATGACAATGCAAAATATGAATAATAAAAAACAAGAGCTTCAAGAGCTTTTAAAAATACATTACGGCTTTAACTCATTTCGGCCAGGCCAGGAAAAAGTGATTGATAATATTTTAGCCGGCCAGTCAACCGTAGTTATTATGCCGACCGGCGGCGGAAAATCGCTATGCTATCAATTGCCGGCCTTAGTGCTAAATGGTGTAACTTTAGTAATTTCGCCTTTAATCGCTTTAATGAAAGACCAGGTTGATAGCCTGTTAAAAATCGGCCTGCCGGCGACGTTTATAAATTCTTCTATCAGTCAGGCGGAAACCATTAACCGCCTAGAAGCCGTTAAACAAGGGCAATACAAATTGCTTTATATCGCGCCGGAAAGGTTTTACAGCGCGGAATTTATGGCCGCGCTTAAAGAAATAAAAGTAAGCTTGTTCGCGGTTGACGAAGCGCACTGCATCAGCCAATGGGGGCATGACTTTAGGCCAAGCTATATAAAATTAAAAAGTGTAATTGAATCGTTAGGCCGGCCGCCGGTCGTGGCTTTAACCGCTACGGCTACGTTAGAAGTTAGGGATGATATCATAAAGCAACTGGGTTTAATTAATCCTAATTTAGTGATTACCGGTTTTGCCCGGCCGAATTTACAATTCGGCGTGATTAATACGCAGGATAGCCGCAAGCCGCAGTTCGTCTTAGACGCGATTAATAGCGCACCGGACGGCACGGGCATAATTTACGTTGGCACGCGCTCGCGCGCGGATGAACTGCTCCAGACTTTACTTGCCAATAATATTGAAGCCGTAAGCTATCATGCCGGCATGGAGGCGGAGGACAGAAAATGGGTGCAGGAAAATTTTATGAAAGGCCAAGCCAAAGTCATCGTGGCTACCAACGCTTTCGGCCTAGGCATTGATAAGCGCGACATCAGGTTCGTTATCCATTATGATATGCCGGGCACGATTGAAGCTTATTATCAGGAAGCTGGCCGGGCCGGCCGCGACGGCAAGCAGAGCTTTTGCTTGTTATTATACAGCCCGCGCGACCGGTATCTTCAAGAATTTTTTATCAAGGGCGACAATCCGCCGCCGGAAATGATTTTGGAAATTTATGAAATTTTAAAAAATTATGAGACGGAGACGATTTTAATCACTTACGCCGAAATCGCGGAAATGCTGTCGGACAAGCTGCCGGAAATGGCCGTGGGCACGGCCATAAAAGTTTTGGAGCGCGAAGGCTATGTTACGCGCTCGCATGACCGCGTCGGGCAAGCGTATATAAAAACTCGCAACTCGCAACTCGCAACTCGCAACTTGTTTTTAACCAAAAACAAGTTGCGGAAAGAGACATTTACACGCTTACTTGATAAATATGGCGATGAGCTGGTGGCCGGCCTGTATGCTAATATAGAAGAGATGGCCGATGTTTTACAAATTAAAAAAGACACTTTGCTGCGCTTGATTAAAAAGTTAAAAGATTTGAATCTGGCTGAATACATTCCGCCGTTTCGCGGCACGGAATTAAAAATATTAAAACGGGTTGATGGCGCCGAAGTTAAGCTTGATTTTGAGGCTTTAAAATATAAATTAAAGCACGCTTACAATAAATTGGATCTGATGGAAAATTATATTTATCATTTTGACTGTAGGCAAAAATATATTCTTGATTATTTCGGCGATTTAGAGGCTAAAAAATGCGCTAAATGCGATAATTGCCTGGTGAAAAATATGGGCGAGGTGGAAAAAATTCAGATTGAAACCAGAGGCAAAAAGAAAACTTCCAGCTTATCAACCAAGCTGACGCAATTGGAGACTTTGGAATTATGGAATAAGGGGTTAAGCCTGGAGAAAATCGCCGAAGCGCGCGAGCTAACCGTCGGCACGATTGTCGGCCATCTATGTTTTCTAGCGGAAAAAGGCTTAGGCGTTGATATTAATAAGCTGGTTAAACCGGAACGGCAGAAAAAAATTATGGAAGTTATAAAAAAAGTCGGCATGGATAAGTTAACGCCGATTCGTGAGGCCTTAGGCGAGGATTATAGCTGGGACGAGATAAAGTTAGTGCTGGCGAAGATGAAAAAGAAGTAAAAAATAATTTTCCAGCCTGGCATTTTTTGCCGCTTGACTTTTTTAGTAAAATTAGGTAAAATCTTTTTAGAAAATAAAAAAACTAACCCAAGGAGGAAGGGGGTTAGTTTTTATTTTATATACGGCACTTTAACAATTCGCAGTTTATTTTGATTTGAAAGATAAAAAGATAAATAGAAAGGGAAAGGTGAAAGGGATGAAGCTAACCAAGCAACAAATTAGATTATTGCAGTTGATCAAGGGCGCAAAGTCTTTAGGCGATTATACGGTTATGGCAACTTTTGAGTTAAAAGAATTAGGGTTGATGCATTATAGCGGACCAAGATTCAAATTAACAGAAGAAGGTGAAAAAATACTAAAACGAGAGGAGGAGAAGATGAACAGTGTTATTAGAATTGCGGTTGCGCCAAAGCAACCGAGGAAAGGCGAGGTAGGCGTGTATATTATTTATAACATTGACCTGCCGTCAAGCGAGGTCGAAAAATTGTCATTACTATATCCGGTTCTTCATGACAGCGAAGTTGAAAATATTATTGATGAATTACCGGAAGGAGATTTTCACGAAGTTATGTTTAAGAATGCCATTATTGATCCTCAGAGTAAGACAATCGGCGAGGCCTGCAAGAAATTAGGAATTAAAGTAGAAGCTGTTAAAGTTGGCACTCGCTATTATGGAGATGCTTTCAAGGGTGTAACCGTTAATCCTAACGTGGAAATTTGTTTTACCAAAGAGCCGGAATTTACGACTCTCAAACCGGCCGGTCAACGTATTCCGATGGATACCTACAATTTATTGCTAATGACTGATGAACAACTTTCAGGTTTAAGCAAGAATCTTAATCTTTCTTTGTCTTTAAAACAGATGAAGAAAATTCGCAATGACCAAAAGGAACAAGGTCTTTCCTTTGTTACCGATTTGAGGTTGGACGTCTACGCGATTCGTTGGTGCGATCACTGTAATCACAACTGGTGGCAGGAGCTGGGGCAACTGCTTCAAAAACTTCGTAAAACCACGGAGGAAATCAACAACCCCAATGTTCTTTCGGCTTTTTTAGATAATGCTGGCGTTTGGGATTTTTATGACGATCTCGCTCTGGTTTTTGGCGGAGAGACTCATAATAGTCCATCGCGTAAATTTACCTTTGGCGGCCAGCTAACCAAAACGGTGGGCCATGACCGCGATGTATACCAGACTGGACGTGGGGCTAAACCGATCGGTCATCTTGAGATGACTACTGTTGGAGAATTTGTCCGCAAAGTTTATCCCGTGCTTGAGAAATATGTATTTTCTGAAGCGCAGGTGGCTCGCGAAACCATCGCGGCCATAGCTAAGGCCGGGAACACTACCGGCATTCCCATGAATCTTGCCAGAATGTACAGCCATCCGGCTTTTGGGGTAAAACCTTTCGCTTTTGGCGGAACCTTAGGTATTACTACCAAGGAGGCAGCGTTAAAAGGTTTGCCCCAAGCTGGCGATGAGGCATGGATTGTCGGCAACAGGTCAGGCAATGACGGTTATCACGGCGGCACAGTAGCTTCGGGTACCTTAAGCGAGCATTCCGATAACGCAGCGGCAGATCATGTTCAACTCGGAGATCCGTTCACGCAGCAGAAGATGATGCAGGCGACTTTTATGATCCGTGATAAAGGCTGCGCGCGGGCGCGTAATGATTTCGGCGCCGGCGGTTTCATATCCGCTTTTGGCGAAATGGCCGAACCGAAAAAATTGCCTTGGGGTGAAAGTTATGCTGGCGGGCTGTTATTGAATTTCGCTTTGCCGCCCCTTAAATGCGCAGGACTTCCCGATAAAGTGTTGGCAATCGGTGAAAGCCAGGAGAGATTCGCTTTCGCGATAATTCCGGAAAAAGTGTCGGAATTCGTCGCTATTTGCGAACTCATGGAGTTGGAATGCACGAGAATCGGAGTTTTCACCGGCAATCGCAGATTGCAAATTATTCGCGATGAAGAAGTTCGTGAATTTACTAAAGACACTCCGCTCTCTGGTGAAATTCTTTTAGACTTGCCGTACGAAGTGTTTGAAAATTGTCCTTTATCAGAAATTGAAGTAATTGAGCCGCCGCGTAAAGATGTGCCTATATTTGTTCCTATTATCAAAGAGAATGTTGAAGATATGACGGTAATGGTGGTTGGGCATTTTGACAACTGTAATCAGTCAAGAGCGCGGCTGCAATATGATTCAACGGTTCAGGGAATTTGCTTGCAAGGGCCATTATACGGCGAGAATTATAATGTTGGTTCGCACTTGGCTGTATCTAAGCCGGTTTATGGCAAGCCTTATGGCGCTACCACCAGTATGTGCTTTAGTCCATGGCTTTTCGAGGCCGATCCAATCGCCGGTGCCTTTTGCGGATTTCTTGACGCCTACATTACTCAAGTAGCTGCAGGAGTGAATCCGGACGATATTGCCATGGTGGAAAATTTTTATTCTCCTAACCGCGATCCTTATGCTCCGTATTATGTAATTAAACAGGTGGAAGTTCTTTGTGAACTACAGAAACAGACCGGGCCGATTATTAACGGTAAGGACAGTAATTATGGTTCTGGCGAATATGAAGGACAGGTAATTAATATTCCGCCATCCGTAAACTTTATGGCTCTTGGTAAAATTCCTGATGTCTCTCGGCTGATCCTTCATCAGTGGCATCGTCCAGGAAACTTACTTTATAGTTTAGGTAGAAGAGCCTATTCCCTGGCCGGATCAACTCTGGCATCTTCACTGGAAATTATTGCCGGCAAAGTTGATACTATTCCTATGAATGAGATTAAAAGTTACGTGCAGAGTATTTATCAAGCTGCTTTTAACGGCATATATCTTTCTGCCGTTCCGGTAAATCGCGGCGGGTTGATTTTGCGGTTATTTGAAGGCGTTGAGGCATCGGGTTTCGGCGTAGAAACCGATCTCTGCGCTGAATTATTCCCGGAGAGTTTCGGCACGGTATTAGTTGAGGTGAAACCGGAAAATTCCATTAAACTGGAAAATTTATTTGGCGGAGACGCTTTGTGCGTTGGCCGTATAATTAAAGACAAAGGTATTATTATTAATAATCAACGTCTAAATTGGAAGCGGCTATTTGATGGCTGGAATACTCGTTTTGCGAAGGAGGTATATAATAATGCATAAGAAAAAAGTGGCCGTATGGTATTGGCCGGGTACGAATTGTGAGGTGGAGAGCCTGGAATCTTGGAAATTTCTCGGCGCTGAAGCAGAAATGGTGTTTGCCAAACATTTCGTTTCCGGCGTTAAAAAGGTGACAGATTACGATGTTCATCACTGGACCGGAGGATTTACTTACGGTGATGATGCCGGAGCGGGTTCCATCGCCACCTTAATGGCCAGGGAAGCCATTGAAATGCTGAAGCAAACCGAACTTCCGGTTATTATGGAGTGTAATGGTTTTCAAATCGGAATGAGAGCTAAAATTTTCGGCGATGGCTTGTCTTTGGTGCAAAATGATTGTGGTGAATTCCGCAGTATGCCGGTTATTCACCGAGTCGTGAGGTCTAATTGCATATGGACCAAAGGTTTTGAGGGTAAAATTCTTAAATTCCCCTCGGCCCATAGATATGGGAAGTTGGTTGTGACCGGAGATAGGCAGCCTAATGTCGCGCTGGTCTATGAGCCAGAATCTCCCAATGGCGGGCAAATTGCCGGCATTTATAAAGGCAATTGGTTCGGGTTGATGGATCATCCCGGCCGGCCGTATGACAATCCCGATGGCTTGTTAATTTATGCCAATGGATTGGAGGCATAGTTAATTGTTCATTATAAAAAACATTTCACCCCGCTGACGCTAGCCGCCAGCGGGGATTTTTTGTTTGACTTTTTAGCCAATATAAAATAAAGTATAAATGATTAAAAACAGGGAGGATCCTAATAGGAGGATGCTCTTTTTATTATTAAAGAATTTATAGGGTAGGATATAATAGAGTTAACCATTTTGGTTGAAAGGAAAGGGTGAAAATGATGGCTGAAAAAAGAGAAAGTGATTATTTTAAAGAGACGATTGAACCAGGGGATTTGGTCTCATCTCTGGCAAAAAAGATCAATGACGCTAGTTTAGGCAATAATGAAATTTTGCGGCCTATTGTTAAAAAACGTGGGTCTTTTCGCGGCATGGTGTGTATTAATTGGAGTAAGGCTGTATTAGAGATGATGTCCCGCGATGAAATGTATATGATCCCGCAGAATGATGGCGCAGGACATAAGCCGGGGTGCTTTACGCTTCTTTCCAGCCCTAGGCATTTTTATTTTCTGGGTAGGGAAATAATTGAAATGTGCTATGAGGACATTGTGCGCGATGGCGGTTTGCCTGTAGCCATGCTGGCCAATCAGATTGATTTCAAGCGTATAACTGAGGAAAATTTGTCGCTTATCAGGGCGCTTCTTACGGGTTATGGCATGGCGCTGAAAGAGACAATGACTATGAATATCACTGGTGAAAATGCAACTATGAAATTGGCTATTACGACTTTCTGCGATGACGGCAGCCCCGAACAACTCATTCTTACTTGGACCGGGACAGCTTTAGGTATTGGACATGTTGACAAAGAAATTGACGGATCGGCGATTGAACCCGATATGCCTATTGTCGGCCTTAATGAAGAAGGCGCCAGGTGCAATGGTTACACAAAACTCATTACAATCGGCACGAAAAAATGGGGCAAGGTTTCGTCGGTAAAACTACTTCCTACTCCTGCATTGCACTATTTTGAAGAGCTTTGTCGTCCGTCCGTCAACTATTCCAGGACAATAACGCGGGTTCATGGCTGGCTTCCCGACGGCAACATTAAAAAGGCTGACGTTGCCATAACCGGTATCGCTCACATAACCGGGGGAGGCGTCTGGAGCAAGCTTGGGGAAATTCTTCCCCAGGGCATCGGCGCAGAGCTTAAATATATGCCGGAGCCGCCGACAGTATTGCAGCTGGCTCAAAAAATTTCCTATGAAGTGCAAGGGGCTGATCTTACACCGATCACCGACTTGGATGCTTATGGCGATTTCCATGGTGGTTGCGGCTTGCTCGTAATCGTTAAAGATTTAGAAGATGCTGATCTGCTAATAAGCGAAGCCAAGAAGGATGGCGTTGCTGGCCATGTTGTCGGATCAACAACAAGGTCAAATAGTTCTGAAATAATGATTCGGTCGCGATTCCAAGAAGGTAGAATTCTTTCCTCTGAAGAGCTGAAGAAATAAAATTTACAGAAGTAAAATCTACATACAGGGCGAACCTTCGGGTTTGCCCTTTTCTTTTTGACGGAGAAATGGTAAGAAAATAAGAGGAAGACCTCACCCTAGCCCTCTCCTTATTAAGGAGAGGGAAATTCCTCCGGTTTCTTTTGATAGGAGGAGGTAAATTTTATGGATAAGCAAACTCAAAAAAATTTATTAGAATTGGTTAAGCGCAATTATGAAGAAATCGCGGAGGATTTTGACATAACTAGAAAAAAACCATTATGGCCGGAATTGGTAAAATTAGCCGGCATGGTTAAAGATGGAGATAAAATATTGGATGTTGGCTGCGGCAATGGCAGGCTTTTGCAGGCGTTTGTTAATAAAAGAATAGAGTATTTAGGCGTGGACAACAGTGAGAGATTGATTGAGGCGGCGAGAAAAAATATGGATTTCCGCCTGTCTACCGGACAGGCAAGCCTGTGCGGGAATGACAAAGAGGAAATGGCCGCTCGTAATGACAAATATGCGGTTGTCGATATTTTGGAATTGGATAAACTGCCGGAAAATAATTTTGACTATGTTTTTTGCGTCGCGGTCCTGCATCACCTGCCGGGAAATGATTTGCGCGTACGCGCGCTTGAACAGATGAAAGGCAAATTAAAACCGGGTGGAAAAATTATCATTACGGTTTGGAATTTATGGAATCAGAAAAAATTTAGGCGGCTGATTTTAAAATATGGGCTCTTAAAGCTGGCCGGCCGCCATAAAATGGATTTCGGCGATATATTATTTAATTGGAAAAATAATAAAGGCGAGCAAATCGGCCGGCGCTATTACCACGCTTTTACTAAAAATCAGCTTAAAAAACTTGCTCTGGCCGCCGGCTTAAAAATAGAAAAAATATACAAAGACAAATATAATTATTATTCGGTTTTAGGTAAATAAAGTTAAAAATAGCCTAGCATGCTATAGTGCTATTTTTTATTTTACATAAATTGGTTAATTTGGTATAATATAATTGTAAATTTATTAATATATAGCAATAAATTTTAATTTTATGTCTTCAAAAAAAGCTGTTTTAATTATTTTAATTTTATTTTTAATTATAGTATTTGTTTTTGTTGTTTTATACGTTAATAAAGCTATCGCGCCGAGCGACGGGTTAGACACTAATCAAACTGTTATCTCGGATGAAGACAGGCAAAAAATAGTTGATCAGATTAACGCGGAAATAATAAAGCAGGAAGAGAATAAAACTCCGGAAGAAAAAGCCGCTGATCTAAAAGCACAAGAGGAAAGGCAGAAAATAGTTGATCAGATTAACGCGGAAATAGTAGAAAAGGAAGAGAACAAAACCCCGGAAGAAAAAGCCGCGGACTTAAAAGCGCAAGAGGAAAGGCAGAAAATAATTGATCAGATTAACGCGGAGATAAAATAAAATTATTTATAATTTAAAAAAATATGGCGATTTTTAATTTTAGTAAATTTTTAAACCAGTCGGCGGAGTTAGCTAAAAAGAAATTTAAAAACTTTAAAACCTCCTTTCTTTTTATTTTTGCCGTAATTTTAACTCTCGGCCTGTCCATTTCTTTCCAATCGTTGTTAGCCGACTGGACCGCGCCAGTGGCTAATCCGCCAACCTGCGCTAGCGGTAATCCGGGCTGTTCCGCGCCGCTTAATGCCGGACCTTTACTGCAAACAAAATCAGGTCCCCTCTGGATTAATACTGACGGTATTTCCCCTCTAGGTTTAATCGTGGAAAATGGCAACGTCGGCATCGGAACAGCTGGACCAAGCAATTTATTGCATATAGAAAAAGCGATAGCAACCGGAGCAAACGACGGAATTTTAGTTAAGTCAACGGGCGTGGGGCAGGCGCAATTAAGATTGCGAAGATCCGGAGGAACGGCTTCGGATTGGTATATGTATGCGCCAGAAGCTTCAGCGGATTTAAGATTTTATTCTCCGGGAGCCGGAGAGTTAGTATCTTTTACTAATACAGGCAAAGTTGGGATTGGGACATTGGCACCGTCGCAAAAATTAGACGTTAACGGCAATGTCCAGGCCACGGCTTTTCTTTATTCTTCGGATAAAAATTTAAAAGATAATATTGAAATTTTATCTAATTCTTTAGATAAAATTTCGCAGTTAAACGGAGTATCTTTTTCTTGGCGCGATAACGGTCAGAAGTCAATCGGTTTAATTGCGCAAGATGTGGAAAAGATATTCCCTGAGCTGGTAACTACCAGTCCGGACTCCGGCTTAAAATCGCTTAATTATGCCGGCCTGATCGCGCCTTTAATTGAAGCGGTTAAAGAACAGCAAGCGGAAATCAAAAGTTTAAAAGAGCAACTGCGATTGCTGGAAAAATAAAAAATAAATTTAGAAATTACTACAATGAAAATAGCGCTAAACAATAAAAAAATCGGTTTAATTATTTTTTTAGTCGGGTTTTTTATATTAGTTATCGCCGGGATTAGCTGGGCTGATAATTTTTGGGACCAAGGCTATCAGGTTAATCCGGGCGGCACGGCCGACGTTGTAATCGGCAGCGAGGCCGGAGATTGCTATAAAATAATCAATAACTCAACTAACAATTATTTTATACCCACTAAAACGCAGGCCGAATGGGAGGCATTTAGCAGCCATTTACCGTCCGGTTTGTCGGTGGAAAGTTGTTCATCCATGCCTACACCGGTGATGGAACTGCATTTTAATGATGGTCCGGGCGCGACATTTTTTACAGATTCGTCGGGAAATAATAATCACGGCTCTTGTACCGGAGGAAATTGCCCGACTTGGACAACGGATGGCGGGGGAAGCGGGGCATATATCTTTGATGGAACAACCGACTATGTAACAGTTGCTGATAGCAATAGTTTGGATATTACCGATCAGCTTACGATGAGCGCTTGGATTAAAACTAGCAGTTCCTTACTCTCCTATATTCTCTCAAAAAATTATGCGCAACAAGCATATGCCATGTATTTAGATGCTAGCCATATAAGGGTAGTATTAAAAGGACAATTTATCAGCATGCCAATTTCCATTGTAATTCCTCTTAATAAATGGGTTCATTTAGCTTTAACACGGGATGGTTCCGTCGCTAAATTTTATGTTAACGGTGAAGAAAGATATAGTTTTGCTAATTCAGGCCTTCTGCCGGCCAATGCTTTAAGATTGCTTATCGGCGCCAGAGATGATGCGACCTTAGGAACGGCAAAATATTGGAATGGCATTTTAGACGAAATTATGCTTTGGAACGTGGCTTTGACTTCCGATGAAATCCAGGAAATATTAATGGATTCGCCGCCGCCCGGCGTTTGGCTAACTAGCAGCTGCGATGTTGGCGCGAACCTTTGCGGTAGCGGCACCAGAGATGTTTGGTGTACGCAAGAAAATACTTGCAATGAAGGAGAAAAGCCGTCTACTAGCTGTACGGTCGGCTGTCAAACAGGCGCGACTTGCGTTAGCGGCTCATGCGTTTGCACTCCGCATACATCCACAACGTGTTACGGAGGCGATGTTTATTGGATGAACAGCTGTAACGTCAGAGAAGAGCTAAAGCAGGATTGCACGGGTAGTGAGACTTGCAGTTACGATTCTGCCACCTCGCAATATATCTGTAAACCACCAACGTGGCATTGTGGCACAACTTGCAATACTTGGTATGTTGCTATCCCATCATTAAAAGTTGGCGCTTGCCCTGGCGCTGTATGCTCGCCATCAGAAGGAACAAAATATGCGACATGGGGTTATGGCAGCATTTGTACATCGCCGCCAGGAGCTTATTTGCTCAACGGCGCATGCGGTAACGCTTGTCCGTATAATTGCAGCGGTAATCTTTGCATAAAGTGCATAGATAGTTGCTCGTGTTATTAAGTTAATAAGTTTGTTTAATATATAAAAATTAATAATTATTTGCTATTGTAAAAATGGAAAAAGATAAAAATATTACAAATACAAAACAGAAGGTTAGCGATCCCGCTTTATTGAATGTTGAAAATAATAAAATAAGCGACAGCTCTATAACGCTGAGCAAATTAAAATGGCTGATTTTTATTATATTCATTTTTTTTCTAATCGGCGGTTTATTTATTTTTGTAATTTTGCCAAAAAATGTTATTAATAAAAATTTAAATCCGTGGACTAAGCAAAATTCGGCGGAAGATGCAATAAAAAATAATCAGGGGAAATTATGCGGAATTAATAATGATGCCATACCCGGAATCGGGCGATTTGAATTAATGCTGGAGCAAGACCAGGCGCTTACCTGTCTTGGTAGATCTATAACAGAAGAATGTTTACCCGCCCGGGTAGAATTAACCGACAATTTTGCCACTTCAATTATCCTATACAACAGGAAAGACGCAGAAGGCAAATGTCTAATAGGAATGATTGATAATCGGACAGCGGAAACCGAACAAAAAATCGGGGAAGCGGAAAAATACATAGAATGTCCTTTTGATATTAAAAATATAGAATATTTATCTCCCGCGTCTCCTTCTAAAGATTACGCCAATTTTGTTATGAATATTTATCATTATTTAACTCTGGAAAAAGAAAATGGCTCCTCTGCCTGCAAGGGCACATTGATTACCTCCCGGAGCGCTATTAAACCGACTGAAATTAGCAATCCAGATATTGAAAAAATGAAAATTGAGATTGAAAAATCAGGTGGGAAATTAATAGAAAACAACCGATAGCGATTTGCCGTTGGCTTTATGTTTAGATAGTTTATCAGCCTTGCCAAAACTCCCGCCTTATGTTAAGCTGGAAAATGTAAATTAATAAAAATAATTTCCAGCGGTCGGACAGCTTACGGACAATTCAGGCGGGATTAAATTTTACTTTAGATTAGCAATTAATTTTGTGGCACGTAACATTTTCTCTAAAATATCAAATTGCGTTCTCAATATTTTGCCCAAGCTAAAATAAACGTTTGGTCTTGTTTTGTTTGTAACAACTAACCTCCGGCGCTGGAATGCCATTCTATGTATTATATTATTATTGGAATTCTAGCTGTCATCGGCGGTTTTTTTGTTGGCTATTTTGTCAGAAAAAGCCGTGGTTTAGCCCAAGTTTCCAGCGCCGAAGCCCGCGCGGAAAAAATCTTAACCGAGACTAAGGCCAAGCAAAAAGAACTGCTACTCGAAGCCCAGGAAAAGGCTTTAAAAATCATTGAAGAAGCGAAAAAAGAAGATGAATTAAGGCGCCGGGAAATTAACGGTCTGCAATCTCGCTTAGAAAAACGCGAAACCGTGTTTTCGCAAAAACTCTTGGAACTCCAGGACAAGCAGCAAGAGCTTTATGACAAAGTCAATAAGCTTGAAGAGGTTAAAGAAAAAATCAAACAAATTAAAGAAGAACAGCTGGCCAAATTGGAAAAAATCGCCGGCTTGTCCAAAGAAGAAGCCAAACAGGTTTTATTTAAAAACATTGAAAGCGATATTAAAAACGATTTGGTTATTAGAATCAACAAGCTGGAGAAAGAATCCTCGGACGCCTTAGACGATAAGGCGCGCGATTTAATGGCCGGCGCTATCCAAAGATTGGCTTCAACTTTCGCCACGGAAATCACTACCACCACGGTTGATTTGCCTAACGATGAAATGAAAGGCCGGATTATCGGTCGCGAAGGGCGGAATATCAAAGTTATTGAACAGCTTACCGGCGTGGAAATTATCGTTGACGATACGCCTAACGCCATAACTATTTCCGGCTTTTCGCCGATCAGGCGCCATATTGCTAAAAGAACTTTAGACCATTTAATTAAGGACGGCCGCATCCACCCGACTAAAATTGAAGACGCGATCAAGCAAGCTAAGGAAGAATTGGCTCTAGACATTAAAAAAGCCGGCGAAGAAGCCATGTACGAAGTCGGCGTAACCGGTTTTGACCCGAAATTAGTGCAAATAATCGGCCGATTAAAATACCGCTCAAGCTATGGCCAAAACGCTTTGCGCCACTCGGTGGAAGTTGCTCATTTATCAGCGCTACTAGCCGAAGAGTTAGGCGCGGATGTTACTTTGGCTAAAAAGGGCGGGTTGCTTCATGATATCGGCAAAGCGGTTGACCATGAAGTCCAGGGCACGCATCCGGAAATCGGCGCCAACATCGGCAAAAAATTTAATTTAACTCCGGATATAATCGCGCCGATTTTAACCCACCATGAAGACCGCCCCGACGGCCTTATTTCCGTTATCGTTAAAGTGGCTGACGCCATTTCCGCGGCTCGTCCGGGCGCGCGCCGCGATACTTTTGACCAATACATCCAGCGCTTGGAAGAGCTAGAAAAAATCGCCACGTCGTTTGAAGGCATTGAAAAAGCTTACGCCATCCAGGCCGGGCGCGAAGTCAGAATTTTCGTCACGCCGGATAAAATTGATGATTTGGCCGCGATTAATTTAGCCAAGGAAATCGCCAAAAAAATTGAACAGGAATTAAAATATCCGGGCGAAATAAAAGTTAACGTTATCAGAGAAATGCGCGTGACCGAATACGCCAGATAAATTTTTATTTGTCATTGCGAGCGACTGAAAGGAGCGAAGCAATCTCACGCACTCGGAGTTTAACCAAAGATTGCTTCGTCGCTAGCGCTCCTCGCAATGACAATTCATTGTATGTTAAACATCCTCTTCATCGGCGAAATCAACGGTAAAATCGGCCGCCAGGCGGTCCGGGAGATTCTGCCTGAATTAAAAAAAGAGCTTAAGCCGGATTTGGTTATCCTTAACGCGGACAATTTAGCCCATGGCAACGGCGTATCCGAGCCGACGATAAAAGAAATGCTCGCGATCGGGGTTGACGCTTTTACCGGCGGCGATCATTGCTTCGGCAACACCGGCTCGCTTAAAGTCTATGATAGCGACGTACCATTACTTCGTCCGGCCAATTATTCTAACGACGCTCCTGGCAAAGGTTTTACTATTATTGAACTTAAAAACGGCCATAAAATACTGTTGGTTAATTTAATCGGCCAGGTATTCATGCTCATGGATCATGATAATCCATTTCATAAAGTTGATGAAATTTTATCTAATCTTGCCAATAATAACCTATCTGCTATAATAGTTGATATGCATGCCGAAGCCACTTCGGAAAAGATTGCTTTGGGCCATTACCTTGACGGCCGAGCTAGCGCTGTTTTAGGAACGCATACTCATGTCATGACGGCCGACGCGCGGATTTCCGAGCTAGGCACGGCGCTCTTAACCGATGTGGGCATGACCGGCTTCGCCGACGGCGTTATCGGCGTGGATAAAGAAGGCATCATTAAAACTTTTTTGACCCAGATTAAATCTTCGCATGTTATTCCGGAAAGCGGACGCTCGGTTTTCAACGCTGTTTTTTTGCAAATTGATCCTAAAACAAAAAAAACTAAAAGCATCAAGCCTATTACAAAATATATTAATATAAATTAATTTTAAATCTATGAACAAAGCAGGTTTAATAGAAAAAATCGCCGCTGAAGTAGCGGTGACAAAAAAACAGGCCGAAGACATGGTTGAGGCTTTAGTCGGCACAATTATTTCGGAGCTTAAAGCCGGCAACGAAGTTACTATTACCGGTTTCGGCACTTTCATGGCGAAATCGCGCCACGCCCGCGGCGGCGTTAACCCGCAGAAGCCAACCGAACGCATCCAGATTCCCCAGGTTACGGTGGCCAAATTTAAAACCGGCAAGACTTTAAAAGACGCGCTAAAGGGAAAATAAAAAAATTACAACATTAAAAAAGAAGGCTCAAAAAGCCTTCTTTTTTTGTTTAGTGCGCCGTACAGGATTCGAACCTGTGACCTTGTCCTTAAGAGGGACCTGCTCTACCAGCTGAGCTAACAGCGCCTGGATGGTGGTGGCGGGTGGGCTTGAACCACCGACCTTAGCGTTATGAGTGCTACGCTCTAACCAGCTGAGCTACGCCACCAAAATTTACATTTTAAGTTTTAACTTATACCTACTACTGCCTGTGCCCCGGAGAGGATTTGAAGCTCCTCGGTGCTTGCCTCGGGGCCGAAAAAGAAAACGGGGCTAACCTTTTGGCCCGATTTACTCGCCTATATCTATCTGTGCCCTCGCCAGGATTCGAACCCGGAATTCAACGTCCGAAGCGTCGCGTGATATCCATTTCACTACAAGGGCGAAGACTGGCCTATTTACATTATAGCAAAAAACTCCCATGTAGGAGTTATTTGCTATGTTAACACAGTAAAAAATAAAAATCAACAGTGTTTATTCGCCCGCGTTTATGTCTACATCAGGAGTTTCTATCTTTACATTGCCATCAGCATCAACGTCAACTTTAACGCCGTCCGCCTGGCTGTCAACTTTTACGCCTTGATCGTTAACGTTAACGCTAGCTTCAGGCGCTTGCACATTCACTCCGCCTTGATTATCAACTTTTACGCTGCCTTGTTCGGACTTAACTTCAACGCCGTTAGCGTCGGTTTTAACGCTGCCTTCGGGAGTTTTAACGTCTACTCCGCCGTTTAAGTTGCCGGCCGTACAGCCGGTTAAAACCATAGCGACCGCCAGGGAGGCGAAAATAATTTTTTTCATGGTTTTTTAAATTTAATTATAATCTTTTTAAATGATAACAAACCGGCGCGAATTAAGCAATACGCGTATATTTGCATTATACTTAGCTATATTATAGCAAAACCGCGGGTGTTTGTAAAAGGGAAATTTTAATCCCGCCATTGACAGACCGTTTGTTTTTTGGTTTTATTAGAGTAGAAACTAAATAAAAAATAATTTAAATAAAAAAGGAGGAGGAAAAAATATATGGGTAATTTCAATGAACAACCACCGAGTGGAGATGGTCCGATATCGAAAATTTTTAAAAAAGTTAATCCGGGTTTTAAAGGTAGACCTTTAAGTAAAATTGACCATGATAGGGAAGAAGCTATTAGAAAAAGCATGGAAGGCTTAGGCGAAGTATCTGGAACTCATAAGCCTTCATCGCCAGAAGATAAAAAAAGTAAATTCCAGGTCATAAATGGCGGGAAACCAGAAAAATTAAAAACTCTTCCCGATAACCGGATTTAATTTTTTCAAAAAAAGCCAGATAAAAAAGAGCGGAACCATAACTCCGCTCTTATTTTATTTAAACAAAAATTTTGGATTTTTTATCGTCTTAAGGTTTAGCTGGAATGATAAAAAAATTATTTTACAATCACTTTATCAACTATGCCATATTTTACCGCTTCGTCGGCCGACATGAAATGATCGCGGTCAGTGTCTTTTTCAATCATGGAAATCGGCTGGCCCGTATGCTTGGCTAAAATTTTATTTAGTTTTTCTCTGACTCTTAAGATATGCTCGGAATGGATTTTAATGTCCGAGGCCTGGCCTTCAAAGCCGCCCATGACTTGATGGATCAAAATTTCCGAATTAGGCAGGGTAAATCTTTTGCCTTTGGCGCCGGAAGCGAGTAAAACCGCGCCCATAGAAGCGGCTAAGCCGACGCAAATCGTGGAAACATCCGATTTAACGTATTGCATGGTATCGTAAATCGCTAATCCGGCCGTAACCGAGCCGCCGGGCGTGTTGATGTAAAATTTTATGTCTTTGCCTTTGCTTTCGGCGTCTAAAAATAAAAATTGGGCGATAATGATATTGGCCGTATGGTCGTTAATCGGCTCGCCTAAAAAAATGATGCGGTCTTTTAATAGGCGCGAATAAATATCGTAAGCCCGTTCAATCTGCCCGGATTTTTCAATAACGGTTGGAATTAGAGGCATATATTTTTTCAATTAAAAATTATCAATTACGAATTTATTGTAGATATAATATTTTAAATTGTCAATCTGTGATTGTCATTGCGAGCGTAGCGAAGCAATCTCAGAAATGATGCATATAAAATAAAGTGGCAACGTTTTACGAAGATTATAGTTCGTGGGATTGCTTCGTCGCCCCGCAGACGCGGGGCTTCTCGCAATGACAAATGCGCCTTAAATTATTTTCCAGCCATTTTCTGTTTTTTCCAATTTTCCTTCTACCGTAAAGCCGGCCGCTTTGGCATGGCCGCCGCCGCCTAAGGCGCGCGCTAATTTGGAAACGTCTATTTTAGGGTCGGCAGTGCGCAAACTGCCTTTAATTTTGCCGTCGGGCAACTGGCGTAAAAGCATCGTGCCGTTAACCGCGTCTAAGTTGCTTAAAAAGCCGGACATGCCTTCAAGCTCTTCTTCGGTTACTTCGGCCGGCACGTCCGCGCTTTCTAAAACCGTAAAGCCGAAATTATATCGCGGATTGATTTTTAAGCGCGACATAGCCTTGCCCCAGGTTTTCATGGAAGCGATTGACTTATTGCGCCAGGTATTTTCCATGATTTGCGGCAGTTTCGCACCTAGGCGAAGCATTTCCGAAGCGATGTTAACGGTTTCCGGCGAAGTTGACGGGTAGAGAAAATTTCCCGTGTCGGTTAGAATGCCGGTTAAAATACAGCTGGCCATGTTTTTATTTATCCTTATTTTATTGGCTTTAAGGAAATAATATAATATTTCCGCGGTCGCGGCCGCGGCCGAATCGCGGATTTCCAAATCGGCATAGTCTTTTATTTTCGGGTGATGATCAATCTCTATTACCAGCTGATCGGGTCGGCGGGCTAAAATTTCCTTTTCCAGCTTAGTGCGCTCAACATTACCGCAGTCAAGCGCGATGATTAAATCAAAATCAAAATTTTCAATATTATTTTTTAGCTCTTCCAGGTGCGGCAAAAAACCGTATTGATGATTGACTTGGCTATAGCAGTAAAGCCGGTATTTTTTATTTAAGAGGCTTAAAATTTCCGCCATTAAGCAAGCCGAAGCCAAGGCGTCACCGTCCGGCTGTTCATGAGTGACAATCAGGATATTTTGTGATTGTTTTATTAAGTTGTAGGCTTTGGTGTATAGTTGGATATCCATAAAATATGATCTGTCATTGCGAGCTTTTGGAAAAAGCGAAGCAATCTAACATATATGTTGTCTTGAGCAAAAGTTTGTTGTTCGTGAGATTGCTTCGTCGCCCGATTATGGGCTTCTCGCAATGACAATTAAAGCTCCTCCTCTTTTATCTGCTTAATTACTTCTTCTATTTCCGCCGCCCGGCGCTCGGTCGTATCAAGCACCCAATGGAACCTCGGGATCTGCCTGATTTTTAATTTATTTTTTAATTCTCGGCTAAACAGGCTGGAAAGTTTCCACATTTTTTTTAAAACCGACGGGCCGAATTTATCCGGTAAAACCGAAATGGCGATTTTAGCGTGCTTTAAATCGGTTGAGCAATTAACAAAACAAACGGTGATTAGGCCGTTGT
>Ga0172379_10002190_pt1 | contig 35610 bp, 31 predicted proteins | sample GrowelOW334metaG_FD_119756 | JGI IMG/M metagenome (GOLD analysis project Ga0172379, IMG submission 119756) | Groundwater microbial communities from an aquifer near a municipal landfill in Southern Ontario, Canada - Groundwater well OW334 metaG | ecosystem: Environmental > Aquatic > Deep... | reverse complement strand
GGGATAGACGAAGAAGTAATTAAGAAATACATTATTAACCAAGGACGAGAGGACAGCGGGCAAGCGAAGCTTGGACTGTGACTCTGCCCGGATACCACGGGCGTAAGCCCGTGGTGTTTCATTTAGGCAAACTTTTTAATTATCAAAAAGTTTGCTATAATGGTAGGATAATTTTAATATCTTAAGGAGGTATGAAATATTATATTTTACTAACTGTCTTTTTATTTGGCAGTTTTTTTGTTGGAAAAAATATTTTGGCAGCCAATAGTGATATCGTGATAAATGAAATTTTTTCTCCATCTGTGAGCACCCATCAGTGGATTGAAGTGTGGAACAAAGGACTTGTTGGTACCGAATCTGTGAATTTAACAACTTTGAAATTGTGGGAGGATAACACAAGTCACTCAATCTCTACCACAACCAACGGCAATGGTATGGTGGCGTCCGGAGAATATGCGATTATTTGTAAAAATGCCGGCAATTTCTTAACAGACAACCCGTTATTTGTGGGGCAATTATTTTCCGCGGACATAAAAGATTTGGATGGTAGTGAAATTGGTTTAAAAATAAACAAAGGGAGTGACTCTGCGGATTTCTTTGAGAGATTTTCTTTTACAACTTCAACTACCAATTTTTCTTTGGAGCGCGTTGATCCGTTTTTGTCTGATTACACCAATATGAATTGGAAAAATAGCCTAAGCCAAACCGGGAACACAGCCGGAGTAGTTAATAGTGTGTTTTTAACAAATACTTCATCGGGTGTTAATATAACAAATACTTCAACTCCTGAAACAGAAAATAACATTACCTCTACCACAGATATTTTTGATTGGAGTTTTATTAAATTAAATGAAATTATTTCTGATCCGGTTGATGGAAACGAATTGGTGGAGCTATTTAATACCGGATCAAGTACGGTGGATTTATCCGGTGGATCGATTTGTGATTCTTCGGACAGTGGTTGTAAGCCATTGAACGGATCGATAGTCGGACATGATTGGTTGGTGGCGGATTTATTGACCGATAGGTATTTAAATAATGATGGTGATTCTGTAATTTTAAAAGATAAAAACAATAATATTGTGGATCAGGTGAATTATAGTCTTGATAATTTTTTTGTTATCGACAAAGGACAATCGTTGATTAGAAAAGTTGACGGACTGGATACAAATTTGGATGGTGATTGGGCGGTTACCAACAAAATTACTCTTGGTTTTGCAAATGAGTTGGTGGTGCCGGTACCTATTGTTAATAATTCAAATGGTGGCGGAGGAAGTGTGGTGTCTCACAATCCAATCAGTACAGTCGTGTCTGCGTCATCAACAATTAAATCAAACAAAATTTCTACTACCACAAAATCTTCTTCAACAGAACCAAAAGATTCGGTAAATATTAGCTGGAAACTAGATTGGCCGTATGGTTTGAATGTTGGTGAAATGGGGATTTTTAGCGCAAACGGCACCGCTGATCCACGTGGGGGTGAAGTAAAAATCTTTTGGGATTTTGGTGATAATTCCAGCAGTACCGGATTTTTGTTGGGACATACATTTGCGAGTTCCGGAGTTTATCTAGTTTCTGTATTGGCTTCCAGCACGACTGGTACAGCCGGTAAAAAAGAATTTAAAGTTTATGTTGGGGCTGGTTTTTCAATAGCGAATGCCGATGTAAAAATTAACGGTTGGCTCACTACCAGCACAGACGATTCGTCGATAGAATATATTGAATTAAAAAACTTTCTCGACAAACCACAAAATATTTCCGGATGGAAAATAAAAAATAAAAGTGGTAAGGAGTATGAACTACCGGAAAAAACCACAATATCCGCGTCAGGAACTTTAAAATTTTTTAGATCAATTCACCATCTTAGTTTTGATAAAGATGGAGATAAAATTGTTTTAACATCTCCAAACGACAAAGAAATAAATAAAATATTATTGGTGGCAGAAAAAAGTAAAAATGTGGAGAAAAATAAAGAGGTAAAAAAGTCGGCGGTTAAAGCGGTGGCTGGTTGGTTGACTGTTCGCGGGGTAGTAACCGTGGAACCAAAAACTTTTGGCCAACAATTTTTTTATATTAGTGATGGTCAGACCGGTGTGCAGATTTATCAGTATAAAAAAGATTTTCCGGAGTTAAAAATCGGCGATGAAATATCTGTCGGAGGAGAAACTTCGGAAATTGGCGGTATTAAAAGAATAAAAATAAAAAACAGAAACGCGATAGATATTTTGGCAACCAACAAAACAATCGAGCCGGTAGATTTGAAAATTGAGGATATAAGCAAAGAATTGTTGGGTGCGTTGGTCAAAGTGTCCGGCGACATCACTGAAATAAAAAGTAATTTTATGTATGTTGATGATGGTGACACGGAAATCGCGGTTTATTTCAAAAAAGGAGCCGGAATTAATAAACAGGAATTAAAAGAGGGAGATAAAGTGGAAGTGGTGGGGATTTTGAACGAAGGTAAAGATGGTTGGCAAGTTTTACCACGAGCGTTGGCGGATTTAAATGTAATTGGTCGCGCTGATGAAGTAAAGGATCAGGGCACACAAAGTGTTGCTACCAACAAATACCTAACAGTCACAATTGGTGGCTTGGCGATGTTATTGTTGGGTTTTTTGGTCAAAGCACGAGGTGGTTTGTTGGTTGCTGGCACCAAGAAAGCGGCTGTCTTGATAAGAGAAATTATAAAGAGGGGTTGATTTAGATTGATTTGTGTGATAGTTTATGTCTTATAACCAGCTGGAAGGGTAGCCAAGTGGTTGTACGGCAACAGTCTTGAAAACTGTCGTACCGAAAGGTACCGTGGGTTCGAATCCCACCCCTTCCGCCAATTTTCACTTTTAAATTTAATATAAATATGTCTGAAAAAATGTCTCGTCTTTCAGAGGCGGAAACTCAAGGACAACAAGAAATTACGAAAAGACCCGAATACGCTCAGGCGTGTGAAAATACTAAACATAGCGGAGATCTGATTAGAGAACTACTAAAATTAGGTGTACCAAAAACAGAAGTAGAAGTATTTGCACTTGGTTGTTTGGAAAAAAATATTAGAGCAGGTTATGGACTGGGTACCGTTCGCAGTATCGCCAGACAAGGAGGAGCAATAACCGAATCAGAAGTTGATAAGTTTTTCGAGGAAGTAAAAGTTAGAATGTTGATGGAAACACCCACCGAAAACGAAGAGGAAAAAGCAAAGAGAGAGGCTGAAGAGCTAGCAGAGATGCTAAAACAATACGAGTAAAAAGATAGAGTGTATAATCTGCTATGTCAAAACAAAAGAAAAAATCATTTGCCCCACTGCTCGGACGGGTACTAAAAAAGATAGCTCCTCGTATTGGGGCAAAGGTGACAATGGAACCCGAGTGGAATATTGTCGGGCAGATTATTTTCAAGAGTGGTCGGAAGCGATATTTTCGATACTCAAGCCTCGATCTTAATTCTCTTGGATCTTCCGAAGTGGCGAAAGACAAAGATTATGCCAATTTTTTTATGAAAAAAATGGGATATCCAACTGTCCCAAACAGCAAAACTTTTTATAAAAATGAATGGGCGCAGGCAGTCGGTCAATCCAGTCGTAACATTGACGCCGCATATTGTCATGCGAAAAAAATTGGGTTTCCTGTTATTGTAAAGCCAAACAGTGGTAGTCAGGGATCAGGGGTGACGCTAGTGTATAACAAACAAGAATTTTATCGGGCAATCCGAACAGTTTTTGAGAATGACAGAGTCGCTCTGGTTCAACAGAAAGTTGAAGGTAGGGACTATCGCCTTGTGGTGCTTGATAAAAAAGTAATTTCAGTGTACGAACGTTTGCCATTAAGTGTTGTCGGAGATGGTCAATCAACAATTTTACAGCTAATGAAATTGAAGCAGAAACAGTTCGTCGCTTCAAGCCGGGATACTCAGTTGAAATTCAACGACCCACGCATCAAAGAAAAATTAAAACATTCAGGAATGAATTTTTACTCTATTCCGAAACAAGAGCAACGCGTTTTTCTTCTTGATAATGCCAACCTATCTACCGGTGGGGATTCAATTGATGTAACTGAAAAAACCCATTCTGATTTTGAGAAATTAGCAATACAACTTACAAGAGACATGGGGCTTCGACTTTGTGGGGTTGATCTTATGATTAAGGGTGGTATAAGCGAAAAACCAAAAACATTTTGGGTATTAGAAATTAACTCCGCTCCCGGTCTTGATCATTATGCAAAGACAGGAAAGGCGCAAGAAAAAATTGTTGAGAATCTATATCTTGAAGTTCTCAAAAGCATGGAGAAAAGTGGCTAATTTTTGATTTTATTTTAAGATACTATTAAAGAATGGACAAATTCATTCTTTTTTAGTATCATTTAGTTGTTTTGGAGAGGTGGCTGAGTTGGTTTAAGGCACCAGTTTCGAAAACTGACGTGTTCGAAAGGGCACCGTGGGTTCGAACCCCACCCTCTCCGCTTTTACCTCGCCATAGCTTTTTAGCGAAGGCGGGATTTTGCAATGAAGTGAATTTGAAGGTTAAAATTAAGTGTGTAAATTTATGATTAACAACAAAAACAACGTTGCTTATATAGATGGTGCAAATCTGCACAAAGCGGCTCTGCAGTTAGACTGGGGGCTTGATTATGCAAGGTTGCGTGTTTGGCTTACCGAAAAATATGGTGTTAAACAGGCTTATTTGTTCCTTGGTCTAATTCCAAAATATAAGAATTTATATACTTATTTACAAGAAGTCGGTTTTACTTTGATTTTTAAGGAGGTTACCTATTATGGTAAAGGTAAAGTAAAAGGTAACTGTGATGCAGAACTGATTGTTCGTGCCATGAAAGAGGCTTATGAAAATACCCATGAAAAAGCCGTGTTGGTAGCAAGTGACGGTGATTATGCTGTATTAGTTTCATTTCTAATCGAAAAACAAAAATTTGAAATTGTTTTATCGCCTGCTCCATCAGCAAAATGTTCAATTTTGCTAAAGCGCACCGGTGCAAAAATATCTTATATTAGTGATCAGCGTTCAATTTTAGCTATTATAAAAGAAAAAACCCCCGATGCGGACAGAACCGCATAGGGGTTTTTTTCGTAGTAATTATTTATATAATGCCAGTTTTTTGTTGTTTTGTCAAGCTTTTTTGTATTTTATCCACAATTTCTTATATTTTTAGTCTTGAAAACGTCAGTTTTACACCAGTATGTCCAAACCAGTAGATATCGAACCAGAATGGGCGACGATATTAGCAAATTATTTTTCCTCTGAACGTTTTCAAAAACTGGCGGATTTTGTGCGTGAAGAATATGTTAAAAAGTCCATATATCCAAAACCGCAGGATATTTTTAAAGCTTTTTGGTTGACGCCATTTTCCAATGTTCAAGTGGTGATTTTGGGTCAAGATCCTTATCACGGCACGGATCAAGCGCACGGTCTTAGTTTTTCTGTTCCGGAAACTGTCAAAGTTCCGCCATCATTACAAAATATTTATAAGGAGATAGCAAGTGATTTGGGAATAAAAAAAGATTTTAAGACTGGGAATTTAGTATCATGGGCGAAGCAAGGTGTTTTGCTTTTGAATGCTATCCTAACAGTAGTTGCCAACACTCCGGCCTCACATCGGGAAAAAGGCTGGGAGGAGTTCACTGACACGGTCATCAAAACAATTTCTGATAAACGAGAAAATGTCGTTTTTATGCTTTGGGGGAATTTTGCCAGAAGTAAAAAAGCTTTGATCGATACTAGCAAACACCTAGTTTTGGAAGCCCCACACCCATCGCCTTTTTCAGCTCACTCCGGTTTTATGGGTTGTAAACATTTTTCAAAATGCAATGAATATTTGCAAAAGCATGGTAAAAAAGAAATAAAATGGTGATGAACAAAACAATAACTTTAAAAAACAAAGAACTGGCATATAGCCACCGTCGTTTGCGACGATCTCGCCGTGTTCGTTTGGCAATTTCTTTTGGCGGTAAAATCACCGTTACTACGCCAATATTTTTTCCGGAATATAAAATAAAAGATTTTTTATTTCAACACGCTGATTGGATTTTAGAAAAAATCGCCAACTATAAAGAAAAAGAATCAAAAAGTATTTTTCCGGTCGGCCACAAAGATTATCTGATAAACAAAAGCCGAGCTTTGCGTTTGGTGCGTGAAAAGCTGGCACAGTTGAACGGTATTTATAATTTCAGGTATAATAAAGTAACAGTAAAAAACACCAATAGTCGCTGGGGTAGTTGTTCCAAAAGCGGCAACTTGAATTTTAATTATAAATTGATATACTTACCGGATGATTTGGCCGGTTATGTGGTAGCGCACGAGCTGTCTCATTTACAAGAGATGAATCACGGTAGAAATTTTTGGAAGTTAGTTTCTAAAACCGTGCCACATTGGCAAATCCTGAGAAAACAGTTAAAAAATATTTATTAACAATATTATTTATGATTAATAAAAATAAGTTGACAGTAATTTTATTAATTTTGTTAGTGCCTCTATTGTCGGGTTGTTCGGTGAATGACCAAGTTAAAAAAACAGACTTAAACAATACTGATTGGAGTGAAATTTTAAAAGACGATTCGGTCAAAGTAAACACAAATACTAGTACAAGTACTGAACAAACGAAACAAGACACTGGTTCTACGATAGCTCCCAGCGCAGTCACCACTACTATTAATAAAATAACCAATAATTTAAATAAAAATAATTCTATGGATCAATTCGATGCAAACAAACAATATGTCGCTGTCGTGCATACCACTCTGGGAGATTTTACTATAAATTTTAACAAAAACCAGACTCCAAAAACAGTCGAAAATTTTGTTACCTTAGCCAAAAAAGGGTTTTATGACAAAACTATTTTTCACCGCGTAATGAAAGGTTTTATGATTCAAGGTGGTGATCCAAAAGGCAACGGCACTGGTGGCCCCGGATATAAATTTGCTGACGAGCCATTTGACGGTGAATATCTGCGCGGTACGGTGGCGATGGCCAATTCGGGTCCAAATACCAATGGTAGTCAGTTTTTTATTATGCATGCCAATGTTCCTCTACCAAAAAATTATGTTATTTTTGGTCACGTGACAGAAGGAATGGAAACGGTGGATAAGATTGCCAATGCTGAAGTGGAATATAATAATGGAGAGATGTCAAAACCAATCAATCCGGTAAAGATTGTTTCTATAAAAGTAGTAGAATAGTTTAGAAGCACTATTCTTCAAAATTGGGCCGCTCTATCTGGAGTGGCTCTATTTGTTTTTCACCGTCAGTTATTTTCATGATGTCTTTATCAATCTTGTTGAGTTCTTTGTGAGCGGTGTTGTAAGATCGCACTGTTACATCAATATTGTTGCCCAGTTTTTTCATGTGTTCGTCGTAAGTCAAAAGGTGTCGTCCCAAATCCTCTACCCTCTTGATAATATCTTTGGCGGTTTCTTCTATTTGCAAAGCGCGTAAACCTTGCATGACAGTTTGCAAATAAGCCAAGAATGATGTGGGTGAAACAATTATCACGTGATACTTTCCGGCGGCGCGTTGGATGAGATTTTCGGTGTCTTCTTCTTGTAAAGCTCCGATTTTATTGATTAATAAATCATAGTAGATGGCTTCATGTGGAATAAACATGAAAGCAAAATCCATGGTGCCATTTTTCGGTTGGATATATTTGGCGGTTTCTTGAATTCTTAATTTTAAATCATTGACGAAAGCTTTTTCCAGACGATCGCGCTCTGCCTCGTTGCGTTCTTCAATCAAGCGGTTATAATTTTCTAAACTGAATTTGGAGTCAATTGGTATGATTTTGTCTTTGACGAAAACCACGGCATCTACAATGGTTCCGTTATCAAACGGATATTGCATTCTGTAACTGCCTGGGGGTAAAACATTTTTTAAAAGTGTCTCTAAATAATATTCACCCAAGATGCCACGCTGTTTTGGGTTCTTTAGAATATCTTGCAAACTTTGCAGTTGATCGGCAAAATTTACCACTTGCCTATTGGTTTCATCCAGCTTGGTCAGACGTTCGGTGATGTCAGTAATAATTTTTACGCTTTGGCCAAATTGGCTTTGGACTGTTTTGTGAATATTATTTTGTGTTTCATTCATGGCGCGGTGGCTTTCGGAGATTTTATTCTCCATTACCCTGCTCAAATCTTGGATTTGGTTTTGTAACATGACCAGTGATTGACCATCGTTGGCTGGTATTTTTTTAAAAAAAATAATTAAAACAGCAAGCCCGCAAACAATTATAAATAGCAAGATAATAATGAATATTTCCATAATTTTATATATAAAAATGGTTATTTATTGTGTTTTGTCTCCCCACCAGGAATCGAACCTGGATCAAGACGTTAGGAGTGTCTCATTCTATCCATTGAACTATGAGGAGAGATAATATTGTGTACCAGTTTGTTAATAGCAAAGATTTTTTTTAACATTAATCCACCCTTTTTTATTCTAACTCGGCACATTCCGTATTTTAGTTTGCCACTTTTTTTACCACTTAGCACATTGATGCTAACATTGTCGCGTAAATCAATTTTTGTGATAACTGACCAAAAATCAATACATTTTTGTTTATCTAAATCTTCGTAGGTCCTGATTGAGATTGTAAAATTTTCATCTTTTATGGAAAATTCTGTCCTTAGTATATCCATAAAGATAGCAATCATGCTTGAATCAGTATTAGTAAAGCTAAAATCTTTTTTGTTTCCTTCCGCCCAATATAATGAACAAGCGATAAGTTTGCGTTCTCTACTGGTTAATCCATCTATAAGTTTTATGGCTTCTGCGTGTGCGTATTCCCAATTTCTTTCCGACATGATTTTACTGGCGTTTCGACGGTCGGCCAAACGTTGTTGAAATTCTTGTAAAATAGGAATATCTTTTGCATATCTGTAAGCGGATGTTTTGGTTATTTTTAAAATTTGGCCAATCTCAGGAATACTATAACCATGTTTTCTCAAGTATACTATTTGATTTTTTATTTCAGTTTTTAATAATTTTGGCATATTTTTTGGGTATCTTTTATTATAACAGATATAGCAAAATAGTTCAAGTAATGTGTAGCTATATTCCTATACGTTGTCATTGCCGCGTGCTTGGTGGGCATCGCTTTGCTCATTTTGTTGTGTGTGTTGTGTAATCGGTATCGATGCCAGCACCCACAAGAATTTTCCACTGGGTGATCAACAGTGACGTAGTGAGGTATCTCCCGCCGGTTCTTTCTCCAAGAACCACCCTCCCTGCGCTGATGATTTAAGTTAATAAAATATATTGATCTTTTTTATGCATTATGATAGTGTATATTTTATCCTAAGGGCCTGTAGTATAGTGGTAATATACGGCATTCGCATTGCTGAGACGGGAGTCCGATTCTCCCCAGGTCCACCAGAACATAAAAAGTTTGTAGTGGCAAAAAATAGGCTGGTAGCCTATTTTTGTTTATAAAACTGTGGATAACTCTGGGTATAAGTGCATACAAAAGTGCGTATTTGTATACACTAGTGTATACAAACTTAATAAAAAACGGCTAAAATCAGTTGTTTTTAGGAAATGTTTCACGGGAAACAATCAGTCTTAATGTTTCCCGTGAAACATTTGTGGAAAACAAAAAACACTCTATTATTAAGAGTGTTTTGTTATCAAAAGAAAGGATGGGAGGGCTCGGCTTGGTAGCTTCGCCCTCACGTGAAATTCGCCTCATCACTGATGAAGCACATCACCACACCCTTTCGTCGTTCAGTCGCGTGGCAGTTCGAGCCACCTTCGGTAGAGGGCGTCGACGCGGAGGAGGTGTTCAGCCTCACTTCGCAACAACTGCACCTTGCCATCGTCAATGAAATCGATCACACGTCTTGGATCCACGGAACTACGACGGTTGTTCAAAAAGTTTCCGACCGTGTCGGATCCCTTGTCGAGCGCGGTGTGCAAATTCCCTATGCTGGGGAACGTTTCTTTGACTGCGCGAACGAATTCATCGGGGTATTTCATAGGAACCTCTTTTCTTGGATGTGGTGGTGATTGGCGAGAGTGTCCGTGGTGGTGGTCTTCCCACACACAACAGGACAACTCAAAACTAGCATGCAGATACCCAAAAGTCAAGACACAGCACTTCAAAAAAGTTTCCCGTGAAACATTTTAAAATTAAAAAAAGACAACAAAAAATATTTTTAAAATATTAAAAAAATAGTTGTTGTGTATAACTTTTTATGGTATAATATTGGTAATAAAAGTATTTTTTTAAAGTATATTTTTTTATGTTTAGTCAAGCACGTGTTAGCAAGGTGATAGGTGTGTTTTCGTATGTATTTTTGATTTTAAACATAGTTTTGGTTCCTTTATTTTTGGACAAAAATCTTAATAATTTTTATATCATACCAAAACAGTATGCGTTTGGAGGTTTGGTGATGATAAATATATTGTTGTGGATTGCCAAATTTGTTTTGACTAAAAAAATTCAATTCACCAAAACAATGATCGATGTGCCGATTTTGTCTTTGGGCATAGTTGGGCTATTAGCAGCGATATTTTCAGCCAATGTTTATGATAGTTTTTTTGGACGAGCTGAATATTTTACTTTGAATTTTGTTTTGTTGATTTTGTTTTTTGCCTTTTATTATGTAGTTGTAAATTTTGTTAAAACAGAAAAAATGTGGCGGGGCATTCTTGATTCATTTTTGGCGGTAGGGTTGATTACGTTAATATTATTTATTTTAAAGATTGCTTTTAAAGTAACTTTTTTAACAAAATTTATTGGACAGTCTTGGAATACTATAGATCCGACCAATAGTATTTTTGGTGTTTGGGCGGTGATTTTATTGATTCTATCTTTTGGTCAGTTGATAAAAAAGAATTTGAGTCTGATTCGAATGATCTGGTCGTTTGTTATCGGTATTTTGTCTTTTGCCGTGCTGGTAATGTTGAGTTTTAAAATATTATGGATAATTTTATTGATAGCACTCATATTGTTGTTGATGTTTGGTATAGGTTTTATCCGCGAAGTTCGTTTGTGGTGGATATCGGTGCTGTTTGCCTTATTGGTTTTTACTATTATATTTATAGTTTTTGGCACACCAAAATTTGTTCAAATGCCGGCGCCAACCGAGCTGTCTCTTGGTTTTAATCCCTCATGGTCGGTTACTTACGATACTATTTTTTCCAGTGTCAAAGATTTTTTTATTGGTAGTGGTCTCGGGTCGTTTGGAGTAGATTTTTCTCAGTTTAGAAATATTTCTTTCAATTCTGATCCGACCGCATGGTCTTTGCGTTTCAACCAACCTTACGATACTTTACTTAGCATATTGTCTGAAGGCGGAGTGTTGTTTGTTTGCGCCTTTGTTTTTCTAATTCTTTTAGTGTTGGGGCATGTGTTCGCGGCTTGGAATAAAATTCGGACATCTGTTTCGTCAGAATTGAATTTAAAAAAGGACAATATTTTATTTGAATCGTTTTTGGTTACGATTGCTTTTGTGGTTTTGACTATTGGTTTTGGTGTGGTTTTTTATAGTCAGGTGTTGTGGTTTGTTTGGTGGTTGATGTTGTCCTTGTTGGTTGTTGGGTTTTCATTTTATAGTCGAAATTTTATTCATGAAAAAGAATGGACACTTGAAGACACTCCTCAGTATAGTTTGTCTTTTTCGTTTGGTTTGATTGTGATAATTACCGGATTGGTGATGGTTTCTGTTTGGGGCGCTAGATTGTATTTGGGAGAGATTGCGTTTGCCAAAGCCGTATCGAGTGGGGATAGCAAAACAGCAGAAATATTTATTAATGATGCATTGGACAAAAGACCGAATTCCGATGTTTACCATTCTGTTCGGGCGCAAATTTATTTGAATCAGGCGGTAGAGATTAGTAAACAGGCAAATCCGGATGTACAGGCTATCAGCACAATTATGGCTAAAGCGGTAAATGAAGCAAAATACGCTACAGATTTGTCGCCTAGGTCAGTAGCGTTGTGGGAAAATTTGGCTACGATGTATGAAAATGCCTCTGCTTTGGTACCAGAAGCACGGGATTGGGCATTGAAATCTTTGCAACAAGCCAGAGATTTAGAACCAACCAACCCGATGCTTTGGTTGCGCCTAGGAAATAATTATGCGGCCACAGCCAAATGGGATGATGCTATAAAAAATTACGAAAAGGCGATTGCTTTGAAAGCTGATTATTTTGGCGCGTATGTCGGCTTGTCCAATGCCTATGAACAAACGCAAAAAATGGACAAGGCCATTGAAGTTTATGAAAAAATAGTTGGACAAAACCAGTCTGATCCGGAAACTTTATATAACTACGGTCGGTTGTTATACAACCGCAATAACACCGGTGATCGAGATTTGGTTGAAAAAATTTGGAGCAAAGTTATCAGTATCCAGCCAAATTATTCCAACGCACTATATAGCCTTGGTTTGTTATATGAAACAAGAGGCGACCAGGCAACCGCACTACAATATTACTATAGAGTAAAAGATTTAAATCCTGATAATCAAAATATTTTGGACAAAATAAAGAAAATGGTTGGTGCTTCGGCAAGTGTTGCGCCGACTCCAAATGTAACACCGGTTCAAATTAAGAATAAAACATAATTATGCGAGTTAGTAAAGTTATTGTTTTGGTAGTTGCAATTGCTTTGGTTATGCCGAGTTTGGCTTTCGCGGCGATGTCTTCTACCAATTATTATATATTTGCAGATAGTGTGGATTTTGGTGGTGGATCCAGCGCTAGTACCAGCTATAGTTTACAGGATTCTTTGGGTGGCTATGCAACCGGAATTAGTACCAGCACCAGCTATCAAATTCGTGCTGGTTATCAGGCAGAAGAGGTTGGTCTTTTAAGTATGGTTTTAGATGGTAGTAGTGTTAATTTTGGAACAGTGTCTTCGGTCGGATTGCTTAGTAGTAATATTATCGCGGTAGTGAACACCAACTCTATAACCGGTTATACTTTGTCGATTTTGGATGTTAATGGCACCTCATTATCGGCAGTAGCGGATGGTACGGTAGATGGTGCCGGTAATGTTGAAGAGTATGGTTTGGCTGTGAGTGGAACACACGTGGCTTATTCCAATGATGTGGCGATACTCAACGGGCTGGTGTTATCGTCGGTTTCTTCACCCGCTTATTCCGACACCACCACTTTGATATTTAAGGCTGCGCGAGCACCGAGTAGTTTACCGGCCACATACGCCCAAAGCATTATTTTATCAGCGGCGGCAAATATTTAATTATGTTGATGAAAAATAAAACAAAAGTTGGAATATTGTTTTTATTGTCTTTTTTGTTTGCTTCTTTTGTGAGTGCCTTTTCCATTAGTCCTTTAAAATATACTATTAGTTTAGATGCCGGTGATGCCAAAGATTTGGTGGTATCTGTAAAAAACGATTCAAACATGGAAAAAGAATATCAAACAAAAGTAGTAGGCGTACAACAAGACAGTAGTGGTCGACCGATTTTTAAATCAAATAGTGATGTGGCTGAAAATTGGATAAAATTTAAGAGTGAAAAAACGATTTTAAAAAGCAATGAAAATAAAGATTTTATTTTTACATTTACTATTCCAAAAAACACCCCTCCCGGAGCGCATTATTTGGGAATAGGAGTTCAAGAAATTGCCGGTAAAAATATCAGTGGTCAATTAATGACTACCGTAATTTTGCAAATCGCCGGAACAGCTAACGAGTCTTTGGTTTTGGAAAAATTTTATCCGGTTAAAAAATATTTTTTTAATAAAAACTTAGCTTATTTTTTACAGGTAAAGAATGTGGGTAATATTGATTTGTCCATGAAAGCTAATTTACAAACATATAACTTTAAAAATAAAAACATAGATTCAATCAGTATTAATTTGGGAAATAAATTGTTTGCTCAATCTAATCGTAGTATTGAAATTAACCCATCTGTTAGTAGTAAAATATTCTGGCCCGGGCTGTATCACTCTATGATTGTCGTAGACTACGGATTAACCAATCAACAAATAGTTGGTAGTGCAAATTTTTGGTATTGGCCGGTTTGGTTCTTGTGTTTGGTTGGATTAGCGATGGTTTTGATTGTGTTATTTTTTATATATAGAAAAAATAAACATGAAGCTGTGGAATAAAAAAATATTTTTATTGTTAGCTGTTTTATTTTTAAATGGATTATTTTTTTATTCAGTAAAGGCGGCGACAGACAATGAGAATATCAATGTACAATTAGTGATTCCTGGGGGAGGAAGTAGTGGTTGTGGGTCGAACTGTCCACGGTCTGATATAACCCCACCGGTGATTTATAGTGTTGTTACCAGCACATCTCAAACTACCGCTTCAGTTTCATGGAGTGCTAGCGATGATATGGGATTATCATCAATAACTTTTGATTATGGAACTACCATGGCTTATGGTCAGACAGCGCATCCCTCCGGTGAATATAACTATGTTGCAAGTTTGCAAGGACTAGCTACCGGCACGATTTATTATTTTAAAATTACAGCTGTTGATACAAGTAATAACGGTGTCAATTTTACGGGGAGTTTTCAAACCACTGGAGTGGCACCCCCATCAGACCACACTCCACCAACCATTTCCAATGTAGTTTCTAGTACTACACACAACACGGCTTCGGTTTCGTGGAGTGCCAGTGATAATATTGGAATAGCATCATTAATTTTTGATTATGGGACCACTGTGGCCTATGGTCAGACTGCAGTACCTAGCGGTAGTTATGTTGTCAGTTTGTCGGGTTTGACTACAAATACGGTTTATTATTTTAAAATAACAGTCGCAGACATTGTTGGAAATGATATTAGTTTTACCGGAAGTTTTAAAACAGAAATGTATGGACTTGAAGTTGTCGGGCCGATAATTTCTGACATAACAGTCACTCCCGGAGTAAATTTGGCGGTAGTTAATTTTCTTACAGACAAAGACGCTTTAGCCCAAATAAATTACGGAGAAACAACTTCTTTGGGTAGTAGTGCTGTCGAAAGCCATGTGCTATCGACTAGGTTTGCAATCACTTTGCTTGGGTTGTTGCCCAACAAAACATATTATTATAAGGTTATTGCTACTGACGCTGATCAAAACAGCTCTGCCACCTCAATTTTTAATTTCAAAACTTTATCAGATGATATAAACCCACCGGATGTTTCAAATTTACAAATTTCTACAGGACTAAGTTCGTTTACATTAACTTGGAAAAATCCTTTACTGTCTTTTACTCCCGATTTTGCCGGAGTTAAAATTTTGAGAAAGATAGGTAGTCAGGCTTCCGGTCCAAGTGATAGTGGGGCAACTGTTGTATATGATGGTTACAATGAAACCGTGATTGACGGCTCGGTGTTATCCGGTTTTACTTATTTTTATACAGCTTTTTCTCATGATACGGCAGGCAATTTTAGTTCTGGGAATTTTGTCAGTGGAAAAATTGATGTTATAGTCCACCATACAGCAGAAATTTGTAATAATAGTATTGATGATAATGGTGATGGTAGGATAGATTGTACAGATATTCTCTGTACAGATGATGTTAACTGTAAAACAACCGACTTACCGGAACCACTGATAATCGGTGGAGCTACGCCGGCTTGTAGTGATGAAAAAGACAACGATAGTGATGGTTTGGTAGATTTTCCAGCCGATCCCGGATGTTCTAATTTGCAGGATAGCGATGAATACAATCCACCAACAGCCACTGTGCCGGAATTTGAAAAATTAACACTGGATAAATTAAAGTTTTTTGCCGGTAGTCATCAGATTGAATTGACCATCAAAGCCAAAACGGTCTCAGGTTTGGCTGGGAGTAATTTGAGTATTGGTATAAAAAAGACTTCGTTGATAGGTGAGCCAAAAAGTTTAATTTTGCGTGTTGGTGATACCGACCAACACCAGTTCAATTTCGACAGCTCCAACAATACTTATTATGCCGATGTACTATTTCCACAAAATGGAAAAAGTCAGGCATATATAGAAATAAATTATGGAGCAGGTCAAATCGATTCACTTGGGGTTGATTTACAAGCGGTTGGTTTGGGTAAAATAACTGATGGAAAAAATAATAATTTGGCTGGTGTAGAAGTTATTTTACGCAAAGAAAATGGAGATACTTTTCCAGCTCAAATTTATGGTCAAAAAAATCCGCAGACAACCAACAGTGATGCTTTGGTTGGTTGGATGGTGCCAAACGGTCGGTATTATATTACTGCCACGAAGAACGGTTTTTATGAATACAGTGGCCCATTTTTTTCTGTAGTTGACAACATCATCAACACTTCAATTAATTTGGTTGTTGTTCCACCAAAACTTCAAGATGTAATTGACCCAAACGCTTCAGTAGCCAAAAATGTCGTTAATGTAGCTATAAATATAGCCGAAAAGACTTCCGCGGCAACAGCTAGAGCAACCAAACAAATAGAAAATGCGGTTGGGGCAGTACAAGAAATTGCCAACGACCCAACAGTAAAACAAGTAGCCAATAGAGTGGTGGCACCAACTGCGGTTGGTGTGGCGGCAGTTGGTACGGCCGTATTGGTATCATGGGCGGATATTTTGCCATTGTTACGATTTTTATTTTTACAACCACTGTTGGTTTTGGGGCGTGGCAAGCGGGAAAAATGGGGTTCTGTTTATAATTCTTTGAGTAAATTGCCGGTAGATTTGGCTCTGGTTCGTTTGATCAATGTAGACACTGGAAAATTAGTTCAAACCAAAGTAACCAGTTCTGATGGGCGATACTTCTTTACAGTCAATGCCGGTCGCTATCGTTTGGAGGCTAGAAAGGGATTATTTACATTTCCAACATTTTTATTGAAAGATTTTCAGACAGACGGCAATCGTTTGGATGTTTATCATGGAGAAGAAATAGTAGTATCTGACAAAGGTTCGATAATTACCGCCAATATTCCACTTGATCCGGTTGGTCAAAAACTAAAAACCCCATTGCGTTTGATAGTTGGCAAAATGATGCATAGAATACAAAATGTGGTTTCGTGGATTGGTCTTTTGGTTACACTTGGTTCACTATATATATCTCCAACTTGGTATATGTGGGTATTGCTTGGTGTACATTTGGCTATGACATTTGCGTTTAAGCGTCTTTCTAAGCCACCAGTGACCAAAGGTTGGGGGATAGTTTATGACGAACAGTCCAAAAAACCATTATCCAAAGTTGTGGCGCGCTTGTTTGATTCCAAATTTAATAAATTGGTTGCCACTGAAATTACAGGATCGGATGGTAAATATTATTTTATGGCGGGAGATAATCAATATTATGTATCTTATGATCGTGATGGTTATGAGCCATTAAAGACTGAAATTATTGATCTAAAAGGCAAAGAGGCAGAATCGATTGCCAAGGATGTAAATTTAAAGAAAAAATAGCAGATAGTTATACACATTTTTATTTTAATTTTAACAAAAAAGTAGTATAATATTAAGTAGAATTTATTTATGGAGGTTTCTGCAGAGAAACAATTTAAAGAGAGTAAATCCCGTAATTTTTTGTATTTTGGGTTGGTTTTGTTTTCTGTATTTGTATTTGGAATTTTTGGATATTTAAATTTTGTTTCAGCGGCTACTCCACCAAGTATAGTTACGTATCAGGGAAAAATATTAGTTGGAGGGGTCGCTCCTTCTGAAGATTTAGCAATAATGTATGTTTTGTATGATGCGGCAAGCGGTGGAAATGCCCTATATACAGCTGCCGGCACAACCAGTTCGCCGTTAACGTTTAGGACTACCGTTAGTAATGGTTTTTTTACAACTGATTTAGGTGGTGCGGGTACAAATGCGCTTGACTCTGCAATATTTAGAGACAACCAGACTGTTTATTTGGAAGTTTCGTTTGTTTCAGGTGTTGTTACTGAAACTCTTAGCCCGCGTAAAAGAATTACTGCCAGTCCGTTTGCAATAAACTCAATGTATTTAAATGGGATAGGTGCAAGTTCGACTCCACAATCGTCTTCTTATATTCCAATTTCTGATAGTAGTGGTAATTTAAACTTTAACAATGTTACTTCTACTGGTGTGTATGTTTCCGGTAATACTACTATTGGTGGTTTGTTGAGCGTAGTTGGTAATTCTTATTTTGGAACAATTGCTTCTGGCACTTGGAGTGGAGGTGTTATTTCCAATGCAGTTGGTGGTATAGGACAAAACAGTTCTGCTTGGAATGGTTTTGTAAAAGTAACCGGTGGTACTTGGTCTACCAGTACTATTAGCGTTGGTGATCTTTCCAATTCCTCCACATTGGCATTTCTGGCGGGTAACCAAACATTTTCCGGATTGAATATTTTTTCTGCCACCACCACTTTTGCATCATCCACTTTTAGTGGGTATGTTGGTATTGGTACTACTACGCCTTTAGCAAGATTACATGTCAATGGTGGAAATATTTTACACACTGCTTTTGGTAATCCAACTTTGAAAAGCTCTTTGACTACTTCAAATGCCTATGGAGTTTATGTTGCTAATAAATATGCCTATGTGGCTGATTTTACGGATGGTTTGAAAATAATAGACATCTCAAATTCCGCTTCCCCGACATTAACTGCTACTCTTAGTACCACCAACCCCCAAGGAGTTTATGTTTCCGGCAGGTATGCCTATGTGGCTGATGCCAATTCAGGTTTGAGGATAATAGACATATCCAATTCTGCTTCGCCGACATTAATCGGTACTCTTGCCACCACCAATGCTTTTGGAGTCTATGTTTCCGGTAAGTATGCCTATGTGGCTGACACGACAGATGGTTTGCGAATAATAGATATTTCTAAACCAAATACTCCATCATTGTTAAGTAGTGTCAGTACTACCAATGCTTATGGAGTGTATGTTTCCGGCAAGTATGCCTATGTGGCTGACGGCAATTCTGGTTTAAGAATAATAGACATTTCTAAACCTAGTTCTCCAACAATAGTAGGTAGTGTTACCACCACTTATGCCTGGGGGGTTTATGTTTCCGGTAAGTATGCCTATGTGGCTGATGATACTGCAGGTTTAAAAATAATAGATATTTCCAACCCTGCCACTCCGACAACCACTGGTATTTTTGATACTGTTTCTGCAGAGGGGGTGTATGTATCCGGAAATTATGCTTATGTGGCTGATTTGGCAGGTGGTTTGAAAACAATAGACATCTCAAACCCTGCTTCTCCAACATTAGTTGGTGCCCTTAGTACTGTTAATGCATATGGAGTCTTTGTTTCCGGTAAATATGCCTATGTGGCCGGTATGTCGGGTGGTTTACAAATAGTAGATATTAACGGGATGGAAACTCCAGCTATGAGCGCCGGTAATATTGCCACCAATGATTTGACTGTTTATGAAAATGTTGACATCGGAAACAGTTTAAATGTTCGCAATGGTTTAAATCTTGGCACCGGTGGCATTTTTTCTACCGGACCGGTAGCAATCAATGTATCATCAACCCAAGGTACAATATTTTCAATATCTACCAACACGGCTTCGGGTGTTTCATTCTTTAATGTAGATTCCAACGGTACAGTAAAAATAAACACCACCACGGCATTTGGTTTAAGTTTTTCCTATAAATTACTGATTGACGCCGGCGCAACTAGTAGTGGGGCCATCGGCACCAATGGTTTTATTCGCGCCACTTCTTATATCTCAGGAACTACCACTCTTGATATAGCTGAAACATATCCGATCAACATGTTGTGTGCGGCTAATGGTACTTGTCCAATCAACGGTGATTTGGTCTGTACAGATCCGACGGTAGTGGCTGGTGTAAAAAAATGTTCAGCTGGTGAATCTGATCGTATGATTGGTATAGTTTCTACTAACCCCGGTTTCTTATTGGGTGGTGGTGATTTGTTTGATCCAAATCAAAATCTAGGTATAGTAAAAGTAGCCTTGGCCGGTCGTGTGCCGACAAAAGTTTCTTCAATAAATGGTGAAATAAACGCTGGGGACAAACTCACTCTTTCCAGTATTGATGGTGTAGCCGCCAAGGCAGTAGGCGAGGTGCCAATCGTCGGTATCGCAATGGAAAGTTTTTCCGGTAATGGTGAGGGGGAAATAATAGTGTTTGTGAATTTAGGTTGGCAAAATCAAGTTTATCAATCCTTGACTGTAAATACCAATAGTTCTACTTTGACCGTCGGTTCAGATATAACACCATACAATTTATTATTGAGTGGTGAATTTACAATGTTTAACAGTGTTTTGAATAAACTGGTATTTAATGCCACAGCTCTATTTGAATCGAACACCAACGATTCTCATGCCTTTATATTTAATGCGATTAATTTTGGCACTTCAACAGATAAATATTTATTATCACTGCGATCAAATAGCGTTCCGAGATTTTCGGTAATGGCCAATGGTGATGTTCGCGCCTCTGGAAATATTTATGCAGCTAGCGCTGTTTTTGGAACATCTTCAAATCCAGGTGATTTGGCCGAACGAGTAGATATTGCTTCTGATGATATTGTTGAGCCAGGTGATGTTTTGGTTGTAGACATGAACAACCCAGATACTTATCGTCGTAGTAGCGGTGCCAATCAGCAAGCTGTAGCCGGTGTAGTTTCTACCAACCCAACTATAGTTGTAGGTAATGGAAAAACTGAATATACTTCAGTAATGGCCATGGTCGGCCGTGTGCCATTGAAGGTGTCTGATGAAAATGGTGCGATTGGTCGTGGTGATTTGCTGGTAACTGCCTCGAGTACCGGGTATGCTATGAAATATGATTCCAAAAAAGACAACGACAACCAGATGGTTGGTGTGGTGGGTATAGCTTTGGATCCGTTCACTGGAGGTAAGGGGAAAATAATGGCTTTGGTGCGTACCGGTTGGGTGAATAGTCATTATGAAACAATTTCTAGCATTAAAGACAATATTCAACAATTGGCAGTTGCCCAAGGAATTGTTTTGGGGGCGACAAGTACTATTAATTTAAATGTAGAAAACAATAAGGGTCAACTGACTTATTCCGGTGGCGACCTCAATTTGCAGGGTAGTATGTTATTAAACGTCGCTTCTGTTAGTGGTAAAAACAACCGCTGGTCAATCGATGAATCCGGGCATTTTATTACCAAAATAAATACTTCTCAAGGTGAAAAAGACATGTATGCCATGCAATCACCAACTTCAGAGTTTGTATTTTCCAGCTCTTCACAGCTCATTGCCGGTGAGGTAAAAGTGATGTTTGATCAGACGATGCAGGATGTGATTGATTCTGACCAACCTTTGAAAATCAACATAACACTAACTTCCGGTGAGGCAAAAGGAATTTATGTTAGCGAGAAAAATTCGCAAGGATTTACGGTAAAAGAATTAGAAGGTGGTACAAGTAGTGCAACGTTTGATTGGATGGTAGTGGCAAAAAGAAAAGAGGAAGTGACGAGTTTGAATGTAGTAGATGTGCCGGTACCAGTTGACGGGGGTCAAACTTTAAATGACGTTGTGACTAGCAGTACTACTGTTAGCACAGCTACTTCAACAAATATAAACGAAATTCCTAATCAGTCGCCAGAACTGATCCCAACGGCATCAGCGCCAGATGCACCTGTTGCGGTTCCGGATGTAGGTGCTACAAATCCTGACTCAACACCAGTTGTGACACCTCCACCAAGTTCAGATTTAGTTCCAACTGAAACACAGATATAATCTTAGTTAAAAAAATTCACCACACCGGAGGTATTGAATTATTTTTTTGGTTATGCTACAATTCGGTTTGTTCATATGGGCCGTTAGCTCAGCTGGTAGAGCGCTTCCATGGCATGGAAGAGGTCGCAGGTTCAAATCCTGTACGGTCCACAAATGAGGTCTTTATTATAATTTATGTCATTTTCAATTGGAATTGTTGGCTTGCCGAATGTTGGAAAATCTACCTTGTTCAATGCTTTGACACGCAGTAAACAAGCTGAAGCACAGAACTATCCTTTTTGTACCATTGACCCAAATGTGGGGGTGGTGGAGGTTCCAGATGAACGACTGATAAAATTAAGTGAAGTTTCCAAATCCAAAAAAATCATTCCGACGGTGATCGAATTTGTAGATATTGCCGGATTGGTCAAAGGTGCTTCTGAAGGACAAGGTCTTGGAAATAAATTTTTGTCACACATTCGTGAAGTGGATGCAATCGCCCAAGTGGTGCGTGCTTTTTCTGATAGCAATGTGATTCATGTAAATAATAAGGTGGATCCAACTGATGATGCCGAAGTAATAAATTTGGAGCTAGCTCTGGCGGATTTACAGACTGTTAGTAAGCGCTTGGAAAATACAAAAAAAGGCGCCAAAGGTGTTGTCGCCAAAGAAGTTGCCAAACAAATTGGACTTTTAGAGAAAGTAAACAAACAATTACAGGACGGCCGACCAGCGCGTGAATTGGAATATGACGAAGAAGAAATGGAAATGGTAAAAGAACTGCACCTGCTCACCATGAAACCAATGTTGTATGTGGTGAATGTGGATGAAGATATGAGTGGTGGCAAAAAATTTGTAGCTCCACCAGGTAGTGAACAAGTGGAAATCAGTGCAAAATTGGAAGCAGAATTAGCTGAGTTAAGCCAAGAAGAATCAAACGAATATTTGAAATCGTTGGGATTGGCTCAAACCGGTTTGGACAAATTGGTGCTGTCTAGTTATAAACTTTTAAATTTGATTACATTTCTAACATCCGGAGAACCTGAAACAAGAGCATGGACAGTAAAACAAGGTTCAAAAGCGCCGGAAGCGGCCGGTGTAATTCACACCGACTTCATAAAGGGTTTCATCAAAGCTGATGTTTGTGACTGGAAGGATTTTGTCGAGTTCGGTGGGTGGAGCGGAATTAAAACAAGTGGTAGGTTACGTTTGGAAGGAAAAGATTATACGGTCAAAGACGGCGATGTAGTATATTTCCACATAGCCTAAATAGTGAATAATAAAAAAACAGGTCAGGTAAAGTTATCATTTGAGCGGGTTATGAGCCGAGGCTCATCCTTTTGCCCTCGCGGGCAAAAAAAGCGAAAAGATAACTTTACCTGACCTGTTTTTGTTTTGCAATGATTAGATTTTTTTAAATCGCCAAATTTCTCTCCCAACATGTTGTCCCGGACGCCAATATAATAGATGTTTGTGCTCTGGCAGTAATGAATCGTTTTTGAATCCGAGTTTTAAAATTTCATTTTCACAATCAATTTTAATCCAGTCTTCTCTATAATTAAAACGTGGAATTATAAATATTACCACGCCATCGGGTTTTAATATTTTTTTAAATCTAGTAAAGGCATTTAGGTATAACATTTTTAATTCGGTTGCCTGCGATTCAATCATCATTTTTGTTTCGCTACCTTTTAATGGTTTACCCAAATAAGACTCTGCCACAATCGCATCAACACTGTTGTTGTTTATTTTTTTAGTAATATCAAAAATGTCTGATTGAAATATATTAATTTTTAAATTGGCATCACCAAGCTGATAATTATTTTTCATCCATTCGATATTTTTGATCGTGTCGCTGATGGCGGTATCGGAAATATCTGAGCCGATAATATTTTTATAACCCATCAACATTGCTTCGGTGATGATAGTGCCGGATCCGCAAAATGGATCAAGTATGATATTTTTGGTTTTTTGAGTGGCCAAATTTATCATCATCATAGCCAATTTTGGCGGTAACATTCCACTTTCATCATCGCGTCCCGGTCGGCCAAAATCTCGTTTGGAAAAATCGTCGATTGATTGTATCGCCTTAGTAACAAAAACTTGATTGTTGCAAAACTCTATATCCGCTCCGCCTTTTATTAAATTATTGTAGATAATAGTGGCGGCATTTTTACTTTCAATATAGCGGGCGGATCGTCCCATTTGTTTGAGAACTTTTTTGGTTTCTATTCCCAACGCATTAAATCCGTTTATTGAAAATTCTATTTTTCCGGTTGGAATATATTTGTTTAAAAATTTAGCCAATTCATCTTTTTGAGTTTTCGCCTGATCGGCCATCTCACAAATTTTAATAGTCCCTCCCAATTGTTTCATTAATTCCGGTAAATCTATTTTTTGATCAAGTGACAAGATGAGTTTGTTTTCTTTGTGATAAACAATATCAAAATTAATATTTTTTAACAAAAAAACCGCTTTGATTTCGGCCAATGACAGGAGGGATTCTCTGCCCAAAATAAAAAGCAGGTTATAACTATTTGTTTTTTGGAGAGGTAGTTGGTGTGGAGCTAGGAGTTTGGACATAATAAAAAATATTTCTTACTTTATCAGTAATCTCGGGTAATGATTTTTTTGAATTTATAATATCTTGCGAAATGGCAAAGTTTTTGCTGTCTATCACATCAGGACCCAAGCTGGTGCTAAGCGAGAGGATCGCGTTGGCGTTGGAAAGGGTTAGGTAGGTATATTGATAGACAAAATAAAACACCAACATGGCACAAGCTAGCAGTAGCCCCACCACCAATATGCCGGCCACCTTCCAGATGGTGTATTTGTTTGCCGGTTTAAGATACCCTGTTTTTTTGATTTGGTCAAATTTAGTGTTGGTTGACATATAGTATCAAATCTAAATTCATTGTCGTTGCGTTAAGGTTGTTGTTTTGTTGGTTGAAGGCAGAAGAAATTTGTAAGTTGGTAATAGTAAAATAAAAACTCTCTTTTTCCAAGGCCGACAAGTATTTTATGATATTTTGATAATCACCATCTATGGTTAGAGAGAGATTTACCGTTTCACCCAATTTATCCAAGTTTGAATTGACAAGTTTTTGTGTTACATGGTTATTGTTGGCGAGATTTTCTAAAGAGGTGATAAGTTTGAGTTCGTCGCCGTGATAAAACAGATAGTCAGGATATTTGGCAACAATGGATTCGATCTCCTCTATTTTTTTCTTTGAGGTGCGTATGGCTTTGGTGTTTTCGTACTTTTTTTCCAAATATTCTCGTAGGACATTTGTTTCTTGTTCCAAGTTCTTGATGTATCGAATTGTTGGAAATATTACGCCAAAAATTACAATCAAAGTGGTAATTGAAAAAAAGGCCAGTATTATTAAAGTTTTTTTCTCAGTATTTAGTTTCATATGATAATTTTTGTTCGACCCTATTGTTTGTTGATTTTTAGACTGGCTTTAATTTCAAAATTGACATTATCTTTTTGAAACAGTTGAGAAGTTGGTGTTAAAATAGAATCCAACCAAGTATATTTTTTTAGTTCCGTTTGGTAGGTCAATAGGGCGTCACGAGTTTGTGCCATACCGGTAATCGTCACACTGTTTGTTTTGCGGTTGATGGAAAAATAATTTATTTTGACATTTTTTGGCAATTTCTCAACTAGCTCTAAAATTTTTGGTGTTAAGGGTGTGTAGCTTTTGTTGGCAGAATTAAATTGTTTGACCAAAACATTCAACTTTCTTATTTCTTGGTTATAATGAGAGTATTCACGGTTTACCAGCATGGCGCTTTGGGACAAATCATTGAATTGATTTTGTAGGGCAAACCAACTCCACAACAGAATTACCGATAGAACGGTCGCTACCAGCAACACAATTTCCAGCATTTCTTTGAAAAAAATAAATTTAATCAACTTTTCTAAAAGTCCTTTTTTGGCAGGTGGAAGAAGATTGATTCTAGATAGTGACATATTAATCGTTGTATGGATTGATAATGGCGCGTAAAGCCAAACCGGTCGCTGAAGCCATAGTCAGCTCTTGATTTTTTTGTTCGGCAGTCAGTTTTTCGGTTTTAATTTTTTTCCAAGTATTTCCATTTTTGAATTGTATTTTCAGTCGATGAGCTAATGTCGGTAATAAGTTTTGCATCTGAGCCATCCCTCCGCAAAGTTCGATGCATTCGATTGGCGCGGTTTGTGGATAGTGATCTTGATAGTATGTAATAGTTTTTTTAATTTCAATTATTAAACCGCTAACGAGTTCATTGATAATTTTTAGATAATCACCTTTTTCTTTTGTGTAATTAAGTCCATTTTTAATTTTTAAATCTTCAGCTTCATCATAAGTAATTTTTAGTTGCTGAATGAGAGTCATGTTAATTATCTCACCGGAGAAATTTATCGTAGTACTAAAACGCACACCTCCCGCATCGTAGATAATTATGGAAGAGCGGGTAGCACCAACATCTAGAATAGCCCCAGTGGTATTTTCCTCATTTATCAGTGATCTGGCAATGGCAAGAGATTCGAGTTCCAAAGCGATAGGCTGTAGGCCGGCACTTTCCAGTAAATAGGTATACGAATCAGCAATAGTTTTTTGGGAGGCGCCGATCAAAACCCTGGTGGCTGGTGATTTTTCATCAGGTGATGATATCGGTGATACTATCTGCCAATCCAAGTAGGTTTCTTCTAGATCAAACGGCAGATGTTTTTGACATTGATAGCGGATGTCTTCTTGAGTTATTTGTTCCGGTGGCATGTCTAGCTCAATCGAAGTGAGGAAAGTTTTTGGTTCTGGTAAATCCGCCACCACCCATGGTGAGTGAATCTTTTTTCCATGCCCGTCTTTTCCAAGTAGTTGCAATAGTTTGTGTCTAACCAACTCCGGTTGTTGAATTTCACCATTAACAATATATCCGGGTGGCAAAGTAACGGTCGCCATATTTGCTATAGTATAACGGTGATCTCTACTAAACATTGGAGCGTGAGACAATTGGACTAATTTTAAAGACAGATCCCCAATATCCAGTCCAAACGCTCCTTCAAATGGATTTTTTGTAAACATATTTAGAAATTTTGAGCCAAAGTATACATCGGCATAATTACGGCCACCGCGATACCCGCGACTACCAAACCGAGCACTACTATGATTACCGGTTCGATAATTACAGAAAAATTTTTCATAGTCGCGTCGACTTCGTTGCCATAATATTCCGCCAATTCTTTCAACATGTCATCCATTTTCCCGGCCTCTTCGCCCACCATAATCATTTCCGTAACCATTGGTGGAAAAATTTCCGGATATCTTGTCAAAATTTTGGAAAGATTGTCTCCGCGTTTGAGCGCCTCACTAACCTCTATCAAACTATCATGATATAACAAATTGGTTTGTACGCTAGAAGTAATTTTTACCGCCTCCACTATCGGGATAGTACTTTCAAGTAACGAAGACAAGGTCAAAGTAAATTTAGCCAAATTTATTTTTTTAATTACCCCACCAAAAATCGGGAGCTTGAGTGTAAGGTGGTGAACATATTTTTTAAATTTAATATTTTTGAGCGCCCAAAAAAATAAAATAATTAGTAATATAAAACCTATTAGCAAATGTATACCATAACTTTGGGTAAATTTTACTGTATTAATTAAGATTTTTGTAGCCAACGGCAAGTCGGATTTAAAATCCGCGAACATTATCATGATTTTTGGCAAAATAAATACAACCATTTCGATAGAGATGCCCAATATCGCCGTCAATACTACAGCCGGATAAATCATCGCACCACGAATACTCGAAGTGAGCTGATGGCTTTTTTTCATTTGGTTTGACACCTGCGTCAAGGCCTCTTCCATTTTTCCGGCGGCTTCACCGGCGGCAATCATGCTGACATAAATTGATGGAAAAACTTTTGGGTATTCAGCCAATACTTCGCTGAGTTGACGTCCTTTTTCGACTTCGGTTTTTATTTCCCCGATGATTAGTTTGAACTTTTTATTTTCAACTTCTTCGCTTAATATTTTTAAAGAAGCGACGATGGATAATCCGGCCTTGGTCATGATTTGCAGGTGAAATACAAATAACATTTTTTGGACAAAAGAAATACGACCAAAAAAATGACTAAAAAAATTATTTAATTTTTGTTCAAACGGTGATAATGTTTTTTCTTTTTTATCCTCCATAAATTTATTCTTTGGTAACGCGCAAAATTTCATTGATTGAGGTAATACCAAGTTTTGCTTTGACTAATCCATCTTCCAACATAGTGGACATGCCATGTTCTCTGGCATATTTTTTTATTTCATCAGCCGGCGCGCGTTCGTTGATTTTTTTGGATAGACCCTCGTCGATTTCCATAACTTCATAAATTCCCATGCGTCCTTTGTATCCGGTTTGACCACAGCGCACACAACCGACACCTTGATAAAATGATAAAGAGTTTGCTTGTTCATCAAAATCTTTGATATTTTCTTTGAAAAGTCCGGATAATTTTTTAATATCAAACATTTTGGCCAGTTCATCTAGTGCCGCTCCTTCTAAAATAAATTCTTTTTTACAATAAGGACAAATTTTACGTACCAAACGTTGGGCGATAATTATGTTTACGGTGTAGGCCACCAAAAATGGAGGTATGCCCATATCAATAAGACGGGGCAGAGTAGTTGGGGCATCATTGGTATGTAAAGTGGAGAGCACCAAATGTCCGGTCATGGCGGCGTTGATGGAAATGTCGGCCGTTTCTTGATCACGGATTTCGCCAACCATGATGATGTTTGGATCTTGGCGCAACAGAGATCGCAAACCACTGGCAAAAGTAAATCCGACTTTGGGATTGATTTGGGATTGGTTGACGCCGTTGACTCGGTATTCGATAGGGTCTTCTACTGTCGAGATATTTACTCCCGGTTGGTTTAAAATTCCTAATATTGAATATAGTGTGGTGGTTTTTCCGGATCCGGTTGGTCCGGTGACCAAAACCATGCCATGGGGCTTTTTTATGGCCGATTCGAGTTTCTTTTTGGAACTTTCCAAGAACCCCAATTCATCCAAGGTTAGCGATTTTGCTCCTTCGTGCAAAAGACGCATGACGATTTTTTCACCATCATAAACCGGTAAAATTGATACACGAAAGGCCAATTTTTCTTCTTGAATTTGGATTTTGAAGCGTCCATCTTGGGGAACCATGTGTTCGTCCAATTTTAGGTTGGATAAGATCTTAACTCTGGCCGTAATGCCATTTTGAACGTTTTTTGGCAAAGTCATCACTGCTTTTAAAATGCCATCAATGCGATATCTGATAACTACTTCTTTTTCTTCCGGTTCAATGTGGATATCCGAGGCGTTTTCGTAGACTGCATGCTCTAAAACGCTGTTTACGATATTGATTATAGGCAGTTCCTCCGCGGCTTTTTTTAGATCTCCTTGGGCGGTAATCTCGCCGGTTTCTTGCTTAACTACCGAGAATTCATCTTTTAATTCGGCATGGTAGCGTCGAATAGCATCTTTGAGATCGCTCGGGGTGGTGATAAATATTACCGGTTCTAGGCCGGTTTTACGTCGTAAAAACTCTATGGTTTGGATATCCGTTGGGTCGGTCATGGCCAATTTCAGCTGATTATTTTCTTTTTCAAAGGCCACGACTTGGTGGGTGCCGGCAACTGGGCCAGGTATTAGGTTTAAAATGTCTTTATTGATTTCTTTTCCTTTTAAATTAACTAACGGAACTTTTAGTGCTAGAGCGGCTTTTTGATATAGCTCATTTTCATCTACCAAAGCGTCGGAAACCAGCACTTCTTCAAGTGTTTTATGTGTTTTATCGGCTTTTTCTTGAGCCTGAGTGATCTGAAGGGGGGTGATTTTTTTATCTAATTTGTTCAGTATGGATTTTAGAGTTTTTGCTGAGAGCATAAACCACAGATTTTAATCTTTTTACTGTTTAATTATACCACAAAATGTCAGAAGCTTCCAATTTAATCGCAGATATTGACTTTTTTTGTATTTATGGTATTATATTTTTGCCTATCTACGAAGTATCTAAAGAAATTTTATTGTAAGTAAGCCAATTTTGGCTTAGAAATTTAAAATACATTATGACTAAATACGAGTTACTGTTGGTTTTGCCAGGGACTTTGGATGAAAAAGAAGCAGAAAACCGTTCCAACGAAATCCTTTCAGTAGTAAAAGAATACAATGGAGAAGCAGAAATTTCTTCTATTGGTAAAATGCGTTTAGCTTATCCTATCAAACAAATTCGTTATGGATATTTTTACACTATCATTTTTAGTGTTGAGTCCAAAGAATTGAAAGCAGTCCAAGAAAAATTGGGATTGATGCGCGATTTGTTGAGGGCTATCATATCTGTCTATAACCCAAATTATACCCCAGCTTCTAAATTGACATTTACAAGTACCTTTTCCAATACCTTTACCACCACCAGTGGTACCAATATGGTCAATGAAGAAATGGTTGAAGTAGAAAAACCAAAAGCACCAGTTGAAAAATCTGTTGACAAAAAAGTGTCCATCCAAGACATCGATAAAAAATTGGATGAAATTTTAGCCGGAGAAATAATTAGTGGCGTTTAATAATTAAACGAAAAATATATGGACTTAAATCGCGTTACTCTAATTGGTCGTTTGACTCGCGACCCTGAAGTGCGCAGTACTCCCGCCGGACGTTCCGTGGCTACAATCACTGTTGCTACAGGAAGAACATGGACTGATCAGGCCGGTCAGAAACAAAAGGAGTCAGAGTTCCATAATGTCGTGATGTGGGCAAAACTAGCTGACATCGCCGGACAATATTTACGCAAAGGCGCTCGTCTGTATGTCGAGGGTCGTTTGAAAACTCGCGACTGGGTAGGACAAGATGGTGTCAAAAGATATCGCACTGAGATTGTCGGTGACAACATGATTATGTTGGATGGCCCGGCTCGCAGTGGTACATCTCCATCAAGTCCCGCAAATTCCAATAATCAAAATTCCGAATCGTCCGAGGAACAACAACCAATCATCGAAGAAGAAATCAAAGTTGAAGATATTCCATTTTAAAAAAATAAATTATGCTATCGAATAGTAACAACAATCGTAAAACAGAAATTAAAAGTTGTTTCTATTGCGTCAATAATAAAGTCGCTATAGATTACAAAGATATTATGAATTTGCGTCGTTTCGTATCTTCTTATATGAAGATTGCTCCACAACGTCGCAGTGGTCTTTGCGCCAAACATCAACGTCACGTGGCCAACGCTATAAAACGCGCTCGCCAAGCCAGTTTGATGCCATTCATACCAAAATAAAAAGATCAAAGCCGACCAAGCTTGCCAGCAGGCAGACTTAGTCGGCTTTTTTTATTATGTCTAATTTCAGTGAATTAAAAAACAATCCGCGTTTGAAAGAAATTTATGAACAGCGCTTGCAAATTTTGCGTTTTACGCGTGAGTTTTTTTGGTCGCAAAATTTTGTGGAAGCGGAAACGCCGATTGCGTTGCACTTACCCGGACAAGAGCCATATCTCAATCCGATGCCGGTGGAATTTGTTGACCCACAAAAAGTTTCTTATAAATTTTATTTGCGCACTTCACCTGAATACGCTTTAAAAAAATTGTTAGCGGTCGGATATCAAAAAGTATTTGAGATTGGAAAATGTTTTCGCAATGAAGAAAGTTTTGGTGGCACACACAATCCGGAATTTACTATGATCGAATGGTATCGCGCCCCCGGAACGTACCTAGATTTCATGGATGATACGGAAAATTTATTTAAATATGTTGGTCAAAAACTGAAAGTAGAAAAATTAAAATATCGCAATTTAGAAATCGAATATTTAAATACTTGGGATAGGTTGTCTGTCAAAGATTTGTGGCAAAAATATTTGCAGGTAAATTTGGATGATTATTTGTCAGTGGAATCAATGAGGAAATTAGTTCAGGCGAATGGTTTGGCGGTTGAGGTGAAAGATGAATATGAAGATTTGTTTTACAAATTATTTTTAAATAAAATTGAACCAAATTTGGGGATTGATCGACCGATATTTATTTGTGATTATCCGGCTCAAATGTGTTCATTGTCCAAATTGTGTGAACATGACCCTCGTTACGCGCAGAGAGCGGAGTTGTATATTGGTGGGTTGGAGTTGGCGAATGGGTTTGGTGAATTGACTGATTCCAAAATGCAAAGATTTAATTTAGAAAAAGATCAAGCGTTACGTGGGCAGTTGGGAAAAGAAGTTTGGCCGATTGATGAAGATTTTATAAAAGCTTTGGATTCATTAAAGCCCGCCTTCGCTGAAGCTTCGGCGAGGCAAGGGGGTATTGCTTTGGGGGTGGATCGTATGGTAGTATTGTTTACTGAGGCGCGAGATATTGACGAAGTGATTTTTCAGAGTGTTGCCGACCAGTTGGGTAATTAATTTTTAGTTCTGTATATTATCGTTTGGTGGTGTGCCTTTTGGCTTTCTTCTCCCGACTTAGTCGGGATCTAGGATGAGCTTCGGCTCATAACCCGCCAAAAGGCACACCACCAAACTTCATTTAACTTGTAAAACACTTAAATATATGGCATCTACATCTGACGTTCGTAAGGGAGTGGTGATTAAACATCAAAATGATTTGTATGTGGTGGTGGAATTTCAGCATATCAATCCTGGGAAGGGATCGGCTTTTGTGCGTACTCGCATGAAAAGTATTGCCAGTGGCAAGGTGATCGAAATTACTTATAAAACCAGTGAAACTGTTGAGATTGTGAATGTTCAGTTTCAAAATATGCAATATTTGTATAAAAGTGGTAATGATTACGCTTTTATGGATATGAGCAGTTATGAACAGGTGGAGATGGACGGAGATTTGGTTGGAGATGATGCGAAATTTTTGAAAGAAGGTTTGGTGGTAATTGTGGGGATATATGAAGACAGACCGGTGAGTATTCAACTACCAAAAAAGATTCAATACACAGTAGTAGAAGCTCCACCAGCGGTGAGAGGTGACAGCGCTTCGGGAAATGTTACCAAAGAAATAAAATTGGACAATGGAATGACTGTACACGCGCCGATATTTATCAAAGAGGGTGAAGAAATATTGGTCAATACTGAAACCGGAGAATATAGTGCCAGAGCCTAAAACAAAACAAGCCTACAAATCGTAGGCTTGTTTTTTTGACTAAATTTCTTCATCATCTTCCTCATCTGCCTTTGATCCCTTGTCTGGCCAAGCGGTTTCTTGGTTGCCGTCGCCATATTCATCGAGATTTTCTTCAAATTCATCCTCGCGTAAATCTTCCACGCTCTTTGAGAGCTCTTTTTCTTCGATGTCGAGTGTAGGTATTTGTGGCATATTGAAAATTAATATATTAATTGATTATATTAATTTTATTATTTTTTAAATATTTAGTCAATGCTTGGGATTGACTTTTTGTTGATAATTTTGTAATATATGCCCATATACGTTGCGGGTGTCATATAACGGCTATTATTCCAGTTTTCCAAACTGGTAACACGGGTTCGACTCCCGTCACCCGCTCGAAACGGTAATTGAGGAATTTTCGGCGATAATCGCCCACGAATTTTCCCACAACCACGACACTTTTTGCCCCGCGAGGCGGAAGTCCGAGCCGATTTTTTGCAAGAAGCTTCGCTTCTCTTCCAAATTTTCGCCGACAGCGATATTTTTGGCTTGGTTGGCCAGTAAAATCCATTCGTGGAAGAGTCCGAGCCAATTATTTCCCTTGTCCTTCAAACTCTCATTAATCTCAATCTTGCGATTGATGATTTTTTGTTTTACGGCGGTGTATTCTTCATTCGTAATAGTACGGTCAAGGTAAGCATCAAGCAAAGTCATTTGTTTTTCGTCCAGCGTTTTTAATTCAGTTTTTAACTTTGTTTTGTCTGCGTTTGATTTCGTAGAATATTTTGTATTATCTATTTCCCACTGTCGTAAAAAATTATCTTTAATTTCGTCGGATAGTGCAACTTTTTTAATTTGTTCATTAATTTGTTTTACCAGCTCTTTTTCCTCTACATATTTTTGACTACAAATGCGGCGTTTTTTAGTACAGCGATAATAAACATACATTTTGCCAGAGGGTTTAATTTTCTTTTCTGAAGTTATCGCACGGCCGCATTCGCCACAGGTCATAAGCCCGCGAAAAGCAAAGTCAATGGTCTTTTTCTGTTTACGAGGTTTGGCCTTGCTAGTTATTACGGTTTGCACTTTATCAAAAAGTTGCTTGGAAATAATTGGCTCGTGGACACCTTGGTACATTTCGCCGTGGTAGACAAATACTCCGTAATAAAATGGATTTTTTAGCATTTCTTGTAGTTTTGAAAACTTTATTGGTCCATTGGTCTGACGACTAATCAAGCCCAGAGAAAATGACAATTCTTCAATACCCATCAAAGTATATATTCCAGTGGCGTACTCCTCAAACAATTTAGCTACTAATGGAGCGCGAACGGGATCCCTGACTATTGTATGATGGCGTAACTCGTTTAGATAACCTACTGGAGCTTTCCCTGGCATTTCACCGCGTCGTAGCTTTTGTCGCAGTCCACGCTTAATATTTTCGCTTAAATTATCAATGTAGTATTTACTTTGCCCAAAAGCAATATTCAACATAAATTTGCCTTGTGGAGTACTATCAAACCAAAAAGTAGGAAATTTTAGTCCTAAAATTTTACCAGTATCAACAAGATAAATAATTTTTCCACCATCCACGGAATTGCGGGCCAATCTATCTGGATGCCACGCTAAAATTCCATAGCCGTCATTATTTTCAATTCTTTCCATCATTTTATTAAAAATTGGCCGTCCCGGAATTTTAGCTGTCTTGCTTTCAATAAATTCATCCACTATTTCCAGTTTTTCTTTTTCTCCAAATTCCCGCAATTCCGTGATTTGCGATTCAATGGATAACACTTGGCGATCATCCTCGTCAGTGGATTTTCGCGCGTAGAGAAAATATTTCATACGATAAAAAATTATTTATATCGCTTTTGGTAATTGTCGTTTTCTTTACCCCACCAATTTGGAAGCCGCCTAACGGCGGTGCAAAAAATTGGCTGTGCCTGCGGGCACGCACGCTTCGCGTGCCGGACTTCCGCCTCGCGGGGCAAAAAGTGTCGTGGTTGTGGGAAAATTCGTGGGCGATTATCGCCGAAAATTCCTCAATTACCGTTTCGAGCTGTATATACGAACAAGTTCGGACGATTTTTCGGGACAAGTAACGAAACGATACGGGGGGGGGCGAAACGGTGAACGAACGGCCAACGGGCGGGTAAAAAGGAAGGGGTTGGGGGAGGGAATTTTTACCCGCCCGTTGTCGCGATTTTGTAAAATTGGGGGGCTTTTTTTGGTGAATGGTGATTTTTTGTATTCGCTGTGGCGAATGCGCCACCAAAGCGATCCACTCTTGTCCCCGTGCACATACGCACTCAGGCTGTTGTCCCTATTTGACGGAGTTGGTTAATTTTAGTATTATTAAATATAGGTGCTGATATTATATACTAAAATTATACTACTAAATATTTACTATGTCAAAAGGACTGTCAATGGTTGGAAAAAATTTAAAAAAATATCGTGAAAAAATGAAAATTTCCCAAGATAAATTGTCCAAAATTGCTGATACCACTTTTCATACTATTGCCAAAATAGAATCTGGAGCGACGCCGTATCCGCGAGTTGACACATTACAAAAAATAGCGAGTGCGCTGGGCGTTAGTATTGATGATTTAATGAAATAAATTTTATATTTTAAATTTTAATAATAAAAAACGACCAAACTTAATTGGTCGTTTTTCCTGTATATCTCCGTGTAAAACCGAAACATAGTAGGAACCCGTTAACCGACGGGTGGCGGGCGGAGCGACATTAAGATCAGATGTCGTTCAACGCAATGTTCCCCCTTTGTTGAAGTATCTTGTACGCCTTCTCTGCAGCTTGACATGACCCCTGTATAATAGACACAGCGTTGACCAGCGCTGTGTTTTAAGTTTTAATATATAGAAACATATAAATATATGCCAAACCCAATCACACCAGAACTCCGTGCAAAAATATTGTC
>Ga0172379_10002189_pt1 | contig 35618 bp, 26 predicted proteins | sample GrowelOW334metaG_FD_119756 | JGI IMG/M metagenome (GOLD analysis project Ga0172379, IMG submission 119756) | Groundwater microbial communities from an aquifer near a municipal landfill in Southern Ontario, Canada - Groundwater well OW334 metaG | ecosystem: Environmental > Aquatic > Deep... | reverse complement strand
TGAGGAGTGGGAAGGGACCCACTCCGCAAGACTTTCTTGAGATATTTTATGAGGTACGAAATAAAATATCCAAAAAGTATACTGCTCCTGTAAGGAGAGAAACAAAATATTGAAAAGGTGTACTGAACATGTAATGTTTGTACCCCATGACATTTGAAATGTCGAACTTATTCCAACTTATGAGACAAATCTCAAGTTGACAGTTTAAACGTTTCGGAACGGGGTACAACCCCGTTCCGGCGGCGAGACGACAACCGTCAACGGCTATTAAAAAAACAAAAATCCATAAAATTTATCGACTTTCGACTTTCGTGTTATTTCACGCACCTAAACCCGACCGCTGTTCCGGTAAACGACGGAGACATTCCGGCGTGAATGGTGTAAATTCCGGCATCCGATCCGCTCATCCAAAATCCTCCACGGAACATGCCTACCGTGCCGTCCTTCTTCGACCAGAAACGGTCGAGATTGTAGTTCGGATCGGACGATGTCGCGTTGGTTTCGGCTGGAATTCCGTTTTCATCCGCGCTTATTACGTAGCCCGCGCTCGGCAGTATTACGCCGTCAATCTTTCCTTCTTTTACCGTCTCCCCCATCCATTCCCACACATTCCCGATCATATCGTATACGCCGAGAGGAGAAACGCAGTTTTCTCCCGAACCGGTAAGCGCCGGATCAAAAACGTCTCGGTTTTTATTCACATTACAGTCGGATGTTCCCCATGTTGAGGTTGCGTCCGGCGTTCCAAGCGCGGCAAAAAACCATTCTTCGTTTGTCGGTAGCCTCTTCCCCGCTTTCGCACACGCCTGCATCGCCTGGCTCTGCGAAATATTCCGCCATGGAGACATGCCCTTGTTCGAAACGGGGAGACATTTTATGTCCGCGATATTGGAACGGGATTCTTCCTGACTTTTCGGAACATCATACAAACACGCCTCGCTTGCGGAATCTTCATATATATCAATACAATATCCTCCGGACGGCGCACCGACATACGCCATACCTTCCGGACACGGCGCTTTTTTACCGATGCTCGAAAGAGCACCGGCCAGCATGGAACTTTCCGGGTTTTTCCAAGAGTCACCGGCATTAATGGCCAGTGTGCTCAAGAAAACGGCACCAAAAGTGACCACTAATATTTGTAAAGTTTTAAGAAGAAAACGAAGCATGATTATTTATCAATAGAAAAATAGAATAATAGAAAGATAAAAAGATTGACGACGTCGGAATTTTTTTATTTTTCTATTTGTGTTATTTCACGCATCTAAACCCTATCGCATTACCGACAAATGACGGGGACATCTCGGCGTGAACGGTATATATTCCCGCGTCCGATTCGCTCGACCAAAATCCTCCGCGGAACATGCCGACGGTACCCTCTTTTTTAATCCAGAAACGATCGAAGTTGTAATTCGGATCGGAAGTTGTGGCGGTCTCGGACGGCAGGCCTCGCATACTGGAACCGATCACAAAACCCGCATCCGGCAAACCGATTCCCCCGATCTTCCCCTCCTCGGCGTTTTCTCCGACCCACTCCCAGACGTTCCCTACCATATCGTAAGCGCCGAGAGAAGAAACGCAGTTTTCGCCCGAACCGGTCAGCCCCGGCTCGCTTACGTCGCGGTTTCTGTTGACGTTGCAATCGTTCGACCCCCATCCGGAAGAAGGATCCGGAGTGCCGAGTGCGGCAAAAAACCACTCTTCATTCGTCGGCAACCGCTTCCCCGCCTTCACGCAATTGCGAGCGGCCTGATCCTGAGAAATATTTCTCCACGGTACCGCACCCTTAACCGACACCGGCACACATGTTTTTGAATCAATGTTTTTTCTGGTTTCCGATTGGTTTGCCGGGTTTTTATATTGACACGACTCTTCCGCAGAATTTTCGAACACATCTATGCAATATCCGCCTTCGGGTGCGCCAACGTACGCCATACCCTCAGGGCACGGCGCCTTTTTGCCAATACTCGAAAGAGCCCCCGCCAACATGGAACTTTCGGGATTTTTCCAAGAATCGCTAGCATTAATAGCCAGCGTGCTCAAGAAAATGGCACCCGTTACCACGAGAATAAATTTAAGCGTGTTAAGTAAAAGCCGTAGCATATACTTCTAAAGTTTTTACTTCATCGTTTTTACACTGCAACGAACGAGAGACCTCTACGAAGAAGCTCGCGTCGCTTATATGCGCTCAATATGAAGCATTTCATCTTTCTTCTCTTCTTTGCGTACGCATAAAAGACTGCGCAAGCGAAGCTTGTGTTCGATTCGATCAAGCAGGTTTAGTTCCGGCGACAAAAATCGACAGGATTATTGTCCTCTTCTCAAACAGTTCGAACAATCAACCGGCATGAATGTCGTGCTCCGCAAGATGGCGGAAGCAGACCCGGGATGATCGGATAACGAAACCACTTCGCCCTTTGTTAAAACGAAAGTAAAAATGGCGTATTTAATTTTTGGCGGTTTATTTATTTCGTATTGCTATAAAAATTTTGTTTACTAATAATCTGTTAATTTGCAGATTTATTTTTTGAATAAAAATAAACCAACAAGCTTACATTCAAATTCTTTCTTCGCCGCGCCGTAGCTCGGCGAGAGCGAAGGCAGGTATTTTCGGGCCGTTTCTGATTTTTAAAATGCGCTTGTGCCCCTGTCGCACTCACAAGTGCATTTTACTTTTTTTTTCGAAAAAAGTCAAGGGGGAATGTGTATAAGTTTATCAAGTTCATCAAGTTATAAAGTTATAAAGTGTCGCCGGAGCGGGGTTGTACCCCGGTTCATGACGTTTGAGGAAAGCACAGCAAAAAGTTTACACAACGATACTCAAGCAGACATTTCAAACGTTTCGAAACGGGGTACAACCCCGTTCCGGCGATAGACTTTCGACTATATATTAAAAAGCGGCACCTTGCCGCTTTTTTTTACTTCCTTATTTTAACCGTGTAGTCCGCTTCCCTTCTCCGCTTCGTGTCGAGATAAAAATTCAAGAGAATGAGAGAAAGTAATAAGAGACCGATGCCGAGTATGAGAAATGACATCCTTGCGTTGCTTTCTCCTTGAGATCGCAAAATCGCCGCTTCTTTTTCTGCCAGCGCTGTTTCTCTTGCGGTTATTTCCGCATCTTTTTCTTTCAACTCGCGCGCGAGTGTATTGTATCCGTTTTCTTTTACGCCTGCCGTCATACCGATAGCAAGACCCATTTGCTTCGCAAAACCAGTCGGGCCAAGCGAAGAGATACTGTAGCCGGAAAGTGCGATGAGAGAAATAAGACAAGCCAATTCAAGACTTATTATAGTTATTTTTAACTTATTTTTCATAGAGAAAAATTTGTTCTCGTCGCCGGAGCGGGGTTGTACCCCGGTCCGAAACGTTTGAGATTATAACGAACATCTGCATTTTTAAACGTCATGAACGGAGGTACAACCTCCGTCCGGCGACGTAATTAGGTCACCCACGTCCGGCGACAAAATTCCCTACGCCAGCATCGCCAAGAGCACCAAGATAAATATCACCGAGAAGACGAAGAAAGCAAAGAACATTAACGTTGAACGGGAAGAAAAATCGTCTTTATGTATGATTTTCTCTTTTTTGGTGTTTATTCCGTATTCCTTCATTTTCTTTCTGATATAGATCTTCACGGAGATGTAAAGGATAAGAGCCACCAAGAAGAGAAACCCGAGTACTGGAGTTATAATATTGGTCGGCGCGATATAAAACTCAATTTCGGAAAAAATGGTGCGTTTTACATCCAGTCCGTAGGAAAAACTTGCAATAGCTGTGTATTTGCCGAGGTGAGGCTTTTTGTCTTCCCATGTTACAGCAAACTCCCTTGATGAGTGAGGAAAGACCGCAGCGCCGGCGTCATTCAATTTAAGCGATGCGGTATTCTTTCCGAACATGTCCATAACTTCTATTATTCCGCGCGGACGAATGAGAGAATTTCCGGTGTTCTCGATCTTTACGGAAAATTTTGCTTTCGTTTCTCCGTATACGGTTTTGTCTGAAGTGAACGTACGGATCACGGCATTTTCGATCACCTCTCCGGAAACCTGAAAGCTCAAAAGCGATCCGACCTGATAACCGACGGCCGCGCCGATGGTATCCGGTTTTTTCCCGCCTGTATTCACAAACAAAGCCCCGAAGTGTCCGCCCGGAGTCGCGTCTTTCGGCACGGAAACGACAAACGGTATGGTGACGGCCTCATCCGGCGCCAGAGTAAATGTTTTGTTCTCGATCTTCACCCACGAGCTCAATTCAAACCCTGTCGTTTCTTTATTTTTTGCAAAAATCGGTCTTCCCCCTTCATCAATAGACTCAATATCCTCCACGGTGACCGTATAGGTTTGAGTAAGCGTGCCGGTATTCGTCGCGCGCAATGTCCCATTAAAATCTTTACCCGGATCGGCTTTTTCTTCAATAATACTCGGCTGAATCTGTATGCTGGCCGAATTTTGCGCAAAAACCGAGCCGGTACAGGCAAGGATGCTAAAAAACAAAAATGCCAAACCGATAGCGAACTGGCGTATAATAAAATGCTTCATGTCTAAAAAACGAGATTATGAGTAAATAAAAAACGACACTTCTTTGTATACGTATTATATAATATCACTAATTATGAAAAATATCACGCAAAGCGAAGAGGAGATGTGGAGAAGCGTGGTGATGTCTATAAAATCACAAACGACGGCGGCAAAAAAACGTTTCGGACCGGGGTACAACCCCGCTCCGGCGGACGACGTTTTTCGTTGCCGTCGTTGCCGGAGCGGGGTTGCACCCCGGTTCATGACGTTTCGGCGAAGCTGTGGTCGTCGTTGCCGGAGCGGGGTTGTACCCCGGTTCATGACGTTTCGGCGAAGCTATGGTCGTCGTTGCCGGAGCGGGGTTTTACCCCGGTTCATGACGTTTCGGGGTGTTTAAGGCTTTTACTCATTCACCTCATCCGCCTTAATTTCGCACTCCGGATTTGCGGATGACCAGTACCAATCTTCTTCTCTCGTCACATAATTTTTTCGAACGGGATTTTGTAAAATGTAATTTAACTTTTGTTGAAAAACTTTTTCTGATTCGAGAAATATCGGCATATTTGTTTCTTGCCATAGTAAAAAACTTCCCTTTTCTTCCAAAAATAATCGTTCAATATTCGGTTCATGCGCAAGGATATTTTTATGAAGTTCTCTTCCGGTATGCCGTTTAAAATCACGAACGAATCCGAGAACATCCGGAGAATCAACGATGAGATGAATATGATTCAACATAAAAACGAACCCGTATATTTTTAATTGCTTTTCTTTTCTACAATACAACAAAGCGTCTTTCAATATTTCCCAACGGTTGTGTCGATCAAAAAGATAATACCATTTTCTTACGGTGAAAGTGAGAAAATAGGCTCCATCGTTGAGTTCTTTTGAAATTTTAAGAGAGGGCATTGCGTTATGATAACCAAGTTTTGTGAAAAATACAAATGTTTCGGACCGGGGTACAACCCCGCTCCGGCGGAACACGTCGCCGGAGCGGGTTTGTAACCCGGTTCATGACGTTTTTCGTTGCCTTCGTTGCCGGAGCGGGGTTTTACCCCGGTTCATGACGTTTGGTGGAGGTCGTCCGTTGCCGGAGCGGGAGACGGCAACAAAAAAACGTTTCGGACCGAGGTGCAACCTCGCTCCGGCGAACGACGACAGTTTTATTCGCCCGTTGCCGGAGCGGGGTTTTACCCCGGTTCATGACGTTTTTGGGTGTCTGTTGAGCGTTGTTTTAACGTTTGACGGAGATCGTCCGTTGCCGGAGCGGGGTTTTACCCCGGTTCATGACGTTAAAAATGTCAGTTTAAAGTTTAGTATAAAAAGGAACTCTACTTAACAGTTCAAACGTTTCGAAACGGGGTACAACCCCGTTCCGGCGAAGCTCCGGCGGACGACAGGCGACGGCAAAACAAAACCCCGCCGGGTGGCGGGGTTTTGGGGGAAATTCTTTAGAAGGTCGGAGTGGCTACGTAGCGGATGGTTTGGGTGTAGTCATCGGCGGCCTCTTGCAGGGCGCTGATTTCTACTTTGTATCCTACGCGAGTGGTTGCTATATTCGCAGCATATTCAGGATCACCGTATACTCCGGAGTATGTTACCGGACCTGTGTGTGAAAACACCTGACGAGGCGCATCAACGAAGTCTCCCGCGAACAACTGATCTCCAAATTCATTAGCGTTCAAGTTGGCATCCTCGCTTGTAATCCCTTCGTGTCCATAGGTTGTATCCGTGTCGATGGTTGCAAGCGGTTGTGTCCATGCGGCAGGGACAGCAAGATTGCTGTCATCTTTAAAAGGATTGATATCGGCGCCGGTAGCTGAAACCAAGTGTGTATCAGCTTGAGCGGTAACAACGAATCCGTAGTTTGCATTAGTCTTAACTCGGAGTTCCTGAGCCATCACCTCAGCCGAGTCGGGGGTCAATACTCCAAAAGCGAGAGTTGTTGGGGTTGAAGTAAGGGTAATAGTCTCTCCATTCACACTATTTCCAGCTCCGGTTGTGAGTGCATTAACTTCAAAATCAAAAATTGTTTCAACTTCAGCAGTTACGAGAACGTGCTCTACGATGTAGACACGGGTGTCGGCACTGTCGGTCGTGGCGTTGGTTGTTGCGATAGCGATAACGTTGGAACCGTTTGCGGCTGGGTTCGTTATTTGATTATCAGCACCAGCGCCACCAGCGGTTGCATGGTTTCCGATTTCTATTACAACGATTGTAGCGGCTGGCACAGTTTCTAGTGCACCAAGCTCAAGTGTTAATACATCGGCAGCCATCTCAAACCCCCATTCATTGTCGCCCGGAGCAAGTCCGTCTACCATGGTTACTTCTGCTCCACCGTTGGTTACGTCAACGTCTGTAACCGCAATGGTCGCGGTATCAAACCCAGCAGGAAAAGTAACGGTAACGGTTTCACCCCCCAAAATTGCTTGATCCGTAGTGAAGGTTATCGTGTGATCTGAAGGAGCGAGAAGCCCGGAATCGGAAAGAAGATCGCTCACATTATCGAGAGAAGCGGCGCGAGCTTTATTGATAAAGGTCGGCAAACCGAGCGACCACGACACAACAGTCAGAAGAAGAAAGGCGGCAATGCTTCTTCTCGGCGTACTTAATAATGCAGTGTATTGCATAATATTTTTATAAAAGATTAATAATAATGTTTATAATAATTTTAATATTTTTTGTTTACGGGAAAAATTGTATCGACCACTTAAACGAATACGCGAACGAGAGTAATGGAAAATATTTTTTCACACACTACTCATGAGAATATTATAACAACTATTTGACAAAGAGCGAAGAAAAGTTGTGGATAACTTTGACCACCGTGTTAGCTTAATTTTTGTACTTCCGATTGAGTATTGTTGTCGAATAAATTTTTGTGCAATAAAAAATTCCTAATACCTAATTTCTAATTTCTAAACGAACGGAAAATGAAATGATAACCGTCGTTATTAGAAATTAGGTATTAGAAATTAGAAATTTTTTCAGCACGTACAAGGTACTATTGCGTGAGATTAATATCTCCTTCTTTGACTTGTGATTCACTGGAGGTTTTTATGGTTCCTCCGTCTTCTCTTTGCACTTTTACTTCAAAATTTCTTCGGCTGGTGAGTACTTGATTGAAATATGCTCGGACGCCGAGTATGCCGATGAGGATAATGGTAAAACAAATAAGAAATACTTTGTACTTGCGCGCGAACATCGAGAGGGTCGTGACTTCTTTCTTTTTACCGGAATGCGTGGTTTTTTCGACTTGTATCGGCGTTTTAGACATCGCTCTTCGCAGATCCACCGCACCGAGAGCGAGCGGACGCACCAGTGTTTCCACTTTCAAGTCATTTTTTACGATTTTTGGTTGTTCGAGAGCGAAAGTTTTTTGTGTGTCTTTTTCCGGTTGTTTGTTTCGGGAAAGTTCCTCGGGGTGAATTCCTTGCAACAGTGCTAGGTGTTCCGTTTCGATCATAAGCGCACGTCTAATATATCGCTTGATAGACCACACGAGGAAAGCGATGAAAGCGATAAGGAAAGCGAGTATTTTTGCCGCGGGAGCGAGCGGAATAACCCAGAAAGAAAGTTCCCGGTATACCGTTTTCTTTGCCGCATCTCCGAAAGAAAGCGTTGCCACCGCTTTATATCTTCCCACTTCGAAGAAGTTTTCTTCTCCGGACCATTCAAAGGCGAAATTGCGGATGCTTGCCGGAAGCACGTTGCCAAAATCCGATTCCTGATTGACGAGTATTTTTCCACGCTCTTTGCCCCACATATTATAGATCGCGATCTCTCCGCGCGGGAGCAGGTGCACATTACCCTTGTTTTCAAAACGAAGTTTGAACTTCACCTTCGGTTCCTGAAAAAAATATTTATCCAGAGAAAATTCTCGAATATCGCCTTTTTCGATCAGGTCACCGTTCACTTTTACGAGAAAAAGCGATGAGATGGAGGAAGATACGCTGACAACATTTCCCTTCCCCGCCGATCCCGGCTGATTCCCCGTAAGAATAGCGCCATAATGCCCTCCCGGTTCGGCATTTTCGGGGACATTGAGCGTAAACGGAATCATCCCCGTTTTTTCTTTCGGGATATGTATCGGCTCTTTTGGAACGGTGAGCCAGCTTGCAAGTGAATAACTGGTCGTGGCATTTCCCGTGACAGGGGTAAATCTTCCCGTACCCCCTTCCCCTTGCACCTCAAAATTCATCGCGGAAGCGTGAACATCGATATCGTAGGGATTATTATTGAGCACTTTAATGGCGCTTGACCATGCCTCGCCCGGGCTCAAGGTGAGCTGAAACAACGGCGGAGAAATGGTAAGAGAAAAGGAATCGTTTCCGGCGGAGGAAGCGGACGCGATAGAAAAATAGAAAAATAGAAAAATAGAAAATAAAACGATAGAAAAATACGGCAAAAATCCGGCATGTCCGACTTTTGTTTGGCGGAAAATATGAATCATAACGATATTATAGTCTAAAAAGTCGAAAATCGAAAGTCACGACGACGATTACACCGTCGCCGGACTTGGGTTGCCACCATGAACCTCTCCGCAAAATAATCACTTCATATATTTAGCCATCTTTTCGTCGTCGTTCCATTCAAGGAACGTCGTCGTTAGCAGAAAAACCATCGTGCCCAGAATTTCTGTTGACCCATTTACCCTTAACTGTACGGTGGCATACGGTGATCAGTTTTTTTATGATACAATGTCAGAATGAACAAATCTTGAGGCATATCGAGATATGGTGAAAGATTTGCGATTGAGAAAAAATCAAAGATTGCGGAAAAATGGAAGCAAGATGAGGAAGTTATTTACGGATGAGCCCTAAGAAAGAAAAAATAAAATGAGAAATCTTGAAATAAAAGTGGGGGTGGAAAATCTTGATGAAATTAAAAATCGTCTCGACTTTGCTGAATATAAAAGTACGCTAGCACAAGCTGACACTTATTTTTTGCTTGGTGAAAAAAGGTTGAAAATTCGCGAAGAAAAAACAAAAAACGAGATTATTTATTACGAGAGAAAAATGAAAAAAGGAACTCGTGAATCCGTATATCACCGCGTTTCTATCCCTCAAAATAGCGTGAATTTTTTGAAAATTATTTTTGGTTTTATTTTTGGAACAAAAGTTATTGTTATAAAAAAAAGAGATTTATATATCTATAAAAATACAAGGATTCATTTAGATAACGTCGACAATCTCGGAAAATTTATCGAGCTTGAAACCGTTGTTTTTGACGACACAAAAAATGAAAGTTACCGGAAAGAACACGAAGAAGTAAAGACTAAACTATTACTCGCAAACTATCCCGCCATCGCCGGGTCATATTCTGATTTATTAAGACACTGTATCGAAATAAATTGAACAATGCTCAAGCAGACATTTTAAACGTCATGGACCGGGGTGCAACCCCGTTCCGGCGGAAACATCGGATGTCGGAAATTTTCTATTTCCTATTTCTTAAGGCTCACAATGTAGCTCGGGGCGGCGTTTTGGTTGTTTTGCGGTTTTGGCTGTATCCGGACTGCTCCTCCTTGTGCCGGTTGTGCGGGCATCGGTCTTGAAACAGGTTCCCTTTCTCGAACTATCCGGGGACGAGCGAGAGACACCGATCTTGGCACCGGCGAATACACTTGATTTTGAACCTTGGGTGCGTCGTGAGCAAACTCGCGCACGGTCGCATGGGCCAGCACTTGGCGACCTCGCAGGGAGTAGCTGTTGTGCCAATACATGACAAATGAAAGAAGCACAACAAGCAGGCAGAGAAAAATGGCGAGAATTTCTTTCCATGGAATTAGCCAGAAAAATACCGTATCCTGAAGCGTCCCCCGCTGTTTGGAACCGTATTCCACATTAAGCATCGCTTTGTAACGCCCGAAACGGCTTCCCGATTTCCACACGGAAGCAAGCTGGCTCGTTCCTCCATTCGGATCAAGAACCTCTCCTTTTTCGTTGACGTTCAAGGTAGCGACTTCCGCCCCGTTCCGATTAAAAATGCGCACCTCTCCTTTCGGCGCGATAGGCCGATTGCCGACATTTTTTATATCATATGAAAACGTCGCATCTTTTCCCGAAATGAATGTTCCGTTCGATACGAATTTTGAAAGCTCAAGCACTTCTTTTGCATCATCGGCAACTTCAAGATTTACGGAAACGGAAATACCGCTTTTTATATTCGCTTCGGCTTCCGCACGAGTTCCCCCTTCGGAAAACGTGATCGTCGCATGGTATATACCCGGCTTCGCATGCAAATTCACCTGAACAAGAAGCGGAAGCTCCACTTTTTCATTCGGAGGAAGATCGAGCGAGCCACGTTTTATCTCGATCCAATTCGCCAAAGAATCGGAAACATCGGTATTTGCGGGAGACTTCCATTCTTCCGTTCCCAGAAGCGGGTCGGTATTGTTGACGAACGCGTAAATATTCCCGACATGAGTCGAGTTATTCATGACGCCGATAGTTTCCTTCAGAATATCGCGGGGATTCGCTTTCAGGTCGATTATAAGAGGAGTAACCGAAAAATCCGCCGCGGATGCAAAAAACGGCATGGAAGCGAATATCGCCACCGCAAACAACACAATGCGGAATGTACCGAAAAAACGATTCATGAAGTGTATGTTTATTTTACCACAAGAAAAGAAAAAGATAGGTGTTAATAAGTTTATCAAGTTATAAAGTTTATCAAGTTGTAAAGTACGGACGGATGACGAAACGTTTCGAACCGGGATACAACCCCGCTCCGGCGACGAACCGGACGGGGGTTGTACCCCCGTCCATGACGTTTAAAATGTCTGCTTGACCATTGTTATTTTACAAAATTTTTGGCTTTCTCCAAACATTTCGAACCGGGGTGCAACCCCGCTCCAGCGACGAAAAAATTACGCGCCGACAATCTTTTTATTTTTCTATCTTTCTATTTTCTATTCATTAAAAGACCGGCACGACTATATAATAGAGTTCGCTTGAGTAGATTCCTGTTCCCTGTCCTGTGGTTACTTTTGTCTGATACACGATGTCAACCGACTCGTTGGTTACCGGGACGGAACTGAACGCTATTTCCTCACTGGTTGTTGTGGATAATTTCGCAAAGTTATTATCGAGTGAAAATCTTGTTGAACCGCCGGCGAGGATATCGTCTCCCGAATGATATCCGAAACACCCTTCGGCCCCACTCACGCACCCAACCGTCCAAAGCGACGGCGAAGCATTCGTTCCTGACACCGGTTCTATGATATCACCTCTTCCGGAAATTAAATCGGACGCCGCTCGAACGAATATCTGGTATCCTTCTGTTGCGTTGGTTGAAAGAGTAAATCTTTGGGCTCCGATAACATCAGTACTAAAAGGCAACGAGCCAAAAGAAAGAGAGGTTGCGTCCGCGTTAATGGTCGTTACCGTTCCTTCCGTGTTTGTTCCTTCCGGAAGACCTTGAACCGTGAAGGAAAGTTGTGCTCCTTCCGTCGATAAACTCGGATAATTTTTCCCGGTGTCTTTCGATACGGGGATATTATTTACCGCGTCATACAGACGGAAAAAATAGGTTTGATTCGCTCGCGCGCCAACGTGTCGTATCGTAAATTCATATTCGGTAATCGCCGAAGCGTTTTGTGTGAAAGTACTCGGAGTCGATGATGCCTCGTTGTGCATACCGCAACCCTGTCCGACACCGCCCGAGCACGCATCGACGCCGGAGAGTTTTTTCGTCGTGATCACCGCGTTTTCCTCTCCTCCACCGTCGGCATAACACCACATTCCACCCGAACAATTAGCTTGATCCGCCACATTCTGCACGCCGGTGGAAAAATCAGAATACTCCGAGAATTGCAATCTGAATTTCACATTTGAACCCGCGACCGCGGCGGTATCCCTGACTGCCACGCGAAGCTTTATGGCATTTTCAAACGCAATATCCGGCGGAGCGATTTCTTCGCCGACAAAAGGAGTCGCCGGGGTTTCATTTTCTTCGTCGTCAAACCATTGCCAGTTTTCGGATTTCGGTCGGAAACCTGATGTGCGCACGGTCGGATAATAGGTGTATGCGCTCATCACGTTCGGTGTTGTCGTCGCCACGCGGAAACAATAGTTGCTGGTAGTGTCGGCCGCGTGATCTTCCAGTACCCAATCGTATTCGATATCCTCCCCGATAGCCGCGGCAAAAGGATTTATTGCGCTCGCTCCGTTTGATTCTTCATAGGTCCCCGAACGATCCGAACCGCTCACCAAAAGTTCCCCTCCCGTCGGAGGATTAGTGGAAAGCGCCGTTCCTGAGACGGGTGTTGCGCTTACTCCGCGCCATGCCGAACCGCTTCCCGGAGCACCCACAAAAGACCAATCGGGTTCGGCAAGAGCACTGCACGAGGTTACTTGTTTACCGTATTGTAATCTGAAACTCTGATATAATGACGGCAAGTTTTTTGAACCGACCGTGAGGTTCATGCGCAAACGCAGTTTTTCACCGACCGCCGGCGGTTCATCTGCTACGGTAATATTGGTAATCTGCCCGAGATCAACCGCGCCCGCCGGCCACGGATCGGTCGGAATGAGCGCGTCGTTGTCGACAAAAAATCTGAAATAATTTTGCGTGAACGTCGGAATGGGCGCCGTTTCTATTTCGGGAATTTCCGAGTACGTATCCAAAAGCGTATCATCCGCTTTTACCGCGCGGAAACAGTACGAAGTGAATGCGGGAGCGCCGTTATCGACGAGTGCAAAATCCCACAATCCGTCTTCGCCTCGCGCGATCGGGGCGACCACCGTGCTTCCGTTGGTGAAATTATTTACTTCTTCGTACGTTTGCGCCTGTTTCGTGTGCCCGTTGTGCCCCGGATCATTCGCGTTCGTTGTTACATCCGCTCCATCCGCCGGAGCATTATCTTTAAAAGAAATAAAGGTTGTATTTGTCACATCTTGGTATTCCTCTCCGACAAATTCTTCATCGCACGAACCGGTACTCGTTGCGAATTGAAGTTTGAAATCCTGACTGCTTGCAAAAAGATCGGCATTCCCCACATGAAGAAGCATGCGAAGGCGAAATGCCTGTCCTGCATCCGTGAGCGTCGCTTTAATGCTTTCCGCCGCGAGCGCCGCGCCGACATCGGTCGTGTCTGTATTTTCAAACCATCGGTACGATGATTGATTATATTTCTTTCCCTGCCACGCGACATAACGATACACATTCGCGCCGGCAGTATTGGTTTCCGCGACATTCAACACATTAAATCCCGTTCCGAGCAGATTAGTGATAGCGTTGTTTACATTTCCCACGGCGATAAGCGGAAGCGCGCCGTTACCTGCGAGAGCGCTCGTGCGCGAAACGCCTTGCACCGCAGTAATTCTTTTTACCCACAAATTATCGGGCTGAAAAGAAAGCGGGATCGTTTGTGCTCCTCCGGTACCGGTATACGTTCCGACGGCAAAATTGGCTCCCGTTTTGAAACCGAAATACCAATACGTATTGGCGGCGGTGTTTATCGCATTTGCGATTATTCCAACCTGAAAACCGTCGGCGTTAAGTAACTGAATAATATTTGCCGCCTCCGCAGCCGCGGTATAATAACCGGAAAGATCGCCCGCCATGGCGGAAGTCCGAAACACTCCTCCTGTTGCGCCAAAACGTTTTACCGCTACGAAGTCCGGTTGAAAAGGAATTCGAGTAATATTACGAAGATCGATGCCGTTTCCATAATACGCGCCAATGACAAAGTCCTCAGCTCCGGTATGTGTTTCCGGATTCCATGCATTGCCATATGCCGTCCAATAATACATAGTGCCGACGGCATTTACCGTCGCGCTCGTACCGACAGTAAATCCGTCCGCATCAAGCGAAGTGACGGCAAGCGCAAGATTTGTCGTCGCAGAATCAAGGTACGCGGTGGAGTCACCGTTCATCATTTTGGTGCGAAACACTCCGGCGTTGGCACCGCCTTTGACAATAACGAGATCCGGAGAAAAACCGAGATTGGCGATAGAAAATCCTGCGCCGGTGCCGGTATACGAACCAGCCGCCATGGTAAATGTCCCGCTTGCTGTATGAGGAATCGCGCCGGAAAACGCGGCATAATATATAGTATTCGTATTCCCATTCGCGGTTGAATTGGTTCCTACCTGAAAACCGTCCGCTTGAAGCGCTTGAATGGAATCCACCAGATTTGCCGTCGCGGAAAAATAACTTGAGCTGTCCCCATAGGACTCAGCGACGTTTGATACCGCCGCAACCGCCACGGCGGCATTCGCATTTTTCAAAAATACAAAATCGGGAACGAAGCCGACTCCGGGAATGTTTCGATTGTTTGCTCCGTTGCCGGCATACGTACCGACATCGATAGTTCCGGCGACTTCTTTAAATGCAATAAAGTAAAAATTTCCGCCGATCGCATTATTCGTAGATCCGACATCAAAACCGGTCGCGCCAAAAGCGCCAGTAAAAAGAACTCCTGTGGTTTCTTGGTTGATATTCTCAAAATATTGCGCATACCCGTCGGGCATCGATGAGGAACGCCAGTTCGGAGACACGGCGGTTGAGCGTTTGACAATGACGAGATCGGGCTGGAATCCGGTAGTAATGGTTTGCGGATTCATACCATTTCCCGAATAGGATCCGATGCAAAAATTCCCGCCCGAAGTGCAATCCGAACCGACAAAAGCGATCCACGTATAGCGAACGTTGACCGTGTTTGACGTACTCGTAATGGTAAAGCCGTCGCTATCAAGCCGGATAAAGTTGCCATCGGCGATATTATCCCCCATATAGGCGGTGGAATTGAGAGGCATAACGCTTGTTTTAAACACCGTCGCTTGCGTTGCCGCATCGGATTTCAAAATGACCAATTCGGGAGCAAAACCAAGACCGGTGATGGATTTTGTGACACCGGTTCCGCTCCCCATATAGTATCCGGTCTGCATTTTAAACGCCTTGACCAGCGTTGTTCCGTCAAGTGCGACGGCGTACTGCGGATTCGCGGAACCGGTTGTCAAAACTACGTCGACGCGGGGTGATGGAATCTCAATACCGATAGTGTCGTTATTATGCGCACCACTTTGCACGTCCATGACAACATACGTGCACATCGTTGCGGTCGTAGAAATACCGACGGAACCGGAAAATGTGGAAGTGCCGTTCGCGGAAGAAAACCCGTCGAGATCGGTGCTTCCGAATTGAGAATCGCCGATATCGTACGACTCACCCGCGCAATCATACGGCGCCGAAATATCGAGATCGTATCGAAGCGTGATATTTTTCAAATTATTCCGTCCATCTATCGTACCCGTTTGTGCAATGGTAATTCCCGTTACCGTATGAGAACCGGTTTGATCCGCCAAAGAAAAAGCTCCGCCGATATGAACATCGCTCGCGCCGGATGCAACCGATTCTATTTGCGACCCAACTGCACTCACCCACACATCGTTCGGTACGACCGCTTCCGGATAACGGGAATATCCGGGAAGCGGTGCCCCCGCATCGGTCACGCGAAAACAATATATCGTGCCAAGAGGCGCATTGTTGGTCGCCTTAATGGAATATTCCAATTCAACAAATTTATTGGCACCGACCGTAAGTGCCGACGTTTCATCCGACGTATCGCGCACACCGGCGTTCGGCGTCAAAAAAGTCGGGTTTTCGTCCGTAACGCCTCCGGTACTCTGCGCGATATTTGTCGTATTCGCGCCGTTGGTCAGATTGGCAGAATCCGACATGTCCCAATCTCCGTCCGCATCGCCCACTCGCGTCCACGAAGAAACCGCCGCGCAAGACGAAACTTTTTCGCCGTATTCCAAACGGTATTGCATGGAAGAAGAAGTCAAACCGCCGTTCGAAATTTCCAAGCGAAGACGCGTTGTGCTTTCCGGTGTAACTTGCGTATAGGGCATATCTTGCACTCCTCCGGTAAGCGACCCTGCCGTGGTCTCGGACCCACTATCATCGCGCCAATGGTAATGCGTTTGTGAAAGAACGTTCGTCTTCCATGTGACATAGCGGTAATTATTGAGCCCGCTAATGTTCGTTTCCCCCGCCGTACCGATGGAAAAACCGGTCGTGAGCAAGCCGGTGATCATATTCACAAAAGAAATGGCATTGACAAAAGGAATGGCGCTATCGTCGGACATGCTGCTCGTTCGTTGTATTCCCCTCGTTGCTCCCGTGTGTTTCACCCAAATATTGTCGGGCTGAAAACCAACCGAAACATTTTTCGCCACACCGGTGCCGCTGTACGTACCGACGGCAAAATTACTTCCCGTCTTGAAACCGAAATAAAAATATGTGCCGACAACTGCGATAGAATTCACAACCGCGTTCGTGCCGACCTGAAAACCGTCGCTTCTCAAAGATTGTATATTGTTGGACGCTTCGGCGGTTGCGGTAAAATAACTGCTGGTATCTCCCGAATGGGACGAGGTTCTCCATACGCCGGCGGCTGCGGCGTTTTGTTTAACCACCACCAAATTCGGTTGCATCGGCAAACCGGTTATATTGCGAACATCCGTTCCCGAACCGCTATATGCACCGACGACAAAATCAGCGGCGCCGAGACCGGTTTCGGGATTCCATGCGTTGCCGTATGCTGTCCAATAATACGTTACCCCCGCGGAATTGACCGTCAAGCTATTGCCGATGGTAAAACCGTTTTGATTCAATGTTGTAATCGCGGTAGTAATGTTTGCGCTCGCCGAATCAAGATACGCGGTCGAATCTCCTCCCATTATTCTCGTACGAAACACGCCAACCTGCGCGGTGTCACCCTTGATCATTACGAGGTCCGGCGCAAAATCCAAATTGGAAAACGTCTGCGCGTTTCCCGTTCCAACATAGGACCCGGAGGTCATTTTAAATGTTCCGGTAGAAGACGGCGCCGTGTCCCCCGCAAAGGCCGCATAATACATCGTGTTACCGGATCCGTTTGAGGTATTACTGGCACCCACCTGAAAACCGTCCGTTTGAAGTGCCTGAATGGAGTCGGCGAGATTCAGTGTGGCGGAAAAATAACTCGAATTGTCGCCATACGACTCGTCCTGATTGGATACTGCCGAAACCGCCGCTCCGGAATTTTTTACAAAAACAAAATCGGGAACGAAGCCGACACCGCCGATGTCTCGATCGTTGGCGCCATCGCCATTATAGGTACCAACATCAATAGAGCCGGCGGACTCTTTAAAAGCAACGTAATAAAAGATTCCGTTCAAAGCGTTATTGGTTGAACCGACAGTAAAACCGGTCGCATCAAGCGTTTGGAAAAGCACCCCCGTCGCATCTTGTGTAGAGGCTTGAAAATATTGAGCGACATTTGCCCCCATCGATGAAGAACGCCAGTTTGATGCGACGGCGGTCGAACGCTTAACCCACACGAGATCCGGTTGAAAACCAACTTCGGTAATTGACTGCGGACCTGAGCTGTTTTTTCCGATATATGTACCCACGCAAAACACCCCCGTTGCAGTACAATCCGATCCGACAAACGCCGTCCATGTATAGCGAATATTCAACGTATTTGCCGTGCCGATCGTGGTAAAACCGTCCGGAACAAATTCTATAAAGTTGCCGTTGAGTGTTCCCGAACCCAAGTACGCCGTCACCGTCTGCGGCATAGCGATAGTCTTAAAAATAGTGGCAATCGCGGCGGTGTCTGATTTTATAATGACCAATTGCGGGGTAAAACCGAGACCGGTAATGGTCTTTGATGCCCCGTTGCCGATATAATATCCGGTCTGCATTTTAAACACCGGCGTCGAAGGAGTGTGATTATTTTTCCAGGCAACATAGCGATACGAAGGAACGCCCGATGTATCGGCATTTGTTTCCGCCGCCGTTCCCACGGAAAATCCGGAAGGAATGATGGAGGTAACGGCATTGGCAACATTACCGACATTAATGAAAGGAAGCGACCCATCGCCAACATCACCACTCGTTCGCGAAACTCCGCGCGTATTGGTGATCCTTTTAATCCAAAGATTATCCGGTTGAAATGAAACGGAAATATCTTGCGCCGCGCCGGTGCCGGCATACGTGCCAACCTCAAAATTACTTCCCGCTTTAAACGCAAAATAAAAATACATCGTCGCAAGCGTATTCACGTTGCCGGCAGCGCCTATCTGGAACCCATCGGAATTAAGCGCCTGTATATTATCCGCCGCCTCAGCGGTAGCGGCATAAAATCCGGAAAGATCGCCCGCCATTTCTGAAGTGCGGAAAGTTCCCGCGACGGCCGTTGCCGCTTTAATGGATACCAAGTCGGGCTGAAACGGCATTCTCGTAATATTGCGATTATCGACACCATTGCCATAATAGGTTCCGACTGCAAAATCCGAAGCGCCGGAATTTGCGGATTGTTTCCATGCGTTGCCATAGGCCGTCCAATAATATGTCCTACCGTTCGTATTGACCGTCGCATTGTTGCCCACCGTAAAACCGTTCAAGTTCATCGTCGTAATCGCACCGGCAAGGTTCGCCGTTGCCGCATCCAAATAAGCGGAAACATCGCCCGCCATGAGCGATGTTCGAAACACGCCGGCGGTCGCTCCATCTCCTTTGACGATAACCAAGTCCGGCGAAAAACCGAGGTTTGTTACCGTCATTGAATCCCCTGCGCCTACGTATGACCCCGACGCCATAGTAAACGTCCCGCTTGATGTCGAGGCAAGATTTCCCGTGAACGCGGCATAATAGATCGTCTGAAGATTTCCGTTGGCAGTACTATTGGTACCAACTTGAAATCCGTCATTTTGAAGGGCTTGAATAGAATCGGTCAGACTTGCGGTTGCGGCAAAATAGCTCGTCAAATCTCCATACGACTCATCAATATTATACACGCCGGATACCGCCGCCGCGGAATTTTTTAAAAATACAAAATCCGGTTTAAAACCGACCCCGGAAATATTTCGATCGTCTCCGGCATTACCGTTATACGTTCCAACATCTATCGAACCGGCGACTTCTTTGAAAGCGACATAATAAAAGATACCGCTCAAAACATTATTGGTCGCACCGACCGTAAAACCGTCCGCGTCAAGCGACGTAAAAAACGTCCCGGATGCGTCCTCGGCCGTTGCCGAAAAATACTGAGCAACGCCGGCCCCCATAGATGAAGATGTCCATGTTGGAGCAAAAGCGCCAATTCGTTTCGCCCACACCAGATCAGGATCGAAACCGGTAGTGATTGATTGTGTTCCGCTACTGTTATTACCCGTATATGCTCCCACACAAAATTTTCCGCTCGCCGTGCAATCAGAACCGGCAAATGCGGTCCACGTATAGCTCACATTGGCTGTGTTTGCCGTTCCAAAAGCGGTAAAGCCATCCGAATCAAGCATGATAAGATTCAATGCCGCATCGGTGACCGCCGATCCGAGATAGGCGGTTGCTGTTTGAGGCATGGCGGTCGTTTTAAAAATAGCCGCAATCGCCGTCGTATCGGATTTTATAATAACAAGCTCCGGAGAAAAACCGAGTCCGGTGATCGCTTTGGAAAAACCGTCTCCGACATAATGACCCGTGTCCATCGCAAACGTCGGCGCTGCGGAAACTTTTTCCGTCTTTCCGATAAAACCAAAAAACGCGGACGCACTCGAAAGAACCCACACGACAATGAGGAAGGCTGAAAAAATTTGTTTTATTGAAATTTTACGGCATTTCTGAAAAAACTTTCGCATAAAAAACAGGAATGAAAAATTTTTCTTCCTGCAGTTATTTTACCACAAATTTGGCTTTTCCAATAAAGGTTTTTCAACAGAAAATAATGTAACTACACACCTCGTCGCCGGAGCGGGTGAGGAATGGATAGGGACCCCATTCCTCAAGACCTTTCGTCGCCGGAGCGGGGTTGCACCGTTTGAGATGTCTGCCTTAAGTTTAGTGTAAAAAAAGAACTCTGTTTAAATGTTCAAATGTTTCGAAACGGGGTACAACCCCGTTCCGGCAATACAAAGTCGAAAGTCACGACGAAAAAAGTTGACTTTATATGAAAGTCCGTAAACTTAAGTAAGTTTACGGACTTTCGACTTTCGACTTTCGACTTTCGACTTTCGACTTTCGACTTTCGACTTTCGACTTTACGCGTCCCCCTCCCCGTCTTTACCGACGGTTTTAAGTGTTGAAGTGCTCGAAGTGAGTGGGAGTGCCTTGTCGTTGTCCGCCTGAGGCAAAGAGAGCGGAGCCGGCGCGGAATTTCCGCCGTGGCTGATCGGTATTTCTTGTCCGGATGCGATATCGTATCCGATGGTTTTTACTTCGCCGTTCTCATCTCTTTTTTCGAAAAGCAGCGCGAAACGGGGATTTTCATATTTTCCGTCCGCCGTTTTTGTTATTTGAGACGTCTCACCCGTTTCCATATCATAAACGAACACATGCCAAGTATCCTCAAAGAATGATTGCCAAGTGATGAATTTTTCGGACAAATGCGGGAACATATCGTTCTCGACCGTTGATGTAATTTGTCGTATCTCAAGAGAAGGAGCCGTCACATCTTTCACATAAAAAATCTCCCAATTATTATTCACCCACCCCTGCCACACCGCAGATTTTCCGCTTATGTAAGGATTTGTGTTGTTGTATTCCGTATCAGTCAACTGGCGAAAACCGATTCCCGCGGGCGACTTGTCGTAAAACATTATTTGATACCGACCGTTTATGAGAGCGTGCCACAAAATTATAGAACTGTTTTCGTCGTATGAAGGAGAGTCATCGTCATATTCATTGGTGGTAATTTGCGTTTTTCCATTTGCGTCTTCGTAATAAATTTCTTTGTCGTCGTTCTCTCCGGCTTGCGCATACACTCGCGACGTAGCCGCCTCTGTCGTCGAAGCACCGATACCGAGTTTTGATGCAACGCAATAATACCCACCGTCATCAGTAGGGATACATTCATTATCTTTGAAAAATACTTTCGGCTGTGCGGTCGGTGTTTGTTCTTCCGGCCACGAAAATGTGCTGAGCGCTTCTTCTGGAGAAACAATCGTTTCTTCCGTCGTTGTCGCCTCTTCGGTTGGAATTATTTCTTCCTCGGTTGTCGTAGCCGTTTCTTCGAAAGTACCGTTTTCTGCCGTATTATCGGTTACTATTTTTTCCTCAGTTGTCGTAGCGATTACTTCCGACGGAACAACTACTTCCTCCGTACTCGTGGCCGTTTCTTCCGTACTGGTCGCGATTTCTTCTTCGTCAGGATCGGATGCCAGAGTCTCGGTAATTTTTCTTTCCTCTGTACTCGTTGCGATTACATTGTTTGTTTCGTCCGTCTCAGAAGGATTAAAAACATCGACGACGGCACTCACGATTTGCTCAAACAATGATTCTTCTTGTGCGGTTTGTATTTCCGATTCCGATGTATTTTGATTCGACGTTGTTGTTTCAATGGTCTCCGATGTTGCAGGTATTTCCGTAGTCACATCAGTTTGCGTTTCCGGCAAAATAACACTTTCGCTCGTAGTACCTTCGCTCAATGTTTGCGTTCCCGCCAAATCCGAAAAATCAGGAGGAAGTTCATCGGCAAAAACCGGAACGAGAGGATTAACGGCAACCATCGTTACCAAGAAAATAGCTATAGCTTGCGAAAACTTCGCGAGCGAGTGTGGATGAGTATAAAAAGGAGAAGGTTGAGAAATTTTTTCCTGCACATTTTTCGGTACTATTATTTGCGCAGAATGACGTGCTAAATTTACAACAAGACCCGCTTGTGGAGTCTGTTTTTCTTTCGCCGAAAAACCGCCGAGCACCACCTGGTAATCACTCGCCGCCCCACTCGAATATTTTTTTGTTGTTTTCGGTCGTATCACTTTATAAGAATTACCAAAAAAAGAACGCCTTTTTCGAGTAGACTCCTGTGTATATAATACACCCGTTCTCCACAAGTTTTAAACAAGTTATCCACAGTGACGACCGAGTATCAGGAAAAAGTATCAGTATCAGGGGACGACGAACGACCGATAACTTCCCTAGTCAAAGGACAAGGCGGTCAAAAAAAACCGAAGCCAAATAAATGACTTCGGTTGTATTGTTCTTTGCGTCGCCGGACGGGGTTTGTAACCCCGTCCGAAACGTTTGAATTTAGTACGGTTTTGGATTTCCATCCTTATCGCGAATTCTCTTCACTGTTTCTTCTATAGAAAGAACTTTGGCTTTTTTGAGGCTTCCCCGTTTTACCTTTCCCTTCGTATCAACAATCCAGATTGGCAAATTTCGATCGGTAAAAAATTTCGCCTCGGCATACACGCCGGCGCCCCACATTCCATCGCGAAATCGCAGAAAAACCCCGCCACCACAAAAAGGAAGAACTTCTTGAAAATAATATTCCATGCCGTTCCCTTTTTCTTTTTTCCAGCGGTCATATCCGTCGCCGTGTTTTTTAAGCCCGGAATCTTCTATTTCCCAATCAGGAAACGCCTCAACCACTTTTTGAAGCAATATTTTATCAAGTTCCGAACCCTTGATATTTTTCGGCCGACCATAATACAATTTTTGTTTCATTTCTTTCACCTGCCTTGCCTCGCCATAGCTCCAGAGAGCGACGGCGGGCTTTGCCTCGCCATAGCTCCAGGGAGCGACGGCGGGTTAAAAAAATGCCGGAACTGGATAACCCGCCCCGGCAAAAAGGTTTTACTTGTCTACGAAGATCGGCGCAAAAATAGACGGGCCGAGCTTTTTATCGATCAGGAAGAACGCCTGCTTTGGAACGTCAAAATCCGCTTTAATGGACAACGCGAAGGCGTTGTAACCGATGAGTGAACCGTTCGCAACAAAGTTTTTCAAGTGCATATACGTATGCCAGTGTCCAAAAATATCCAAATCAACAGAGGTAATTTTATTCCATTGAGCAATCGCTTTGTTGACGGGGATAGTAAGACCTCCGACGCCGCCTTGATAACGCAAGGAATGTCCGTGATGAAAACGAACTTTCGTTCCGTAGATATCCATATAAGAATGATACCCTTCGGGAATGACAAACTTCACCCGAGGTTCGGATAAAAAGCGCTGTTTCAAGCTGTGGTACATAAAGTACTCGATTGAATTTCCCTGTTCGGTGGAAACGTGCACTTTTTTCGTAATGCGAGTGTGATTTCCCACGTGGCAAACAAACGTGAAGTCCAATTCAGTATTTGCTAGCAAGTAATTGATACCCGACTCAATAAGGCCCTGTGCAAAGATTATCGCTTCCATAGGCCGAAGCTGGCAATTTTCCAACAGCTCTTCGTGAATGTTCCCTGAAACAAAATCTCCAAGCAGTGCTACGACCATGTGTTTAATGGTAACGTCCTGCTGTTCTTTTTTTGTCAGACTCACCGCTTTTTGAAAAGCTTTATCGCTGCGTTTTTTTGCTTCTTTCAGCGTATAATTGTTTTTTCCGTTTACTGATTCTGCTCGAACGAGCTCTTCGACGTGCCAATCCGAAAGTACCAGCATTGCCGTCGCTTCTGATTCTCCGAGCCCTGTTGACGGAACAATAATGTGTGGGTGGTGATCATTCTCAAGCGCAAGGATCGCCGCATTTTCCACTTCAAGTCTTTCAACTTGTTCGTGGAGTTCTTTATTTTTCTTCTTGAGATCGGAATCTTCTTTTTTTTGATTGCGTTTTACGCGATCTTCGGCGATTTCTTCACGGAGAGTCCTGTCGGTAAATATCCGGTCAAGCTCTTCATGGGTTTCTTGTTTGAGCACAATCAATTGCTCTTGTGTCATGCTTTTCGCTTTACGGCGGGCGGAGCGGAGAATTTCCCACGCTTCATCGTACCATTTCTTCAGTTCACCGTTCATGGCATACCTCCTTCTTCGTCCGCCTTAGCTCGTAGAGCGACGGCGGGTCAAATGTCAAAAATCCAGTGCCTGAGTACATGATACCAAAACGCCCGATTTGCAACAATAAAAATCACACTTCGCCGTATCCAAAAACAAAATGTCAAAGACACAGGGCCGAGTATTAGTATACGGTATCGTTACGAGGTATAGGTATCTTGTATATGTATAGGTATAAAATGACACCCTTAACATAACCGCTGTGAATTCTAGCATATGCCACATAACCGTAATAATTCGGTTGATTTCTTCACTTTAAAAAAACTGCGCGGTATTTAACCGCGCAGTGTGTTGCTATTGTATTGTTATTTCTTTACCCTCTTGTAGAACGGATGCTTTGTTACTTTTGCTTCATAGAATTTCCCTTCAATTTCTATGAACACGCCGGTGCCGATCGGGAATTCTTTTGCGAGATATCCCATCGCGATATTTTTTCCGAGCGTCGGAGAATATCCGGCGCTGGTCAGTTTTCCTATTTCGACGACCGTATCGCTCGTGGAAGAAGTTCCCGCTTTTTCGAAAACTGACGAAGTCATCATTACCCGATTGCCGTGCCGCGGAACTCTTCCTTTTCCCATAATAAACGCATGAAAATACTTGCCCTGCGTAGCCTTTGGCGAAGCAGGGTCCACTTTTCCATCGCGGACTTTTTCGAGCGCGTATTTGCCGATAAAATAATTATCGGTGAAATTTACCGCCCAGCCGAGACCGGCCGTAATCGGATCATGGTCTTTATCCATTTCCTGTCCGAAAAGCGGCATACCCGCTTCAAGACGAAGTGTGTCGCGCGCAGCAAGCCCGGCGGGAATAATATCGTCCAGACATCCGACTTCCAGCAATCTCGTCCAAATTTCTATCGTGTGCGTTTTCCGACAAAGAATTTCAAATCCGGATTCACCCGTATATCCCGTTTTTGCGACAAGAGAAAGATATCCGAACGGCAACCCGTAACGGCATGAATAATACTTCTTCGGGATAGTTGCGTGCGGCATCGCTTCGGACAAAATTGCTTCCGCACACGGACCCTGGAGAGAAATAAAACCGAATTTCCCCCGTCCGTCAATGAACGTCACTTGCGAGTTCGAAAGCCGATATCGCATCTTTACGTTTCGCATGTGTTCGTACACCCTTGTGCCGTTCGCTGCGTTCGATATGACCAGGAAACGGTTTGCCGAGAGCATGTATACGATAATATCATCAATCGGTTCGCCGGCTTCGTTGCAAACAATCCCGTATTTAGCATCGCCCTTCTTCATTCCGGAAAGGTCGCGCGTATCGATAAAATCCAAGAACTCTCTCGCGAGCGTTCCTTCTACAAAAATCGGACGCATGTGCGAAATGTCAAAAAGTCCGGAAAAATTGCGAACCGCTTGAATTTCTTTGAGTGCGCCGGTCGGATAATAGATTGGCATCGAATATCCCGCAAATTCCGCCATTTTCGCCCCGTTTTCAATATGCCAATCGGTCAGCGGTGTTTTCAATAGCTCAGACATAGAACCTCCTACTTCGCCACGCCATAACTCCGCAGAGCGACGGCGGGCGGTTGCTATTTTTAATGAGTGTCCGTGTGTATTTAACGATATTTTGACGAAAAAAGCAAGAAAATAACTCACGACATCGGATGTCGTGAGTTATGTATTTTTTAGATTAAAACGAAGAAAATAAAGAAGGGTGACTAAGTACCGCCGCTCCAACAAAGAGAATTATGCTGAACGGCGCCAAAATTCCAAGCACACCGATCGCGACAAATATCCTTTTTGTTTTTTGTTCCGATGCAAAAACGAACTCCCCTTTTAATACAGCTAATTCGCGATAGAGTAAATACAAATAGATGACGCCGAACGGAGTGAACAAAAGCGACGTAACACTGCCGGAGAATACCGACCTCCACGGCTCGGGAAGTCCCACAAAAAGAATGCCCGCCGGAATGGCGACCAAAAGGCTCGTCAGGCCCAAAAACAAGCACCTCCAAAAAACGCTCGCTACGCGTCCCTTTACATATTCGCGGCTTTTAAGAAGCGCATTCATTCCCTTTTCTTCCTCCGCAACTATCACAAAACTCGCAAGAGAAAACCAAACCGCGATATAGAACCCCGGGATAATAAAAAGTATAAATCCGCCGAGAGCAATCACCCCTCCAAGAATCATGACCCACCAATAGGACAGTATTTTTTGCCACCCGTATCCGAAAGCTTGAGAAACAGTTATACCTTTTTCGCGATCTTTCACCGCGTACATAAGAGAGACTTGCCCCCAAGAAGAAACCACGATGGTAAGTATCATCAAAATAAGCGAAGACAGCCCTGAAACCGCAGCGCCAAAAGTGTTCACGACTGAAGCGGTAATATTCTTGTCGGAAAAAACGGATAAAACCGCCGATGGAACAAGGGTAACGGCGATAATAGAGATCAGTATTTGATAATGTTTTTTATAGATTTCAAAAGCTTCGTTCCAAAGTTCCGTTGCTCCTTTAAGCACTGTTGCATGCGGAGGCTCCGGCACCGTTTCCGAATGAGCTTCGGGGTGCGCCAACGCTTCATCTACCATCTCCGCCGTCCATCCCGTTTCGATAAGTGTCTTTCGAATATTCTCTTTACTCTCCCCCGCTTTTATATGAGCCGAAATATATTCAGCAAGTTTTGGATCGATCATGTTGTTAGGTTTTAGGTTTTAGGTTTTAGGTTTTAGGTTTTAGGTTTTAGGTTTTAGGTTTTAGGTTTTAGGTTTTAGGTTTTAGGTTTTAGGTTCCTACTTATAGAACATTATACCTTGCCACCTCTTTCTGTAAAAGAAAGTTACCCACAAGACAGTATTAATCCGTTGGTGGTAAATTCTAGCATATGCTAGAATTTACCACCAACGGATTAATACTAAAAAACCGAAGCGTCGCGGACGCTTCGGTGTATGTTATTCTTTATTGTGGCGTTTTGTGAACGCAGCTTCAAATTTTTTGACGCGAGCGACTATGCCCGGAATTTTTTCCTCAAGATCGAATCCGAGTTCTTTCAGGTTTGAGCCGGAAAAAAGATCGGGTTCTTTGACCAGGCGAACCGATAAAAATATCTGATAAAAAATTAAACCGGACACATCGAGCGTAAAAGAAAATCCGGGCGTCTGTGTATTTTTCCATTCCGCCTTTGTCGGAGTGGCGAAAGAAAAACACACTTCGGTCTCTTCGCACGGAAGAAGTACTGTTTTGTACCAATCCGCGTTGCGGAGCCAATGAATTCCACAAGGAATAACCGTTAAACCCAAAGATATATCCCGCTCATCAACATGAAGCGCCGGAATGTGAAAAACCAGGCTTACTTCGGTTCCAAACAAAATTTCATTTCCATTGACACCCCCGCCTTCCAAAGACGCATAAAACCCAATCGGTTTTTGGGGGACGTCATCAACTTTTATATTTTTCCACAACGGGTACGGTTGTTTCTTCACTTCTCTTTCTCCACTTTTATGAGCGAACTTTACTGTCGCAAGAATAGCACATTTCAATCTATTGCACAAATAAAAAAGCTCGGTTCAAAAATACAAAAAAACGGACGGGGTCAAAAGACCCGCGTCCGGCGAAGGGCTGTTCCTTATAGTCCGAACATAGCCTTCAATTTTTCCTCGGTCTCTTTGTTGTGTCTATCAAACGCGCGGTCAAAGGCGGTGTGAAACTCCTCGTCGGTGATCTCACTTTTCCCGTCAGCAACTTTTAAGACTTCTTCTTGGAAAATCTTATGCTGTCCTTTTATAATTTTTTCAACATTCCATGTGGTTGGTTTTTCCTGGATGTGTTTATCTGTTTCTAACATGGCGGCTTCCTGATTGATATGAAAAAATATGATACAAAATTACAATTCCAGTATAGAATAGCATATTTTATATTTTTTGTCAATACATAAAAATACCACCATTTCTGGCGGTATTTTTGTCGATATTTTATTTCTTCTTCTTCGACTTCCTTCTCGAAACGATAAAAATATTGGAATATTTCTTCCTTCGCCTCGCCGTAGCTTTAGCGGAGGCAGGGGTGTTCTGGTCTTTCCTTGTCCCGCGTAGCTCGGTGAGAGCGAAGTGGGATGGCCTTTTCCTTGTCCTGCGTAGCTCGTAGCGTAGCAAAGAGCGAAGGAGGACGGACGGTTTGCCCCAGAGGGTTTTGGCTCTTCGCAAGCCCCTTCCATTGCTAATTATTTATTACCGAACCATTTTTCTTTTGGTATTCCGGATTGAAGGATGATGCCTTTCATGGTTCTTGGTTTAATCGCTACGGTTCCGTGAAAAGGTACGCAAACATGCCTTTGTATTTTATTGTATACACCGACGTAAAAAATATGGCTGCCTTTTTGGTGGTTCAAAACAAAACCGTTTTCTTTCAAGAAATCGGTAACGTCGCGATACTGCCAATTATTTATTCCGTTCGGCATTATATGAGTTGATGACCGTACGAATAGATTTGATAAGGAGAAACGATTTTTGATTTTCCGTCTTTAATAATCGCCCACAATTTTTCGTACTCGGAATCAGCTTTTTGATTGAGAGAAGAATAACGAGAACCTTTTATTTTTTGACATGATTCAACATACCCCGTTACCGCCTCAAACAGATTAAACATGGCGATTTTTGGATCATCGCCGGATTCAACAATATTAAATTCAAGCGCAACGGCATACCAAGTGTCGTCATCTTTGAAGACAATATACCGTACGTTGCTTTTTTCAGGAGTATTCATAACAAAAATATTAACAAAAATAAGGGAAAATTTTAATCGAGTGTACCGCAGAAACATTAAGAACACATGATTTTATTTATCCCATTCCAAATCAAGCGCCCAAATATCATACGACCACAAAAACGGCGCCACAAATTGCGGGATTTTTTCGGTTTGTGTTTGAGTAGTATCCGCTATCATCTCTTCATTATACCACAAAACACATAAATTTGCGACACCCCACAGACGACGAACTTGGGGGTGAGGAATGGGAAGGGACCCATTTCGCAAGACCTTTTGAGGGATTTTGTGAGGTACGAACAAAATATCCAAAAGGTAACTACTCATGTAATGAGAGACCGCCAACGACGAGGCGGACTCACCCCCAAGTTACAGATCATAACAAAAAATTCCGTTCAAAAAAACAAAAAACCGGACGGAGTCAGAGACCCGCGTCCGGCGGAGAATTTAAATCTTTGGAAATTTTTTTGATCGGCATAGGTAGTATTATACAAAGTTTTGTACACAGCACAAACGTTTCGGTTCCCTGTGCAACAAGGAACCGGCGACGACGAACGACGAAAAATCCCGTTCAAAAATACAAAAATCCGGACGAGGTTTAACCTCGTCCGGCGATAAAACAATATTCGAAAAATACCACGTTTACATTTCAACTCCAAAATCGTTAAGAAATTTCCTTACAAAGATTGAATGTTTTATTTGTTCAGAATCTGGCACCGAAACAGGAATATCATCTGACACTATCAACGCATCCTTTTCTTCTATACAAACAAGTTTTCCTGGAATATTATAAGGAGCAGCGTCGACAAAATATGTACTCCCAATCTTTTCCACAACTTCAAAAATCTTATCATCACCGCAATACTTTATTTTCATTTCTCCTTTTCTTTATAGTTTTTTGATAAACTATTTCTATAAAATAGAATATCATAATTATAGTAATAAGTCAAGTATAAAAAATACCGCCATTTTGTGCGGTATTTTTTGAAAAGAATTATTTCTTCTTCTTCGATTTCCTTCTCGAAACAATAAAGATATTCGAGTATTTCTTCGGTGTTCTGGTCTTTTGACCTTTTCCGGACGGTTTGCCCCAGAGGGTTTTTGCGCGTCGCAATCCCCTTCCTTGGCTTCCTTCTCCTCCTCCGTAGGGATGGTCGACCGGATTCATCGCTGAACCGCGGACGGTGGGGCGGATACCGAGCCATCGTGAGCGACCGGCTTTTCCGATATTTCGGAGTTTGTGTTCATCATTCCCGACGACACCGACTGATGCCCAGGCATTCTCGTGAATTTTGTGAATTTCTCCGGACGGCATTTTTAGGTGAATATACGGCGCGTCTTTGGCGACGATCTCGGCATAACTACCGGCACTGCGGACGATCTTTGCGCCTCCTTCCGGTTTCAATTCCACATTGTAGACAAATGTTCCTTGGGGAATATTTTTCATCGGTAAACGATTTCCCGCCTTCACCTCCGCGCTTTCTCCAATAATCATCGTGTCTCCGACTTTCATGGTTTTCGGGGTAATGACATAGCGTCGCTCACCGTCTTTGTAGCAAACGAGAGAAATAAAGCTTGTGCGGTTCGGATCATATTCAATGGTTTCGATCTTCGCCGGAATATCTTTTTTATCAAATTTAAAATCAATGTCGCGATACGCGCGCTTGTGCCCGCCGCCTTTATGGCGAACCGAAATGCGTCCGTCGGCATTGCGTCCGACATCGCGTTTGCGTCCCTTCGTGAGCGCCTTGTGCGGTTTCTTCGCCGTCAAAACATTGCGATAGGAAACCACTTTCGTGTGACGCATTGAGGGGGTAGTTGGTCTATGTGTTTTCATGATAAGGTTTTAGCTTTTAGCTTTTAGCTTTTAGCTTCACTGACGCCGTTACCGTTATTGTTTTAAGCTAAAACCTAACAGCTAACAGCTAACAGCTCACTAAATAAATTCTATTTTATCGCCTTTCTTCAAGTGAACGATCGCTTTCTTGCTCGACGTCTTCACTCCGGGGCGGCCACGGCGAACGATATTTTTCTTCGTGCCCTGCGTCATGTTGATCTGTATCGGAGTAACTTTGTACATCGCAATGATCGCAGCTTTCACTTCAGGCTTCGTCGCGCTCGATACCACCTCAAACGTATAAGCGTTCTTCTCGACGAGAATCGCCGATTTTTCGGTAACGCGCGGGCGCTTCAGAGTGACCGTATTGCTTTTGTTGTTGTAAGTTTTTGTTGTCATAAAATTTAATAGAAAGATAGAAAGATAAAAAAATAGAAAGATTATAACGACATCGGAATTTTTCTATTTTTCTATTTTATATTTTTCTATTTTTTATATTATTTCATTTTTGCAGCGGCAAAAGCCACACTCTCTTCCGGGTGAGATACAACAACGTATTTGTATTTCAACAGATCGGAAGGCGTAACGTTGCGCCATTCTCCGGTAAAAACGCTTTTGATGTTTCCAAAGATCCTTTCCGTATCTTTGTCTTTCTTTCCAAGAGCGATGAAGGCGGCGTTCTTTCGCTTGGTCGCGATATCGGCGCATCCTTCGATGGTTGCGAGCGATACAAGGATCTCTTTCGCCTCTTTCGTCTTTAATTCTTTCGCTTTGATTTCATCGACAAAAATGATTTCGCCATGGCGAAGCTTTTCCGAAAGAACGGAATAGAGCGCGGCCGCTTTCATTTTGCGATTGATCTTCCTCGTATAATCTTTCTCGGTAAGCGGTCCGTGCGTCACGCCTCCACCGACCCAAATCGGAGAACGGGTGCTTCCCTGCCTCGCGCGTCCGGTTCCTTTCTGCTTGTAGGGCTTTCTTCCGCCTCCGCGAACCTCGCTTCGGTCTTTCGTCTTTGCGACATTGTTACGCGCATTTCCGGCTTCGGAAACAACCACCTGATGGACCAAGTCGCGGTTCATCTTCGCGCCAAAAACCTCGGACGGCAATTCGATTGTTCCTACACTCTTCCCTTTTTGATCGTAAATTTTTGCGTTCATGGTTTTAACGGCCTTTAATTTCAATAAGTGTTCCTCTTCGACCGGGTAGCGCACCGGATACGAAAATTTGATTCGTGCTCGGATCTACCGCAACGATTTTTAAATTTTTCACAGTAACTCTATCAGCTCCCATTCTTCCCGGCATTCTCATTCCTTTGGCAACGCGTCCACCTTTGCGTCCGCCTCCTCCGATGGATCCCGCCTCACGCTCCGAGTGTTTCTGTCCGTGCGACCGGCGTCCTCCTTCGAACATGTGGCGTTTTACCACACCTTGAAAACCTTTTCCTTTCGTAACTGCGGAAACTTCCACAACATCACCAACGCTGAACACTTCCGGAGAAACGGTGTCGCCCGCTTTCACGGTCGCTTCCTTCCCTTCCGGCAGACGTTCCTCGCGGTAATACCGAAAGTTGCCAAGCGTTTTCGCGTGGCCGATCTGCGCTTTATTGATATTTTTTTCGTTACGAACGCCGTATCCGTATTGGATCGCGTCATAACCGTCCTTCTTTTTGTTCTTTATCTGAACAACGGTCATCTGCCCCGACTGGACAGCGGTAACCGGGTGCACAACGCCGTCTTCCGTGAAGATCTGCGTCATCGCAAGCTTTTCTCCCAGTATATAACTCATAAATTCTGGGGACGTCCACGTCGCACCGTTTAATATGCGAATCGTCATTGGTCCCAATTAGCTCTGAAAAAACAACCGCCCGAGTGCAATAAAAAAGCCCTCTGTAGGTTTGGCTTTAATCCTAGCAGAAAGAACGGTAAACGTCAAACAAAAAACGAGGTTTTAGGTTTTAGGTGTTAGGTTTTAGCTTAACGACGAAAAACGCTCGATTTTTATGATGCGTAAGCGAAAACAAGGGCAATCCTTAAGGAGGAATATTTGAAAAAAACGAAAAAAACTTGGGGGTCGTTCCGCCCTTTTGGCGGTGCGTCCACTTAACTTGGGTTCCCACTCTGGCTGACACTTGCAAGGCTTGACCACGTGTTACATCTTTCATGGCTTTTCTCCATCGCCGCGCCGCAACTCCGCAGAGTGTCGGCGGGCTTACAAGGTTCTCGTTACTGTTCAAGTGTTGGCGGAACACCCGTCAAAACCACAGCAATCTGGTTTTTATAGTAACAAAAGATGTATATTGTCAAATTTGGCAAAAACAAAGATGTACTGTACACTTATGTCAGACTGGATTAAAACATCGAGGAGGTATCTCATGAAAAAATATGTTTACGGGTTCCTTTTAATTATCGCCGTTTCGTTGGCGGTGGCTTTTTTTGTCACACAAACCGGACCGGAAACTTTTTCCACACCGTTCACTTCATGGGCCAAGCAACCGACCGACGACACAGTGACCGCCTCGTACGCCAAAGGCGAAGCGTGTTATGTTTTGATCCAATACGGCGGGGACGGATACCAAGACGGCGTTGTAATAAAAACAACGAAAAAGACCTGGTTCGACGTCTGGTCAAAGAAACAGCCGGTAATTCAGTGGAATTTCTTTTTCCGGAATGTGCTCGGTCAAGATATCTACACCTATTCGCGCTGGGGCGAAAATTACAACGAAGAAACCGGCCCGGAAATTTTTCCGAATTGCGAAAAGTATTTAAAAGACCTTCCTCTGTCCGCAAAGGAAGAACTCCGAAAATATGGGGCGATGGAATAACCATTTTAAAGCGAATACGCACAGTCGTATCCGCTTTTTTTGTTATATGAGAAATAAATTTTCAATTTTCAATTTTGCAATTTTCAATCAATTTCCAATGTTTCAATTTTTAATTTTCAAAGGCACGGTTTCCTTCGTGTTTGAAAATTTTTTATTGAAAATTCATTGAAAATTGCAAAATTGTAAATTGAAAATTTAAACCAAAAACACCCGCACCAAAAAGCGCGAGTGTTTTTGCAAAATTCCCTTCGGAATTTATTAGATCATTTTGACATCTATGCTCACTCCTGACGGAAGAGAAAGATTCGTCAGTGCTTCGATCACTTTCGGGCTCGGGTTCAGGATGTCGATCAGGCGCTTGTGCGTTCTGATTTCGAACTGTTCCCTAGCGTCTTTGTGAACAAAGGTCGAGCGGTTGACGGTGTATTTCTTGATCTCGGCGGGAAGCGGTACCGGGCCCTGCACTTTCGCGTCGTAGCGGACCGCCGTGTCGATGATCTGCTTCACCGAAGCGTCGAGGATCTTGTGCTCGTAGGCGCGAACGCGAATGCGGAGCTTCTGAAACTCGTCCCCTTTCGGTTTTGCGACCGCAGCTTTCGGGGCGGTTTTGACCGCCGCAGCTTTCGCCACAGGCTTCAGGGCCGGTTTGACGGCTTTCGGCGCAGTTTTAGTTGTCGTGGTTTTTGTAGGCATCTTTTTAGGTTTTAGGTTTTAGGTTTTAGGTTTTAGGATACAGACGACGAAACGTCTACAAGCTAACAGCTAAAAGCTAAAAGCTCGTATCGCCATTAGGCGATTATTTTGGTGACGACACCGGATCCGACCGTGCGTCCTCCTTCGCGGACGGCGAAGCGCATCTTCTCTTCGAGTGCGACGGGCATGATAAGTTTCACTTTGAAAGTAACGGTGTCTCCCGGCATTACCATTTCCACTCCTTCGTTCAAGGTTACTTCTCCGGTAACGTCGGTAGTGCGGATATAGAACTGAGGTTTGTAACCCGAGAAGAACGGCGTGTGGCGGCCTCCTTCCTCTTTCGAGAGAATATAAACCTCTCCGGTGAATTCGGTGTGAGGAGTAACAGAACCCGGTTTCGCGAGTACTTGTCCGCGCGTAACGTCTTCCTTCTTGACTCCGCGGAGCAGAACTCCGGCATTGTCTCCAGCAAATCCTTCTTTGAGAGACTTGTTGAACATTTCGATACCGGTGATGGTCGTCTTAACGGTCGGTTTGAGTCCGACGATCTCGATTTCCTCACCGACTTTGATGGTTCCTCTTTCGATGCGTCCTGTTGCAACAGTTCCGCGTCCTTCAATGGTGAAGATGTCTTCGACCGGCATAAGGAACGGAAGATCGGTCTTGCGCTCGGGGACGGGGATGTAGGAATCGAGAGCATCCGTGAGGGCCAAAATGGATTTCGCATCCGGGTCATCGAGCGAGGTGGCGGCGAGAGCTTTCGTGGCGGAACCGCGGATGATCGGAGCGTTCGCGCCGTCAAATCCTTGCTTGGTCAAAAGTTCGCGAATTTCTTCTTCAACGAGTTCGATCAGGTCCGGATCGTCAACGAGGTCACATTTGTTCAAATATACCAACATTTTCGGTACGCCGACCTGGCGCGCGAGCAAAATGTGTTCGCGGGTCTGGGGCATCGCTCCATCCGGGGCGGCAACCACGAGGATCGCGCCGTCCATCTGAGCGGCACCGGTGATCATGTTCTTAATGTAGTCCGCATGTCCGGGAGCGTCGATGTGCGCGTAATGGCGGGCATCGGTGGAATACTCATTGTGAGAAAGCGCGATCGTAATTCCGCGAGCTTTTTCCTCAGGCGCCGAGTCAATTTGGTCAACGCTTTTTAATTTGACCGTCTTTCCCGCCATGTCGAGAACATGGAGAATTGCCGCGGTAAGAGTGGTCTTGCCGTGGTCGACGTGTCCGATAGTACCTACGTTTACGTGCGGTTTA
>Ga0172379_10002188_pt1 | contig 35625 bp, 32 predicted proteins | sample GrowelOW334metaG_FD_119756 | JGI IMG/M metagenome (GOLD analysis project Ga0172379, IMG submission 119756) | Groundwater microbial communities from an aquifer near a municipal landfill in Southern Ontario, Canada - Groundwater well OW334 metaG | ecosystem: Environmental > Aquatic > Deep... | reverse complement strand
CCATGAGATCTCGCATTTTGTAGTATCGGCATTCACCGAACCAAGCATCATATAGATGCGGTCAAACTGGATATCGTACGCCGTAGCGGGTGCGTTCGTCAGAAAACGGAGACGCATTTCACCCGATGAGATATGATCTGCAAAGATAAATCCGGAAATTGCGGCATCATTGAACGAAAAAGCATACTCGGTATTCGTTCCGCAAGCGCTTCCCGCGATGCTTCCCCCGACCTGTGTCCACGCGCCTGAAGAAAAATTCCATAAATATGCTCCAAACGTGAGTGCTGTGTTTGAAACGCATATTTCCGGAAGCGCGATAACAGTGTTCATGCCGGCATATGTCTTAATATTTTTGAATGAGAAATAAACATCCACCGCCTGTGAGGCAGTCGCCATTGGGACCACCAGTTTATTGCCGTCGGATGCATTAAGATTAGCGGAAACCGCCCCCACAAGGTCCGATAGATAGTTGGTCGTCGTTCCCCCTGCGGTTTTTGTCATATCGGCCGGTTCAAATACCGTATCAATAGCAACCTCTACACGCGCATAATTCATATTAAACTGCGTGATTGAATTTACAGTGGAATACACACGAAACAATACCCGCTTATCGCTTGCACGGATGAAATTCGTAAGCGGAGTACTGACGGACGCACCGGGGCTTGTCACCCGCGTTGAAAAATAACCATCAAATATTTCATATGTTCGCACGGTCTGTGCCGTGTTTGTATAAGCTGTTTTTCGCGGTTGCAGCGTGCGCCACCCCCCGCCGGTACAATCGGCATCTATCGCATCGTCCACGCCGCTTGTTGAGGCCCAATCGCATATTTGATGAACATAAGCATCAGCGGTCGTTACATTGGCGTCGGAAACAGCGATCACCAGCTTGTTGGCACCATAGAGCTCAATGCCGTCAAAATATAATTGCATATTCAATCCTCCCGGATTTATGCGCGTTGCCGACCAAAAATTTCCATCCGCCCCAAGCGTACCCTGCCACGAGCCGGTGTTTGATTGCCCCGTTGCAACATTGTTGCCTGTAGCCAATCTGCCTCCGCGCGGTGAATGTTGGTATGACGCGTACGCATTGGGGGTTGTTGCTGACCGCTCAGCGATCTTTTTGATCGACCCCAGAAAAGAATGTCTTAAGAGTGGAGAAACGCACAGAGAGAAAACAAATAAAGTCACCATCGCCGCAGAGAACAAACGTATAAAAAAATGCCTGTTTTTTGATTTTTTTACAGTACTTTTTATGATCGAACGAATATTTTTATTCCCGCGGGGTATCATCATATATACTTATCACCGGGTATTTGGATATGCGGCATCAGAGGTCCTCCTCTGTGACATCCCCGGGAACAGATTCGGGGATGGGCGTGAATATCAAAAGGTCACCGTCTGCCGCCACAGTATATGCCCTGTCCCCGATAGTTATAGGAAAACCCGTGGCACTCCTTTCGATCGTCTGGGAAAAGCGTATCTTGCCAACCACATCAAACCCCTCAAGCGCATTTTGATCCGGGGATATCCAAAATACCGCTCCGTCCTGTACGCCAAGCGGTGAGTCAATGAGCATGCTCTCCTGATCAGCGATCTTTTTTGCACTCACCCCCGCCTCATCCCCTTTTTCTTTTATCCATAACTCCCGGCGTTTCTGCGAGTCCTCAAGCAAAAGCACATCTGACGTATTATCGGCAATGGTGCGCACAACAGAAAAACTGGCGTAATCAAATGCCGGCTGCAGATCAGATGCCGTTTTTTGAATAGCTTGTTTCACCATCGTGTCCTTCACATATTCCGACTCGATCTCCATGCCGTCAAGATAGGCAAAGAACGTCGCATCATCATTTGGCAAAGACTCAACCGCTATCTGAAGACGCCCTATTTCTTCGAATGATGTAATGGGAATAGTAAATGAATTTCTTACGTCGATCCTACTAACCCTCCCCAATGATTGCCAACTATTGTTGTCCAGAGAATATTTGACCTCAAACACATTGGCGGCAATATCAGCGGCTGAGCCAGCGACAAGAGGAACCCCTCCTTGCAACATCTCATCGGCACTGAAAGTTACCGAACCGGAAGCGACAACATCCATATCCTGCAATGGCAATGATCCGCTCGCGATCTCTTCCGCTGTTTGAGTGCCCCCATCCGCTATAACAAAAACACTATCTGATGCTGTATTCGTCATTTCATTTTGTGCCGGTTTTCCCTCCGAAAGTATTGGGACAGAAGATGATGAGAGAAGATCACTGATGGCAAGAGCAATGGAGGAAGACGCCTGTTCGGTCTTGTTGCCGGTCGTCACAGAAAGCCGCAGGCGCACGGCAACAATACGGGCATCGGGTTCAATATCTCCCTGAAAAGAACCGCAGTAGATCTGTTTTGCACCATTCTGAAAAACAGCGGAGTTCTCATCAGTGAATGCAGACGGAGATCCATCCGCTTCCACATCCGGCTTTCCTTGGGCAAGCTGCGGTTGTGCCAAATTTCCAAGGCACTGCGCAGGGAAAAACTTTGCAACAGCAGCCCCGCTTTTTGGAGCCCTAAAAAACAAGAGGCCGCTCACTACACAAGCAACCGCGATAAGAGCGGTTATAAGAACGAGGTGCCGCCGCTTGCCTGCGCCTCCCTCCACGGCCACAACAGGCCGCAAGGGTTGTGGAGGCTCAATTCGTATAATATCCTGTAAAATTTTCGTTTGGTTTTTTTTGTACATAATGCAACAGTAGGTAGTTCAAAAATTCCCTTTCTTTCTTAGTAAATGGCCTCTTCGCCCTATTATAATATATCTTCTTCAAATAGTCATATGCCGAAAAAACGGCTTCATAAAGCAACAAATTTAACCAATAATTATAACAAAACCAAGGCACCCCCACTAAATAGGGGCGCCTTAAAACGTATGAGTAAATTTTTATAGATCCTTTTCTATTTCCTCTATTTCTCGCTTGATGAGTTCTTCAGAAATATCCACAGCTTCTTTGAGTCGATCGGCAACATGCCCCTCGGTTTTGCTCATTTTTGGTTTTTGATCGGCATGCTTCACTTGTTCTTCGATCTCCTCTTTCAGGGCGGAAAATATCTCCTTGGTCTTCTTCCGTGTTTCCTGAAGTTTCTCTTTGATAACCTTTTTCTTTCCTTCAGATCTTTTATGTTTTCTGAATAAACGATCCAGCATAAAGAGAGAGACCAGAAGAAGCACGCCGATAAGAATTCCCAGCCAGGTAGATATCTTCACATCATAGGAAGAAACTTTTGCCTGACATGGCGCCTCTGCGGTCGGCGGAGACGGCACCGCCTCAACAGGAACAGTTGTTGTGGCTTCAACAACATTGCCGGCAGCATCAAACGCCTTCACTACAACAGAGTGGTCTCCCGGCGCCTGGAATGGCATCCGGTAGGGATTGCTCCTCACATTCTCAACGCTGATCTGGAACGGATCACCGTCGCCGATCTTAACCTCATAATAAACAATGCCCGACAGATCATCGTTTGAAGAGAACAGAAGAATAGGATAATTATCGGTGGGGTCTTTTTGTTTGATATCAATAGAGAATGCGTATGGCTTTTGCGTATCGATCATAACCTTCCGATGCACCACATCGCCCCAGCCGGCGCCATTTTTAAGCTGCACATGGAGATACCAGATGCCGTCTTCCACGCCTTCAACCTTTTTTTCCGCTACCGCCGGCGAATACAGCACTGTAGGATTGGATTTTGACTCTTGATTAAAAAGCAGCTTCACCGCTTTTGCATCCTCCGGAAGTTTCCAGTAAAATACCGGGCTATTGTTGTTATACCAATGGTTCTCATCGGGATGCGTATCGGAATGAACCGAAACGGCGGCCGTTGCTCCTGTAGCTTTTTCAGACGCGGAAGCAGGGGCGGCAGGAGCCGGAGCAGCGGGAACCGGCTGGGCCGCCTGCTTTGCCGTGATAGTGAACGATGCAACGCCGCGCTGTGAAAGAATGTCGGTTCCTTTGCCGTCCGCGGCAAGCGCGCTTCCTGCGGTAAATTTCACTTGTGCCGTCCCCTCTTTCATTGCTTTAAACGTGGCACTCATCACTGTGCCGGCGTTTCCCGCATATGCCGCGGGACTTCCACCGCTAAAAGAAATTGACCCGTTGGCGTTTGAAAATGCCGGCTCTGTGGTCCAAAGATTGAACACCGAAACATCCTTTGATAATTTCACGACATTGAGAAGCGTATTATCAAAATAAATAGCTCCGTCTGCAGCATTGACCCCCGGACTTCCACCGCTGTTGAGAATGATCTTCACGGTAAATGTGTCCCCCACCTTATAACTGCCGCCCGAAGGAGAGAAAGACAGCGTTGCCCCTGCCGCAAGAGCACAGGATCCACCTATCGTAAATAACGCAAAAGCAAAAAAAATGGCAGCAACACGCCAGCTCTTTTTAGCAAGATATGGGGTATTTTTCATGATACTTTTTCCGATACCTCAATGATTTTTTTATAAGATGACTTCAGCATCGGCAGCGTGACCTTAAGAACCCCCTCTGAAAGCTCCGCCTTGATCTCATGAGAGCTGATCTGCGCAGGGAGCGAAACCCTCCTGTAATATTTTCTCCATATAACTTCCTGAAACAGCGTTTTTTCCGCTTTCGGGCTTGTGGCAGCCGGCTTGATCATTTTTGCAAGCATTGATTCCTTTTCCTTGCTGTCTGTTTTTTTCTCGGCTGGCACGCTGCGCGGATCTTTTTGTGTTGCTTTGATAATAAGCACATCACCGTCGCCGTCCAACACCACCTCAAGATCGGCGGCGCTTACGGCCGGCAGAGCGGCATATAAAATAAAGCAGGACTCTTTTTGGAAAAGATCGATCTGCAACGGCAAGGTTCCCGAGGGCAATTTTTGCTCCAGCGGTACTGCGATTTGACTGCTTTTCGCCTCCTGCGAAGAAGGATACGCTTCATTTGCCGTCTCGGTATCCCCATTGGTCAGCAGTTTTTTTTGTTTTAGTTTATCTAAAAATGTGGACATAAATTGCTGTTATCATTACAACATTAATCATTATACATAAATGTCGAAAAAAACAAAATAAAGCTGGCGTGCGCCTGCTATTTTCCAAGCGCCCACTGCTTTAACTCTTCATATGACGCCTCCCCGCAAATGAATTTATCTGTTTTTGTATTATAAAAAAACGGAACACCGCCGCACTTTCCCTTATCATACCCCTCATATTTCTTTGCGTTTTCTTCGTTATGCCACGTTTCAAACTTATCTACGACAACCTTCTCCTCTTTTTCCAGACGATCCACCAAGGGGCGCATGACCAAGCAATGGTGGCATTCCTGACCAAAAAATTCCAATAAATGCGACATGACTTTATGATTTAATAATGCATCGGTATCGCTTACATCATATCACGCCCGGAGCAGATAACCAACACCAAAAAAAGAAAAGCGGCCCGGTTGCCCGGGCCGCATATATTATTTATTGCGCCGCTTAAAAATACGCGGCGATCTCCTTGTAGAACTTCTCCATATCCTTCTGGTTGTGGCCCTTGCGGTACAGGCCGTGTCCCGCCGACGTGATGCTTTTGAGCACCTTGTCGTTCACATCGTCGCCGATGCCGATGGCGTGCACCTGGATGCCGGCCGCGTCGCCCTCGCCGCCCTTCAGGAGGGACTGGATGTCCGAGAGGCTCTTCCTGCTCTGCGTATCCTCCCCGTCGGAAAGGATCACGATGCCGTAGCGGTAGGCGTTCCCGTGCTTCTTCTGCCAGTCCTGAAGCGTCGTGTAGGCATACCAGACGGCATCGTTCAGTGCCGTGCCGCCGCTTGCCGTGGTGGAAGACACCCGGCCGACGAGATCCTCGCCGACCTTGGCGACCGTCCCCTGCGTGGTGACGGCGTACACGTTCTGATCGAACGGCAGCCAGACGAGATGATCCGCCCCGTCCATCTGCTTGATGAAGGACTGCGCGCCCTTCACGGCGGCATTGATCTTGTTGCCGTCGGCCATGCTGCCGGACTTATCGAACGCGAGGAAAATGACGGAGTGCTTCTTCACCTGATGCCACACTTCGCCGATCCGTTCGCCGATGTCGGGGCCGGGGATCTCCACGGTCACGAGCTTGGCGGCCGTATTGGCACCGTTTGCCGCATCCAGCGGCGCACCAATCTTCACGCCCGTGTCGACGGGCCGGAGACCGAGCTCCAGCACCTTCTCCTGCTGCTCACGCGAGAGCAGGAACGCCTGAAAGAGCTTCGCTCCCTCGACCTGCTCCTTGGTCACCCACGGAGCGCCATCGAGGATCGCAAAGGGGTGCCCCACGACGACCGTGCCATCCTGCGGATACACGGACACGAGCGGCTCCCGCATCTCCCCGCCGCGCTTCATGTTGTACAGCACGACGTTGGATTCATACGTGAACACGGCGTCCATGTACTCGGGGCCGCCGGAAACCATCTGGTCCAGCAGCCACAGATCGCTCTTGCCCGAATGGGTCTTCGCCGCTTCGATCCCGGCGATGAACTTGCCGCAGCCGGAGCTGGGCGTCACGTCCTCCGCCTTGAGGCCCTTATACTTGCGCGCGCCGACCGCACATATCACCGTCGTTGCGAGCGTGCCGGAGTTCGACTCGCCATAATAGCCGTAACCGATCTTCGGCATCCCCCATTCGGGACGCCCCACCGACTTCCATCCTTCACGGCTGGCAGCCAGCTGCCGGATCTTTTCCAGCGTGCAGGTCGCACCCGGCGTCGGCCAGCAGCCGAGAGCCTTGGCCCGCGACTGCCACATCGCAACGACGAGCGGCGTGCGTACGAGCACCGGGGATTCCCCGTGGATCGCGACCGAGTTGTGCTCGATCTTCCATTCCTTGTTGAACTTGTCGATCCAGGATTCCTCTCCCGGCGAGATGACTGTGGGCTTTATCTTGCCCTTTACGGTATCGGACACCATGGTACCCGAACGGTAATCCTTATCCTTGCCGTCGATCTTCTCCTTGAGAACCTCGACGAACACGGGCTTGCCGTCCACTTGGTACTTGCTGTTGGACTGTGCCGCCGCGTTGAATACCTCAACGGCATTGCGCAGCCAGTCCTCTTTCGTGTTGGAGCTGGCGATCGCGATCGCCACCGAGCCCTTGGGCGCCGAAGGAGCAGCCGCCGTTGCGGTTCCCTGCACTCCCAAAACAGCCGAACTGCCGGAATTCTTCCCGACGTACTTCACCCCACCATACGCAAGACCGCAGATGAGTACCACACCGAGGGCCCACAGCCCCCATGGCCTTTCTCCCATCGATCCTCTCCTTCCTTTTTGGAGGTTTGTTCCGGATTGACCAGCCACCTGTGTATTCGTTGGTCCTAAGCGTGGAATGCCTTCGTGTGCGCAATATATTCTTCAGCGGTCTTTCGCCGTTCTTCGACAACGGTCTGAATGCGCCGAAGATTCTCGCTTGATTCTTGCGCAAATTCGGAAATACTCACGATATCGCTAGTGTTCTTTCCGAGTTGTGCGATTTGGAGCATCAACGTCTCGAGCTTCCTGCCGATCTCTCCGACAAGCTCTTCGGACTCCGCAATATCCCTGCGGATGGCATCGATGTTCTGCTGCAATAATTGATCCGATTCGACTTCCCCGTCACCCTTGATCCTCCTGGTTTTGCGCGGAACATCCCGAAAAGGATCGATCTTCTTCAACACGCGAGTAAGCTCGCCGACGCGCACAGCAGACTCCAGCTGCAACGTCATGAGCCGCTCGGCATCGGAAAAGATCTTAAAAAGATCCTCGTTCCGTCCGTTCTTCCGTGCGATCTCTGAGATCTTCACGGAGATCTCCGAAAAGATCTCGATGCTTTTTTCGACTTCCTCCCGCTGCCCTGCGCCGACTGTGCGTAATGCGTCCTCGCTGCCGAACCGCTGACGGATCAGCAGCCGGATGATCTTTTCACGACCATCTCTGCTGCGCAGCGCCTGCCACACGGACACCGCTGCGAGCCCTAACGTCGCGAAAAGCACAAACAGCGCATACGCGGGAATGACAAAGAGAAAGACACCGAAACCGATCGCCCCCAAAAGAAGTATCTTTGATGCTTGTCCCTTCTGGAGCGCGTGCAAACAAAGCCTCTTTGTGGCCTCTTTCCTGAGAACAAGAAAACCCAGGGCCTGATTTTCCACCGCAGTCTCCTGTCCGCGAAAAAAAATTTTCGCCGTTTAATATGTTGTTTTTAAAAAACCCAATACGTTGATTAGAACACTAATATAAAATTGCATAAATGTCAATATTGGTTTGAAATAAATGATGTAGAAAAAAACCCGCTTCTATTGACAAAAGTATTTTTATCTATTACTGTAGCTGTGAAAGTACAGAAACTTTCTTCGTACAATATCGCGTACGAAAGCTTTTTTATAAAATCATAATAAGGAGAAGAGATTCTATTATCTGAGGATCATTCTTGGGAAATTCCAACACTGTTTCGGCTTGTCGAATGTGATCATCAACCGGGCGAACGGACAATTCCCGCTTCGCCACCAACTGCCATTTCGGCAAACAGGAGGGTACCAACGATGTTGATCTTAGGCGGAATCGTAGCCGGACTCGTTCTGATCGTCGGTCTTCTGGATCCGGGGCTCCTTACGGTCGGCGGAATCCGCATCACCGGCTTCCTGCGCTCCGGGAGGAAGAAGTTGTCCCAGAGCCCCGACGGCTTCCGTGACACCATGGATGCCAAGAAGGTGCAGCTGCAGAAAAGCCTGGCGGGGATGATCGACCAGATCGCCGGGGTCCGCGCAAGCATCAAGACGCAGAAGTCGAAGCTCGAGACCATCCGCGCCAGCAAGACGAAGTTCGAGCGGACGCGCGATGAAGTGCTCCGTGCAGCCGAAGCGGCCGAAGCGGGCTCGGAGAAGTTCAACGAGTGCGCCAAGGACCTCGCGCAGGTCGAACAGTCCATCGGGAAGCTCTCCACCGAAGAAGCCGCGCTCATGGCGACCCTCTCCGAGTACGAGAAGGAACTCGAAGAGGCCTACCCGCACATGGAGGAGCTGAAGACGCAGATCGGCGACACGGAGCACGACAAGGAGCTGGGGCTCATCGCGCTTGAGGTCGCGAAGGTTCAGAAGGAACGCGCAGCCCGGAAGGGATTGCTGGCGGGCGGCACGCGCACGTATGTGGATGAAGCCGCCGAAGAGGCAAAGCAGTTCGTCGCGAAGGAAGTGGAGGCCGGGAAAATGGCCGCCGAGCAGGTCGGCAGCACCGCCGACGCTATCGCGGACAAGTACCGCACCACCGACAAGACGAATGCCGAACGGCTCGCCGCCGTCCTCGCCGAGCGGAAGGCCAAGGAAGCCCCCGCGACGCCCGGCACTGCAGCCCCCGAGACCCTCACGAAGTAACCACCCAAGGCGAACAACGCCAAAGGGCACGCGATAAGCGTGCCCTTTTATTTTTCTGGTACACACAATATTATTTTATAATCATATGACCATTTGACCATTGACTTATATAATTATTCTTATTATAATATCCAAAACCATTATTTGGTGGTTTCTGGCCTTTTACAAAATATAAGGAGGTTAGAGGTTAATTATCGGATGTTCCGCGTCAAAAACACACGCTAACAGAACTCAGTAGGTATTCAACCTCAGCCAACCCAACTGCCCTTTGCGGGCAAGAAAAAAAGGAGGACACCAGTGCTCAAAACGGTCGTGGAAAACGCAGGATTCCTTGCGTGCGTGCTGTTGGTCATGATCATGGCCAAGATCGCCTTCGACCTTCTGGTCAAGGCGCTGTATGGCAAGAACGCTGACCAGGAGTTGTGCGAAAAGGACAATCCTGCGTTTGGTATCTCATTCGCGCTGTATCTGGCGGGAGTCGCATATGCGACGCTCAAGGGCATCGAGCCCACCGAGGCGTCGTATTTCGCCGATCTCCTGTCCGTGCTGCTGCATGGGGGTTTTGCCATCATGGCAATGCTCGCGGCAATGGTGATCAACGACTACTGCATCCTCTGGAAAGTGCGCAACGCCAAGGAGATCTTCGAAGAGAGAAACATTGCTGTCGGCATCGGTGAGGGAGGTTCCTTCGTCGCAACCGCGATGATCCTTGCGGGCGCTTGGACCAACGGAAGCTGGGGAACGGTGCTCCTGTGGTTTGCCATCGGGCAGGCCATGCTGGTCGCCGTCACATTCCTCTACCAGTGGATCACGCCGCACGACATCCATGCGGAGATCGACACGGGAAACACCGCCTGCGCCATCGGCCTTGCGGGATTCCTCGTCGGCACAGCGTTGATCGTCTACGGTGCCATTGCCGGTCCGGCCACAACACTGCTCAGCGACCTCACCGACGCAGGCGTCTATCTTGGCGTCGGCGTCGTAACGATGGTTCTGATGCGCGGTTTCACTGGCATCCTGTTCATTCCGCGGACAACATCTCTTAATGACGAGATCGTCCGCGACCGCAACATCAACGCCGGCCTTCTCGAGGCGGCAGCATACGTCATCGCGGCAGCCGCGATGACAAGCTTCGTATAAGGGGGGCCCCGGCGATGAAAAATACGTCCACGTTCAAAAAGTGGTTCGTCGGAATCGTTGCGGCAATTTTTCTGCTCACCTCCGTTCCCGCAGAACTCCTCGCAAAGGGCTTTTCCGGCGGAGGCGGATTCCGGGGCGGCGGCGGCAGTTTCGGCGGCAGCAGAAGTTTCGGTGGAAGCCGCGGAAGCGGTTTCTCAGGAGGCGGAGGAAGCCGGAGCGGAGGAAGTCTCTTTGGGGGATCGCGCAGCAATGGGTCCACTTCGAGACCTTCGGGCGGCAGCAACAAATGGTTCGGGTCATCCCGTTCCGACACCGCCAAGCCTTCGGCAAAACCGTCCATAGACACGGGGGCTGCCAAGGCGCGTTCGCGCGAACAGTCCGCCAAGAGCTACAACGACTGGAAGACTTCACGCGGTATTTCTGAGCCCAGAACAAAAACCTTTGATCCGAAGCTTTCGACAACGCGTGAACAGCGGGCAAGCACCACCTACCAGTCGCGTAAGCCGACCGGCTACTACGCGCCGTCGCGAACGGTCATCATCTATCGCGACCGCTACGATAACCACTTCATGCAATACGCCACGATGATGTGGATGTTCCATCACTGGGACACCGTCGACCGGTCGCGCTTCGACCAGCAGCGCCTCGCGCAGATGGATGCAGAGATCGCGCGGATGAAGGCGCAAGGGTTAAAACAGGATTCCAACTATGCGGAACCGGGAGTGGACCCCGACCTGCAGTACCACAAGGACGCGGCATACGACGACGGAGATTCCGGCGTGCTGCTGGGAGTATTCGGAGGCATCATTCTTGTGGTGGTGCTGACGCTGGGAATGTGGTTCGTGTTCATTCGCCGCACACCTGCGCGCAGAAACCGGTAGGGAGGAGTGATGGAAGAGAACGGAACAAAAAAAGGATACACCCTCTGGGAGCGGTGGACGGGCAAGGTGCCGAGCGAGCCGGATCATCCGGAACAGAAGCTGAACAGCCCGCTCAAGCTCAAGTGCAAGGACATCGTCATCAACAAGGCGCTGTCGGAACACGACCGCACCTACACCGTCGCCGAGGTCCGGGAATACCACCGGAGGATCGCAGGAACGGAGTTCTACTTCGCGGACTACCTGTTGCGCGACGGAAACGAGCTGCGCATCTTGCGGGCGATCCCCCGCCTCGACCGCGATCCGGACGACAAACGGGAATGCGACCTCCTGTGGCTCTCGGTCTACAAAGACATGCAGTTCGACGCGGGGCTCCGCGAGGCCGTGATGCAAAACGAGCTCAACGAAACGGACGACACGGGCAACACGCTGCGAACGTTCTCCGCGCTCAATGCAGGAAAAGACGGGTTTCTGGCACGCATCACATCCGTGGAAGCGGGCAAGGAATGCTTCGCCAAGCGCAAGGTACGCTACTGGGACTTCTTCCGCAAAGGAGAAAGAGCCAAGGGTGAACCCGAAGGCGAAGATATTTTCCTCTTTGTGGAATTCGATGAGGAAGACGGCTATATCGTGATGTTGCTCGGCACCACGATCCTTTCTCCCGAGATCGAGATCTATCCGAGAAGCGAGCGCCAATAGCCGGCGCTCACACAACCTCAACCATCAATAACCGGTGTATCCGGTTGCACCAACGGCGGGGAGCACATACTCCCCGCTTTTCTTTTTTTGAATTGTTGCTCATTTGCTATCGGCAAAAAGAATTGACATTTTTATTTATTTATGCCACTATTTTTTACAGATTTTCTTAGAGGATCGTTGTTTCACAATACACGAGAGGTGAAAAAATGAAGACAAAAAGGCCGGATTTTTTCGATGTATTAGATCTGAAATATGGATCAAAGTCCGGGAACATCTTTCTTCTTCACGGCAACATCAACGATATCTTTTCGAGAGGCAACGGCCTCTGGAAACCGCTTCCGGAGCTGCTGACCGAAGAATTGAGCAGAGAGAACCGCATCTTCATCCACTGCGACCTTTCGGAGGGATTCAAGATCCTTCCCGTGTGGCCAAGCTGCCCGGATGATCTTCCCGAGGAAGAGCGCGCAAAGATCCCGTCCGACGAGGCGGGACGCGAAAGAGCGCTTTCCTCTCTGCGCATGAAACACCGCACACAGCAACGGGAATTTCTCCGCGGACTGTGCAGCAGTGCAAGCGAACGAGCAAGAAAGCCCTCCGACGGAAAGAAGCCGAACAATCCGTTCGATGATTTCGAAGAGACCAGCATCCTTGAGGGGTTCGCCGGACTCACGCTCGCGCGCGAGATCGCGGAAAAACTATCCAAGGAACCCGACCAGGGAAAACGACTCATCTTCATTGTCAGCGACGTCAGCACGCTCGCCCCTGCGCAAAGCGAAGCAAGCCTGTCCGAGGCGGACCGCCGGAACATTCAACTGCTCTGGAAATGGTTTTCCTCCCCCGCGTTCCTCGAATCGCGGCATGTGCTCATTATGACAAGCATATCGATCGAAGCGGTGAACGAAAAGATACGAAACCTCCCGCAAGTGACCCCGATCAAGATCTGGCGGCCAAATGCTGCGGAACGCAAGAACTACCTCGAATATTTTCTTTCCGCATACGGCAGCGAGCTCACGCTTGAAAAAAAGATCGGCATCGACGATGTCGTAGAAGCAACGGCCGGCCTTACCGTGCGGGATATCGAACAGACCCTCCGCACCGCAAAATACAATCCCCCTTCGCAAGCATCACAGACACCGGCGATACTCACGCTCGGCACCGTGCGCGAACGTGCACGGGTCGTAATGGAGCAGTCCGCCGGCGGACATGTGGAATTTCTGGACATCGAACAGGGGCTCGATGCGGTGCTTGGCCAGGCAAGATTAAAACCGGCACTCGCGCGACTCGCTGCATTGTTCAAAGCGAATCAAAAAGCGGCACTGCCCGGCGGGATACTCGTACCCGGACCGAACGGTTCGGGAAAATCATACATCATGCAGGCATTCGCCAAGGAAACAGGGTGGCACATCACGCGCCTGAAAAATATCCGCAACATGTGGTACGGCGAGACCGAGCGCATCTGGGAAGTGATCGAAGAGATCATCGAAGCCATCGGACGGGTCCTCATCATGGTGGACGAGGGCGACACCGAGCTTGGCGGCCGCGGAAGAGACGTGCACGAGGTGGACAAGCGGCTGTTCGGAAAGATCCTCCGTATGATGGAGGACAAAAAAAACAAGGGCCGCGTATGCTGGATCATCATCACCGCGCGCCCCGATAAGCTTGAGCCCGACCTTAAGCGCTCAGGCAGGGCCGGGAGGCATTACCCGGTGTTCGCGCCCGAGACCAAAGAAGAGCGTATAGAGTTCGTCGAACGGGCGCTCCTCAGCAAATTTGCGCTTTCATGGAAAGATTTCCCCGAAGCGGAACACGCACAACTGCTCGATCTCACCGCGCAGTATTATCCCGCAGATTTTTCGCTCCTTGTTGAGCAGATCGAAGAGCTTCGGCTTGGCGGAGGAAAAGAATGCCTGGTGCCCGCCGATATCATCTCGGAAGCCTCGGCGCTGCGCCCGTCAGATCCTGTGCTGCAACGGCAACTGCAGATCTACCTTGCGCTTCTGGAGTGCACGGATGAACGCCTGGTGCCGGCACAGTATACGAACATGGTGAAAGACCGGGAACAACTGATCAAAGAGATCCTTAGGCTCAAACAGCTTTTAGGAGAAACAGGTTGATACAATAACTAAAGAAGGAGCCCTTGTGGCTCCTTTTTCATTTCCTATTCCCGCGGTAAAGAAAAACCGCCCCATTTTTTACGAGGGCGGCAATTTTTAAAAGGAAATGTCCGAGATCTCCGGATCGGGAAATTTGAATTTTTCTGACGCGGCGTCATGACACGCTGTATGCATGACCGCTTTCAGCGGAACACGTTCGCGCGAATACAGCGCAGGCTCGATCCATTGGACCAGATATCTTGTCTGAAAATTATAGACGGTCTTTTTGCAGTAATGGCACGTTTTGTGCGTACGCACAAACACATCAAACACCAGCATCGCTCCGCCAAGAAGAAGTGCGCAGCACGCACCGGTGCTGACCAACATGATCCATATCAGCGCATAACCGATATCATGAGAAAAGGAAGGAATGCCGGCAACATATTTCATCCCCAGCAAAATACCGGCGATGATACATAAAAACCCTATAAGAGTCGAGTAACCCGCAAAAGTTCTTCTCCTGACCATTGGTAACTCCGTACGCATCATTATCGGACTCCTTTTTGGAAAGGAACAAAATTCACATAAAACCACGCTACCTTTTCATCTTACCAAAGTCAAACAATAAAAAAGCCGATATCGCTATCGGCTTCTGTTTTACTTCCATTGGCGCATGCTTTCAAGAATATGCATTTTATCCCGAAATTTCTCCGGAACATATTCCGCAAACTGCTCCTTGTCACCGAATATCAGAACAGTGGTCTTTTTCTTCTCGCCCCGGAGAAGCAAAGGCTCATCGCTGGCAAAGGGATTGAAATACACCACTAGTGCTCCGGCATTATAGCCGGTGTAGGTGCGTTCATCGGTCATGGTATGGACCGTCTCGATGAACATATCAAACGACACTTCCCCGCCATGGTCCTTAAGGACCGCGTTGTCGGAGAGAACGATCTCCTTGATGCGTTCCAGCGATGTCCCGGAACTTCCCCTCTCAAGAGAGATCAGCTTAAGATCATCGTCCCAAGGAAGCTTCTCCGCCCCGCTGAGAACAAAAGGAAGCGCCAACGCAACGAGCATGGCAAACACGCACGCATACAGCCTCATGGCAACACCTCCGATATGAGATCATTCTTTTTAAATGACTAATTACGATAGTATCAAATGTTTTTGCAAATAACAACCGTAACAATTCGACTTTCTGGGTATAACAATAAAACGGCGCCGCATGTGCGGCGCCGCGTGATATTCAAAAACCGATCTTACCGATCTTCTTGAGCTTCTTGTTATCCGAATCGCCGGGCTTGCGTTCGTAGAGGTCGATCTCATGCCCTATATCCTCTGTCGCCACGCTCTCCGGATGTTTCCCTTCGTCTTCCGCGGCGATCTTGTTCTCCAGCGTACGCCGGAGGATCTCGGCGATATCGGCGCCGTTGAAGCCCTCAAGACGCGCGGCGATCATCGGGACATCCACGCTCGCAAACAGCGGGCGCTCCGCGATCATTTCCGCCCTTTCCATATGGATCCGGAAGATCTCCTCACGGCCTTCCTGATCGGGTAAGGACACTTCGATGATCCGGTCGATGCGCCCAGCGCGCTTCACGGCGGCATCGATATGCTCGTGATGATTGGTGGCAAAAATAACCACCACCCTGTCGCTGGGCTTGAACCCGTCCATCTGCCGGTTGAATGCCCCAATGATCCGCTGTGTTACCTCGTGCACGTTGTCCGTACTGTCGCGGTCCTGGATGAAACTGTCGGCTTCGTCCATAAAGATGATGGCGCCGTTCTTCGCCTCCCGCGCCCTCGTGAAGAGCTTTTCGACATTATTCTCGGATTCCCCGTACCACTTCGTGAAAATATCCTGGCAGTTCAGGGGAATGAACTCGGCATCCGTTTCATTGGCGAGCGCTTGAGCGAGGCGCGTCTTTCCGGTTCCCGGGGGACCCGTAAGCAACACTCCGCGGACAGGCCGCGTTCCCCAGCGCTTGTACCGCTCGGGATTTTTGAGAGCAGATGAGAGCTTCTTCAGCTCTTTCTTTGCCTTGGGTTGCCCGCCGACACTGGAAAATGTGACCTTCTCGGGATCGCGATGAGGCGGCAGTGCAAGCATGAGCCCGCCGTTATCACCCCTCCAGAAAGCGGGATCGGTCGGAGACAGATCGGGTTCTTTTCCTTTTTCTCCTGGCTCGGGCATATTGAATCTCCTTGTGCCGTTCATCCAGCGCTTGAAGGTATCGTCGGGATCCGTTTCGGGTAGATCGAGCACTCCCTGTTCGTTCGCTTCATTAAGAAGTGCTTTTGTAAACGTGCAGATCACAAAGCGCGCTGACCCATATGGTATCGTCCCGTCGGTCATCTTCACGAAACTCTCGGCGAGAAGAGGGTTCAGAGCACCTAGCCGCGCCACCACTTCGTCATCCTTGAAGAACTTTGATCTGACGAAAGCAGAGTGTTTGTTTATCTCCCGGCGAGCCTTTTCCTCGCTCATGTGAGGAAGGCGATTCCCCATGCGACAATAGACACTCGCATACACGAGCGTCAACACTTTGCGGATGACCCTTGTAAGCATGGCGCTGCGCCTTGACCCTATGGGTTCGTTCGGCAACACCTGTGTACACGTCGCAACGATCTCACCCATCATAAAGGTCAGAAATTCGCGCGAGTGCCACTCCAGGTGCTGCTCCCACGCGAGTCCAGGCCACCTCTCAAAAAGATCCGATTGTCGTATTTGTCCCAACGCGTGATCTAAATCCTCTTTTCTGATCCAGTCCATGTGACCTACTCCCTTTTTCTAAGATTTTTAGATATCGGTTCTTTAAAAACTGTATATGAATGTAAAAGTACCCGCGTAGCACAAATAAATCACATTTTCAGAGTTTTGTCAAACATTAGAGAAGTTTTTCTTCGGTAACTACACGCCTATTTGCTGTTTATTGCAGATCAAAATCCTTCACACGCCCCCAGTTTGATTCATTAAGCACAACGATCTTATTATCACCCACGACATAAAGATAGTCGTTGATAAAAAGCGCACGCTTTGCCTGAATATCGCTCACTGCCTTTATCATCTCAAGTTTATCGTCGCGGTACGAGAAGATATAGCCGGCATTCCCTCCGGGCATAAAGAACGCGTTGTGCTTCTTATCAACAAGGAACGCATGATGGGTGTTGAGTATCTCGCTCCAATATTCGGTAAGCGTATATTTTGCAACCTCCATCGGTTTATTCGGATCGCGCACATCAAAGAGTGAGACCTTCACGTTGGAATCCTCCTTGCCGATGCCAATAACCCGTTCCTCGCTGATGGGGTGCAAATACGACGAGTACCCCGGTATCTTGAGCTCGCCCGCAAGTTTCGGATTTTCGGGACTTGAAAGATCAATAACATAAAACGGATCGGTCTGCCGGAAGGTCACAAGATATGCTTTATCCATCACGAACCGCGCCGAATAAATGCGCTCTTCAAGACCGAGATCCTTCACAGAGCCGACTATTTTCATGTCGGCATCAAGCACATATACATCATTCGCCGTTGCCCGTGCGCCACTGCCAAAATTTCCCACATATACCCCTCCGGTTCCAACCGTGACCGCGGTTCTCAGATATCCCTCGTATTCGTCGAGCGAGAATTGGTTGAGCAATATACCCGGCACCTCACCCGACGCCTTCATGGCAAGATCATCCGTGCTTATTTTCACAATACCCGTGAGTTCCAATTCACGCTTATGATCGGCAAAATACTTCTCCATACGATTCCGCATTTCGTTCTCAAGCTTCAGACGCTCATCCTGGTTCTGCAGAGACCCCACGAACTGATCCATAACATACGAGAGTTCGTTCAACTTGCTCTGCGCGCTGATATCGTATGATTTCAGTTTTTCTATTTTACCGGTGACATCAACAGGTATAATATCGCTATTTTGCCTGGCAAAACCATAGAAGAAATCAACCATATCTCCGGTATGGCGATATGTCACGTACAAAAATTTTTCCGACATATAAATGACGGAGGCAGAGCTACTCCCGACAAAAGTCATTTTATTTTTGAGCGCACCCGTCTCCATCTCAACAATACTTACGGTATAGGTGGTATCGGTCTCCATCGGCGCGATCGGATGATAGATCTCTCCGCAGGGTATTGTTATTGTTTCTCCCTTAACGATAAACGGATCGAACGGACAGGGGCGATATCTATTGATGTTATGTTGTGCAATAAGATACAGTTTATCGCCATACAGCCGTGCCGTCGGCGTCCATGTGTTATTCCCCATCTCTATTTTCCACGCCTCTTTCGGAGCCTTTGGATCGCTCACATCAAAACCATAGATAGTATTGCCCTCAAACACCGCAAGCGTATTTTTATAGAGCAACAGATCTCCCGTTTTTTCTATCTCGCCTTGTTTCGCCATCTCCGCGGGCGGAAACGCTTTCAATATCTTTGTTTTGGAAGGATTATTGTAATACGGCATCCCGATCTTCGATACGACACCGGTATCGGGAGCTATCGCCGGCATCATCTCGGCAACACCCGCTTCCATCGGCGGCACCGCTTCGGTAACAGCCGTTGTTCCCATCATCGCATCAGACTTGAACATCATCGGCACAGGCATCGGACGCCCATACCAGCCATAATTGTTCAGCGATGCAAATATTCTCTGCCCGTCGGTCTTCACGATATCCGGCTCGTCAATTCCCGAAACCTGCACATTCGTTCCGGACACACGATCGGGAATGGCCACCTGCGCGTTTCCTCCCTCGGCATTCTTCATCATGGGTGCCGGAGCGCCCATTGCGGATTCTGCAACCGTCGCGTCCATGGATACCGCCCTCATCGGACTCGCAAAGCCACCCATATATCCGGCGCTTTTCATGGCACTCTCTTCAATATATGCCTTGAACTCTTCCTCTGAGGTGAATGTTTTGAGCGTAGTAATATTTTTTCTTTCCTCGGGAGTCGTAAAACCGATCGATTCATTTTTTGGTTCTTCCTTTGGCTGCTCCTGCTGTTCATTCCCCGGAGCAGGCTCTCCGTTATTTTGACCCATCGTGAAATACAACACCGCGCCGCCAACCACCAGCGCGAGTATCACAGGAACCGCAATAAGAAGCATCTTCATCTTTAAGCTCATATGATAAAAATTAATAAACGCGGCGCGACACCGCGTGTACAGTATACCACGAAGAGGTGCTTCTTTGAATGCTACTCTTTTTGAGCGGCCGCAATAAACGCCCCGTCCAGATCCTTCCGATGCTGGTGATTTGCAAAGATAAAAAGAAGCGAAAAGCCTGCGGCCAGAACAAATATCGTGTAAAAAAATGTTTGCTGCGGCAATAGATACGCAAGCAGCATAAAAAGAGGCAGCACAAATATCCGCACAACATTGTAGAGCACCTCTCTGCTCATAATGAACAGCATGGGATCCGCTACTGCATGCGCAAGTTTATAAAATTGGCTCCACCAGGAAACGATGATCGCGGAATACAGGATGTGTGAAACTGTATTATTGATGGTTATGGCAAGAGTGCCCCCGGTAATAAGGCGAAGAAGCCACATGCCGGCAAACAACACCGACCCGACGGCGATCATCCGCCTCCTTTTTCCCTGATCCGACAGCATCCCCACGACATACATCACGATCGCGCCCGCAAAAGCGCCAAGAGACGCAATGCCCCCAAGATCCTCCGTGCCCCCGCTCACAGCCAAAAAAATAAATAGGGGCCAGACTATGCCCCCCGCCATGGTTTCTGCCGCATACCCGATAGCGGAGATATTATACGGCCGAAGACTTTTATTCTTTATGAAACTTATGATATCACGCGCACGTATCTGGGATGAGGGCTTGTTTTGAGGAAAAAAATACAGAGGGATCACCGAGACAAAAAGGATCGCGCTGGCTATCGCGAATACCCACCGGAACCCCAGCGCCGCGATCAAAATACCCCCCAAGAGCGGAGCCGAGAACTGCGCAACGGCACCGGCAACATATTTCATTCCCACTTCCCTGCCGATGTGCTTTTCGTCGGTCACGTGGGAAAAATTCATGTGATAACCCACATTGAATAACAGCAAACTAAGAGAACAGAGCGATGCAACGGCATAGAACAGGAATGATGCGGAGGTCACATATCCCAGCAACAGAAAATGCATTATCATCGGCGGAATACCCAATAACATCATGCGCTTGTCGGTCATCCTTCTCATCAGCGGCAACAACGCGAACGCAAACACCACAAAACTGAACATGCGAATAAAAAAATAATAGAATATCTGCCACAACGGGAATCCATTCTCAAAAAAATAGATCGGTTCAAAGACATTAATAAGCCCGCTGGCAAAGGTTACCAGCCCGACCGCAACATAGAGCATATCAAGCTCCCTATTTTCCCATAAATGAAAATGGTCTCTTTCGTGTATCATTGTTCTTTGCTCTATTCAGATATGATACAGAAAAATCGGCTTTAATTCAATGACAACGAGCGGGGGTCGACCCCGCAAGATCCTGCAAGGCGGCAACTTTGCCGGCAGCCAAAATTATTTCACAGGGTTGACTCCGTCAGATTCCCAACGACGGTTTTTGTATAAACAGTGCTCGCAGGCGAAGCCTGCCTGCCGGTAGGTAGGCGGCTACGCCTTCCGTTGTCGGACAGACCAAATCCATTGCTGGGAATCCTGCGGGGTTGACAGAATACAACCGGAAACACAGAGTATAGGTAGTTCTTTTATTTCCCCACAAGGAGCCAAGCATGAGCATCCGCAAAAATGCCGAGAGAATAAACCTGATCATTATTGCCCTGGCGCTCGACGGTTTTGCCGTCTATTTCTTTTACGGCCGCGGCTATATTATCACCGCATCCCTTTTTGCGATACCGCTCATACAATCCCTTGCGCTGCTGAACGCTTTTTCGCTTGCGGCGCTCCTAAAATACATCCTCCTCATGAAGGACTCTTCCGAAAAAGAAAAACCTCGCGTGGATATAACACGGCTGGGCATCGCAAAACTCTACCTTGAGCTGCTGCAGGAAGGGCAAGAACGGGATCCGGAATACCGCCTGATATTGCTTCTCGATGAAGCGAAAAATGGCAATTTCACGCTCAGGGACATCGGCACAAATAAAGAGGAGCTTGATGTGTTGGTCGCCGAGTGCTACCACAATGCGGCGCGCTACTATCTGCGCAGGTTGAGAAACACCGCCATCGGGCAAGAAAACCCCGCGCTCTATCCTTTGTATGTGGACGCACTCCTTACCGCAATCGAACGCGGAAGCATTGCGCTCAAAACGATCGCGACAAACGAAAAGGAGATCCTCTCCTTCAAAGCACGGGCGTCCGCCTGTAAAACCGGCAACTAATGCCGGTTTTTTCATTCCGGCATGAACGATGACACATTATCATATCTGGGGTTTTACAAAACCAAATTGCACCCTATAATGAGCTTGAGGACTTATGCAGCATATTTTTTCATTAGAACGCGGCATCGCAAGCATCTTCAGCCAGTACGCCTCCGTGCGTGATTTTTTTGATATTCTTATTGTAACACTGCTTGCATATGCAATATTGGTGTTGCTCAAAAAAACAAAATCGATCCCGATATTATTCGGCGTTCTGTTGTTGGTAGCGGTGTACGGCATCAGTATTGGCTTTGATCTCCGCGTGACCGAACGAGTATTCAGCTCCCTCTTTGGGGCAGTGGTCATTATTTGTGCGATCTTATTCCAAAAGGAATTGCGCCGCTTCCTTGCCCTGATCGGCATCTTCGGGATACAAAAAAAAGCGCTGCCGCCATCCGAGCAGGCCCTGCGCATCCTTATCAATACGGTACAAAATCTTGCCCGCACACACACCGGTGCCATCTTCGTACTCGCCGGAAGCGAAAACATCGACCGGTTCCTTGAAGGCGGACACACGCTCAATGGGAAGCTTTCTGAGGCGCTCTTATTGAGTATTTTTAACACCGCAACCCCGGGACACGACGGAGCAGTTATTATTGACGAAGATAAAGTAAAAAAATTTGCAGTGCATCTTCCCCTCGCCGAAAGCATCGAAACAGCGAAAAAATACGGCACCCGCCACCGCGCGGCATTGGGACTTTCGGAAGCAACCGACGCCTTGTGCATTGTGATATCCGAGGAACGCGGAAGTATTTCGATCGCATACGATAAAAAAATGACAGTCATGGGAACCGAAAAAGAATTCGAGGATGCCATGCGGGCATTCTTAAAAAAACGAAAATCATTCTCACAATTTTCCCAGCTCACCACATTCGCCAAAGAGCAGATACCGCTCATACTTGCAGCGCTCGCCCTTGCTATGGTCGCTTGGGGGGTGGTCTCTCTCCAGGGAACGCTGTTCGTGCAAAAAAAATATGTCATCCCTATTGAGTTCAAAAATCTCCCTGAACACCTCACGATCACGGAGTTCACCCCCGAAGAAGCCATCGTTACTTACTCCGGAAGAGAAAGCATTTTTTCCCCGGTAAACGAGGACGCCCTAAGGGTGGTGATAGATGTAAAAACCATCAAAAGAAAAGCCGGCTGGAGAAATCTTCTTATCGAAAAAAATGAGGTCCCCGAGATACCCGGCGCAACGATCATAAAAATAGAACCCGAGATAATGAAAGCTCATCTTGCAGACCTCCCCCAGTAAGCCCTGCTATTTTGTTCCGCAATCTAAACCCTCCCGCACTATTAATTATTTTTCCGCATTTTTTATAAAGAATGCGGAAAAACCTGTTTATGTCTACAAATGGGTAGCAGGAAACAGATGGGTTTTAGAAAATATTGCAAAAAAGCCCTATGTGCCGCTCGGCGGCGGGATTGTCAATTTTGCGGTCCTTTCGAGCTCTTTTTCTATCATGCTTTCATACACCGAAATATCGGAAAGTCCCGTGACCATAAAAGAGTTAATGAAGACCGAGGGCACTCCGCTTACCCCCACCTGTATGCCGTCGGCAAGATCATGCTCAACTTCTGTTTTATATTTTTGTGAATCATAGCACTGGTTGAACTGCCCGGCATTAAGTCCGATATCCACCGCCCACTGTTTATACGCCGCTGCGCCGAACGAATCCTGATTCTCGAATAACTTATTGCTGTATGCCCAGTATTTTTTTTGTTCGTTTGCACAATCCGCGGCGATCGCGGCATTCATGGCCTCTGCGTGGATCGCGGTGAGCGGATAATCGCGGTAAACATATTTCATTTTTCCGTTGTTGACATATTTGTCCGCAAGCGGCTCATAGATCTCATCTTTGAAGCGCTTGCACAACCTGCTTTCAAAATCGCAAAAAACAAGCATTGTTACTTTGCTGTCTGCGGCTCCGATAACAGGATCATCATCGGCAAGCTCCTGCAGGAACGGGGTTTCTTTTGCATATGACTCGGGCAGCCGCTCGCCTCCTCCCGTGGTTGTTCCCCCTTGTGTGCTCCCGCCGCTTGCAATACACTCGGCAACTTTTGCTTTTAGATCTTTTACTTGTTTTTCCAGCGATGTTATCCGCGCAGCATCCTTTTCCGCCGTGGGGCTCTTTCGTATGCGCAATTGCTCAAAGAGCGCGTCATTATCCTGCTGAAGGCCTTCAACATCGTTCCTCAGCGCCTTGATCGTCTTATCTTTTTGAGCGACCTGGTCGGTCAGTTTTTTAACGTCATCCTGCAGAGTTTTTTCGGAGACACCCATAAAGAACTTGTCCACCTCATACACGGCAAAGCCGGCGATCAACCCGACAACAATGATCGTCACTAATATATTTGCTGCTCCTTTTTGGTGATCCTTCTGCATATTCGCGTCAGTGTGTCATTGAGCGATAATCAATATGCATCGCTTCTTTTGCTTCCGCCAGCGTGCGGGCAGCAACAGCGCTTGCGGCCGATGATCCCGCGAACAACATTTCAAGGACATCTGCCTGCCGACCCGACCAATGATCTCTTTTTTCTCTTACAGGAACCAGCATATCCTCAAGTACAGCGATCAGTCTCTTTTTCAGCACAACATCCCCCAGCCCTCCTTTTTTATATTGTTTTTTTAATTCTGCCACACCCTCCTTATCAGGATCGAACGCATCAAGATACGCGAATACTACGTTCCCCTCTATTTTTCCCAGATCACCCGCATGAATATGCCCCGGATCGGTATACATTTGCATCACTTTTTTCGAAAGTTCTTCGGCCGTATCGGATAGATAGATGGCATTTCCCAGAGACTTTGACATCTTTGCTTTTCCTTCGATCCCCGGCAGGCGAGCGCCGATCTTCGGCACCACCGCCTCAACGCGCTTGAACACCGGCGCATACAGACGATTGAACTTGTCCACTATTTCATTTGTTTGTTCTATCACAGGAAGCTGATCTTGTCCCACCGGCACAAGATCTGTTTTGAACGCAAGAATATCCGCCGCCTGGCTCACGGGATAAGACAAAAATCCGAGCGGCACGTTCGACTTATAGCCTTTTTGTTTCATTTCGTCTTTTACGGTCGGGTTTTGCTGCGCACGCCCAAGCGATACAAGATTGAGAAAATACATGGTGATCTCTGAAAGCTGCGGCACCATTGATTGTATAAATATGGTCGATCGTGCGGGATCGATCCCTACGGAAAGATAATCAAGCGCAACCTCGAGGATATTGTTCCGCACTTTTTCAGGATGTTCGGCATTGTCGGTAAGCGCCTGCATATCAGCGATCATCACGTATTGAGTATATTGATCCTGAAACGCTACACGATTTTTAAGCGAACCGATATAGTGCCCCAGGTGCAATTTTCCTGTGGGCCTGTCCCCCGTCAGTACGATCTTCTTTTCTGTTATTGTTTTTCTATTCATACGCCAAAACAATGTCGCATCCCTTGCGCCTGTCCGCTAACAACTACCGACACTATTATTCTATTTACCGCAATCGCAGTCGGATGATTTTTTGTTGCATCCACTACATGTGCCGCCGTCATGCAGCTCCGCGCCGCACACATCGCACGTATTGCATCCGCAGGTATCACACATAAAATAATATTACTGATCATTGCATACACTATAGTATATCATTTTTTCTGTATGCTGGCATATTTTCTTGTGTAATCTCTGCTATATCTTGACAATTATAAAATTAATACGTATTTTAAGGTCAGTGGAACATTAAAAAATCGAAACGGAGAAAACCGATGCCCCTGACACCAGTCGAGATCGGCGGAATCATCGCTTGCATTGTGCTTTTTCTGTTGTGGCTGGGTTACAAAGATGAACGTAAACTTGCGGTTTCGCTGGCACTGATCCTCGTCGGCCTCACCATCATGGTAGCCGCCATACTGCTGTTTGACCCACAGATTCCGGGCAAGATCGCGAGCTGGCCGACAGTGGAACATATCGGCATGTGGGCCGGAGCAATAACAGCCTTTTGCGGTATTCTGGGATTATTTTCTCGAATTTTCGACTGGCTTCTCGAGAAATAGGAGGGCACGACCATGAGCACACTCTACGAACTGCCCGGCGGTGGTGTCGGACACTACGACGACCTTTTCCGCGCACACATGATGCTTGTCATGAAACACCTTTCTTTAGATGACATGTATTATTTTGCTCGCCTGCTCGAATGTCTCCCGAGCGCCTACTACGAAAACGAGCGGGAAATTCTTGACAGCGCGCGGATCACTCTGGGAAAGGCCGTCAATAAACCTCTTGCGACGGAAAAACTGGAAAAGGTAATGGAAAAGATCGCAGACATGGTGAGAATCAAGAAGCACTACGGCAAGGATGGTCTTGCCGAAGATACAGAAAAATTGCTGGCATATTACATCGGGAAAGCAGCCGAAAAGGGGTACAAAGACCCCAGCGGTTTCTTCTCCGGCATGAGAACATAATAACAAAAGCCCCCGATAAGGGGGCTCTTTCTTTATTTTCTTTCTCTTTCTCTTTTTTCTTTCCGCCGTTCGGCGGCAATGCGGGAAAGTTCGTCCTTCCCGTCCCACGTGATCATCATGTTCTTGCCGATCGTGGGATGTACATTCGCTATCTCTCGCGCCATCTCCTGCGCGATATACCGATAACTCGGGTGTCCCTGGATCGTACTGCGAAGCTCACACAGATGAAACGCTTCACGCGCGTTCATGCGCATCACGAACCGAATAAAATATCCGAACGGCACGGCATACTGGCACTCGCGCGAAAGACCCACCGAACGGAGGTTGCGATACACCTCGGCAGCTCCGTCCATGGCCCTTGCATAATCATCTTTCAGACCTGTTTCGATGATGTCCTGCGGGATCGCGTACCCGTTGTCGGTCGTATATGGCTTGCGCTGCTGTGTCAGTACGCGATGGCGGTGCAGATCACGGAATGCCCCGATATCGCACACGACCTCAAACGTATACTCCGTATGCTCGAAAGCCCGCGGAGGCTTGTGGGTCCTGTGCTCGCGCAATGCAAGGTGTTTTGTGATGATCTCCCGCACGTAGTGGGGATTCGACCGAAGATATTCAGTGGCTCGTTCCAAAGAAAGCGACGAATGTTCATACAATAATGCTGCCGCTATCTTTATCTCGCCATAGTCATCATAATCGATGAGTTTCACTCCGTTTTCTGCGGCAACCGTGCCATCAATGTGCCACGGAGCATCCTTGTCCGGGTGCCGGGCCATCAGCTTGGCAAGTTCGGCCTCAAACACCTTTGCTCCGGCCTCGGAGGCCATATTTGTTGCGCGAAGATAATCGACGTGCTTTTGGCCTTTATCGGTCCTCGCTCTCCTCACAAACGCCGGGATGAGCTTCTCGAGCTCCGCGGTCATCTTTTCGGCAACGCCCCTTGCCTCGCCAAGTCCGCTGGCGCGCAGATGATAGAGCGCGTATTCGAACGCCCGCCCGTTTCCCACAAGGCCAACGTTTGTCTTGGTCGCCATCGGCAACAGATACCGCACCACGTCGCACGCCTGTGCACGCAGCGCAGCCGCATACGCTCCTTCGCTCTGGTCTGCTTTGCGGGGAAATTTTTTGGCAAGGTGCTTCATCAGCACCGGTATTGATGCCGCATACAACCCAAATAGGTTATCCATCGCCGTCTCAAAGGCACCTATGTGCCCAGAAATACGTATCTCCGCATCGCGGTAGTAAGGATACTGCTGCCTAAGATCGCGCTGGTCGAACCTGACATAGCGCGATGATTTTTCCAACGGAGAAAGGCCGATTCGCCTGTCCTCCAGGATCTTCACAACAATATTCGAAGTGTCTTCAACGGCGAGCGCGGTCTGCCCCAGCTCCGCGACGGAATCATCGCCGTACTGGTCGAGCACGCGCGCATAGAACTCGTTGGCGCGGCCCTCACCGTCTGCACCCTCCAGCGATCGGGCAAGCAGATGCTTTGCCTGTTCCGTCAGTGTTTCTTTGCGTTTCAAAAACTCACGCACCAGTAATTCGCGGGCGCCCAATTCGGATCTGCTGTAGCGCCCGAACAGCGCGCCTACCACCACCGGCGGCAGATTCTTAAACCCGAACACATTCGAGTCGAGATTCGTTACATAGCGCAATAGTTTTTTTCGGTCATGGTCCGTTAGCATGATACCTCCCCTTGATATGGAATTATAAATGTACGCATATATTTCTCGGATTACTGTAGCACAGACCGCCTAAAAATGTAAATTCACTCTCTTGTGGAGAGAGTATCATTGCCGGATTGATGGCTGAACCGCTTAGTGTGCGGTGCTTTTGGGATCCAGAGAATCGAGTTTTTCAGCTTCGGACTCATCCAGCGCCTCATACCCCTCCCATTTCAGCTGGAGATCCTCTGCCGTTCTCTCAAGGTTCCCGATCATATCCTGATAGCCCTCTTTTTCGTCCGCGGGAGCCGCCGCCATAGTCTGCTTTGCCCGCATAATTTCAGCATAAAGATCCGTGAGTTCCAGACGGATCGCCTCTATTTGCATTCTGGGCTCAGAGAATTGGTTCATCTTCTCTTTCATGTGTTTCTTTTATTTCTTCTTTTTTTCTTACTCCCGTGAATTTTACGGGATCAAAAAAACTTTCTTTTTTGTTCATCATTTCAAGCACAGTAAGCTCCCTTTCCCGTTGCGTATACTCATCTTCCAGACGGTGGATATTATCCTCCAGCATCCGCGCCTCCCACTCGCTTGTCGCATACCCCAGTTCCGCTTTTGCTATTTCGATCTCCGTTTTTGCCGATGTCATTTCTTTCCGCGCCTTATCCATCTGGATCTTGTTCCACTCGTATTCCTCGGAGCCATAGGCACGATCCTTCAATTCATCGCCACTATTGATGTCGTCTTTGTCTGCCATACCTCAATTGTGAAGAATGTGCTTATAAGACCATACAATGATCATAGCGCACAAAAAGAGCGATGCCGAAAAGATCGCCGACAGCATGCAATAAAAACAAAAGGATTCGACCAAAAACCACTGGACATAAAAAAGATATACGGAAAACAACGCACCTATTGTGGCAAGATATACAAACAATCGCAACACCACCTTCGTCTTCCGGTATAAATAAAACGCCATCAGTACCATCACCGAAAGATAATATAGAACACCGAGGGCAGAGATAGGGACACCCATGATCAGCGAGTATTGGCTCAAAAGAACATTCTCGCATCCGCTTCCGAAAATAGGACAATAAGAGATCTGGTGCTGATAGTGCTCAATGGTCAGATACAGCGCATCCGCTATTCCCGCAAAGGCAAGAAAAAAAGAAAGAACAACGGCCACCAGCACGCGTATGCGCACATCAAGAGGGTCGGGTCCTTTTTTGATTTTTTGATCCTGCACTTCCATGCATCCATTATACCACTTTTCTTGATCAAACAAAAAAGCGGCGTTTCGCCGCTTCTATTTTTTATTCCGTCAGTCCTTGATCGACACGATCGGACATACCTTCTGCTTCTTTGCCCTGATGTATTCCATGAACACCGATGGTTCTTTTTGCCGCTGTGAGGGCAACCTCTCTTTCAAGCGGTCGTAGCCCATGCATGCGAACGCAAACAGAATAATGAACACGACAATGCAGCCGACAATAGCCGTTGCCGGCACCATGCCTCCCGGGAAAAGATACAAAAAGAAAGCCCAGAAAAACCAGAGCGGCCAGATGCGATATCCGCCCACTTTCGGCCATCGCTTGTAAGGCGTGAACAGATCCTTTTTGGAATCGCCCTCACAGAACGTGAGCCTGCGCGCGAAAAGGAACGCGCACGTCCACAACAGAGCGACAACAACGCATACGATCGGCAGAACGATGAAAAGATTCAGTACGAACCGCCAGGACAGCTTGCACAGGCTCGTCTGTGCCGGGATCTTATCATCCTCGGTCACAAGATATGCCACCTTGCAAAAAAAGCTCTTTTTGCTGAGCTCCATTCGCGATCCTCCTTTGTTGGTTTGTTTATGAACCGCTAAACCACTAAAGAGCAAAATACAACGAAACCCACAGCAAGTCAACCCTATGGAATAATTTTACTCTTGGTAAAATTGCCGCTTTTGGCGGCATTCCATAGGGTTAATATTTTCAAACAAAAACAACTTGCCAAAAAAAATCATTTGTGCCATAATCGCAACGATTCGGATTTCGTATATTCCAAATCCCACAACCCAGGAGGAACAGAGATGAAGGGAAAGAAAGCTCCTTTACAGCGAAACATTCTTCTGCCAAGACTACTGTCTCCGTACGACAAAATGCTTCTGGAAACGGTCCAGCAATACGGCGGATTTTTCAACGCGCATGGGCACCTTGATCGCGCCGACACACTCGACGACATCTACCTCAGCCACATCAACACCACGCCCCTTGAAGCGAGTATTTTACCGCTTTCGGTAAAGCAAAATCTCACAGGGGACCTCCACCGCGGCCCCGCCTATACCGCAGACGACCTGCGCCAGCGCATGACAAAAACGCTGGAGCGGCTCATCGCCTACGGCACCACGGGATTTGCCACCTGCGTCGATGCCACGCCGGACATCAAAGAAAACGGCATGCTTGCCATCCGCACCGCGCTTGAGCTCAAGCAGGAGTTCGCGGATCGGCTGAAGCTCCACATCGCGCCAAACCCGATCTTTGGGTTCAAAGAGGGCAGCCCCCGCTGGGAGGTGTTCAAGGAGGCGGCAAAACTCTGCGATTATCTTTCGGCACTGCCCGAGAAAGACGACTTTTCCGATCCGCGCGACCGCGACGGAAAGATCGGCTATCGCGGGCATCTGCGGAGAGTGATCGAGCTCGCATGCGAGCTTAAGAAAGAGGTGCACGTGCACCTTGACCAGGCGAATGATCCCACCGAGCACGGAACGGAAACACTCGTGGAGGCGCTTCGGTGGCTGGATCAGCCGCGCATCGAGGGGCATACCGGCCCCACCGTGTGGGCGATCCATTCCATATCGCCCGCCGCCTACGATGAGAACCGTTTTGCCCGTCTCATCGACGGCCTGCTCGAGTTCAACGTCGGCATCATCGTGTGCCCCACCGCCGCCATTTCCATGCGTCAGCTCCGCCCCATCCAGTCACCGGCACACAACTCCATCGCACGGGTGCTCGAGCTCATCAAAAAGAAGGTCCCGGTACAACTCGGGTCCGACAACATCTGCGACGTGTTCGTGCCTCAGGGCGACGGCGACATGCTCACCGAAGTGAAAATGGGCGGGCACTCACTGCGCCTTGCCACCACGTCCGTGTGGGCGAAGCTCGCGGCAGGAATTGCCCCCAACGAGGTCGACCGCGCAACGGTCGGCAGAGCCCTCTGGGAGGACCGGAAAGCATACAAGAGAGTGGATCCCTCATGGGAGCCCGCGATCGAATAATAAAACAACCCCCGTTACCGGGGGTTTTCTTTTTTACTTTTTTTTGTCATTCAATTTGAATATATCGGCAAGGCCCTCAAGAAGCGTAAATATCCCTGCCTGCATTTTCATCTTCTGAAATTCCCTGATCGCTTCGTCCAGCATTGCCGTATGGGCATCCGCTATCTCTTTCGGGAAAAGCTTCCCGATCTCGTGCTCCACAAAGAGCTTCTTCTGCGCCTCAAGGCGGACCACTATGCTGTCTATTTTTTTGACGAAATCAGACGGACCATCGTCATCGGCAGGTTCTTCTATACTATCAAAGTCCTGCCCAATCTTCTTTATAAATAAAGCAGCCTTCCCCTTCTTGGGCAGACGCTCCTCCAATGTATCGAGAACCGCCGCTATTTTCTCCTGGTCACCGTTCGCTTCCCTGATCGCTTTTGCTGCCGCGTCCAGCACTTGCTTCTCTTTTTTTGTCAGCATCCGCTGTACCTCCTTGTTCAGTTTTTAACGAGCCCCCGCCTCTTCGGCTAACAAAAGTAAGTAAACCGTATACACGGCAGTTTTTCAATACCAAGTAGCTATATTTTTTAGATTTTCGTTCATCCGCTCCCGTATCTCCTCCCGAGCATTGGATTTTTATTTCTATATTTTAACTATCCTTCCGCATTCTTTACAAAGACCCTCGCGGAGAGAAATTGGCATGGTTCCGCGCGAGCGGACAATTTCTTGAGCGGGAGTGCGGTTTTCGGCTGGGAAAACCGACACGGGTCTTGAAAGAATGCGGAAAAATGGGGTGGCAAAGATATATAAGTAAAGTTGAAAAAATTTAGACCTTTTGCTCCAAAAGCCAGAGAATGATCGCTTTTTGAACATGCATGCGGTTCTCGGCTTGGTCAAAGATGACAGCGTTCTTGTGATCTATCGCGTCGCGGGATATCTCAAATCCCGGGTGGCACGGCATGCAATGCATTATCTTGGCGTTAGGCGCGTATTGCGCCAAAAGCCCCGCGTTCACTTGGTACGGTATAAACACTTTTTTGCGCCGTTCGTACTCCCCTTCAAACTCCGTCTTTACTTTGCCGTTATCAAAAAACTCCATGTTCATCCATGTGTCCGTATGCACAAAGTTCGCGTCTTTTAGGGCCTCGGCCGGGTTCAGCGTGCGCGTGACAAGGCCCGTGTCGTTTGCCTGCGCGTAGAGCTCGGTATCTTCGCTCCCCGCATCAACCTCGGGAGCCGCTATCGCTACTTTAATGCCCAGCTTTGCGCACGCAAGGTGAAGCGTGTTTGATACATTATTCTCAACGCCGAGCCATGCTATCTTTTTTATCTTCTCTATGCCGCCCGCGTGTTCGATCATGGTCAGAATATCGCCAAGAGCTTGCGCTGGATGGTACTTCTCGCTGCACGCGTCTATCACGGGGATCTGATTGAGCGCGGCGGTCTTTATCACATCTGCCGCTTTGAACGCGCGGAACATCAGCACCTGCCCGAATCGCATCACCGCCTTTATCTCGTCGGTAAAATCGGTCAGCGCGAACTGCGTGGTGCGGGAATCCAGAAATATGGCGTGCCCCCCAAGCTCGGTCATCGCCGCCTCAAAAGAAAGCCGCGTGCGCGTGGAGGTCTTTTGGAAGAGCATGATAAGAGACTTGTTGGAAAGATAATTCGTAAGCTCCCCTTTTGCCCTCTTCGCCTTCAATTTCTGCGCGATAGTGAGGATATCGAGCAAATCTTCTTTCGATTGTTCTTTGAGCGATATTAAGTGACGCATAAGATTTTATTTTAATTATTTTTTAACAAATTTCATCGTGTCCGTGTTTATAGATCAACATTTTTTTCTTCCAATATTTTTCTAAATTCATCAAAAACTTTTTTCTCCGCCTCATCCCACCTTTCTAGTTTCCAATAATTATTTATTTTTGTTTCCATTTTGAGCCTAAGAGGTATTTCGGCTTTTTGATTTTGTATAAGAGGATTAAGTCTAGCCGCATAATCCCTTTCCTCTTTCGGATTATTACCAACGTGTTCCCAAAAACAATCAACACCCTTACTAATAATATACTGAATGCACGTCCCCAACACAAAGTCTGTATCAAGCTTTCTATATTTAATGCCTTTATTTGAATCGGATGAAAGTGTCGCTCGACTTGCTTGAGAAGCACCACGCATTAATGTGCTTTGCGTTTTTTTCTTAGATTTTGTATTTTTCCCGCCAGCATTACCCACATAGACACAAAATTCCTTGTTGTTTTTTTTAAAATACCACTTATAAACTCCTGAGTGAGGTTGTGGTGGATCATTTGGATTTTTAAAAAAAATTTGTGCCATAATACATTTTCTTTACTCCAGCGAATCTATTTCTAAATTCCAAATTCTATATTCTAAATTCTAACCATTCACTACCGACGTTCCCGCTTTGCCCTCCATCGCCTCAAAAGCTTTTTGTGGGCTGGTGATGATGGCTTTTCTTTTTTTGTTCTTGCTCACAAACGAAATTGCCGCCTCTATCTTCGGGCCCATACTGCCGTCGGGAAAATGCCCGTCTTTAAGATACTGCTGCGCCTCTTTCACGCTCATGCTGTCCAAAAACCGCTCTTTATCCGTCTTAAAATACAGTGCCACTTTCTCGACGGCGGTAAGAATAATAAAAAGATCGGCATCCCACTGATCGGCAATGAGCGCGCTTGCCCTGTCTTTATCTATTACGGCATCCACCCCCTTGATAAGGCCGCCTTGCTCCATCACCGGTATTCCTCCCCCGCCACACGCAATAACGGCCGTGCCATTATCGGCGAGCCCGGCGATAACATCCATTTCATGCACGCGCAGGGGCTGGGGGGAAGCCACCACGCGGCGCCACCAGCTTTTCCCCGCGTCTTCCTTGAACACATGCCCCGTTTCTTCCCCGAGCTTTTTTGCCTCTTCTTCGGTATAAAAAGGACCAACGGGCTTTGACGGCTTTTGAAACGCGGCATCCTGCGGGTCGACCGCAACATGGGTCATCAGCGTGGCTACTTTTCTCTTAATGCCCGCGCGATTGCACTGCTCGCATATCGCCTGCTGTATCAGAAAACCGATCTGCCCCTGGGTCATCGCTCCGCACAGGAACATGGGCATGGGGGGCACGGCGTGGCTTGACGCCGCCTGCTGCAATAGCAGATTCCCCACTTGGGGGCCGTTGCCATGGGTAATGATAACATGCGCGTTCGCGTCCTTCAAAATCGGCACGAGCTGCGCCACGGTGTCCTGAACGTTCTTCCACTGCTCGTCAAAAAGCCCCTGCTCGCCTTTTCGCAGAATGGCGTTGCCGCCGAGGGCCACCACGATCTTTTTTTTGGTTTCCGCCATATAAGAGTCTGTCTAAAAAATCCGTATTCTGCTGCAATGCATAAATTTTGGCTGCGGCTTTGTCAGTCCTCCTTGAAGTATATTCCACATACTCCTTCGTCTTCCTTCCTCGCCTCACTCAAAATTTCTGAATTTCGCTACGAAAGAGACTTTTCGGACAGACTCTGACAACAAAAATACCTTTTCCGAGAATGGAAAAGGCAATGACTAAATGAGTTTTCGCTCTTTGAAAATGGTCTTGATCCCCTGCGCCGCTTCTTTGGAAAGTTCGTATGCCACTTTGGCGCGGGGTTTCTCTATCTTGATAAAACGTGCAAGATCGATCGGCGTGGCTATCAATACCGTGTCGCACGGCGTGTTGTTGATGGTCTCTTCAAGCTCCTGCATCTGCTTTTTTCCGTACCCCATGGCGGGAAGGAGCGAGCCGATATGCGGATATTTTTCATATGTTTTTCTGATGGTACCGACAGCGTAGTGGCACGGATCGGCGTATGAGCCCGCTCCGAACTTTGCCGCCGCCACCATGCCCGCGCCGAGCTTCATCTCTCCGTGCGTCAGCGTGGGGCCGTCTTCAATAACAAGCACATTTTTACCTTTGACCAATTCGGGTTTATCCACGCTCAGCACCGATTCGGCTTTGATAACTTTTGCCGTGGGGTTGAATTCGCGCGCATTCTTTTCTACCGCCGCTACTTGTTCGGGGTCCGCAGAGTCTACTTTATTGATAACAATGATATCTGCGGTCCTGAAGTTCACCTCTCCCGGATAATATGCCATCTCGTGCCCCGCGCGGTAGGGATCCGCCACCACAATAGTGATATCTGCCTTGTAAAATGATGTGTCGTTATTTCCGCCGTCCCAGACAATGACATCCGCCTCCTTTTCGGCCTCTTTGAGAATATCCGCGTAATCCACCCCCGAATAGATGATACTCCCCATCGCGATGTGGGGCTCGTACTCTTCCATCTCCTCTATTGTACATTCGTGCTTGGTGAGATCCTCGATACGCTCGTACCTTTGGACCCTTTGCTTTTCAAGATCGCCGTAGGGCATGGGGTGCCGTATCGACACCACTTTTTTCCCCGCTGCTTTGAGTATCTCCACTACGCGGCGCGTCGTCTGGCTTTTGCCGCATCCCGTGCGCACCGCAAGCACCGCCACCACGGGTTTTGTGCTTTTGATGGCGGTTTGGTCTTTGCCGAGCATGGAGAACTTTGCCCCGCACCCGATAACGCGCGATGCCAGGTGCATTACAGTGTCGTAGGAAAGGTCGCTATATGACAAAACACACTCGTCAACGCCGAGTGTGCGGATAAGTTCCTCAAGTTTTTTCTCATCCT
>Ga0172379_10002187_pt1 | contig 35627 bp, 37 predicted proteins | sample GrowelOW334metaG_FD_119756 | JGI IMG/M metagenome (GOLD analysis project Ga0172379, IMG submission 119756) | Groundwater microbial communities from an aquifer near a municipal landfill in Southern Ontario, Canada - Groundwater well OW334 metaG | ecosystem: Environmental > Aquatic > Deep... | reverse complement strand
CAGTATCTCGTCCGGATCTTCCCCTGTAAGTTCGCTGATGCTTTGGGCTATTTCCTCGATTCCATAAGGATTCAGATCGATCTTGTTTATCGCGCCGATTATTTTGAGTCCTGCTTTTTTGGCATGATTGTAGTTAGCCAATGTTTGCGCTTGTATTCCCTGGGATGCGTCTACCAGCAAAATAGCGCCGTCTACAGCTGCCAAAGCGCGGGAAACTTCATAGGAAAAGTCGCTGTGCCCCGGAGTGTCGATAAGATTGAGGGTGTAATCGGTATTGTTATATTTATACTTCATCCGCACCGGCGTCATTTTAATGGTGATGCCGCGCTCTCTTTCCAGGTCCATTTGGTCCAGATATTGGGCTTTCATCTTCCTTTTTTCTATTGTGCCGGTGAATTCTAAAAGTCTGTCCGCCAAAGTGGATTTGCCGTGGTCAATGTGCGCGATTATACAAAAATTTCTGATGTTTTCTAACATGTAGGGATTTTAACTCAAAACGGACAAAAAATGAAGTTTTTTCTGTCATTCCGGGCTTGACCCGGAATCCAGTCTTTTTTCTGGATTCCCGCCTTCGCGGGAATGACAAATAGAGATAGAGAAAAATGACAAATTAAAAATAAAAAACCCGAACCGCTTTTAATAAGCGATCCGGGTCTTTGCCCTTCTTAATTCAGAGAGGCGGCAAGCCGGGAAAAACGCTCAACATGATGCGCCTTTCCAAGAACAACTATCTCATCATCGGATTTGATAGTTGTGGATCTTCCGGGTTTTATTTCCCAGGAAAACAGAAACGCGCGGTCGTTAGTATTGTCCAGTTCCAAGATGCTGACCTCGAACTTTTCTTCGACCTCGCCTATCGTTTTACCGACGATCTTGCTTCCGGCTCCCACCGGTATCCTCAACTTCTTTTGTCCTGCTTCAGCCATTTATTCCCTCCCCTCTAAAATTGAACGAACTGCCTATAAAATACACCAATTTGGGTCGTTTGTCAAATCATTATCTAGCGTCCCTAGTTTCATAAACCGCTTTCAATATCGCTTTTTTGAATTTATTTTTAGAAAAACGCAATGCCGATTCACGAACCGGTTTTTGGTCGAATTGTATTATTTGGAATCTTTTTATAGCCATTATCAGGTCGTCCGTGTTTTGATTGTTAAACAGGATGCCGGTTCTGCCGTCTTCAACTATTTCTCTTCCTCCGCCTTGGTTCAGGGCTATCACCGGCGTTCCGCAAGCTTGGGCTTCGGCGGCCACCAATCCAAAATCTTCCACTTGAGGAAAAATGAAAGCCTGCGCGCCATTGTATAAAATGATCAGCTGTTCATCGGTTATGGAAGTCAAGAATTCTATTTTTGAAGATCTGGCTAATTGTTTGAGATTTTCCAGTTCAGGGCCGTTGCCGATCACTAAAAGCGGCAAATTCAATTTATTAAAAGCCTGGACGATCAGATCGAATTTTTTGTAGTGGATCAGCCTGCCGACAGCCAAAAAATAATCTCCCTTTTTAACTTTCGGTTTGAAGCCGAATTTTTCCGTATCAACGGGCGGATATATTACCTGCGCTTCCCTTTTATAGTAATTCTTTATTTTTTCGGCTATATACTTGGAGTTCGCGATCAATTTCTGCGGTTTTCGACCGACCCATTTGTCCCATTTTCGCAGATACCAAAAAGCCGGAGCGGATAATATTTTCAGATAGGTTGGCCAATTAAAGTATTTATAATATTCCCAGGCGTATCGGAGCGGCGTGTGGCAATATGAAATATGGACGGCGTTCTTTCCAACCCTTATCCCCTTTCCAAATCCGGCGCTGGAAGATAAAACCACATCAAAATCGCTGTCTACTTTCATAAGCGAGGCTGCCAGAGGCATTAAAGGAATAAAGGGCCTGTGATTGTTTATTACGAATTTATGGTCCAAGAAACTGGTTACGATCTTTTTACCTTTAAATCTTCCTAAAGTTTTTTCTTCGTCGTAAAAAAGCGTGTAAATTGGGGCGTCCGGAAAAAGCTCGCAAAAAGATTCTAGTACCCTCTCCGCCCCGCCATATTGATTTAGATAGTCGTGAATAATTGCAACTCTCATTTTTTTAAATTTTTATATATTCAAATATTTAAATCTCTAAATTTTTTCATTCGGATGCGCTCTTTTCCAAACTTCAGGAGCCGCATTTTTGATCAATTCTTCCGTTGGATCCATTTTTGGAATATGTTTGTATTGCGTTCCGCGGCATGACCCCGCTTTCACTTTTTCGGAAAAACTTTGGATCAATCGGGAGCATTCTTCGGATAATCCATTTAAATATTTAAATGTTTCGATATTTAAATATCCTATATCCAGAGCTACATATAATTGCGCGCGCACTTCGCCGGCCGAGCCCTTGGCGATAAAAAGATAGTTCAAAAATTCCTGCTGGGTGCCCCTTTCAAATCCTTCGGCGATATTGCTGACTATTGATACGCTGGCGCGCTGAATTTGGTCTTTAAATCCAAAGTCATTGCAATTTTTTAATGCTTTGTAAACTTCTCTCGTCAGCTCTCTTCCTTTTTTCCAACAAATTAGATCCTCAAAACTTTTTACAGTTGCCATAGTAGCTGTTATTATATAATTAAATCAGGAATATTTAAACATTTTAAAAATTTAAATATTTATATTGAATTTTATATATTCAGATATTTTTAATTTATATATTTAAATCCATACATCTTTATATATCGATACGTTTAAACATCTAAAAACATATTTTACATAACCATGAAAAGATCGATCGACATATTTGGTTCCCTAATAGGTTTAATTATCTTACTTCCATTCTTTCCGTTCATTGCTTTGGCTATAAAAATAAATTCTAAAGGTCCGGTTTTGATAAAACTGGACAGAGTGAGCGAGGGGAAAATAATAAAGGCATATAAATTCAGGTCTATGGTTGTGGGCGCGGAAAAACGAAAAAAAGATCTGCTGGCTTTGAACGAAAGAAATGACGGGCCATTTTTTAAAATAAAAAACGATCCGCGCATAACCAAAATTGGAAAATTCTTAAGAAAATTCAGAATTGATGAGATCCCGCAATTGATAAATGTTTTAAAAGGCGAGCTTTCTTTAGTCGGCCCAAGGCCTCACGAACCAGAGGAATTATTTGCCTATCCCAGAGAATACAGAGAGCTTCTTACTGCAAAAACAGGTTTGACCGGCTTGTCGCAAGTGAACGGCGCCTCCAGCCTCCCCTTTCTCAAAGAATTAGAATTTGATAAATTCTATCTTCTAAACCAGTCCTTATGGCTGGATATTAAGATACTTTTTAAAACCTTAGTTATTTTTTTCACTGATCCGACAGGGGTATAATCAATAAAATGTCTAATAACTAATTCCTAATGTCTAATCAAATCCCAATGACAAAATAACCAAAGTTTTAAACATTAGACATTTCTTAATTAGGCATTGATTAGACCTGCCTGCCGGCAGGCAGGAATTGGTAATTAGAAATTAGAAATTTTTATTTATAACTGTTAACTATTTTTTAATGTAAACATTGTATAATAATAGATATGAATACTAAAAAACAAAATAAGGGGCATGCCCCCTCACCTATGCATAGGTGTGGCGGGTTCACTCTCATGGAAGTTTTAATTTATACGGCAATTTTGAGCATCACCGGAACCATGTTATCCGGCGTTCTGCTAAATACCACAAGAATTAAAAGCCGGCAGACAGCCGTCATAGAAGTCAATGAACAGCTTAATTTTGTCTTGCAAAACATTCAGAGATCTATTGCCGATTCTTCCGTCATTGATATCACAAACGGCGTGTCCACTTCCACTTTGATTTTAAAATTTAAAAACGAAACCAAAAATCCGACCAAATTTTATATTGCGGATAGTATCATTTATAAAAAAGAAGCTAGTGGCGCAGCTCAACCGCTTACTAATGACAGCGTCATTGCCACTGCGGTCAATTTTCTAAAAGTTTCCGGGTATTCGGGGCATGATTCGGTGCAAATAGACTTGACCTTGACCTACAACACTACCAATCCAACCTCCGCTTTCTCTCGCACCTTGAGTTCGGCTATTGCCCGCGTATCCGCCGCCACCTTTGATTCCGATCTTATCCCAGGCTCCAGCATCCATGACATCGGGACCAGCGCCGCCAAATGGCAAGATCTTTATGTGAGCGGCATCACTAATTTTGGCGGTGTTGATTATACCTGGCCTGCCGCTGATGGGACCAGCGGACAAAATCTTTTCACAAATGGCGCCGGGGTTTTGAGCTGGTCAACTCCTCCAGGCGGTTGGACTGCCGCATCTGGAAAGGTTTATACAACTACAATCACAGACAAGGTTGGCATCGGGACGACAACGCCTGGTAATCTTTTGCATGTTCAGGGGAGTCAAGCGGCGGACTTTATGGTGCGTTTGCGCAATACCGCAGCTAACGGACAGTCGAGTATTACGTACTATGATGACGCGGGAACTTGGCAGGGATACTCGGGTTATGATAACAACAGTAATAAATGGATCTGGACGTCCGTAACAGCGTCGGATATATCCATAAATACAAATAATGACCAAACCAAGGGGGTGTATATAAAATCTGACGGCAACGTCGGTATTGGAACGACAAATCCAAGCACCAAACTAGAGATACAAAAAACTTCAGTAACCGCTGGAGAAATCGCAAGATTCTCGGGAATTCAAGCGACAAATAATACCGGGTATTATATGCAATTTACCGGAGGTTCCGCTGGAGCAACTCCTTTGGCTCAGGTAGGATTTACAAAAACTGGTAGTGGAAACCCTGCGGTATGGACTAATGAACCGGCAGATCATGCATTTCTTGCAGGTTCTGGAGGAGTGGATATAGGTTCATGGCTTCAAGCTAGTCCTTCTATATCTATTATTGGAGCAAGTGGCAACGTCGGCATCGGGACGACGAATCCCCTGGCAAAATTAGGAATAACGGGTCTAGGAACTTATAACACTCCAACATATACTCCTATACCAGCGACTGATGCCGTTATATATTCTTCAGAAATGACAGATAATAATGCTCATTCAATTTTACAACTTTTATCAGTTAGACAATCTTTGTCCACGGGAAATGGTGCAACTGGCTATTTGGGTTTTTCAACAATGGATGATTCTAACGCTGAGGGAATTGTTGATGCTGGAAGAATTGCAATAGTTAACGAGGCTCCGACAGCAAGGAATTCTCCAACGGCATTATCTTTTTGGACTAACTCAGCCACGGGTGGTTTATATAGTAACCCAGCTACCGAAAAGGTTAGAATCACAAGTAGCGGCAACGTCGGCATCGGGACGACGAATCCGGATACGGGAAAATTACAAATAAATAATTTAGCCTCTGGCAGTAATGGCGGCATCAATGGGACAACGAACCCTACTCGTTTAGTTGTAAATGGTAACTTTCCTGCGCTTACGCTTGGATATTACTCATCGGGATATGGTCTTGACCTCTGGGTTGGCACAGGCGGCTTAGCGCCAATTTATTTCGATCAACGAAATAAAGATGCAATTATTTTTAGAGTTTACACGGCTACTACGCCGACAGAAGTTATGAAAATTAATAGTTATAATAGCACTGAAGGTAATGTTGTTATTGGGACATCAACGGCGGCAGGAAAACTTCACGTTGATTCATTAGGTGTAACTCAAGCTCTTAATCACCTAGGCGGATCAACTTCTAACGTCTTTACCAATTACAGTGTAGGCGGAACAATAATCGGAAGCGTTTCGTCAAGTAACTGGACCAGCGTTTTGTACAACACTACTTCTGATCGTCGCTTAAAGGAAAATGTTACGATAACAACCACGGGTCTTTCAACTCTTCTCCAAATTCCGGTTAACGATTTCAACTTTATTACTGATCCGAGTAAGAGCCGTACGCAGGGTTTCATCGCGCAAGATCTGCTCAAATACTATCCGGAAGCAGTTATGACTAACGGCGACAACGGCATTGACACGCTCAATGCCTCCTCAACCCCGTGGAGCGTTGACTATGGGCGCCTTACACCGCTTCTCGTCAAATCAATTCAGGAGCAGCAAAAACAGATCGAGGAATTAAAGGCTGAAATTTCTGAGTTGAAATTGAAAATAAAATAAGCCTTATATAAAAATAACCCCGATTTAGGGGTTATTTTTTATTTTCTTAACTTACTCATTGCCCACTCTTATATATAAGAGTGGGCAGATATACAAATACGAAACTTATTAGTGTGTTTGTGCTTGTATATTTATTACGATTTGCCCGCTCTCATACATAAGAGTATTTAAAATATATAACTTCTTTTAAAACTAATTATTCTTAGAAAGCGCTGGGATTATTATAAAATTATAAACTCACATATTCCCCGCACTCTTATATATAAGAGTGCGGGGAATTAAATAAAATAGTTGCTTTATTGACCAAACAACGGATCAAAAATTTCTATGATGTTTCCCGCCCCCTTATATTTTAAACCTGGTTTAAATTTAGGCTTTCGTTTTATGTTTAAATGCGAATATTTCCTTTTTCTGTTCGGATTTTGTCCATATCCCCTTCCAGCCATAATATCTTTTGAATTGCTGATCGTATTATCGGAAACATCCAATATCTTCTTAATTTCTTTATATTTCTTGCCCTGACTTATGAATTTAATGATAGCCAATCTTCTGAAAATCAGATCTTTTTCTCCGGCTGTCATAAATTTTTTAAAGAAATTATTCAAATCTTCGCTGGAATTGACCTTTTTAAATTCCACCAATAATTCTTTGGCAACTTCTTTTGTAATATTTTCAGCCACCTTATGTTTAATAGCTCTGGGCATTTTTATATTTTATAAATTTAATAAAAGTAATTATATCACAAAAATTCCTCACTCTTATGTATAAGAGCGAGAGTATGAATGTTTAACAAGCAGTCACTTTTCTTTCAAACTACATGCCGTGGCACTTTTTATATTTTTTTCCTGAACCGCACGGGCAATTATCATTTCGTCCAACCTTGCCGTGACCAACGACTGACGACTGATGACTAACGACAGGCTTGGGACTTGTCGTTTGTTGTAAGTTGTTTGTTGTTAGTTGTGATAAACGCTCTGCGTTTTCACCTTGCCATTTTTCAAATCCATCCAGCATTTGTTTATAAAGAATATGGCTTTCTCTGCGATATTCAACGAGCGGATCGTGCTGGCCATACGCCCTTATCCTCACGGATTCCCTCAAGGCTTCCATACTTTCAAGATGGTTCATCCAAAACAGATCCAAGACGGAAAGTATTTGCGGATGGGTACTTTTTTCAAGCATTTCCTGGCGTTTTCTGTAGACGGAAAGCCTTTGTTTATTTAAAATATCGTCATAATCAAGCAAGTGTTTTCTGGCGTCAAAATTGAAGCCTTCCACTTTCGATTGCGCCTGGAAAACGGCCCGGGACACTATCCCCGATTCAATGGGCATATTTTCAGGGATATTAAAATTTTCCATCATACTTTTTATCCTGTCTCCGCCGAAAACGCGCAAAAGATCATCTTCTAAAGAAAGGAAGAATTGGGATGAACCCTTGTCTCCCTGCCTTCCGCTTCGGCCTTGAAGCTGATAGTCGATTCTCCTTGCTTCGTGCCTTTCCGTGCCGATCACATGAAGTCCGCCCAATTCTTTCACTTTTTGGTTTTCTATCGGATCCATCGGATTGCCGCCAAGCACGATATCCACGCCTCTGCCCGCCATATTGGTGGCAACCGTAACGGCGCCGGCTTTCCCCGCCTGAGCAATGATGGCGCCTTCGCGTTCGTGATTTTTAGCATTCAATATTTCATGCCTTACGCCAAATTTATTAAGCAAATTGGACAGTATCTCATTTTTCTCGATCGAAATAGAGCCGATCAATATTGGTTGTCCCATTTTCTGCCTTTCTTTCACATCTTCAATGATGGCGTTATATTTTGCAGCTTCGTTTTTATAGATAAGATCAGCTTGATCGATCCTAGCCAAAGGCTTATTGGTCGGGATATTTAAAACTTTCAGTCCATAAACTTTTTCGAATTCTTCCGCCGAAGTCCTGGCGGTTCCTGTCATACCGCCGATCTTTTTATAAAGCCTGAAGTAATTTTGGATGGTGATCTGCGCGTAGGTCCTGGATTCATTTTGCACATACGCATTTTCTTTTGCCTCCAAAGCCTGGTGCAAACCTCCGGAATATCTTCTGCCCGGCATAAGCCTGCCGGTGAATTGGTCGACGATGATCACTTCATTATTTTTCACCACATAATCTTTGTCCCGCCTGAACAAGCCGTAGGCTTTCAAGGTTTCCTGCAAATAGCGGGTCAGCCTCAAATTTTCCGGATCATAAAGATTTTTTAAATTTAAAGCCTTTTCAACTTTGTTTATCCCTTCGTCGGTAATGTCGGCCGACTTCATTTTTTCGTCTATTATATAGTCCTCATCTTTTTTAAGAGTGGAAACTATTTTTGAAAATTGCTTGTAAAAATCGCTAGACTCTTCATCCGGAGCGGAAATAATAAGCGGAGTCCTGGCTTCGTCGATCAAAATACTGTCTATTTCGTCTATTACCACGTAGTTATGCCCTCTTTGGACTTGGTTTCCGCTCGTATAAGCTAAATTGTCCCTTAAGTAATCAAAGCCGAATTCGTGGTTTGTGCCATAGGTTATGTCCGCCAAATAGGCTTCTTTGCGCGAAATTGGCCTTAAATACTCGTTTTGCACCAGAAAACTGCCTGTTGTGTCCCTTTCCTTATCTATGAGCGTTTCAGCGTTTTTAGAGATATATTCGGGGTCATACATCAAAGCGCCTTCGTGTATCAAACAGGCAACGGAAAGCCCTAAAGCGTGATAAATTTGGCCCATCCAAACGGCGTCTCTTTTTGCTAAATATTCGTTGACGGTCACCACATGCACGCCTTTTTTGGAAAGCGCGTTCAAATATATCGGCGCGGTGGAGGCCAAAGTTTTTCCTTCGCCGGTTGCCATTTCGGCGATCTTTCCTTCGTGGAGCGCCAAACCGCCCATCAGCTGGACGTCAAAATGGCGCTGCCCGAGATTTCTCTTAGCAGTCTCTCTGACCAAAGCAAAACCTTTTATCAATTCATTTTCGCCTATCTCTATCCCAAAAAGTTTTTTGCTTTCTTCCAGAAGCTTTTCTTTGCTTAAAGAAGATATTTCTTTTTCCAGCCCATTTATCTTTTCAATGACCGGTTTGAGTTTTTTGACCGGATCAAAAAAAGAAAGAAAGTTAAACATTTATATTTCTGTCATTGCGAGGAGTTTGCGACGCGGCAATCTCGTGATTAAAATAGATTGCTTCGGCGGCACTCGCAATGACGGGAGTTATTTTTTATTCGGACTTTTCTTTGACCTTATCATCGGACTTTTGCTTGAATCCAACGATCTCTTCTTTCATTATGTCCTTTACCTTGTCGATCGCTTTATACGCATCATCGGCAGAATGTTCGGCGCGAAGCATCTTTTCTCCCAAATTAAGATTCATTTCAGCATAAAAAACCTCGCCCTTGCTGTGGTGATTAGTGGTTCTCGCCAGTTCAAATTTAATATTCACATTGCCTTCTTTTTCCCATTTTTCTAAAAATTTAGAAAGGCCGGAAACTTTGTTTTCAATATATTGCTTAATGGCGGGAGTTAATTCTAAATTTGTAGCCTTGATGTCTAAATTCATATATTTATAGTTAATTTACTTACAATGAACATTATATCGTAAAAACACCAAATAAAAAAGGGCGAAATCGTATCAGATTTGCCCTTTTAATTCTATTTATTATTCCCCTTTTTTCATGAAAACTTCGTGATAACCGGTTGAATTTATCACGGCCATTTCGCCTTCAAAGGCGACTTTTGCCTTCTCCTTCTCATCCTGATCCTTGCCGTTCGTTTCTTCCTTCGGTTCAGACATTTTTTCTCCTTTTTCGATTTGGAATGAGCACTTAACTTGAGTGCATAATATACACTATTTTATCATTCCTGTCAAATTTGAAACATCTTATATGATATATCCTATAAGATGTTCCAAATTAATAATCCCATCATTTTTCTGTCATTCCACACTTGATGCAGAATCCAGTCTTTTTTCTCTAGATTCCCGCTTTCGCGGGAATGACAACGTAAAATGCTTATTTTTTAAAAACAATGAATTTAATGCCGATAAAATTCCAAGTCAACGCCACAAGGCTGCCAAAAACGGCGGCAAGATTTGCCCATTTTTCGACGGATATAAAATCCGGCGGACCGGCAAAGACCGCGAAAGAAGCCACCCCTACATTGATGCTGAAGCCGACGATGTTTACCAAAAAGAACTTCAACATCTCCCCTTTTACGGATCCCATGGATCTGAAAGCCCAGTATTTATTCCAAAAATAACTGTTGGTAACGGCAACCAAAAAAGAAGTTCCTTTAAAAACTGAATACAACGGACCGGAATAAGCATTTTGCCAGGCCATTAAAATATTCAAAACTCCCAGATCGATCAAAAAATTAAGCCCGCCCACCTCGGCATATTTAACGAACTGCAAAATAGCCGGCATCCGCCTGCTCAAAAGATAGCCGATCGAATAACCGGCGGGCGTAATGATCACCAATCCTAAAAACGCGATAACGCTCTGCGGCAAAGTTAATCCTCCCTTAAAATGATAAGTGATGAATGCTAAAAGCAGGCCCGCGACAATACCGATCACAAAACTCAGGCCCAAGTCCTTTTTATTCATAAATGATCTTAAAAACTAATCTATTTCGTAGGTTATGCTCACGTTGACGGTCACTTCCTGGCTGCCCGGTTCAATAGATGGGGCCGGAACCGCCGATTCGGCAGCTACTCCTCCGCCCATTCCATAACTCATTGATTTAGCATAGATCGGATAATTGTTCTGATAATCGGAAAAAGTGATAACTCTCTTGATCCTAACTCCATTCTGCTTCGCCATTTCCTTGGCTTTGGCTAAAGCTTTTTCAAATGCCTGATCGCGGGCAACTTTTAAGGACGCATCCTGATTTTCTATGGTAAAAGACAATGAACTTATGTTGTTAACGCCAAATCCGGGCAATGCGCCCAAAATGCCGCTGATCTTTGAAAAGTCGCGGATCTGAATATAAACGGTTTGAGTCAATGTATAACCGCTGATGTAGCTCTCTCTCGTCTTTTCATCGTATTCATATTTTGGAGAAAGGCTGTATCCGGCAGTTTGAATGTCTTTTGCTTCGACCCCCTGCGATTTTACAAAGTCGATGGCTTTATTCATTTTGGCAACGTTCTCTTCGGATATCTTAACGGTATCCTTGCCTTCGGTCACGACAGAAAAATTCACCTTAGCTATATCGGGGGTTACCACGGTTTTGCCTTCAGCTGAAATGGAGATAGTGCGGTTGGAAGAAATGGAATCGGTATAGCGGCGCAAAGCGCTGACCGAAAATATGCCCAAGATCACCAAAACTATCAACAGCAGATTTAAAATAGGCCAAAAATACTTTTTTAATGATTCTAAATTATTGTTCATAATATTTTTTTTAATTATTAATTTTAATACTCAATATATTTAAATAATAACACAAAGTTTGATGCGGAATCCAGAAAAAAGACCGGATCCCCGCCTCCGCGGGAATGACAGAGGAGAAATAATAACGAGATCGCTTCGCCTATGGCTCGCAATGACAAAGTCAGTTAGAAAAATAATTCAGGGTCTAAACTCGCTCCCCCGACTAAAACTCCGCCTATCTCTTTTTGCTTAAGAAAAGCATTTATATTTTCAGCACTGACCGAACCGCCATATAACACTTTAACCGACAACTCACGACCGACAACCAATGACTTTAAGAAACTTTTAATGAATTTGATCGTCTCCAATGCGACTTCAGGGGTTTCGGGATTTCTGCTGCCAATAGCCCATATCGGCTCATAAGCAACAATGATTTGACCAACAACTGACGACTGACGACCGACAACAAAAGCCAAGGCCGATCTTATTTGGTCTTCAATTATTTTTTTAGTTAGACCATTTTTACGTTCCTCGGATGATTCGCCGATGCATAAGATCGGCATTAAACCGGCATCAAGGGCGGTTTTTAATTTCTTGGAAACTATTTCGTCCGTATCGCCCATAGCCCGCCTTTCCGAGTGGCCGATGATCACATACTTCACTCCCAAGTTAATAAGCTCTGAAGCGGAAACTTCTCCGGTAAAAGACCCCGCCTTTGCATCTTTATAAAACAGATCTTGCGCTCCGAGCCCTGCTTTTTTAATGGCCTTTCCGGCCTCTTCAATAAATACGAACGGCGGCACGATCACAACATTTTTATGGTCGCTTTTTTTTGCCATATCTATAGCCGTATCCAATGTTTCCGGATTCATCTTCCAGTTAAAGACCACCAGTTTATCGGCATATTTCACATGCTTCATTTTGGCGCGGATAGCATTTAAAATGCGGTCTCTGGAAGTTTTATCTTTCAATATATGCCAGATCATAGGAGAGACCGAAATAAATATGATCAGAAGGACTATAAGAACAATATATTTATCTATATTCGGGACAACGTTTCCCAGATAATATCCGATCAAAGGCAATCCCACCCCCCAGAGAGCTCCGCCGATAATATTGAAAGACAAGAATTTCGAATATCGCATATTGCCGACTCCCGCCAAGATCGGAGCGAATGTCCTGATGCCCGGCATAAACCTGGCAAGGATGACCGCCTTCCCTCCGTATTTTTCATAAAAGACCTTCGCTTTGTTCAAATTGTCTTTGTGGAACAAGAATGAATCCTCTTTTTTAAATATCATGGGCCCGACTTTCTTGCCAAAAGCGTAACCGAAACTATCGCCGGCAACAGCGCCGATAAATACCAAACATACAAGGCTCCAAATATTTAAAAAACCCTGCGAAGCTAAAAATCCGGCAGTAAAAATGAGGCTGTCGCCCGGCAAAAAGAATCCGATAAAAAGGCCTGATTCGGCAAAAACTATTCCTAAAATACCGAAATATCCGATAGCTTTAATTAAAGGTATGAGGTCGAACATTTGTTTAAAGATTACCAGCCTGAACTATTCTGTTCCAATAATACCATTCCATAACATCCTTAGCGACAGGAACGGCATTTAAACTTCCTTCTTTGGCGTTTTCGATAAGGACCAATACGGCTATCTGCGGATCTTCCAGCGGCATATAGCCGACAAAAAAAGCGTTCGTTTTGGCATTATTCGAAACCTGAGAGCTTCCTGTTTTTGCCCCGATGCTCACGGGTATGCTGCTGAGCATATTGGCTGTGCCGTAATATTTACTCACCGCATCGCCCATTCCTTTTTTAATTTCCTTTATATAACTGCCCAGATCGCTGAAATCTATCAGAGTTTCACTGGCTGAATCTTTTAATAAATGCGGCTTATAAAAATATCCTCCGTTCCCTATGGCGGCAATTTGAGAAAGCAATTGAATGGGAGTGACCAAAAGGTCTCCCTGCCCGATGCTGACGTTGTAAGTATCGCCTATCCTCCAAATATCATTTTTCTTGGCTTCTTTTTGCGCCGGATCCGGCAAGGAACCATCAGCTTCATTCGGCAGATCGATCCCTGTTTTTTTGCCCAGGCCGAACTTTTGCCAATATTCTTTAAGCTTATCGATCCCCAATCCTTTTTGGCCCTCAAATCCTCCGCCGACTTCATAGAAATAAATATTGCAGGATCTGGCTATGGCCGAATAAAGATCGACCCAGCCGTTCACTTTCCAATCCAAAAATCTGCTTGGTTTTGACGGGTCGTACGGATTAGGTATTTCAATGGAACCGGTGGAGAGTATCTGTTTCTTCGGATCAATAAGCCCTTCCGCCAGAGCCGCCAATCCAACCATCGGTTTTATGGTCGAAGCCGGCGTATAAGCGCCGGAAATGGCTTTGTTGAAAAGAGGGTTATAGGCTGAATTCAGTATTCTGTTCTTTTCAGTGTTATTTCCCGATCTGGAAAATATATTATTATCAAAACTCGGCAAACTGATAAGCGACAGCACTTCTCCGTTTCGGGGATCAATAGCCAGGCCCACAGCTGAATTTCTTCCCAGATCTATCAACGCCCGGTTTAGGCTGTTATAAAAATATTTTTGCAGATCGGCATCTATGGTAAGCGTTACGCTCTCTCCATTTTTCGGCTCCCCGATCATCTGCTTATCAATAATATTGCCTTTCGCGTCCCTGTAAGCGATGGTTTTGCCGTCAATTCCTTTTAAAATATCGTTATAATAGGACTCTATCCCGGTCTTGCCCGCTATCGCATCGCTTTTATTGTCCATTCCGGTATAGCCCAAAATATGGGAAAAAGCCGGCCCATCGATATATTGCCTCTTATAATCATCAATGACCTCAACGCCTTTTAAATTCAGTGATTTTAATTTTATTATTTTTTCGGAATCAACATCTCTGGCCAAAATAAAAGACGGCGATCTTTCGATGTTCTGGCCGGAGATCTTGTTTTCAATTTCCGGCTGAGGCATTTCCAATATATCGGAAAGGGCCTGCTTTTCCGCTTCTGAATTTTCCGAGAAATCTTTGATCTTTAAAGAAACGGCAAAGGCCGGAATATTTTCCACCAGCGGTTTTCCATAGCGGTCATAAATAATACCCCTATGGCTCGGGTCGTAAATTTCTTTGCCGACATTGGCTTCGGACCTGAGGCTGTAAAATCCGCCTTTGTATGAATTAAGGTATAAGACCCTCAAAAAAACCAGGCTCGCCGCCAAAATTATCGTTGCCGTGATAAAAATAAAAGCTTTCTTGGACACAGGAAGCTCCAGATGATTCAAATTTTTATTCAAAGAGAAGCTGTCGAAAACAGCCTCTTCAAAAAATACCTCCTCTTTTGATGAAAAATTATTATTTTTCATGGCCGTAATTATATAAATATCCGAAGATCAGGCTTATCAATATGTTATAGAACAGTTCCAAAGCGAATAGATCGAAATGGCTGAAAATGAATCCGGGATCGATAAACAGATATAACAGGACCGTCAGGACAGAAGTGAATAAAACTGAATATAAAAGCACGTTCTCGCTTAAATATCTTTTAAAATAGAACGCCGACAGCATCAACGCGCCAAAGATAGCCAGCTCTTTCGGGATAAAAACGGAATAATTCAGGCAGATCAAAGATATCAAGACCAGTATCAGATATTTCCAAAATTCTCTTTCGGAAAAGATCAGCACTGCCAGCGCCGCCAAAACCAGATCGGGTTTTATTCCGTTGAAGACCACAAGGGAGAGGCTTTGCGCCAAGCCGGCCGCGGAGATCAAAATTATATCTAAAAAAAATCTTATCTTTTCCTCCATAAAATTATTTTTTTAAGGCCTCAAAATTTTTTATGACCAAAACCTCTTCCAGAGAAGCCGGATTATAATCGGTTTTCAAAAAAGCTTTTTTAAACAGCCCCGCCGTATCCGTGTTCTTGGTTTCGATCATCTGAACTTCCCCCAATTTGAAACCGTAAGGATAATTCTGATCGGCATTATAAACGACGTCTCCGTTCTTAATATTCTTATTTTTTTCGATCATTTCCAGGGTCGGAGAAACGCCGCCTTTCAGCAGAGCGCTTATCTTGCCCTCTCCGATCTTAACAGCGGCGGTGAAATCTTTATCAAAGACCGTTCTGACCAAAGAGATGCTCTTATTGGTTTTTATGACTTGTCCCAACAAAATTCCGGGGGCGGCCGCAACGGCCTGATCTTTTTTAATGCCGCTCGTCTCGCCGTTAGCGATCCCTATTAAATTTTGGTCATTGAAAGGATAGGAAGAAAAAATCTTTGCATAGAAATATTCCCATTTGCCCTCGTTGATCTCCTTTCCGCTCAGATTTTCAGCTATATAGAGCTCGGTTTTTAAAGAATCATTCTCCAATTGCAGTTTTTCGATCGCATTTTTAGCGTCCAATGAGGACGAAAAAATATTCCTGACAAAAATCAAATTATTATTGAATAGCGCAACCAATAAAACTATAATTACCGCAAAACGGATAAAGATCATAGTTTAAATAGTTATTGGCTATATTTTAATCTCTTTTGGCCTTAAAGGATTATTTACTAAATATGAATATTTTGTGATGTTCTCGGCTATCATTCCGGCTCCTCTTGCAACGCAGGTTAACGGATCATCAACGATTATCGTAGCCACGGTAATTTCTTTTTCGATCAATTTATCTATTCCTTTCAGCAAACTTCCTCCTCCGCAAATAAAAATGCCCCTTTTAAGAACGTCTCCGACCAATTCCGGCGGAGTTGTTTCAATAGTCTCTTTTATCGAATCGATAATTATCTTTAAAGACTTGGAAATTGCCGCCCTGATATGAGTATCCCTGACGACAATTTCTCTCGGCAATCCGGTCGCCATATCCCTTCCCCTTATGGGCAGATCCATTTTTTGGTCTAACGGCAAAGCCGATCCGATGTTTATCTTCAATTCTTCAGCTGTAGGTTCGCCGATCGCCAAATGGAATTCGTCGCGTATGAATCTGACAATGTCGTCGTTAAGTTTGTCTCCTGCGGTTTTAATGCTTTTGGCATTCACTATGCCGCCCATGGAAATTACGGCAATTTCGGTGGTTCCGCCGCCAATATCAATGATCAAATTAGAAGTAGGCTCATCTATCGGCATCTTAGCTCCCAAAGCCGCCAGAAGCGGTTCTTCAACAATATAAACCTTGCTTGCCCCTGCGCCGATCACGGCGTCTTCAACCGATTTGCGCTCTACCTCGGTAAGATTGCTGGGCACGCCTATGACCGCTTTATTGTAATTGAAAAAATTTGACGGCCCAACAACTTTTTTGAACAGAAAACTCAACATTTCCTGGGTCATTTCGAAATCAGAAATAACGCCGTTGATGAGCGGTCTAATAACGGTAATATGGAGCGGAGTCCTGCCGATCATTTTCTTGGCTTCTTCGCCGATCGCCACAATTTGCCCGGTCTTGTTGTTGATGGCGGCAATAGACGGCTCATTTATAACCATACCTTTGCCGGCCAGATAAATAAGAGAATTGGCTGTACCGAGATCAATTCCTATGTTTTTTGAAAAATAATCGAATAATTTCATATCAATTTTATTTTATTAAGGATTTAATTAGTTCCGCTTCAGAGATCAAGTCTGCTTTTTTAGACCCCCTTATTTTCAATTCTACTTTTTTAGCTGCCAAAGTTTTTTCGCTGACCACTACTCTGTTCGGAATACCTATCAGATCCGCATCATTAAGCTTTTCTCCGGTCGAAGCATCTCTGTCGTCATATAAAACTTCTATGCCGCTTTTGATCATTTTTTCATATAAAGCAGTGGCAGCTTTGGTTATCTTGCCACTTGGATCTTTGCTGCCAAGCTCAACCAAATGAACCCGGAAAGGAGCCACCGCCTCAGGCCAGATAATTCCGTATTCATCGCTGAATTCTTCTACGATAGTTCCCAAAACCCTGGTCGGTCCGATGCCGTAGGAGCCCATAATTACCGGCTTTTTCTCGCCGGTTTTATTCAGGAAAGAAAGCCCGAAAGCTTCTGAAAACTTGGTTCCCAGCTTAAAAATATTTCCCACTTCAATGGACCGCCCTGACCTAATTTGCTCTTTGCAATCTTTGTGGGCTTCCGGCTTATAAACTTCCTGATTCTGTCCAAAACCGCATTTTTCGCAATAAAATATCGTATCTTCTCCGGCCGGGTTAAGAACCTGAAATTCATGGGTATATTCTTTCGTAAAATCACCACCGCCTGTTTCACAAATTATAGTCTTAAGTCCGACTCTCTTGAATATATTATTATAGGCCTTAATGACTTTTTTATAATATCCGTCCAGATCTTCCTTTGATTCGTGGAAACTATACAGGTCTTTCATTGAAAACTCGCGTCCGCGCAAAAGCCCGGCCTGAGGCCTGGCCTCTGCCCTGAACTTGGTCTGGATCTGATAGGCGGCCTTAGGAAGATCTTTATAGGAATTAATGAATTTTACAGCTATGGCCGAAATGACCTCCTCATGAGTCCAGCCAAGGCCGTATTCAAAATCCTTTTTATCTTTATCGGCCGTGCCGGTCGAAGTTTTATAAATAACATCCACTCCCCACCTGTTGGACTTTTCCCAATATTTCTTTTGGATCAAAGAAGGCATCAAAAGCTCTTCCGCGCCGATGGCATTTATCTCTTCCCGGATAATTTTGTTTATTTTTTCCAGAACTCTTAAGCCTAAAGGAAGCAGAGTATATACTCCGGCGGAAGATTTGTCTATAAATCCGCCCCTAAGCAAAAATTGGGCGTTTTTAGAGGCTTCGCTTTCGGAAAGTTTTCTGGATGTCTTTGCGAATAATCGAGATTGTTTCATTTTGCCAATACTAATATTTTAAGCGAAAAAAGCAAATAAATCCAGCCGTAAATTTTATTAAAAAAGACCTATCACATCCTTAATAGTTGTGAACAAAAACAAAGAAAAAAGGACGATAAAGCCAAATCCATTCACTATCATTTCGGTTTTTTGGCTGACCGGCGAACTCTTTATTTTTTCTATCAAAATCACAAGGAACCACCCGCCGTCCAGCATCGGAAAGGGCAAAAAATTAAAAACTACCAGATTTATTGAAAGAAGAGCCAAGAGCTGGATGAAATAAACCAGTCCGGCCTTGGAGATCAGCGATCCCATAGCAAAAAGACCGACCGGACCCATCAGATCGCCGAAAGCCGAAGAATCCGTAAAGAACCTGCCGATCAAAGAAATATATCCGCCCAGATAAGAAATAACCAAATTGCACGCGGTTTTAAAACTTTCGAAGATGCCCTTTATTATTCCGACTTTCGGCGTGCCTGTCTCGCTGTAATAAATTCCCAGAATTTCTCCCGTTTTTAAATTTTCTTCAGGAAAAAGAACGGTTATATTTTTCTCGGAACCATCTCTCTTAACCGTAAAATCGGCTTCCTTGCCGGCGCTTTCTTTCAGATAAACGTTAAATTCGTCCGCATTTTGAAAATTCAATATCAGATCGCCTTTTTGGAACCCTGAATAATAAGCCAAACTTTCCGGCTTGATGTCTGCCACAAAAATGCCCTGCGGCACGCCGAGTGTCATAACTATAAAAAGCAGGAACCATCCTAAAAAGAAATTGATCGAAACGCCACCGGCGATTATCAGCGCCTTCTTCCAAAAACTCTGGCGCATAAAGCTGGTGCGAGGCGGAAGATCTTTCCTTTCCACCTCGGACCTTAAACCGTTTATTTTCAAAAAGCCTCCCCACAAGATCCAATTCAAGCTGTAAACTGTTTCCTTGATCTTTTTACTCCAGATCCTGGGCGGAAAACCGATTCCGAATTCCTCAACAGCAACGCCAAAGAATTTGGACATTAAAAAATGCCCGAGTTCGTGCACTATAACGACAAATGACAGCCCTAAAAAAACTATTATTCCCATAAAAACTAATTTTAACTCTACTCAAATATTTCTTTTATTTTCGCTTCAAGTACTTTATCCACTTCCCCATTATATCTATCAATAACTTTTTGCACTTCTTCTTTTTTCTTAAAGGCCACGTCCTCGGAAAAAACATCATCGTCCTCCATTCTCTTAATGCTTTTATTCGACTCGTCCCTGGCTCCCCTGATCTTTATTTTAGTTTCTTCCGTGATCTTTCTGATAACTTTTTCCAGTTCTTTCCTTCTTTCTTCCGTTAAGGCCGGCAAACTCACTCTGATCAAATTACCGGTAATGCTGGCGCCGATCTTCAGAGAAGACTCTTCAATGGCTTTCGCCACCGCCCCGGCCACGCTGTTATCCCAAACCGAAATATTTATTTCTCTTGGCGGGACTATTGAGATAGAGCCCAGCGCCTTAATAGGCGTCATTTGTCCAAAATACTCAACCTTAATATCCTCAACCATCCTGGCTGAAGGCCTATTACTCCTTATGGTCTGGAATTCAGTTTTAATAAATTCTAAAAAATTCTTAAGCTTTGCTTCCAGTTCTTTTGTTATATCCATTTTTATATTGCTTCAATTTGTAAACGTTTGTTAACATTATAACTTTTTATCAAAAATAGTCTACTTAGAACCGATCTGATCATTTGATGATTTTTAACCGGATCTTTTCTCAATATAACTATCAAACTTTCAAAGAATCGGTCTAAAATTTCCGGCTGTTCTTTCCGATCTTCAACCAGTTGTTTGATGAACTGAGACTTGTTAAAACCTGCCGATCTTAGGAATTTCTGGGCCATTTCTTCTGATCCGGAAAGGCTTTTGTTATTTATCAGATCAATCGCTCTTCCGGGCCGGCCATAGGCAAGAAGCGCCAGCTCTTCGGCTTTATCTTGTTTAACACTCAAGTTTTTAATTAAATACTCCGCTATCTCACTCTTACCGATCCTGGGGAAATATATTTTTTGCAGCCTGGAAAGGATCGGCGGCAGAATATTATTAAGATTGCCGGCGATCAATATTATTAAAGCGTGTTCAGGCGGCTCTTCGGTAATTTTTAAAATAGCGCTTTGAGCTTCCGCGGTTAAGAGGTCGGCGTTATCTATAATTACGGTTCTTTTAGCTGAATTTTGGGGTTTCTGCCATAAAAAGTTCTTTATTTCCCTTACGCAATCAATGCCCGACTCTTTTATGATCAGCACCTCAGAAAGCATTTTTCCATCCAATTCAAAACTGCCAGTTTCCAAAAAATTAGCCAGCGACAAAGCAAAACTGAATTTGCCGACTTGCGGCTCTCCAAAAAAAATATAGCCGTGGGATAAATTCCCCTTTTTCGATAAGGCAGAAAAACTTTCTTTCAGATCTTTATGTCCGCAAAGCATGTCTATTTATTATCCCAAACCTTTTCAATTATTTTATTAACCAATAGATCGATATCTTCCCTGGTTTTATTGACCTTTTCTTGGATGTCCTTACATCTGTCATTTTTTTGTCCGGCGGTCAAAGTTTTTGAGGTATTCTCTAGATAGTATTTCTTATATGGGATCGCGTACGACTCTGATTTGGAATCTTTCCTGACCCCGCTCATTTCGGAATTATCATAGATCAAAGGCGGCTTGTCTGCGTCATAGGTCCCTTTGCCGCAGTAAAATTCTGAATTTTCCGGAATTTTAATATTGTTCCTGCCGAATTCGGGCCTCTGATCAGTAATACCGAAAAATACGCCGATATCTTTTAGTTTATCGGAAAGCTTCTGAAGGACGGATATTTCCCCATCAAATTCAGATTTTAAAGCGGCAATATCGAAAGGTATTTCCAATTCTTTAAGAATTTTTGACAGTTGCTCCATGCTCCTTCCGGAAGAAATATATTCAGTGACGACCAGCGCTTTCTTTTCAATTTCCGGTTTAATTTTTCCGATCGTAGCCTTTAATTCCACGCTGCTTCTAAGCTGTCCCCCTGCCACAAACCTGGTTTTAATTTGTGATCCACTATTTCGTTCATTAATGATGCCCCTTAAGATCAGCGTCGGAATGCGCCCGCTGGCATCATCGCCGATAAGCATATCGTACTCTCCCTTATCAATGTTTTCTTTTAGTTTTTCAATAAGAGGCAAGACGAGCAGCTCCAATTCTTTAAATTCCGCCTCAAAAAAATATTCAGGCTTTGTTTCAAGTCTGCTTTCTTTTTTATTAACTTTTTCAAATTTTTCCATTATTACTAATTTACAATTACCTCTTATTCAATAAGGTTCTCTTGTAAACATCCAAATGCGTCAAAATAATTCCGGCGCCTTTAGCTACACAAAATAAAGGCTCATCGGCAATATAGGTCTGCACCCCGGTCATTTTTTTGAAAAATTCGTCTATATTCTTCAACATAGCTCCGCCGCCGGAAACAATGATCCCTTTTTCCATAATGTCCGCCACCAGTTCCGGAGGGGTTTCGTTGAAAACATTTTGAACGGAAGCGGCTATGTCTATCAAATGCGGAGTCAAAGCCTCAGCGATCTCATTGGAATTCACGATTATATCTTTCGGAAGTCCGGAGATCAGATCCCTTCCCCGCAATTGGTATTCCAATTTATCCTTTATCGGCAATGCTGATCCGATCTGCATTTTGACCGTTTCGGCAGTTTGCTCTCCGATGGCGAGAGAATATTTTCTTTTGATGTAGTCCATGATCACCTGGTCAAATTTATTTCCGGCAATGCGGAGGCTGGACCATGAAACTATGCCACCCAAAGAAACCACGGCCACCTCAGAGGTTCCGCCGCCGATATTGATGATCATGCTCCCGGAGTAAGCGTTGATGGGAATTCCGGCTCCCAACGCCGCCAGTATCGGTTCTTTGACGATATATGCCTCCTTGGCGCCCGCTTCACGCGCGGCGTTCATAACCGCCCTTCTTTCGGTCGGAGTGATGCCGGCGGGAGAGGAAATGACCACGTCAGGCTTGAATAAATTAAACCTTCCATTTGCCCTGGAAATAAAATACTTGAGCATTGCCTTGGTGATATAGTAATCCGCTATCACGCCATCTTTTAACGGCCTGTAAGCCATCAGATCCGCCGGTGTTCTGCCGATCATTTCTTTGGCTTCCCTGCCGACAGCTAAAACCGTATTGTCCGGCTTGCTTAAAGCGACGATCGTCGGTTCATTGATAATAAAGCCTTTGCCCGGGACAAAAACTATTGTATTAGCCGTTCCAAGATCTATTCCTATTTTACGATTGAACATTATTTTAGTTTAGTTAATTCTTTTTATATCAGCTCCCAGTTTCGCCAGCCGTTCATCGAGTTTTTCATAGCCTCTGTCGATCTGCTCGATATTTCCGATCACGCTTTTGCCCTTTGCCAGCAAAGCCGCGATCACAAGCGTAGCGCCGGCTCTCAGATCCAGGCTCTCTATCTCCGCTCCTTCCAGAACGGTCGGCCCGGTAATGATCGCGCGATGAGGGTCAAGAATGACCGCATCGGCTCCCATTTTCTTCAATTCATTTATATATTTTAATCTGCCTTCATACATTATGTCAAAAATAAGCGAACTGCCCTTGGCCTGCGTTGCCAAAACTCCGAAGGGCGCCTGGAGATCGGTCGGAAAACCGGGATAAGGAAGCGTCTGGATCTTCGCAGCTTTTAATACCGAAGCCTTGCCATTCACACGGATAAAATCATTGCCTACATCAAAAGATACTCCAAAATCCTTTAATTTCATAATGGGGGCGTCTAAAAATTCCGGATCGCACCCCTTGATAAGAATGTCGCTTTTTGTAGCCGCCGCCAGAACGGCAAAAGTGCCGGCTTCTATGGGATCATTGATTATTTTATGGCTTATTTTTTTGGCCGCTGAAGACCCTCTCTTTTTTATAGTTAAAAAATTAGTCCCGGCGCCGGAAATTCCAACCCCAAGCTTTTCCAAAAACCGGCAAAGGTCCGCTACGTGAGGTTCTGTGGCCGCTAATCTTATTTCCAAATTATTATCGGCCCCGAACATCAACAGGTTCTCGGTCGCGGTCACGCTTATTTCTTTTAAGACTGCCCTGTTTTCTTTAATTCCATTCAAGACCAGGTTATACAAGCCTCTTTTTTCATCAAAATCTATTTTCACGCCCATTTCCTTAAAAGCTTCTAAATGAGTATCCAGCGGCCTGGCGCCGATATGGCAGCCGCCCGGAGTGGCAAGTTTGAATTTCTTAAATCTGGCGAGCATCGGACCGACCAAAAGAACGGAGGACCTTATTTTTTTCAATAAAGCCTGGTCAATGGATCCGGGAGAAAGGTCGGAGTTGTCTATTTCGATCGAATATTCATCAAGCCATCGCTGCTTGGATCCGCAACTTTTCAATATATCCAGCATGGTCAAAACATCGCCTATCCTGGGAATATTATTCAGAACGGTTTTACCCTTATTTAAAATAGTAGCTGCTATGATAGGGGTAGCCGAATTCTTAAATCCTCTCACAGACACTTCGCCTTTCAAATGCTTGCCTCCGTTAATAATAAACTTCATAATAAGTATTGCCTGTATACGGTTAAGTAATACCTATATAATAACCTAATTAAAATGAATCTAAAAATTAGAAGATCTATATTTTATACACTGATAATAATTTTCTTAATTCTCGCTTTTATCATTATTCCCTATTCCAATGGCTGGCAATTCGATCTTAAAACTTTCAGTTTCGTAAAACTCGGCGGGATCTATTTGAATGTGGAGCCGGCCGAAGCCTCGGTCCAGGTGGATAAATTAAATTTTGAAATAAAATCAAGCTTTATGAAAAGCGGCTTGCTGATAGCCAACCTGTTCCCAAAAACCTATCATATTTCCGTGCAAAAGAACGGATATCAGCCCTGGAATAAAAATGTAGCTGTAAAGCCATCCTTAGTCGCCGAAATTTATCCGATCATTTTAACTCCGGAAAAAAGCAATGAAAAACTTTTGGAAAATAAAGTTAAAGACTTCTTTTCGAATACGAACTATCTGGCATGGAAAGACTCCAATAATAAATTACGGCTGGACGGCAAAATGATCAAAGGGAGCGAATTTTTAACCTGGCTGACAGGCGGAAAATTGGCGCTGGTCTATGACGGAGCCGCAAAAAACTATCTCGTGATCAATCCCGCCCAGAACAATTCGGCTTTAAATATCAATTTGCTCTTTGATGATCTTAAATATCAAAGATCGATCGATGACAAGTATCCGATCGAAAAAATGATCGGCCATCCCCTTGATAAGAATAAGCTCATTCTGGCAACCGCCAAAAATCTGTATATCCTAGATCTTAACAGGCCATCATTGGAAATAATAAAGAAAGGCCAATTCACTCTGTTTAGCGCCGGCGGCGAAGAAATATTTTTCGCCAATGCGGCCGGTTTGTATTCTTATAATTTAAATAAAGGCGAGATATCCGCCCTATCGGATCAAAGCAAGATCGATTCGATGGAAATTTCGCCGGATAACCGATTTATAGCTTTTTCCGGCAATGATAAATTGATCCTTTTGGACAGGTCAAAAAGCGAAAATAATTTAACGAACTTGATGGACGGTCCGGCATTCTTTAAATTCTCCCCCGACGGCAAAAAAATAGCGGCGGCCTATGGCGGCAATAAGATCAAGGTATTCTTTATCGGAAACGACTATGTCCTGTTCAACAAAAAAGCGATGGGAACCTCGTCCTTTGAAATAAATTCATTGGATCCAAGCCTTCCTTTTACTTGGCACGGCAATTCTTCTTATCTCTTTGTAAGATCGGGAACGGACCTGAAACTATCAGAGATCAATGACGATCAGCCTGTAAATATGCAAACGATCGATTCCGGCATCGATAAATATTTCTATGACAGCCAAGAAAATTCACTGCATCTTATCAAGGAAGGGTCTCTCTACAAAGTCATAGAATAGATAAAATAAAACCTCCCCGTACGGGGAGGTTTTATATATAAACTCTGTTGGATCTTTAGCGCTTCGCCCACTGCGGAGCTTTTCTTGCCTTTTTAAGGCCCGGTTTCTTTCTTTCCACCATTCTTGAATCTCTGGTAATATAGCCGTATTTTTTGAGCCTCTTCCTTAATTCGGCATCTAATTTGATCAAAGCTCTTGTTATCCCATGCCTGACAGCTTCAGCTTGTGAAAATATTCCTCCACCGCTTACGACAACTGTGAATCCATGCTTGTTTTTCAGTTCTAAAATCACCAAAGGCGCGTTGACGATCTCCTGAAGTTTCACTTGTTTAAAATAATCCCCGAGATCTTTTCCGTTTATTTTAATGCCTGACTCGCCAGCCATAAGCCTTACTCTCGCGATCGAGGTCTTTCTCCTTCCAACCGTTTCGATATACCTGCTTTTTGAAACAGCCTTCTCCTCTTTTTTAACAGCGACCGCCGGCTTTAAAACAACTTTTTTAACAACCGCCGCGCTTTTCACTTTATGGACGGCTTCTTTTTTTACCGTATCCTTTTTTACAGCTTTTTTGATCATATTTTTATTCAATAATTAAACGCCTTAATCTCTTCATTTTCAAAAAATTCTTCGGGAGCATTCTTTCAACCGTCCTTCTTAAGACTTTTTTAGGATCCTCGGCATAAGCAATTCCCAGTTTTTTCTCTTTCAAATGGCCCATATAGCCGGTGTGGCGATAATAGATCTTTTGCTCAAGTTTTTTAGGAATGATGCTTAACTTGTCGACATTCTTAACACGAACGCTGTCGCTGCCGGCGAGCCTTGGCTCATAATAAGCGGTTTTCTTGTTCTGTAAAATAGTGGCTATTTCCGAAGCCATTCTTCCTAATTTTTTATTTGTCGCGTCAATAACGTATTCCATATTAAACAAATTCGATTAATGCTTTTTGAGCGGCATCGCGTTTCCTCTGTCCGCCGATCTTCAATATCCTCAAATATCCGGAAGTCCTGCCTTTATATTTCGGAGCTAATTCATAATACAATTTATTGGCCGAATCTTTGGTGAGCCTGGATAAAAGCAATCGCAAACTGGCCAGATTGTTTTTCTTGGCCAAAGTCATAGCCTTTTCAACAACGGGCCTAATGCCCTTTGCTTTAGCTTCCGTAGTCTCTATTCTGCCCTTCATTATTAAATTGTGGGCCAAAGTTTTCAAAAACAACTTCCTCGGACCCTTTTTCTTATGGAACTTTCTCATATTTATTTCGATTTCTTTTTAGAAACTTTCTTTTCTTTGATTTCTTTTTTGCTTTCAGCCGATGTGATCTCTAAAACTTCCACCTTTGAAAGCTTATCAAAGTGATCTTTTAAGATATTTCCGGCTTTGTGCAGAGCGGAAGACGGCGTAATGCTGCCATCGGTCCTGATCTCCAGTTTCAACTTATTGTAATCGGTCCTGTCGCCTACGCGCATATTTTCCACTGTAAAATTGACTTTAACAACCGGCGAGAACAAGGAATCCAAAGCAATTGTACCTACAGGAAGTTTTTCGAATTTTCTGACCTCAACCGGCACGTAGCCGAGCCCCTTTTCAACCGTTAATTCCATATCTAGTTCGGCTGATTTGGCGGATAAAGTGGCAATGTGGATATCCGGAGTGATTATCTCGATCTGAGATCCTGTCTTGATATCGCTCGCCAAAACTTCTTTCTCGCCTTTTATTTTCAATGTCAGAGTCTGAGCCTCGTCCACAAGGATCCTGAATCTTATTTTTTTAAGATTAAGGCATATCTCCACTATATCCTCCAAAACATGAGGAAGGGTGGAAAATTCATGATCAACTCCTTTTATTTTAACTTGAGTGATGGCTGCTCCCGGCAAAGAAGAAAACAAGGTCCTTCTTAGGGCATTTCCCAAAGTCAGGCCATAGCCGTTGTAGAGGCCCTGTATTTCAAAAACACCATCGGTAATGGTTTCTGAGATCTTTTTAATGCTTACTGATTCGCTTAAATATGTGAATTCCATAGTTTTTAATTATTGTTTAGAGTAGAAATCGACGACCATGTTAATGTCAAAAGGAAATTCAATATCAGCCGGAAGGGAGATCACTTTTCCTTCCAGTTTCTCCGGATCTAGATTGAGCCAAAGAGGAGCGACATATTTCATTAAATTAACGGACAGATCTTTAAAAACAACGTGATCTTTTGATTGCGGACGAATGCTTATCTTGTCTCCTATTTTCACGGAAAATGAAGGAATGGTCACCTTTTTGGCATTAACCATAATGTGCCCATGATTTACCAATTGTCGCGCTACGGAACGGGATGGAGCCAATCCAAGCCTGAAAACAACATTGTCCAATCGCCTTTCCAAGAGCTGGATTATCACATTTCCTGTAATTCCGGTTTTTTTGGAAGCTGCTTTAAAGATCTTGCTGATCTGGGCTTCTCTTAATCCATAAGTAAATCTTATTTTCTGTTTTTCATTGAGCTGCTGCCCATATTCGGACTTGGCGCCGCGGCGGCTGGCTCCATGAGCTCCCGGCTTAACCTGCCTTCTTTCGAGAGCGCATTTTGGAGAATTGCAACGATGAGCTTTTAAAAAAAGCTTGGTGCCCAATGATCGTTCTTTTTTTTCTCTGGTATCGAACATAATTATTTAAAAAATTAAACTCTTCTGACTTTAACCGGTTTCGGACCGTTGTGCGGGATCGGGGTGACATCGCGGATAGACAAAATATTGAAGCCCTGATTGGCGAAAGAACGGATGGAAGAATCTCTGCCTCCGCCGATGCCATTGACCATAACATGCAAATTGGCAGGGCCTATCTTTTTCAACTTTTCAGCCAAGGCGGCAACCACTTTAGAGGCCGCGAACGGAGTGGCTTTTTTAGGCCCGGAAAAACCAAGGGCGCCGGCCGAAGACCACGCCAATAGATTACCTTTTTCATCGGTAACCGAGATCAAAGTGTTGTTGTATGAAACTTTTATATAAGCGTTCCCCGTATCAACTTTTTTAGCGGACGATTTAACGCTAGCCTTAACAACCGCGCTTTCGGCTTTATCTTTTCCTTCCAAGGCTGTTTCTTTATTTTCGTTTTTTGCCACTTTAACTTTTCCCATATAAATTTATGTTACTTTAATTCGGTTTTTCTCTTACCGCTGCCAGCAGTCTTTCTGACGTTGCCGCGAACGGTCCTGGAATTGGTCTTTGTCCTCTGTCCGCGTACCGGGAGCTTGCGCGCATGCCTGGATCCCCTATAGGTCCCCAGATCTTTCAACATCATGATGTTTTGCTTGATGATCTGCTTGAGTTCTCCCTCAATTTTATAATTCTTTTCAATATATTCTTTGAGCTTGCTGATCTCATCGGAAGTCAGATCTTTCGCTCTCTTGTTCATGTCGATCCTGGTTTTTTCCAAGATATTGCGCGACAAAGTACGGCCTATGCCATAAAGATACATAAGAGAGATCTCTACTTTTTTATTGTCCGGAATATTTATACCTAATAATCTCATAAATAATTTTAACCTTGTCTTTGTTTATGTTTTTTGGTTTTGCAGACAATGCAAACGCGGCCCTTTCTTCTGACCACTTTACAGCTGTTGCAAATTTTTTTTACTGAAGCTCTTACTTTCATAAATTTAAAGCCTTCTTGTTATTCTTCCCCGAGTTTCGTCATAAGTGCTGACATCGAGCAAGACCTTATCGCCAGGCAATATTTTAATGTAATTCATTCGCATTTTACCTGAAAGATGCGCGAGAATTTTTTTATCCCCGCTTACAACTCTAAAATTAGTGCCTGGAAGGGCCTCTTCAACAATGCCTTCCAACTGCTTTACTGAGTCATCTTTCATAATAAAAACGGTATGGAAAATATAGCACGGCGCTATATTTTAGTCAACCACTATATTTATCTTATTTAGGTTATTCGGAACCCTTTTTACCCAGAACGGCCAAAAAGAAACAACATTTTGATTTTCTATATCGATGCCGGGAAGAGAGAAGATCTTTTCCCTGAGTTGAATGTCCGACATGCCCGCGATATCGCTCTTTATTTTATCAATGTCTATTTTATAGCTCAAAACAGCCTTAAAAGTTACCGGAAAACTCAGCCTGCCGGAAGCGACATCCATTCTAGCAATGCCATACTGAAGATCATAACTTTTAACGGCATAGTCCTCCCCTTTCTCGGCTTCCACTTTTTTGCTGAGCACATCGATCAGATCGGACTCCTTGAAGGAAATAATGGCCATTTGCGCTTCAGAAAAAATAGAAAAATTGCCGTCTTTATCAACGCTGTCATTGACCTCTTCTTTCGTGGTTGAGAAACTCGAGGATCCTTCGATTATCTTAAAGTCGCTGGAAATTTTTGAATAAAGCTCTGTCTTCAAACTGCTTTCCAATGTCTCTTTCATTTTTTTCTTGGCAGCGGCAATATCGGAAGCGGTCGGATAAGCGATCTCTCCGACAAATCCGCCGGCCATACCGGCTTTTGATTCTCCATAAAATGCCGCATATTTAGGAGTGCCTTTAAATCCGGGTATCTGGAAAAGTTTTACCGGTCCGATATTATATTCTTCGCCGGCTTTTTCAGCGACAACATCGGCATCGATGCTTGACGGAAGTATTTTGCCCTCGGATATCTTGGCTCCCGGCACAATGATCTTTTTTGCCAACTTAAATATTTTTCCGTCGGGAGAAAGAAAACGAGTGCCCTCAACTAAAGTTTGGGCATCGGAACTGTAGCTGTTATAAATGGTCATCTTGCCGGAAGCTTTGTTGGAAACCTGCTTTTTCCCGGTTGCCGGAAAACTCATAGACAAGCTTTTAACAGAGGTGGATTTTTGATTGGGAACAGTAACGGTTTTATAATCGGCTTTGGCGGATAATTGGGTGATCACCGAATCGTTATAAGACCAATCTATTTTTTTAGAAACTATCTTAAGATCAACTTTGGGAAGTATTGTTACTGCGCCAAAAACGATCAAGCCCAAAACAACGGCTATGACGATCGCCTTGAACGGGATCTTTTTCAGAAAAGACTCTTTCTCTTCTTCGGACATTTCAACTTCTGTATCATTTTCTTCCTCTATAACTTCCTCTTTTTCCCTTTCTTTTTTCGAGAAACGGCTTTGTTTATTTTCAAATTCTTCCAGGCTCAAATTGCTGGATATTTTTTTGATGAATTCTTCTTCTTTTTTCCAGCCTTCCGCCGGCTTTTCCTTTTTGCCGGATCCGCTTTTTTCTTTTTTGGGAATTATGTCTGAAAATTGCCTTTTATTTTTTACAAAAAAAGGATTGATGGCCTCAATGCCGGCAAGCTCAGCCAGTTCGATCACGCGATTGTCCACGGACTCGATCAGTATTTTCTTGCCCATAGAATCGGCTTCCCTTTTTAAAATATGAAAATTCCCCAGAGATTCTCCCAGCTGGGAAAATCTCGGGATAATTAAAATAACTTCGTCCGAATCAATTTCTATGATCTTTTCGACAATGAGCGCCGCTTCGTCGCTTTTATTGATAGTGATCTTTTTCATTTATTATATTTCTCAGGATAAAAGCCATCTCACTCTCCTGTTGGCAAGATAATTGATCTTTTCATTCCTAGGCATCAAAAATATTTCCAGCAGAACGGAAGATAGCGTCGATAAATTCTTTATTTTTTTAACAGACTTACTAAATTGTATCGTAAAACCCATTTTTTTCATAACCGTGTCGGTGGATAACAATTCAATTTTAAAATTCCTGTTGAATTTCGATTCAAATCTTTCGGAGATCAGGCAGGAAGGAAGATCGAAGTATGGATTTATGAATATCTTTCCGGTTTCCGGCGCCAAAGACTCGATCCCGTTGGCAAGGGTCTGGCATTCTTCCATAAAAATATTTTCCAGCTTTTTTATCAGATACGGGGAACCGCCATTCTTGTTATAAACGTCTATCAGCGTCCTGGAAACGCCATCGTCGAGCTTAAAATTATCATTTAAATTTTTCAGCAAGGAATTGCCTCCCCAATTAAAATTATCTATGTGGCGCAAATGGCCTGCCGAAGCATGAAAAACGGCTGTCTGATTTGGAAACAGATTGACCAGGAAAAGCGGCTTGCTCTCGTTTATAGAATTGAGGAGCGTATGGGACAGCGTCGTTCCCGCCTCGCTTACAAAAATAATTTTATTGGAAGGCGTCAGTTCTCTGACCCCCTTAATAAGATCCCTGACTCCGAAAGTTTCGCTTAAATAAATTTCTACCGATTTCGCTTTAAATCCCAACGGATTTACCACTTTATGCCCGTCAACTTTGACGCCCCTTATGCGAACATCCGCCAAAAGGACATCGATCTCTTCAACGCCCATTTTTTTGGCAGCTCTCGGCCTCTGCTTGTCAAAAAATCTCCAAATAGCCTGAGAGATAAGATTATCAAGATCGGCTTCATCGATCAGCTCTTTTGGTTTTGGCCTGACCAAAGAGACCGAAGAATAGATGGTAAGAGCTAAATTCGAATCCAAATTCAGAATAACATTGAAATCCGCCTTTTTAGGGGCTTTTTTAAGTATTTTCTTGACCTCTTTCAATAAATACGGGATCTCCAAACTGCTAAGTTCTTTTATCCAATTCTTGCATATCAAAATATTTTTTGCGGAAAAATCCGCCTTGATAAGCGTAATTTGCAAATAATGATTTATGACCTCAATAACCAAAAAATTCGGGTTCTTGACCGTTAGACTGGAAATTACTCGCTTTAAAAAGTTGAGGTCTAACACATTCAATTATACCACCATATTGCGAATGAGAGGAAATCCCCTACTCGCCGCTTTTTTATTTCCTGCCGGCACCGGCTAAAATTAGGCAGAAAAATAAAAAACCCGCGATATTTCACGCGGGTTCATTGATCCTCTTCCGTTAATTGGCGGATTCAGCCCCTTATCACTTTTTCATCTTCAAAACAAAGTTTGGGCTCGCTTTCAAATCCGCAACTTATGCATATCTTTTTGGAAATATAGCGATCCGAAACTATAAATCCCCCTGCCGTATAAACCCTTGCCGTATCCACCCTCGTAGACTTAAATGCCCGTAATTTACCGCATTTGTCGCATTTTTTCGGAAAAACGAAACAAAAAAAGCCGGTAATAACTATGATAAGGAAAGCCCCTAATCCGATCCCTATGATAGAAGCAAGCTGCTGAATTTCAGGATTCATATATCCCCCTTTTTATGCTGTAAATTAACTTATTTCAATATAAGTTAAAAACCGGGAAAGTCAACCGAACTACTTAATGAGAAATTTTATTCTTCTCGTGCCCGCTCCTACTGATTCTTGTTTCTGTATCTTAAAGCTTCCGATCTGCAAAGTATGTTCAACGTGCGGACCTCCGCAGAATTCTATGCTGTATGGCTTTTCATTGCTGCCGCCCTTGGGACCGACAAAATAAACTTTTACATTATTCGGATATTTTTCTTTGAAAAAGAACAAGGCTCCGGTCTTTTTAGCTTCTTCTATAGGCATTTCCTTGAAAAATACCGGCAAGTCATTGTTTATTACATCATTTATCTCATTTTCAACTTTTTTAACTTCTTCTTCGGTAAGTTTTCTGGTAAAAGAAAAATCAAATCTTCCCCTTTCCGGATTGATATCCGAACCCATTTGTTTTATTTCGTCTCCCAAATTATTTCTTAAAGCTTTCTGGAGTAAATGCGTGGCGGTGTGAAGCTTGATCACTTTTTCCATATCTTCTTTTGATCCGGCTTTCAATTCGCCGGTATCCAAAACCAATCCGTGTCCGCCGAATTTTTTTTCGGCCCCCGCCCGGGAGGTGTCCTGATGCTTTTTGTATTCCTCGTCAAAACCGGTTTCGTCGAAAACTATTTTCTTTTCTCTGCAAAATTCCTGCATCAGTTCTTTCGGGAAACCGTATGTTTCATAAAGCGAAAAAGCGTCCTTTCCGGAAATTGATCCGTGTTTTTTCATGCCGATCATTTTTTGAAGCTGGGCAATGAAAGAATCTGATTCTCCAGCTGCCGAGATCAAATTATTAAATGCCTTCAATCCCTCGCCTATAGCTTTATTAAATTTATCTCTTTCTTCGTAATAAACATTTATAATTTCTTTTTTATTATTCAATTCGGGATAGGCTTCGCCGAAATTTTCCACAACTCTTTCCAAAACTAAAGGAAAAAGGTCGGCATGAATATCGTATTTTGAGCTGTATGCCAGAACCCGCCTCAAAAGGCGCCTTAAAATATATCCGGCTTCTTTATTTGATGGCCTTATCCCATCAGCGATCAAAAAAATTGAAGATCGCAAATGATCCGCCAAGATCCTGATAATTTTCGGATCCAGCGCATGACTAACCTGCTTGATCTGTTCAATAACCGAACTGAACAAGTCCGTTTCAAATACAGTATCTTTTCCCTGCGTTACCATCACCAAACGCTCAAATCCCCTGCCGTTATCAATAGATCTTTGGGTTAATGGTTCATATGCGCCTTCTTTAGTTTTGTTGTATTGGACAAAAACATCGTTGCCGATCTCCATAAAATGTCCGCAATCGCAGTTTGGATGGCAATGCTCTCCAAATTTTTTATCATGCACCTTTCCGGTTTCATAGAACATTTCCGCATCAGGTCCGCACGGTCCGGGGCCCGCTTCCCACCAATTCTTTTCTCGCCCGTAAAGAAAGATCCTTTCACCGACTTTTGCATTGATGCCGGCTTTGGCGAATTGCTCCTGCCATATCTTGATCGCCTCTTCGTCGCGATCAACTTCAGCGTCCCCCTTAAAACAGGTAACGTAAAGCCTTTGCGGATCCAAACTCAAACCCTCTTCAGATGTTAAAAATTCGAAACTCATCGGAATGGCTTTTTCTTTGAAATAATCTCCGAAAGAAAAATTGCCGGTCATTTCAAACATTGTGAGATGCGAAAAATCACCAACTTCATCTATATCGGTCGTCCTGAAACATTTTTGTATGGAACAGGCGGTCTTAGAACCGAACGCTTTCATCGGATCAGCCACACCCGTCAAATATGCCTTGAATTGCTGCATTCCCGCAGTCGTCAAAAGCACGGACGGATCATCCGGGATCAAAGACGAGGACTTAACAATTTTGTGCCCTCTCTTTTCAAAAAAATTAAAGAATTTTTTACGCAGTTCTTTTGAAGTCATAATTTTATATTATTTATTCTTCTAAATTTTCCGGCAGCTGTAAAGCCTCCGATTCAATTCCTGCCGATGCGCCGGTAATTTTCAGAACATCTTTGTCTATCTTTCCGAGCTCTTTGGAAGCGCTATTGTACATATTCACAGTCGTGCCTAAATGGCTGCCGAGCTTCTTCATAAATGATTCGTAGCTTCCAATGTGCTTGCCCAAATTCTCAACTCTTTTTCTGATCTCTTTCGCCGATTCCTCGATCTGAAGCGCCTTTAAGCCTTGTAAAATGGTCTGGAAATACGCCAGAAAAGACGTCGGCGAAACAATAACAACTTTTTTATCTTTAAAAGCATACTGGATCAAGTCTTGAGTATTGCTTTTTATAGCGCCAACCTTATTTATCAAAAGATCATAATAAATTCCTTCGGCAGGAATGAACATAAAAGCAAATTCCATAGTTCCCTCTTCAGGCTTGATATATTTTGAAGTTTCATCGATTCTGTTCTTCAAGTCTTGTTTGAAAACTTTTTCCAATTCAGCGTGCCTGGTTGGATCACTTTCTTCTAAAATCCTATTATAATTTTCCAGGCTGAATTTGGAATCGATCGGAACAATTTTGTCTTTCACAAAAATAACCGCGTCAACGATAGAACCATCTTTGAATTTATATTGCATCTGATACTGTCCCGGCGCCATCACATTTTTCAAAAGAGTTTCCAAAAAATATTCGCCGAGCACCCCTCGCTGTTTTGGATTTTTTAAAATGTCCTGCAGATTTTTAAGCTGGTCCGCCATACTGAAAACCTGTTTCTGCCCCTCGCCTACTTTTGTGAGCTCCTGCGTGATCTCCCTGATGAGCCGATTGCTTTCAGATGTCTGCCTTTGTATTGTGTCTGCCTGCCTCTGCATTGTATCCGACATCTCTCCCTTGCTTAGATCCAACCTTCTGGTTATTTCGTGAAGTTGATTTTGAATAAGCAAAACGGCTGAATCTTCTTTAGGCCCAGCTTCTTTTTGTTTTTTTATAAAAATAAAAACTCCGGCAAAGCCGATGATCAAGACCACGAGAACTATAACTAATAAAATTTCTAAAGACATTGAACTAATTATATAGGAAATTATTCCAACTTGATAGAAAGTACTTTAGACACTCCGTCTTCT
>Ga0172379_10002186_pt1 | contig 35634 bp, 26 predicted proteins | sample GrowelOW334metaG_FD_119756 | JGI IMG/M metagenome (GOLD analysis project Ga0172379, IMG submission 119756) | Groundwater microbial communities from an aquifer near a municipal landfill in Southern Ontario, Canada - Groundwater well OW334 metaG | ecosystem: Environmental > Aquatic > Deep... | reverse complement strand
CCACATTACCCGGGTTCTTTATCAGGATAACTTTACCATCCATATCGAGTACTTTAATGTCCATCGGAGCCGGAACAGGGTTGGATACCGATACCGTGAAGCTGCCCGTGGACGGGTTCGGGATATTTACGGTATCCCGGCTGCTTTTTCGAAAGATTAAGTAAATTTGATTTTGAGAATTTAACCACTGATTTGCAACATGATAACCGAATGGGATTAGAAGATTTTGGATATTATGACAAGCTTGAAGAATTCAGGGTCGGGAATAACCTCGATAATTTTGACATAGGAAGAGTTATTGCTGAACATAAGGAACGTTACATTGTCAAAACAATTCAAGGGGAATTTGATTCTGAAATAACAGGTAATTTACGATTCACAGCAAAAAGTCGTATCGATTTTCCTGCAGTCGGTGATTGGGTTGCGCTGAAAACTTATGAATCTGATTTTGCTGTAATTCACCGGATCTTACCAAGATTCTCCATTATTCAAAGACAAGCAATCGGACAATTTGGGGAGATTCAGATAATTGCTACCAATATTGATTATGCTTTTTTAGTTCAAGCCGTTGACAGGGATTTTAATATCAACAGACTTGAAAGATACCTGACAATATGTAATTCATCTAAAGTTAAACCTGTCATTATACTAAGTAAAACTGATTTGATAGAGGAATTACAGATTAATGAAATTTTATACACAATAAATACGCGTATTAATAATGTTCCGATTATTGCAATAAGTAATGAAACACGCAACGGGTATGAAGCGGTAAAGGGTTTTATCGAGAAAGGAAAAACTTATTGCATGCTTGGTTCTTCGGGTGTTGGGAAATCCACCCTTGTGAATAATCTTTCAGGTAAAACCATCATGCGAACAGATACAATAAGTCAAAGTACAAAGAAAGGAAGACATGTAACCAGTCACAGAGAGTTGTTCGTTCTTGAAAATGGTGGAATCTTCATTGACAACCCGGGCATGAGAGAAGTCGGTATTGCCGACACAGCAGGTGGACTTGAAATCACATTTGCTAAAATTTTTCAACTTGATCAACACTGCAAGTTTAAAGACTGCACCCATACCAATGAGATTGGCTGTGCCATTATTGATGCTGTAGAAAAGGGAGAAATTGACCAATCATCATACGAGAATTATTTGAAAATGGAAAGAGAGAAGGCTCATTTTGATTCTACTGTGGCTGAGAGAAGAGTAAAAGACAAAGAATTCGGGAAAATGATAAAAAACTATAAAAAAGACATGAATACCAAATATATACCTAAAAATTAATTCTCATGTACTTCCCTAAATCCTTCGACCGGTACAGAATCTTCGCATTCGTTCTGGCTTTCTTGTTGCCGGCCGGTTTGCCGGCGCAAAAGAATGTTGCGAAAGGCGAATACGGCGACATGCTGTATCCGTATGTGCACGAGTACGACCAGATCCTGGTTTACAAGATCGGTGTGGATTATTGTCCGGCCACCCCGTCGCCGGAACTGAATGCGGCGCAGGTGCTTGACATCATCCGGAAAATTGACAACATCTCAAGGGGTATGCCCAAAATGGTGTACCTGGTGGGTTGGCAATACCGGGGACACGACACCGGGTATCCTTCCTTCAACCAGGTGAACGATGCACTGAAAAACCCGGGCGATGCCACAGCCCTGGAAAGCCTGCGATGGCTGATCAAACAAGGCCCGAAATATAACACACTGGTATCGTTGCACGTTAATTTTTCGGACGTATACCTCGACGACAACCCACTGGGGCCGGTTTATAAAGACCGGGATATTATTGTCAGGTGGGGCAATGGTGATTACCACGAGGGATATGTCTGGTGCGACCACATGGCTTTCCGGGCGAGCAATTACCGGAACTGGCACCAGGGTACCTTTCAGAACGACCAGATCAACCCGTTGACCGGTTTGATTCCGGAGTTGTTGGAAACCGCCTCGCTGCATCCGGATGCCTGGTACAATACTTCCGATCCTTATTACGGAATCTCCGATGAGGAAGATTGCATGGCCATGCGGGAAATGACCGTTTGGGTCCGCCGGCAGTTTAATATGGATATTACCACGGAATTCGACCGGCGGCGACCCGAGGGGATTGATTTCGTTCTGTTTCACCCGCTACTCTGGCATTGCGCATGGGATGAACGCACCCCTCCCGACCCGATGAAAATTCCTTCTTACTTTCAAACCGGTGCCAATGCCAAAACCTGGAGCAGCAGCACCGAAACCGTGCAATCGAAATTCTTTGGGGAAATCGGCGATTATGAAGGTAAAATCCTTAAAGATCCGGTGAACCTTACCGGCGTGGCCAGGGAGTTCGCCACCCGGACCTTGCCATGGTATTTCCTGAACCGCCGGCTTCGTGTTTCCTTTGATGGCAATGTGGCCCGATATACCGGTAACATCTCTTCGACCTATGAAGGAAAATATATTATAAAATCAGGTGAAGCGTATATCCAGGACGGGGATGATGTTTTTATTCCGGCCAACTGGAGATCGCATAACGAAATAATTGCCTATAGTTCTGATGGTTACAAATTGAGGACCTGGCAATTGCCTGAAGGCTGGGAAAAAAACCGGATGGCGGATATTTATTTAATCAGTATGGATGGTTACCGGCTGAAACAGAAGAACATCCGGATAATCAACGGGACCATCGGTTTATCTCTTAATCCGGATGAATCTGTTTGTATTGTACCGGCAGGTACAGACCCGGATAATAAAGCTGTTACGCCTCCTTCCGGAAAAATTGAATTTGCCGGATCCGACTCCAATACCCAGGGTAACTGGAAGGGGAAATACGGGAGCGAGGGATGGTCGATTGTCGGAGCCGGTGAAAAGATCCCTGATTATGTTTCGGTCAAATACATCAATGGAGCCAACAGGATCTGGACAGAAGCCGGCAAGGATATTGAAGCCCTCGAACAGCCCTCGGGCGATTTGCGGATTGCCTCTCAAAGGTATGCCGGATTACATGAAATCATTGAATTTGAGTTTAACGATACAAACACCCATCAGATTTCATTGTACCTGCTCGATTGGGAACGGAGCGGCCGCTGGACCGTTGTTGATGCCATTGACGCCAACTCACGTAAACGGATTGATACACAAAATGTAACGAACTTTGGAAGTGGCGTTTACCTTACTTACAAGTGCAGTGGAAAGGTCCAATTACGATTAACCAATGTCTATTCAGACCGATATACCCATTCGAAGGATGCAGGCTTTTCGGCTATTTTTTTCGACAAGGCCAATTAATGAGATATGTTAACAAAACATTCAAGATGAAACCCAACATAACATTAAAGCTGCTGTCCATCATTCTTCCCATAATTGTTTTTTCACCGCCGGAAATGTATTCTCAGCAAGCTGCAGCCATTGGAGGCTATGGTGATATGCTATATCCGTATGTGAACGATTACGATCAGACCCTCACCTACAAAATCGGTGTGGATTACGGAAAAACCAGTGAGACTGCCAAACTCAATGCGGATCAGGTTTTACAGGTCATACAACGAATTGACCATCTCACCCGGGGTATTCCGAAAATCGTGTACCTCGTCGGCTGGCAATATGCCGGGCATGATACAGGTTACCCTTCATTTTTAAAGGTAAATCCGGTACTGAAGCGTGAACAGGACAGTATCGCGCTGGCCAGCTTGCGCTGGCTGATGCGCCAAGGACTATCATTCCATACACGTGTTTCCCTTCACGTGAACTTTTCCGACTGCTATTTGGATGACAACTCTCTTGGGCCCAACTATCAGAATCGGGATATTTTGGTCAGGGAAACCGATGGCCGCCACAGACAAGGCTACGTTTGGAACGATCACATGGCTTACCGTGCCAGTAATTACCGGAATTGGTACCAGGGGACATTCAGGACTGAACAGATCGATCCGTTGTTTGAAATGATCCCGGAATTGAAATGGAGCGGGTCGTTGCATCCGGATGCCTGGTACAATACCGACGACCCCTATTATCAGGTTAATAATCAGGAAGATGTCGTCGCAATGCGTGAGATGACCGTTTATGTCCGCAATAAATATCAGGTTGACCTGACCACTGAATTTGACCTTGGCCGTCCTGAAAATGAAGATTTTGTACTCTATCACCCCATGATCTGGCAGCTGGGATGGAATGAGAAAAATCCATATGAACCCATGAAGGTTCCATCCTATTTCATGACCGGTGGAGACGCCACATTCTGGGGAAGTGAAACGATTTCGGTACCCGGCAAGTTTTTCGGATTCAGCGCAACGATGGAATCTGAAATAAACGAAAATTCCGTCACCATTCCCGGAGGGTTGAAAACCTTTGCGACCCGGACGCTGCCCTGGTATTTTCTCAACCGGCTGCTTCGAAATAATTTTAATGGGGACACCGCCAGGTTCTCCAACCAGGTTACGACCACTTACCCCGGAAAGATGGTTATCCAGCAAAACGGGGAGCTTTTAATGGATGGTGCCGATGTCTTTATTCCGGCACTCTGGAAGACGCATCAGGAAATCATTGCTTATAGTGAATCCGGGTATGCCTCGCGAACCTGGAAACTGCCGGAATCATGGAACGGTGTGGAAAAGATCGATCTTTATACAATAACCCTGACCGGGCTCTTGCTTAAAAAACAGGAGATTAAGGTTTTACCCGGAAGAGTTGTAAAACTTTCGCTTGCTGCCGACGAAGGAGTGGTTATTGTCCCCTCAGGAACCGATCCCAATAAGGAAGCAGAAAGAAGCGCATCCGGAGAAGTAACTTTTGCCGGGATTGATGTACAAACCAACTGTTTGTGGCAAAAAAAATATGGTACCGAAGGATATTACATACCCGGAGCCGGCGAAAAAATTCCGGATCGGACAAAGATCAGTTTTATAAATGGCGAAACGCAGATCTGGAAAAACGAAACCCGCGATATCCAGGCCATTGAAAATCCGGCTGGGAAAATGAATATCGCTTCTGCCAGGTCACATCCCCTGCATGAAATTATTGAATTCAATTTTGAAGATAATCAGGAGCACGAAGTTGCGCTGTACTTCCTCGATTGGGATAAGAAAAACCGCTGGAGCGTGGTGGATATCCTGGATGTAAATACACGGAAGGTTCTGCATTCATACAACCTTACCGATTATGCCCAGGGAGTTTACCTTACCTATAAAATGAAAGGAAACCTTCAGTGCAGGATCACTAACGTTTGGACCCGGCGGTATACAAAATCACCCGATGCGGGTTTTTCGGCGATATTTTTTGGTACGCCAAAATAAGAACATCGATCAGCAAAATTTTAAAAACCACGATGATGAATACTTATGCGAAAAGCCCTTGCCATAAAAGAGAAATTGGACTGCTTTATGTGAGTTTCTTCCTGATCTTCGGTTTTCAAATCAGTTTACCGGCACAGCAGCCGGTAAAGATCAGGATTACAGGGGAGAGAACATCGGAAATCCCGATCAGCAAACTGATCACCGGTAACTTTATCGAAAGCGGTATTGGCCGGGAGGTCGATATGATGTGGTCGGAGATGATTTACAACCGGACTTTCCAGGTGGATATTCCTGCTTTTAAGGCACCGGTCTGGGGTTGGCTCCAAATGGATAAGGAATATTACAACCGGAATGCCCCATTCTGGCACAGCGGTTATGAAGAGCATGATTGGGAGTTGATTAATCCGGTTGAGGCAGGCATGAAAAGAACACAGGGAGAAGAGTCTTTCATTGGATATAATTCGTTGATAATGAATAACGGATCAGAGGGTTCGTATACAGGCATCAAACAAAAAGGAATTTACATTGAACGTGGAAGGACCTATCGTTTTTCGCTTTTCGGAGGCTATTACACCGGCTGGGGACTTAAGTCGTCGGCATCTCTCGATGGATATCCCCCTGTATACCAGGAACTATTGCAAACGAAAAAAGCAACTGTCTGCTTCGTCAGTGAAGTAACAAGAGATACCATTTTCACCAGGACACTCGAATTCGCATCCACGCAACAGCAATTCGACATGGAATTTGCGTCCGGGGGATTTTCAGGCAGGGCAATAGTTGAGATCGGATTTCGCTGGAAAGGGAAGGTGGTTCTTTCGTGGTGTTCATTGATGCCCGGTGATAATTTGAACGGCTGGCGAAAAGAAACAATTGAGGAATTGAAAGAAATCGGTCCCCCGATTATCCGGTTTCCCGGCGGGTGCTTTGCCAGTTTCCATCGCTGGCAGAATTCGGTTGGCCCCAGAAATCAAAGAGTTCCGGAGGTCAGTTACTTTTGGGGAGACCTGGAACCAAATGATGTCGGGATTGATGAATTTCTCTCGCTCTGCGGGATGATCGGCAGCCAGCCCCAGATCACCATCAATATGATGACCGGCAGCCCCCGGGATGCAGCCGAACTGGTAGCCTATTGCAATGGTCCTAACGATTCTCCGATGGGAAGATTCCGAAAGGAAAACGGAGTCCAAAGAACCGGGAAGGTCATTTACTGGGAAATGGATAATGAAAATGGCAGAAAATGGTCGGCTTTGCAGTATGCCCGTCAATTAATCAGATATGCCGGGGCCATGCGGAAGGCGGATCCGGATATCAGGATCATGATGGACATTTATTCGTTTCCTTATGAGCTGGAGTGGCTGCCACAAATGCTTGAGGTCGCAGGCAAACAGGTCGACTTCGTCATCACCAGGGAAAGAACCGTAGAATATATCCAAAATCTCGTACGGATTCTTGAAGATTATAACCGGAAAAATAATACCAATATCCGGCCGGTGAATACCGAATGGCTGGCAGACGAAAATGTCACCGAACCTTTTACCGATCCGAACGTGCCCATGCAACATGATTGGTATGTAATGAATAAATATGAACATGCCCTGGGTTATAAACAAATCAGGTGGTTTTACGCATTGAATGCTGCAAGTACCGTACTGGATTACATGTCTTTGGGAGGCGTATTTCATCTCGCTAATTTCAACAACTGTGCGAATACCTGGGGCGGGAATATCATTGAATGCAGTAAAGAAGGTGTTTGGAAGTCTCCTGCCGGAGAAGTTTTCGGGTTTTATAAAAATTTCAGCGATAAATATCCCTTAAAGTCGGAGATTAAAGGTGATAACCGGTATATTAAAGTACTTGCGTGCGAAACGGAGACGGGCATCGTCGTAAATATAGTGAACACAGGGGACCGCGTCGCGGATCTGAACCTGTCGATGCCTGCCGGTTTCAAATCAATTGACATGGAGACCCTCCATGCTCCAAATAAATTAAGCAGAACTTATATTGATCATTCCGAAATTAAATATGATAGAACAGAGATTAAAAATTTCTCTAAACTGAATATCAAACCATTATCAGTAAACAGACTAGCATTTTCAAAGCTTCCAAAGGTTTCAAAATAAACCAGAAGCTTATTTCAATTATCTTCTCAATGGAACAGGTTCTCCCCGGGCTGGAAAAAATGGGACGATCTCACCAAAGTTTCAGAGAGCAGGTCCATAAATGTCTGGCCTACTGCCTCCGCCGGGACTAAAATGTAAAGGATAGCCTAAAGCTATCTTGACCAGGTAGTCCGGAGTGGTTGTCAAATCCCGGTTACAAGCGCAGGCTTTATGGTAGAAGGCGTTAGCGTCTGAATAAAAAAAATATAAATTTGAAATTCAGAACACGTGTTCACCACAAGGAATGATTATGAAAACCAGATTATTTCTGATTCTTCTTTTATTGATAACGGCATCCACAGAAGTAAGGTCACAGCTGGTGGAGCGGGAAGCTATCCTGCAGACGGCTGTTCAAGGAATCAACGTTTTTATTAAGGATCTGCCGGATGGCAGCCTGAATGATTTCGGTTTCCTCAACAAAACCGAAATGAGACAATTTACTTTTGCAGCACCCATCCCCGTCTATACCCTGAAAGATACAGCCATGGTATTTACAGGTACCTGGCGCGTTCCCATCGTAATTGACAAGGAATACCGGTCGTTATTGACCGTGATCAGGGAAGCCGGAAGCTTTAAGGCTGTTGATTTCGGAGCGGTTGAACTTGCAAAGGCTTATCAATTGAACAAAACCCGGGAAACCGTTGGAATGTTGAGGGTCTACCAACTCCGGAAGGACTTTCTGATTGAAAGAAACGCAACAGGAAAGGTTCTTTTTTTACCTGTTGAGTATAACCGGTGAGGTTTACAAATTATCTCCAATCAAATGAAGAAGGCCATTATAATTTTAAATATTCTCCTGACAGTTCTTACTTGCCGGGTTTCCGGGCAGGTGCTGGACGTACCCACCGTAAGCCAGGAGCAGAACCAATGGTGCTGGGTTGGTGTAAGTTCTTGTGTACTTGGTTATTACGACAATAATGTGCCGCAATGCGAAATTGCCGAATATACCCGTACTGTTGAGATTTTTCCAGATGTACACTTCGGCAATGTTAATTGCTGCACCACTCCCGCTTCCTGCAACAACTGGAATTACAACTGGGGCGGGCCCGGCAGTATCGAAGATATTCTTGTCCATTTCGCCGGCATCCCGAATAACAAGATCGGGTCATCAATAACCCTGGCCAATATAAGCACCAATATTGCCGATCACAGGCCTTTCATCATCAGGTGGGGCTGGGCCAGCGGTGGCGGGCATTTTGTTGTCGGTTACGGAATTTCAGGAGAAAACCTTTATTATATGGATCCATGGCCCGGCGAAGGGAAAAAAATTGCCACTTATAACTGGGTTAAAACCGACAGTATTCACACCTGGACCCATACCAATACCTTTGGCATTTCACCTCAACTGCCGGCCAAAACCGGACCCATATCGGGGAAAACCGGGATAACCGTTTGCAACGGACCGGCGACAGAGACCTATTCCGTTGAGTTAGTGGACAGGGCAACGAAATATCTGTGGACTTTGCCCGAAGGTGCAACCGGATCAAGTACAACCAACAGCATCCTGGTTACATTCAGCATGGCAGCCGTGTCTGGTATGATCAGTGTGGCCGGACAGAACAATGCCGGCAACGGTCCATTATCAAGCTTATCACTCGTGATCAATCCATTGCCGGAAGATGCAGGTAAAATTGATGGTAAGCCCATTGTCTGCCAGCGTGAAAGAAATGTCACCTATACAGTCCCGGAAATCAATTTTTCCTCATCGTATCTCTGGACTCACAACCTTGATGCTGCCGGCACAAGCACGACAAACAGCTTAACCCTTAATTTTGGCTTTAAAATTAGTAATGGCACGCTGAGTGTTAAAGGGAAGAACGATTGCGGGGAAGGAAAAGAATACTCTTTTGAAATCAAGATATCAGGAATTCCTGAAACACCGACCATTAAGCAACAGGGTAATACCCTGACATCAAGCTCGCCCATAGGAAACCAGTGGTACAACTCATCGGAACCGATTGATGGGGCCACCTCACAGTCCTACACCATCACTTCAAGCGGAGATTATTATGTGATAGTGACCATCGACGGATGCATTTCAGATCCTTCTGAAACCCTGAGTCTTATTTTAAACGGAATTGAAAATGAGAGTTGTCTTAAGCGGCTGACAATTTATCCCAACCCGGCCACCGATAAACTGATCATCGATTCGGGTGGAACCCTGGAACCCATTCTCTTTGCCATAGTTAATACCCTTGGAGAAGCGCTGATTGAATCGATCCTGATAAACCGGGCCACCATTGATCTGAACGGTTTACCGTCAGGAGTCTATCTGGTTAAATTTCAAACCGGGAAGGAGATTTCGGTAAAGAAATTTCTAAAAAACCAGTAGAAGTTATCTTCACTAAAACCTGAACATCGACTGGTTCATGTCTTCCATTTGTAACGTTTCAGCTATTCAATCGTCAAACTGCAAAGTTTTTTCGATATGAGCAGAATTTTTACCCTCGCAGCAATCGTTTTTGTACTTACGAGTTTTAGTTTGCAGACCATGGCCCAGACGGAAGTGTCGGGTCAGGTGAAAGACTCCGGGACCAAGGATGTACTCCCGTTTTGCAACGTCAGTGCATTTAACCAGAAGGACAGTCTGCTGGCCGGTGGTATCACCGATGACAACGGCTATTTCAAGATTCCGTTAAATCCTGGCGCCTATCGGTTGATCATCAGCTTTGTGGGATATAAAACCGACACCCTTCAGTTGGCAGTCGGAGCCGAAAACAAGTTTCTTGGCATTATCAGGTTGGAACCCGGTGAAGCCCTGCTGGGTGAAGTATTGGTGACAGGCGCCACCAGGGGATATACTATAGATAAGGATGTCCAGATGGTAACCGCCAAGATGCGGGAGGGCTCCACCAATACGCTGGAAGTGCTGGAGCGGATGAACGGCCTCGCTTACGACCGTTACAACCGGGCCATCAAGGTGGATGGCGATACCCATGTGATCATGCTGGTGAACGGTTTGGAAAAGAACCAGGAATACATCAAGAACCTTGCACCCGACCGGATCAAGGAGGTGGAGATCATGCGCAGTCCGGGCGGAAGGTATGCACTTGAAGGATACACGGCCGTCATTAATATCATCTTGAAAAGCGACTATCGCGGCACCGAGATCTCAGCATTGGAGAATGGCCTCCTCGATCCGGATACCAAGGTGAACCGGCCTTTCCCGATTAATTATGCGAACCTGACATTCAACTATACCTACGATAAGGTCAACTTCTATGTAAAGGGCAACAGCACTTTCAACACTTTTCGGATATATGGTACTACCGATCAGGATTATGCCAATGGCTACAGTTTAAAATCCAGACCTTTGGACCCGGTTGGCAACCTGGTGGTCAAGGGTTTTAACAACAGCTATACGGCCGGTCTGGATTATTATATGAACCCCAGGCATACCCTGAGCTTCGAGAGTACGATCTCAGCGTTCCCTGCCAAACAAAGTACGATCCAGGACTTCAACATCACCCAATACATGAATGATTCCCTGATCGAACAGTACACCTCGCACACCACCAACCTTACCGACACCCGGGATATCACCAATTCCCTGTTCTATATTTTCAATATCAGCGACGCAACCAAACTGAATGCAGAGTTCACCTACAACCGGTACGACGACAGCTACACCAACAGCCTGCTTCAAAGCAATGGTTTCGAACGGAATGAGAAGGGCAGCAACCACAAGGATTTTACCAAATTCTACGTTGAACTGAGCCACACGATCAATGCAAAGTCGACCGTGATGGCCGGGTACGGCAATACCTGGCGCAATCTCCAGAACAATTATTCGACGGGCACCCGCCTGTTACCGTCAGACGGACTGATGAATGACACCACCAGCTTCGGGATGAGCGAACTCCGGCACAAGCTTTACGCCTACTATTCCCTGTCGCTGAACAATAAGCTGAGTTTCAAGGTGGGCGCCGCTGCAGAATACAGCCGGCCCATCACCGCCGAAACCGATCACACGTATTTGATTTACCAGCCTTATCTTGATTTTAATATTGCGGTTCACAAAATGCTGGATATCAAGCTTAAATATCGGGCCGACAGCGAATATCCAACCATTTTGCAGGTCACCCCATTCACGCAGGTGCTCGATCAGTATACCACCCAAAAAGGGAATCCGAATCTTCGTCCGGAACTCACCCATACCGTTTCGGCACGTATGCGTGTGATGCAGGGACTATTATCGGTGGAGCCCTATTACGGATTCTCGAACAACCGCATCAACCGGGTGGTCAATCCGTTGGGAGGTAACCTGATAGAGTTCGTGTATGAAAATGTCGGGCACTTCACCAGTCGGGGGATCAAGGGAGATCTGACCATCCCGCTCTTTAAGCAGAGCCTGATCATAAAAACGGATTTCGATTTCTTCCATCAGAGTATCACTTACCAGGAGCGGAAGAACTCCATCAACGACTGGACGATGAATGCCCAGTTACTGTATATCGGCAAAAAATACCACACAGTGGGCGGACTGATCTTCCAGAATGGACTCAAGAAGGTGATCAACGCGCAGGGGTATGATTTGGTCAATAATGATCTCTGGTTGATGTTCGTTCAGCAGCCGTTATTCAAGAACAGCCTTACGGTAATGGTTGGTTATATTCTCCCTATGAACTTCCTGTCCAATTATAACCAGGGCAGTTACACCGATACTGGTTTATACGCCATGACCAGTTTGTACAATATCGATATGCTTAAGAACATGGTCCTGGTGAATATTACCTACCGTTTCAACCAGGGTAAGAGCAGAAATATCGAAAAAGAAGTCAAAACCGAAGTCGAGCGCAAGGCAAAAAAACTGTTTTAGGGGCGAATGATAGAAGAATTCAAATCCAGATACAGCAACAATGAAGAGCTGGCCAACGCCCTTTCGCACCTGGCTGGGACCGTTTTGGCAACAGCAGCCCTGGTGCTGCTCGTTGTCAAGGCCGACCGGATAGGAAATGCCTGGCACATTGTAAGCTCAGCGATTTTTGGTGCCACCATGATCGCCCTGTTTTTCTCCTCAACGATGACCCATTGGCTGAGACATGGCAAGGCCAAGGATGTATTTTTCACTTTTGATCAGATCGCTATTTTTACGCTGATTGCAGGCACTTATACTCCTTTTACCCTGATAGCGCTCCATGGAGCATTAGGATGGGTAATTTTCGGACTCGAGTGGGGCCTGGCCCTGGCCGGTATCACGATTAAACTGGCCCGGCCCACAAAGTTCCATCAAGGGGTGAACCTGTCTTATATTCTTCTTTATGCGGCCATGGGATGGATGGTATTAATCGTGATTGTCCCTTTATACAAAAGCCTTCCGCTCATGGGCATCCTCTGGATTTTTATCGGTGCCATCTGCTACACCGTCGGTATCTTCTTTTACCGCAAGGCCCGTTTCAAATACAGCCACCTCGTCTGGCACCTGCTGGTGATTGCCGGCGCCGTTGCCTTCTTTTTCGCGATTTACCATTATGTCCTGCCGGTCTCGGTAAGCTGACGTGGCAGCATGATCAAATCATGAGTGTGATAATCATCACATGATTAAATTATTGCTCTGAGGTAACAGTGAAGGTTGATGCATTCTTTTTCATATACCATTTCCATCCGCCTTTGAAGGGTAATCTAACCGCAATCTTTTTGAATTTCCGGTTCTCTTTAACTGTTATGACAAATTTGATTTTATGCCCGGTTTTCAAATAAGATAGATCAGCCCTGGCCATGCCATCACTGGTAATGATTATCCAATCAGTCGCCGTGTATCCGTTCCAGGAAGGTGGAACCCTCGGCACCAACCTCAATTCGTTGACATCTTTATCATCCACCCCGACGATAAGCCGGGCAACTTTCAGCTGCTCGGTAACATTCACAAGATTCAGCGGCCCGCAACCATAATCAAGATCGACCTTTCCAACGGCATCCGGGGAATAGGACCGCTCATAGAAATAGTACGGCGAGGTCCTTTCAATCTTATATTCCGTGATCGGTTGATAGGTTGAATTGGCCATCCAGGAAACTGCTTTGTCGGCCATGGCCATTTTATCATACAGCAGCATGGTTTGCAATGCATACCCGTCCCCGTAGGACGGACCGGAAGACAACCCCGCCCTGAATACATCAAACTGCGGCCAAATTCCATATTTGTCAAATTGCTCTTTTCTCAACGGGGTATTATACAATCTGAAAAAGGTATTCAGATTATAGCTGTTAAACCCGTTATCTGATTCCAAAGGGATCAGTCCCAGCACATCAGAACTCATGCAGGCCACACCGTTAATCAGGCCGGCTCCCAGGTTTATCGGATCATTGATAATCAGCGAATCCGGTTTAAAAGTTACCGGATTAATGCACCAAAGCCAGGTTTTATCTTCCCTGATAAGATATTTCAAAATATTACCCTTGATTTTTTCAGCATCTGCGTTGTAAATTCCACCTGTTATGAGATCAGCGTTGGCTTTTTCAAGTCCGGCCCCGGCTAACAGGGCTAACCGGCAAAGATTGTTCTGGACGACGTTGATAGCTGATCCGGGGAGGCAGCAACCCGGGCCAAATTCACCCTCCCCTTCCAGCAAAGGGACCTGACTCAGTTTAAAGTGGATATATTGCAGCGGGGATGCGGGTCCGTGGAGAAATGAATAAATCTTTTCCCGGTAAATATGATTTTGTGGCAGGGTTCTCCACAGGTCGATCATCCCGATAATTATCGCGGATGTTCCGTCCAGTTCCTTTCCATGGGCCTTTTCAGACTTGGTGAAAAATTGCGGAAAAGAATAATACCCCTCTTGATTTTTCTCCACAAGCTGGGTCAGGCAATCCACTACGGCACAAGCATGTTCGAGCATGCCCCAGTGCGCCAGTTCACGGAGGTGCGTTCCACCGTCACGGGTCCACAGGGTTTCCCACCAAACATTGTGGGGTATGGATGCCCTTAGAAACCCTACCGGATAACCCTCATCCGGGGTTGAAATAAAATTATACTTTAATACTCCTTTAAATGATTCTTCAATTTCACGGGAATACAATTCTGCCGAAGCAGGCCCGATAAATTTCAAGGTTGGCAGTCTATCTTTTTTAAAGTCCGGTAAATCCGCCGGATAAGAAAACAATCCCGGAATTATAATCAGGGATGCAATAAAAATGGTTTTAATATTCATTTAATAAAGGTACCGTACATAATTTGTAATATTGACCAACAAAATTAAAATATCATGAACCGATCCCGATTTTTCGCAACACTGTTTACCCTGGTTCTTTTGGCCGTTGGATCACTGCAGGCCCAACAGCAGTCTGATCCCGGATATCAGTCGATCAGCGAAGCCGAATTGCGCAGCCATATATTCTTTCTGGCCTCGGATTATATGAACGGCCGTGTTTCAACCACTCCGGAATATGCCATCGCCTCGCAATATGTGGCCTCGCAGTTTGCGGCTGCCGGTTTGAAACCCATGGTCATCATAGAGGGAAGCGAAGCCACGTATTTCCAGGGATTGCCTTTCGCGCGCACTACTTTCAATGATAAGCTGTTGTGGACGGTGATCAGGAAAGGTGCCGAAACTGAGCTGGTTCATAAAACAGATTTTAAAATACTGGTTGGCAATCCGTTGAATTGCGAAAAACTGCCCCTTGTTTATGTGGGCTATGGTATTGACGAGCCCACCAGTGATTGGACTGATTATAAGGGCCTCGACCTTAAGGGTAAAATAGCAGTATGTTTAGCCGGTGCCCCGATGAAGGATGGACAACCGGTGCTGCCCAAGGCCGTGAATGATAAGTATACCAGCCGCCGCAGTTATTATACCAAAGGGTTTGTGGCCATGACCAACCAGGGAGCAGCCGGCTTGATTATGGTGGATCCTGATGGTTCGTCGGGCATGGTTTTCGACCAGACCAACAGTTCCTTCACGCCAGACAAGACCAGCTACCTGGGAGGTCAGAGCAGCAACCGTATGGGCATGCGTCCATCGGTTTATCTGGTAAAACCCGAATTTCTCGACCTGGTGATGTCCGGCATGAAAAACAATCCCAATGGGGTGAAAGATATCCTGAAAAATTACAAACCCCAGGAATTGAAGGATACCTATCTCAAGAGCCCGGTTGACATCATCAGGCAGGACACCCTCTATTCAAACAATGTGATCGGTATCGTGCCAGGAACCGATCCTTTGCTGCGCGACGAATACATTGTGGTGGGCGGGCACCTCGATCATGTACCCCCGCAACAGGGTAAAGTCTGTAACGGGGCCGACGATAATGCCAGCGGATCAGCCGGTGTGATGGAGATCGCCGGAGCTGTCGCCATGAACCCCTGCAAACGCACCGTGGTGTTCGTTGCCTGGTCGGGCGAAGAGATGGGATTGCTGGGATCTGCCTTTTTCCTTGGAAGCGGTCTGATTCCGAAAGAGAAAATAAAGTTTAACCTGAACCTGGACATGATAGGGCGCACAGGCAAGGGAAATGAGCCGACCCGCGCACATTATGTGGTAACAAATAAAAAATACCTGCAGGGGCTCACGACTTTTATCAATGAGGTAAATACCGGGGTCACTGATTTTCCTATCCTGTTTAACGACGATGCGCATTCACCCGGCGGCAGCGACCACATGTCGTTCATGGGGGCCGGTATCCCCGCATTTTTCTTTTTCTCGGGCGTCCATGCCGATCTGCATAATCCGGGGGATGATCCGGAGAAGATCGACTACCCCAAGGCAGCGAGCATCTGCCGGCTGGGGTACCTGATTGTGGAGAAGCTGGGGAATGTGGCGATAGTGCCGGGTTTCGAGTAAGAGAAGATCGTGAAGCGTGAAGCGGAAGAATCATAAAAAAAATGGTAATAGGAATAGATATCGGAAGTACGACGACCAAAAGTGTGGCCATTTATCCTGATGACTCGTTCATCACACTGATAACCAAGGCGTTTGATCCGGTCACCTCAGCAATGGGTGCTCTGGGAAAGATGCTGATGGAGAACAATCTGGAGATGGCTTCGGTTAAAAACATTGTACTCACCGGAGTGGGTGCATCGGGGATCGAGGGTAACCTTTTCGGGATTCCCACCTCAAAAATCGAAGAGATTGAGGCGCTCGGACTGGGAGGCATGTACTTATCGGGTAAAAAAGATGTGGTCATTGCCAATCTGGGAACAGGTACTGCCCTGGTGGAGGCGCACGAGGGCCGGATCAACCATATCGGCGGAACGGGTGTCGGCGGCGGAACCATCCTGGGGCTGGCCAAGGCGATGCTGAAAATCTCAGACCTCGAGATACTCTCCGGCATGGCGGCGAAAGGCCGGATCAATCAGATTGATTTGCTGATAGGCGACATTGCCGGTTCGGATATCGGTTTTTTGAAAAAGGAGATGACTGCATCCAATTTCGGCAAGCTGATGGACAATGCCACAGATGACGACGTGGCTCTGGGGATCTTCACCATGGTTTATCAGGTGATCGGGACCATTTCTGCGTTTGCGGCTAAAAGCCGGAATATCAGTACTATTGTGGTCACAGGAACTGCCAGCAATACCACAATCGGGAAAAGGATACTGAACGCGATCGCAGAAATTTATTCGATCAGGTTCATCTATCCGGATTATGCCCCTTATGCAACGGCAATCGGGGCGGCGCTTTCAAAAAAAGCAGTAAGAAATCCTTGATGTTGACTACAACCATGACAATCCCGGTGAAAACATTAACAGTCATACCTATTTTGATTTTGCTTCTCGTTCCTGCGTGCCTGTTTTCGCAGCAGGTTGCTGATACGGCTTATCGGCCGGTTATCCGGAATCCTGCCTATGCCAAAGGCAAAGGACCGGTGGTTTTCATCGATGCTGGTCATCATAATTTTCACACCCGGAATGGCAGGTACCTGCCCTTTTCCAATATTCTGGAAAGCGATGGGTACCAGGTGAAAGGATATACCGGCGAATTTAAACCGGATCAGTTATCGCGAGGAAAAATCCTGGTGATAGCCAATGCGTTAAATGTAATCAATGTTCAAGACTGGTATTTACCTATTCCATCAGCCTTTATCCCGACCGAAATTGAAGTTATTAAAAACTGGGTAGCCAATGGGGGAAGCCTGTTTCTGATCGCCGACCATATGCCAATGGCCGGTGCGGCAAAGGATCTGGCCGCCGTTTTTGGATTTGATTTTTCGAATGGGTTTGCCCTGGATACCCTTGGGAGGGGTCCGGATGTTTTTACCCTGAAAGATAACACACTCATTGAAGGCATCCTCACTAAAGGGAGGGATGCCTCTGAAACTGTTGATCGGATTGTTTCTTTCACCGGACAGGCTTTTAAGATACCGGATGAAGCGACACCGGTTTTGAAGCTTAGGGGTAGTTTCATCAGTCTGATGCCTGATACGGCCTGGGCCTTCAAACCGCAAACCCCTAAAATTAATGTAGGAGGTTGGTTTCAGGGGGCTTACCGGAATTTTGGAAGGGGGAAAATCGTTGTGTTTGGTGAGGCTGCCATGTTTACGGCTCAACTGGCCGGTCCGGGCAGGACCAAAACCGGAATGAACAGTGATGCTGCACCACAGAATTACCAACTGTTACTGAACGTTATCCATTGGCTGGATGGAAAATTAATCCTATGACGATTGAAATCAACGAACTCCAGGGTGTAGCCATTGCGGAGATTATATCGGAGGCGATCGAAATAAAAACTCCGCAGGATGCATTGGATATCATGGCCAACTGCAGTTATCAGGGTGCAAGGAAGATCATTATCCGGGATAAGAACATCACTCCCAAGTTTTTTGAATTGAAAACCCGTCTTGCCGGCGAGGTTCTTCAGAAATTTTCAAATTACCAGGTGCAGCTGGCCATTGTCGGGGATTTTTCGAAATATCCGGGGAAAAGCTTACGCGACTTCATTTACGAGAGCAACAAATCAAGGCAGATCAATTTCGTTGATTCAGTAACAAAAGCGAGGGAAGTGCTTTTAATTGATTTTTAGGTTTCTTTAAAACGGGAAGTATAGTATTGCATTTACAAAAGGCTATCAAAATGAATTATAAAACTTTTCTCCTTTTTCTATTACCGGCCTTTATTTATCTATCACCGGCAAAATCCCAGAATATCCTGCTTGATCCTGGGAATGGAAGGTGCTATCATGGGGTCCAGTATATGGATTACGAAAACGATAATTCGTTGTCCGGATATCTGGGGGCATTGAACGACAGTACGATACAACCCGCAGTACGTGGATTTTTCATGAGTATCCCGGGGGTAAGAGGTCCGGATAATTCGTTGGCAGGCTTGCAGGATTTTTTTCACGCCGCAGCTACCATCGGGTTCATCCCGGAGTTGAGCCTGTTTCTTGTCGGACAGACCGCAACGGACAGCATCATTGCGGCTACTGACCAGCTCGATTGGATCATTGACAGCGTGATTACGATTTCCAAAGGTTACGGGAGGAGAATGTTTTTGCGTATCGGAGGGGAGTTTAACGGGGCCGGTGAAGGTTGGAATGGCGGGGGTTACCACCCGTATATTTTTGTGTCCATGTTCAGAAAAATTGTCGACCGGTTCGAGGCAAGGGGACTCAGGGACTCGGTGGCGGTTAACTGGTGCTATGAACCCGATGCCCCGAATGATTTCGATTCCGTTGATGCAAAGGGTTACCGCTGGTATCCCGGTGATGAGTATGTGGACTGGTTCGGGCTGGATGTTTTTGATGCCGGTCATTTCGACCAGTCGCTTCCCGACAGCGACCGCAGGGGAATTACCAGGAAAGGCAAATCGGAAAGGTTCCTGGCGATGGCGCGGGCAAAGGGTAAACCGGTTTTTATGAGTGAGACTTCGGCCAAAGGAATCAATATAAGTGCTGATAATCAGGATGGCATGGATGACTGGAACAACTGGTTTGCAAAATTCTGGCAGTTCATTGAGATACACCCGGAAATAAAGGGTTTTGCCTATATCAACGCCAACTGGCCGGCGGGGGCTTATCCCGGTTGGGGCGATGCAAGAATTCAGAACAGCCAGTATGTAACAAGCAAATATGGGGAAGAGATGAGAAAACTAAAATATGTCCATCTCAATCAGGTCCATTCAACCGGAATAGAGGCCATAAGTAGCGGGCTTGGCGATCCATTCGTTGTCTTGTATCCTAATTACCCAAATCCCTTTCAGGGAACCACGGTGATCCGCTGGGATTCCAACACAGGCGGACACACCCGTCTGGATCTGTTTGACAGCCTGGGTATCAGGGTAAAATCACTGGTGGATTGCCGGCAGCCAGCAGGCTGTCACGAAGTGTTTTTTGATTCGGGCAAACTGTCGTCCGGGGTTTACTATTATCAGATTCAGATCGGGCCATCGAGAGCGGCCCAGCCAATGATCATCAGAAAGAACTAATATCATCCGATTAATTCGATATCTATGAACCCTATTGGCAATACTCCGCTAATCAAGCCCGGGGGTACTAAATCCGGTGCTAATATCTGGGCAGCTATTCAAAGGGCCCGGATCATTGGTGCCGGAAAGCGCATCGTAACTGTCATATGCGATTCAGGATTGAAATATCTTAATGGAGATCTGTATAAATAAAGCTATGGAAAATCAACCTATCGTTGTCGAACGAATTTTCGATGCCACGGTTTTGACAGTCTGGACAGCAATCACAGACCAACAGGAAATGAAGAAATGGTATTTCGATCTTGCGGAATTCAAGGCCGAAAAAGGTTTTACATTCCGGTTTCTGGGTGGGCCCGATGGTAAGGAACCTTATGTGCATCTATGCGAGGTAATCGAAGTGATCCCACAAAAGAGCCTGACCTACAGCTGGCGATATGAGGGTTACACCGGAATCTCCTTTGTGACCTTTGTCCTGGTTGAACAGGAAGGTAAAACCTTTCTCAGGTTGATTCACAGGGGTATTGACACTTTCCCCAAAGAGAACCCGGATTTGGCCATTAATAATTTCATCGAAGGGTGGAATCAAATTATTAACAGCTCATTACTGGCTTATCTGGAGGGACCATCTCTCAGGTATTAACGCAGTATTCCTGCCGGCCAAATATTTTGTAGCGTGTTTTTGCAACAGCATAATAAACCCGGTCGCGGATAAACCCGGGGACCAGAAGTAGGATTAATACACCTTTCCAGAAACCCTCCAGATCTGCCAGAATATGGAGAATAGCGGAAGATTTTTGAAAGTGGCGATCACCCTTGATATAAACTGCGGAATCGAGATCGTTGTCAGGTAAACCGGCTTTTTTCAGCCACAACTGACCCTTTGAGGATTGCAGGGCAATGATGGTGAATTTCGCATGTTTATCCCTCTTTTTGATGAAATGCACCATCCTGTTGCATAAGATGCAAAAACCATCCATCAGGATGATATTTTCTCCCTTTGTCTTCATCGAGCACATGATAATTAAATTATTGTCACGTCATTAGGACAATCCTCTGCCGATATTGTTCGAACGATAATGTGAACTTACCGATACTCTTTTACCTGATCGGAATCTTCACCTCATTATCCTTTCGCGGATCGAGCTTCATCACCTTTTCACCCGAGGTTTTGGTCCAGCCATCGAGGTGCACGATAATGTTTTTGCATGACGGATCGGAGAGTGGTTCGACATGCAAACTGGCACTCCGGCCGTCGGCGGCGATTTTCAGTTCCATCGTGAGTGCTCCAAATGGCGTTGCAATCCCATTCAGTCTGGTGATCATGCCCGCATGCGTCCATTCGGTGGGCAGGCCTTCAAAAAGATGGAGATCATTGCCTCGATCCAGTGCGAGCAAGTGGATGGTGAGGCGGATAAATTCGGCGCTGGCCCAGTTGTGGGGCATGTCGCCCACTTTTCTGAAATTCGCGCCTTTCAACGATTGCTCCTCGCGCCAGACGAGTGTTGGAGAAGCATGATTACCAAATGCATAGAGCGATTGAGCGGCCTTGAATCCATTACCCTGCCAGAGCCAGGCGTGGGCATAAAAGGAGGCAAAATAATTCCAGATTCCGGTAGCATCCCATCCGGTACCATACACCATTCCTTCGCGTTCGGTGGCCTCCAGCATGGCCATCATCCCGGCAACCAGTGCATCCTCTTTCGAAAAGATCTGGCCCGGATAGACTGCCTGGCAGAAGGCCCACTGGGCGCGCTGCGGCAGCTGTTTTGTACCGTCCTCGCCCATCAATGCGGGAAGATAGGTGTTGCCGCCAAGATCCTTAAGCATATCGCGTTTGACAGCCTTTTGGAAGGCCAGCATAAAGTTGTCGTACTCCTTCTGCCATTTCGCAGCCTCATCCGTTTTACCCAGCCAATGGGCAGCCTGGATAAAAGATTTCAATCCGGTCAGGTTCCAGAGGGTATTGGTATACTCATCGTGAGTGCCGCCAATCCCACCATCAAGGGTACCGGCCGGATTCAGTCCATCGTCAAGTGGTGAATTATTTAGAAGAGTCTGACGCCTGAGTGTTTTGATATATTCAGCGATCAGTTGAAGCTTTGGCCATACCGACTCCAGCCAAACCTTGTCCTGGGTTAGCTGTGCATGCCGTACACAGGTCCAGAGCACAATTCCGTTTTCCTTCCAGAAATCATTAGTCAGCGATTCGATCCGGCCATCAGGTTTTTGCACGGTCAGCTCATACGCAACTCCGTTCCGCGCCTGATCGCCGGCTCCCAGCATGGCAGCCGACTCCAGAAGGAATGCACCATCGACTATCCATAAGCCACGATAGCAGGTAGGGCCCACCTGAAATGCCGGCAAACCATTCTTGATTTCACGGGCCTGCCAGATATTTCGCACCGACGACTCCATCAGGGCTTGAATACCGGGGTCGGGCAACTGAACCCGGTCAAACGGAAGCTTTGATTTCTTTTCCCAGAATTCAACAGCACGTTCACGGCACTGAAGGGCCTGTCCAACGTTAGGCGGCCCGTTGAGCGAACCGGCCTGACTGGCAGCCCCATTGTAATATTGCACGAAAAACCGGACAGTCTGCCCGGCCGGCACCTTAATGGATTCAAGCTCGATATAACGCTGAGTTTCTATTTCCCCTTTGAGTGCCTTCATTTTTAATGAGGCCGTTACCACCTCGTGGTTATCAATCAAAGCCCTTTGTTGATCGGGTTGAAAAGTCAGCGGCAGGGTGGTATTAACTATAAGCGTTGGTTGAAAAGTCCGCTCACCGGCAGCGGTATTTTTCACACTGACAAGAATGATGTCACTCCGGACGGGTCCGTCGGAGATAGCCTGGTGTAAATCTGCCAGGGATAGCGAAGTGAGTTTGCCGGACAGCAGCGCTTCGCTATCTGGTTTTGTTTCCAGGGCAAACACCCAAAGTCCGCTGAGAATCGTGTTTTTATCGGAGCCGTTCGGAGCGGCATCCACCTGAACGGAAATTCTCCCATCCGAATTAGTGTCCCGGCCATCAAACCAGAATGCTGCAGCCTTATTCTGGCCGATCTCTGCAACCAGGTCGACCGTTTTCTTTTCAGTACCCTCCACACTCAAAACCTGGATGCGCTTGCCGGCTTCATTCCAGTACCCTTCGCACAGCGCAAGGGCTATCCGCCGCGAAGAACCTTTTGGAACAGCAACTTCATACTCAATGTCGCCACCCATGTGTACGACGATGTCGCGAAGTGAGGGATCGAGTGTGGCTGCTGGTTTAGCCCAGTTACGTAATATTCCGCCATCGTCGGTACGCTTCACTATAGCTCCCGGTGTCTTGACTGGTTGAATGGCAGTATTGGCAAAAGCTTCTTCCGTAATCTCCAGACCTTCAGCCCTCCGATAGGTCCTGACAATGGGCACTCGTGGAGAATGCAACTCCTGTTTAACCCAGACAGCCGCATCCTTAACCCGAACGCTGATGCGTGTGCCAAACTCGCGCCCACCCTGGCCGTAATGGTACAGCAGCTCACCGCTGCGGTCCACGAGCGACTTATGAGGGTCATCGGGAAGGCAGATGGCCGTTTGCCATTCGGGAGGCGAGTAACGGAAATCCAATTTGTCCTGGGCCGGGTAAGCACCGCTTTTCTGAGCAAACATCAATAAGGCGGAAAGAAGGTAACCGACAATGGTTAAAGTAATTTTCATTTTCATTTTCATTGGAGGGATAGGCTATTGATCAAAGATAATCTTTTGTTTTCCAATCTAACACGGGCTATTGTAAATGCAAAACTTTTACAATTTGCTATCCTTCGGAACAAACAGATCATCAATACCGATCATTGAAAATGTATTACCTTGTCTTGATTTCAAACTTCAAAAAAACCCAGGAGGTAATTATGACGCAGACTTTCACCGAAATTCTTCTCCTGGTAGCCTCGGCACTGGCTACCGGTTTCCTCATCTTTGTTGCTGACACCATTCAAAAGGTAATGAATGATCTTGACGAAGCCTCGTTCCATCACTTCCTGAAGCTGCTTGAAAAACGTGCCGTCAAGTCACCTTATGCGGTGGGTATATCCACCGTGACTTTTATCGGAATGATCCCTTACTGGATTATTTTCGGTTTTCATAATGTCTGGTTCTCCGCGGGTCTTATCGTCTACTTGCTGGCATCCGTGTTGAGCAAGAGTTTTAACCTGCCGATTTACAAGCGGATCTTTGCACTTGAAAGTACGGATACGCTGAAACTGGCAGAGGAGCGCCGCAATCTCCAACGGGCAAACATGCTGCGTGCTTCCATCCAGGCTGTCTCCATAGTGCTGATGACCATAGCGTTTATCTGATCTCCAAGCCTTGAAATGTGCTGAACCTACGTATTCTGATCCTGATAGCCGGACTATCGCTTCTCCAGATTGGTGAGTGCAGTGCTCAATCCGTCCGTGATAAGCTTTTGACCCTGGCCAGAAACAACACCAGCGATGGTTCGGAGATCCTTGAAAGGGCCGGTGATTTTGAATTCGAAAAATTTCTGAACAGCCGGGATAGCGCCGGTTTGCTTGAGGGTTTCGGAACTGTCGTTCACGAAAGCTGCCACCAGCTCAATCACCTGATCTCCATGAAAAACAGTGAATCATTCGGAGAGAACCTGGGCTTTTTTATAACCAAGGGAGTGGAAATTGTTGCGGAGCGCGGACCTGTGTTCAACTCGACCAAACTCAATGGCATTGTTCCTAAAAATCTTCAAAAACAAATCTTCCGCTATTACACCTATATCGGGGAACCAAGACAATACCTTGGGTCGCAGGTCGATGGGGTTTATGGTATGCTAGATGAGTTTTGTGCCTATTACCAAGGGACTAAAGCCAGTTTTGAGCTATACGATTTCTATTATAAATACCGTTGCAACGGGTACAAAAATGCTTTGGAATGGGCTAATTACGTACAGCATATCGCAAGTTCCGCTGTAGCTTATTATGAGTTCCGGATGTTCATTTCATGGTATCTCGATTATGCCAAACAGCATGATCCCAAAGTGTATAACAGCTGCATGAGGAATACGCATCTGCGGATTGCCTACACGCTGATCGACAATCTGTACGGACCGCTTGTCCGGGATTTCAATACGATGCTGGAAGATCTTGCCGTTAAACTGAGCAAAGGAAATATAAAGGCGGAATTCGCTGATTATGAAAACGAAAAATCGTTTATCATCCGCACCCAGCTATCCCCCTCGCGGACCAGTACACAGGTCTTTTCAGTCTTCAGCAATGAGATCAATTTACTGAACGATCTTCTGGAGGGCAAACAAAATGGCATTCTAGAGGATTTCCGGATTAAAGGAGCGACTGTCGAAAATTATCAATCGTATTTTTAAGGTATTAGTCGGCGTACCCGTATGAAAAAAACATTATTCTCCCTTTTGTATGTGGTCATTGCCCTGATGCTGGGCTACCTGGCCTCGAAGGAAGTCAATGGCTTTTTGGGAATCAGTTATAAAAGCAAAACAACACCTGAAAGCGGCACGGTGGCTGTCGACCCCGGTGATACATCGGACCTCCGTGCGCTGCAGTTACGTTTGTCGGACTTCGGAGGTGTGGGGATCATTCCTGATACTGCTAAGTGGGGTAACAATTATGAGCACAACGTACACCGATTTGAGGATTTGATCACAGAACATCCACCATTCCTCGATCCCAAAGCTTACCAGCGTATTGAAACGGAGCTCGATACCTTTGTCAGCCGGATGAAATTTTTCAACATCAATGGGATTGTTTTCCCGGGCTTCCTGGAGCTGGTGAGTTTCGGGGACTGGGATGAGGGTGAAAAAATCTATCCTGAAAACGACCCTTATCGCCTTCGGCATCTCGCGCTTCAGAAAGGTTTCGGCAAGTGGATGAAGAAGATCGGGGACCAGGGAATGGCTGTATATCTATACACCGATATGGTGGCTCTCACTCCACCGCTTGAGCGCTATGTAAGAAACAAATACGGTAAAATTGATCCCGAATCCGACGGGTTCTGGGAAGCCTATAAAATAGCCCTGGAGGAAGTCTTTACACGACTGCCGGCTGTTAGCGGCATTATGGTCCGCATTGGGGAAGCCGGGGCCATTTATAACAAACCGGGCTGGGATTATTATAGTGAGCTTTTGGTACGCACCGACAAGGCTGTTGAAAAGATGCTGTCTGCATTTCTTGAGGTCGCGGAAAAACATGACAAAAAAATCATTTTTAGAACCTGGTCCGTAGGTGTTGGCCAGATCGGCGACATGCACACGAATCCGGAAACTTATCAGCGTGTGTTGGGTAAGATTCAATCGCTGAACCTGATTATTTCAACGAAATACTCCCAAGGCGACTTTTATTCGTGGCTCCCCTTTAACCAGACTTTACAGCAGGGAAGTCAGCGGCGGATTGCCGAGTTTCAGCTGCGGCGTGAATTTGAAGGTTTCAATTCCTTCCCGAATTATATGGGGCCCCTCTATCAAAAAGCCCTTCTCGAATTCGCCACAAAAAACGAAAACTTCGACGGGGTCTGGCTCTGGACCCAGGAGGGTGGACCCCTGAGGGCCGGGCCGATGTCGATTTATCCGTTCCACGGTTTTAATACTTTCACCGACCTGAATGTCTATGCTGTTGGACGGCTGGTCAGCAACCCGGCTGCGGATATAGAGAAGATCACCACCGACTGGGTATCCCTTTATTTTGGTGAAGACAGTCTGATGAAGCAGACCCTGACCCGTGTCCTCCTTAATTCGCATAATACTACGCGCAAGGGTTTATACATCAGCGAGTTTGCAAAATATGACGTCCGGGCTCTCGGTCTGGAGCCTCCTCCGATGCTCTGGATATTCGAATGGGATATTGTGGGTGGATCGCCTTCGGTGTTCAGCAACATTTATTTCATTTCGAAAGAACACATCAAAGATGCCATTGCCGAAGGCTATGAGGCCGCGGGGGAAGTTGGGCAAATGATGGAGGATGTAAGCAAGGTTAAGCGGCAGGTGACCCGGAACCTGGATCATTTCGAGACTTTCGAGGCCTCCTTGTCCTATCAGCAGAACCTGTTCACCACACTGGCGCATTTTCGGAAATACATGCTTACGTATTATCAATGGATGGCTGCCGGCGGGAACGGGAACAAACTAATCTGGCAATCGACCCTGATTGATTACAAAGGCGCCGAAAAAATACATGCCGGGAAATATACAGGCAGTCTGGATTTTCCTGCATACAATTTCCGTGAAGCGAATGTGGCAACAAAAATCGCCCAACGAACCGATTTTACGATCTGGTTTGCCAGAATCCTGGCCCTGATATTCATCCTGGCCTTTAAATCAGGGACTCCATGGGTCCAGCAATATTTACCCTCGTTTCCGGGAAGAAGGGCAGCAGCCATGCTTTGGTTTGGCACTTTCAAACCCTCGGGAAGCGGCGGCACCAGCTGTGAACGCGCCGATACCGCACCGTTGATCCTGTTCTCATTTGTATATATCATTCTGGCTTTGTCGGTTTTTACTTCCTTTGCGGCACCGGTTTTCGTGTGTTCACTAACCGTATTGACGATATTATACATTGGGTTAAACTTAACGCTGGCTGCAAAACCCGGAAATTGCGATCAGGTGGCTAAAATTGTCTCTTTACTCTCCCCTTCTCTGATGTTTCTTGGAATACTGATGATGTTCACTGCCTGGCGCGGCCCCACGGCTTTCTGGTATTTCTTCTGGACCTCGGCATCGTTCCGGATTGCGTTCCTGATGATTTTTGTACTCTTTGTGCTCCGGGCGTGGTACACCTGGGCAGTCACCTTAACAGCGGCACTTCATCATCCGGTTGCAAAATCAACCGGAATCATGCTTTTCATACAAGGATTTCTGTTCGTTACCGGAGGCGGCGTGGCTTCTTATTTCAGTTTCGAAAAAACGCTGTCCGTTCTGAATGACGAATTGATGCTTCTGCCAGGCGGCCTTTCAAGGATCCTTGGAATTACCACGCATCTCGAAATCCCCCAGAATATTCCGACCCTGGTTATGTACCTTGGGCTGGGGCTGGTGATTGCGGGAGGTGCGGTTCTTTGGGTGAAGAGGCGGAAGACGTGAGGCGTGAGGCGGAAAACGTGAAGCGTGAGGCGTGAGGCGGAAGAGTGAATAATGGCAAAGTGAAAGAAATACGGTGATATGGATAATATGGAGCCCCGGATTGAAATTTTAAATGAAAAGAAATTAGTTGGCAAAAGAATGCTGATGTCCTTTTCAGACAACAGGACCTATGAGTTGTGGAGAAGTTTTATGCCCAGGCGAAATGAGATTAAAAACAACATCGGTACCGAGCTTTATTCCATGCAGATTTATGCCCCTCTATTTTTTGATCATGTTGATCCGAAACGGGAATTTGAAAAAATGGCGGCGATGGAAGTTGCGGATTTTTTTGCCGTACCTGAAGGGATGGAGACTTTTACGTTAACCGGAGGTCTGTACGCCGTATTTTTATACAAAGGAGCTGCAAGCGCCGCGGCTGATACTTTTCAATATATCCTGGGCACCTGGCTGCCGGCTTCGGAATATATGCTGGATAATCGCCCTCATTTTGAAATTCTGGGTGAAAAATACAAACGGGAAGACCCTGATTCTGAAGAAGAATTGTGGATACCGGTCAAATTAAAGAACCGTCAATGAAAACCAGACTGTCAGTAATATCTATTTTTTGCAGCATTTTAACAGCGATATCCTCATATGGCCAGATCAGGATAATCGATTCACCTAAAGATCAGGTAATTAAATTCGAAAATTCCCATATTGGTTTTACCCTGAATTACCACAACCGGTGTGAGATAACCAAGCTTGTGGTGAACGGGGAACCGGTTATTACATCGGCCGGCGGGATGGTTTCGGAGATCCGCACGGCAGCGGACACTTTCTCTACCGGCCGGTTGACAGCATCCCCGCTGGTGGAAACCGGAACTGGCCGTGTAGCTTTGAAGAATATCAGGTACGGCGATGAGGGCTCCGCAGTGTTCGAAACCTGGACATTCAGGCTCAGCGAAACCGACATCATCTGGGAGATTGACAGGACGGTACCGTCGGCATTTGTGGCTGAGGAGACAGCCTTTCCGGCCGTCCGGTTTTCCAATATCGGCACCTGGGAAGGGGCAAATACCGGGTATGGCGGTCTGGCCTGGTTTTACCTGTTTAATGAAAAATTGTGCACTTACGGGGTACATTCGGGCGAGGCTGCTTTTTGGAACGATAAAACAGGTAACGGCTTGAAAATTAAGGCTTCGGCAGCCGGACAACAGACTGCCTCAAAATTTTGCCGTTCGGCTTCGGATGAACTGGTGTGGTCGGTTTCGCTGTCGGAAAAGGAGATGGTTTACCGTTATGACAGCGATACCAAAAGGAGAAGGTTCATCCGTAAGAAGACCGATGTATGGGCACCCGTGACTGTTCCGGCCGGAACCACAACAGAAAGCGTAACCTTTTCCTGGCTTAATTACCGGGAAGAATCAAATCGCGGAAACCTTGTTGGCATCAATGGCGGTCAGGTGTCGAGGCTGCTCAATACGATCGCTCGGATCGGGGTGATCGATGCCCGGCTTTTCGGCGGCAACAGCTGGCATACTCCGTATGGCCCGGTTTGCCTTCATGAGCAATATATCGGCCAGATGGGAATCGCCATCAACGACCCGCAATATATTGAAGGCTATAAAGAATGTCTGGATTATTACCGCGATCATGCCATCCGGCCTGATGGAAGGGTGATTTCACGGTGGGCCTATGACAACAGTGATGCCATGGCCGGCACCGCAACGCCGGAAGGATTTTATGAAGCCCAGTGGGGGTATCTGTTTGATTCGAACCCGGATTTTGTAATCAATGTGGCGGATCTGTACAACCAGTGCGGCGACCTTGACTGGGTGAGGAATCAGAAAGCAGCCTGTGAGGCGGCGCTGGAGTATCTCCTGCAGAGGGATTCCGACGGCGACCAGCTGGTGGAGATGATGACCAACGACCATTCAGAGCGAAAGGGCAGCGACTGGATCGATATTATCTGGGCCTCCTACGAAAACGCCTTTATCAATGCCGAACTTTATCAGGCGCTCAATCTCTGGTCGGATATCGAGCAGCAGCTCGGCGACATAAAAAGTGCAGAGCGGTACACCGCTTTTGCCGGCAATCTGAAAAAAAGCTTCAACAAATCAACGCGCGAGGGTGGTTTCTGGGATGAAAAAAATCAGTGGTTCGTTCACTGGCTTGATAAGGACGGATCGGTTCATGGAAATAACCTGGTAGTTCCGGTCAATTTTATGGCCATCGCCTACGGACTGTGTGATCAGGATTCAAAAAAAGCGGCCATCCTCGACCGGATAGAAAGCCAGATGCAGAAGGAAAACCTCTTTGCGTGGCCGATCTGCCTGTACACCTACGAGCCCGGTGAAGGCCTTGAGTACCAGTACCCTTTCCCCAATTATGAAAATGGCGATATCTTCCTTTCGTGGGGAGCCATGGGGGTGGAAGCCTATGCGGGGTACAAGCCCGATCTGGCCTTGAAATATATTCAAAACATCCTCACCCGGTACGAGCAGGACGGGCTTGCATTCCAGCGGTATGGCAGGCTAAGGCAGGATGGTCTGGGTGATGACATCCTGGCCGGCAACAGCCTGGCGATCGTCGGACTCTATAAATCGATTTACGGTATCAACCCAATGTATAACAGGCTGTTGTTGAACCCGCATCTGCCCGGAAAGATGGACGGAACTGAGCTCAATTATACTTTCAGAGGGGAACGGTTGAAAATCAAGCTTGAAAAGACTGCGAGATCGGTTAGAGGTTATCGGTTAGAGGTTAAGGCTGCGCGGGAATTTGGAGTCCGGTTTGACCGGGGAGTACTTGAATATTTTGAGGGCAGTGCGAACACGGCATGCTTGGTAGCTGATCCGAAATCAGATGGCACACTTTCCCTGGAAATAATAGGATGCGAACCGGATGAATTGCATTGGATACAGAATTCGACCGGCAAGAGGGGCACGGTAACCTATATCGTCAGCAACCTGATCCCGAACCAATCCTACACGCTTTACCTCGACGGACGAGCGCGAAAAACTTTACTGGCCAGCCCGGAAGGCTACCTCCAATTAAAGGTTAAAACTAACCGACAATTTAGACCCCTGTCACTGAAGATCGTGAAGCGTGAAGCGTGAAGCGGAATAACGGGAAGATCGTGAAGCGTGAAGCATGAAGCGTGAAGCATGAAGCGGATCCTGATTGTGAAGTCCCGCCCGCTGAAAAGCAGGCGGGACTTTTTAATTAAAAGGCTTAAATTAGCAATCATGAAAACTACCTGCACCACTCGCTACGCCGTTCATCCGCAAGATTTCAAAACCTATGATACCCAACGTATCCGGGATGAATTTTTAATAGAAAACTTATTCGAGGATGATAAAATCAACTTCGTCTATTCTCATTTCGATCGTTTCATGGTTGGCGGAGCGGTACCGGTGTCCGGGCCCCTGCCACTGGAACCGGTAGATCAACTTAAATCGGAATACTTTCTGGAACGGCGTGAACTGGGGATCATCAATGTAGGGGGGACCGGCAGGGTTGTTACTCAAGATCAGACGTTTGAATTGCAATACAAAGAGGCTCTTTACCTGGGGCGGGGAACCCGTGATGTGTTTTTTGAGACCGTCAAGTCCACTGATCCGGCCCGCTTTTATCTGAATTCGGCCACTGCCCATCAATCCTACCCTGCCAAACTGGTGGTTCTGAACGAGGCCAATGTGCTGCACTTGGGAGGCAAAAAAACCTCTAACGAAAGGCAGGTGAACCAATTGATAGTTAAAGAGGTAGTTCCAACCTGCCAGTTGCAGATGGGACTGACGGAACTAAAACCCGGGAGCGTCTGGAATACGATGCCCGCTCATACGCATGAACGGCGCATGGAGGCCTATTTCTATTTTGAATTGCCCGACTGGCAGTCAATCTGTCATTTTATGGGCCGTCCCGAGGAGACCCGGCATGTGTTCATGAAAAATGAGCAGGCCGTTCTTTCCCCTTCCTGGAGCATCCACAGTGGTGCCGGAACCACCAATTATTGTTTCATCTGGGGAATGGCCGGGGAAAACCTGGATTATACCGATATGGATCCTGCCACGGCGGATCAGCTCAGGTAATGCAAAATCAATAAAAGCCTTTAAAATGATAGCTGATTTGTTTGATTTAAGCAACAAGGTTGTCCTGATTACAGGCGGGACCAACGGTATCGGGCTGGCGATCGGAAAAGTGCTTGGACAAGCCGGTGCCAGGATATGCGTCAATGGCCGGTCGGAAGAAAAACTGGCCGCCTGCAGGACCGAATACCGGGCGGCTGGTGTGGAAGTGTACCCCTTTCTTTTCGATGTGACCGACGAGCAGGCCGTGAATTCCGGCATCAGCAAAATCGAACGGGAAGTGGGTCCGGTTGATATCCTGGTAAACAATGCCGCGATCATCAAGCGGATCCCGATTTTGGATATGGCCATCGCTGATTTTAAAGAGGTTATTGAAGTCGACCTGGTGGCTCCACTGATCGTGGCCAGGCGGGTTGCCCCGGGGATGATCGCCAGGCGAAAAGGAAAGATCATCAATATGTGCTCCATGATGAGTGTGTATGGCAGGAACACCGTTTCGGCCTATGCATCGGCGAAGGGCGGGTTGAAACTGCTGACGGCCAATATGTGCTGTGAGTGGGCCAGGTATAATCTGCAGATCAACGGAATAGGTCCCGGTTATATCGCTACCGAGCTGACAGTTGCGATCCGTAAGGATGGACATCCGTTCAATGACCTGGTGATGACCCGCACCCCGGCCGGCCGGTGGGGCGAACCGGAGGATGTTGCGAATGCCGCGCTGTTCCTGGCCTCCAGGGCGAGTGATTTTGTTAATGGCCATATCCTTTATGTGGATGGAGGTATCCTGGCGAACTTTGGCTATGTAAAGGGTGAAAATGATGTATAAAGGATTCTTGCTATTCGGATGCTTGTTTGCATGCATTTCCGGTTCAGGACAGAATTCCTCCTTTATCCTGAAGAATGGTTTGACCTCTGCCCGGACTGAGGAACCTGTTGTCATCACCCGTGCTGAACTGGAAAAGAAGTGCGGCCTGTTCACCGCAAAAGAGATCCCGGTTTTAAGGCTTCCGGATGGACAGGTAATACCCTCTCAGACAGATGATTTAAACGGTAATGGACAATGGGATGAACTGGCCTTTGAGGTGAATATTGGAGCCCTTTCAAGCCTCCTGATTTCCGTTAGCCGCGTACCGGTGGAAAAGGCTCCGGTGTTTGAAAAAAAGACACAGGTCTATCTGGGGGAGAAAAACGGCGACGGTAGTTTTTCCGAAGTTTTTAAGGCTGATGCACCGCAGGGTCTGGCCGGTTTTCCTACCCGGTATCACTCGGAAGGGGTGGGCTGGGAGAATGATAAAATTGCATTCCGGGTGTATTTCGATTGCCGAAATGCAAAGGATCTGTTCGGCAAACTGCAGTCCGGACTGATTCTCCACAAGGCAGGCATGGGCGAATATACTGACTATCATACCCTTGCCCCCTGGGGGATGGATATCCTTCATTGCGGCAGTTCGCTGGGAGCCGGGGGGCTGGCACTCCTCGACAACGATTCGCTCTTCAGGCTCGGATCCACCGCGGTTTATCAGTACCGCCAAATTACGGAAGGGTCGGTGCGCTCCATCTTCGAGTTAAAATACGGGGGATGGAAAGTCAGGGATCGGGAATATCAGGCAGTCGAGCGGATTACCCTCTGGGCAGGCAAATACTGGTTCCGGTCGGAGGTTACCGTCACCGGTATTTCCGGAGAAAAGCAGCTGGCCACCGGAATTGTAACCACTAAACTCGACACAGATCCGGTTCAGTTTCTGGCTAATCCTGAATTTACGACCATTCTCACCTACGGAAAACAGTCACTCAACAATGATATCCTGGCCATGGCTGTCCTCGCACCAACGGCCGAAGTGGGGAAAATTGCCCGGACCAGCAAAACGGATTTTTATCAGTTAGGTTACCAGACTGTTCCGGCGAAAAATTTCAGCCAGATCATCTCCGATACCTATTATATCAGTCAGAGGACAAAAAGCGGCACTCCTTCCACGCATTACTTTTTCGCCATGTGGGGGCTCGAAGATTCAAGATGGAATGAGGTTGGGAAGGTGAAAGAATATATTCGTGAAGAGGCGGAGAGGATAAGCAGGCCGGTGAATATTGAATGGTTAAGAGAGGTCAGGATTTTTAAGAAGAGCGTGATTAAAAAGAGGATGACGGATGCAGCCCTGTGGCAGCTGAAGCACCCTAAACATGACAGGTACGACTGGACCAACGGGGCATTTTATGCCGGTTTGATGGCCGCTTATGAAACTACCCGGTCGAAGGAGATTTACCAGGCACTCATCAAGATGGGTGATGACAATGGCTGGAAACCCGGCAAGCGCCTGCATCATGCGGATGATTACGCCATTTGCCAGACGTATATCGATCTGTACCGGTTGACAAAGGATCCGAAAATGATCGGGCCCACCATCGATTCCATTAATAAGATGATGGCTGTGCCTTACCCAACCGGCGGTATCAGGAAAATATGCTGGTGGTGGTGCGATGCGCTTTTCATGGCTCCCCCGGCATTGGTCAAGTTGGGACTTACCCTGGGAAACAAAAGCTACCTCGACTTCAACGACAGGCTGTACCGGGAAACCGTCGATCTGCTCTGGAACGAGGAGGAGAGCCTGTTTGCCCGCGATCTGAATTATGTTTGGGGCTTTCCGGAAAAAGATCTCAAGGAGGCGAACGGCCGAAAGGTATTCTGGAGCCGGGGCAACGGATGGGTGATGGGTGGACTGGCCAGGATCCTGAAGGAATTGCCGGTTGATTACCCTAACCGCGGCTTTTATCTGGACCTGTTCAAAAATATGGCGAAGAGGGTGGCATCTCTTCAGCAATCCGATGGGCTGTGGAGGGCCAGTCTGCTCGATCCGCAATCATATCCCGGCGGCGAGGCCAGCGGTTCAGGGTTTTATTGCTATGCCATGGCCTGGGGAATCAATAACGGGATTCTGGAAAAAGACGTTTATTTACCGGTAGTGGAGAAAGCCTGGGCCGGACTGAATTCTTTGCTCACCGCTGAAGGATATGTGGGCTGGGTTCAACCCATCGGGGCCGACCCGCAGAAGAATTTCTCACCCGCCAGCTGGGAGGTTTATGGAACAGGCGCATTCCTCCTGGCCGGAAGTGAGGTGATAAAATTGTAGAGACAGATAATTATCTGTCTCTACCGAACATTTGAGAGACAATCCTGATCAAATACCTTAACCATGGTTCAAAAGTTTATCACAATTATAACCTTCATTCTGCTGTGCGGGATGGGAAAACCTTCCTGCGCCCAAAATCCGGTAATTATCAAGGCGACAGAGTGTAAGGGTGGAGGACTGGATCCCTATTATGCCCACTATTTTGACCGGTTTGATGTGAACGCGATCTATTCCGCCCCCTCAAAAGAAAAGTCCGTATTAACCGCGACTTTTTCCCTGACCGCAATTCCGCAGTATCCCAGCGTTCAGATTGAAGCACATGGTGATGAAGATGCCAGCCAACCTTGCAAAATCTCCATTTTGATCAATGATCAGGTCATATTTACCGGAGACGCCGCGTACCTGTATAAATGGGAGGTGAAAGAATACCCGATTCCGGGCGGTTTATTGAAGCCGGGCGTTAACTCCATTACCATCATTAATGAAATGGAAAAGGGAGTTGCCGGAAATGTTCCCTGGCTGATGATTTACCGGGCAGCCATCGGGGAAAGAGGATTT